>Ga0302319_10011621_pt1 | contig 16695 bp, 15 predicted proteins | sample Bog_T0_2_FD_203319 | JGI IMG/M metagenome (GOLD analysis project Ga0302319, IMG submission 203319) | Peat permafrost microbial communities from Stordalen Mire near Abisko, Sweden - Bog_T0_2 | ecosystem: Environmental > Terrestrial > Soil > Wetlands > Peat | place: Sweden: Abisko, Stordalen Mire...
ACCGTGCTTCTCTGCGCGGCAGATACCTTCCGCGCCGCCGCCATCGAACAGCTTGAAGTCTGGGGCGAGCGCACGGAAACTCAGGTGATTCGCCAGCACACCGGCGCCGACCCCAGCGCCGTGATGTTCGACGCCCTCACGGCCGCTAAATCGCGCCGCACCGATTACGTCATTGTCGATACCGCCGGCCGTCTTCAAACCAAAACAAACCTGATGGCCGAACTCGAGAAAATGCGCCGCACCGCGTCGCGGGTGATTCCCGACGCGCCTCATGAAGTGCTCCTCGTCCTCGACGCCACCACCGGCCAGAACGGCCTCGAACAGGCTCGCAAATTCACCGAATCCTCCGGCGTCACCGGCATCGTGCTCACGAAACTCGATGGCACTGCCAAGGGCGGCGTTGTCATCGCGATCGCGCGCGAACTCAGCCTCCCCATCCGCTTCATCGGCGTGGGCGAAAAAATCGACGACCTGCTGCCCTTCGATCCCGAGCGCTTCATCGATTCCTTATTCGAAGCATGAGTGTCGATTTCGAGTTCATGCTGGGCGCGATTGCGCTGGCTCGCGAAGGCGTCGGCCTGGCCGCGCCCAATCCGGTGGTCGGCTGCGTCATTGTCAAAGATAACGAGGTGGTGGGCTATGGCAGCCATACGTGGGATGGCGTTAAACACGCCGAGGTTCTCGCGCTCGAGCAGGCCCGCGCTCTGGCGCAGGGCGCAACGGCCTACGTAACTCTTGAACCCTGCGCCCATACCGGCCGCACAGGACCTTGCTGCGACGCACTCATCCAGGCGGGCGTGAAGCGGGTCGTCTATGCATCGAGCGATCCCAATCCGGAAGTCTCGGGCGAAGGTCTGCGCCGGATGCGTGCCGCGAGCATTGAAGTCGAACAGGCCAAAGAGTTCGAAGCTGAGGCTAATAAGCTCAACGAGGGTTTCTTCCACTTCATGCGGACACGCAAGCCGCTGGTCACGCTGAAATGTGCGATGACACTTGATGGCAAAATCTCCGCGCCCGAAGACAATACGGGCTGGATCACCAGCGAACGCGCACGCGCCCACGTGCAGAGCCTTCGGCATGCTTCCGACGCGCTCATTACTGCCATTGGAACGGTACTCGCCGATAACCCTCTGCTCACCGACCGCAGCGGCCTCCCGCGTGTCCGCCCGCTCCTGCGCGTCGTGCTCGATTCGACGCTGCGCATTCCGCTCGATTCGAAAATGGTCCAGGCCGCCGAGCCGGGAAACCTTCTGGTGATCACCACCTCGGCGGCTTCCACCGAACGCCGCCAGGCTCTCGAAAAGAAAGGCATTGAGGTGAAAAGCTTCGATGGGCGTAAGGGCCGTGTCGACATTCGCGATGTGATTTCGCTCTTAGGCGAGCGCCGCTGCCTGTCCGCCATGATCGAAGCCGGCTCCAAACTCAACTGGGCCGCGCTCGAAGCTGGTGCTGTCGATAAGGTCTTCCTCTATTACGCGCCCAAAATCCTGGGAGGCCTGGCGTCGCTCCCGATGGCCGGAGGAACGGGCCGTCTTCGTCGTATGGATGCGATTGTTCTGGAGCAAACGACCATTCATTCCATCCCGCCCGATGAATTCGCCGTGGAAGCTTTCATCAGAAAGGATTCCTGATTGTTCACAGGCATTATCGAAGAATTAGGCAACGTGGAGCCAGGCCCGCGCTTTACGGTAAGCTGTAGTCTTATCCTAAGCGACTTAACGCCAGGAGCAAGCATAGCCGTCAACGGAGTTTGTCTGACAGCCGTGGACATCACGTCAAACAGCTTCTCAGCCGACCTTGCGCCAGAAACCCTGCGAGTCACGAACCTGGGTGACCTGAGACCTGGCGACCCGGTCAACCTCGAACGCCCAGTAACCCCGATAACACGTCTCAGTGGTCACATAGTACAAGGACACGTCGACGGAGTGGCCATTCTCGAATCCTTCGAAAACTACGTTTTGAAAGTACAAGTCCCGAAAGAGCTCGACCGCTTCCTGGTCTACAAAGGCTCTATAGCTATAGATGGAATCAGCCTGACGATAGCGGATGTTCACGAAGGTCTGGTAACCGTAGCTATAATTCCCCATACCTGGGACGCCACTAACCTCAGGATCAGAAAACCCGGAGACCGCCTCAACATAGAATGCGACGTCTTAGCCAAACACGTCGATAAACTGATGAGTCATATGCGTTCGGCACCCTCTGGATGATCGTATGGGACCTCGGAACTGGCGAAGTGTTCTTCGGTAAGTCCTTTTCGTTCATGCCCGCGCAGTGAGGCTGGCCATGGCGGGAATATCCAATCACCAGGAACTGCGCCGATTAAGCCAACTGCCAAGTTAGACTGAAAACCAAATGGCACGAAACACCCTGCTCGCCGCGCTTCTCTATGCCGCGGCCCTCAGTGCGCAGAGCGCCCCCGACATCCGCGTCGATGTCGATCTCGTAACCGTCCCCTGCGCTGTCGATACTCACGATGGCGCCCCCGCCGCGAACCTTAAGGCTGCCGACTTCCGCCTGATCGACAATGGCCAGCCACGCGAGATCCGAAATTTTTGGCAGGAATCCGATCTGCCCCTCACCGTCGCTCTCGTCGCCGATGTCAGCGGAAGCCAGGCCGGCTACATCGCCAGCCATCGCGAAGCCCTTGCCGCGTTTCTCCGCCAGGTCATTGGGTCCCGCGATCGCGCCATGGTAGTAGAAGTCGCCCAGCAATCCCGCCTCATCTCGGGTCTCACCGGCTCATCCGCGGATCTCATCGCCGCGGTTCAGAAAATCGGCACGCCAGAAGGCAAACAATCGTCGCTGCTCGGGCCGCCCTGCCGGAATAAAACCTTCCCCCACACCTGCGGTGGAACCGACCTCTGGCATGGTCTCTATTACACCGCTCTTGAGCTGAAACCCGTCGTCGGGCGGAAAGCGATCGTCGTCCTCTCCGACGGCCTCGATACCGGCAGCGATATCCGACTGAGCGACCTCATCGAGACTGTCCAGTCCGCCGGGACCCTCGTTTACTCCATCAAATACGCGAGCCCCATGCGTTTTGTATCCATCACGGGGGCCATCGCTCAGGCCGCCAGTCACGGCCTCGATCGACTCTCTCACGAGTCCGGCGGTCTGCTTTTTCCCAATCCAGGCCGCCGGACGTCCGACGTGTTCTCGAAGATCGAAAACGATCTGCGCAACCTCTACGTCCTTGGTTTTACTCCCCCCGTCGAGGCTCGGGATGGAACGTTCCATCAGCTCAAAGTTTCGACGGTTCGCACCGACCTGGCCGTACGATCGCGTACCGGATATTGGGCCCTCAACGTAAATTAATCAGCAGTCGGTTTACACTTAGACTTTGAGGAGAAATTAACCATGCGTACGATTCTGTGTTCGGCCCTGTTCTTATCCGTTTTCGCCTTCGGGGCATCCGCGGCCGACGACGTGGTGACCGCGGTCGCCGGAACTGTAAAGACTATCGACAAAGCGGGAAAAACTGTCGTCGTCAAGGTAGCCGACGGCTCCGAACAGACTTTTCATTTCGTGGGCAAAACAGTCGCACATGGCGCCGAGGCGGTCGCCGGCGCAAGTAAAGATGCATTCCTCGGCATGAAGGAAGGCGATGAAGTAGTCGTGCATTACACGGTGAAGGGCGTCGTTAAAACCGCCGATGAAGTGGATCACGTCGGCAAGGACGGTATGAAGATGACCGTGGTCGTTGTGAAGAGCGTCGATCGCGGAGCCAAAACCGTCACCGTCAAAACAGAAGCAGGAGCCGAAGAAACCTATCACCTGACCGCCGCCGCCACGCGCGAAACGGGCAAAGGCATCGATAAGTCCGGCAAGGTGACCATCTACTACACAGAAGAAGGTGGCAAGAAAATCGCGCACTTCTTCAAGAACTGAGGGGCTTCGCAAAGCCGGTCAGCCATTGTGTTATCATTGTGTACACAATGGCCAACTCAGCATTGGCAACCAAAGTAGGTATCCGCGAATTCCGCGAAAACCTCTCTGCCTACCTCGAATCGAAAACCCCCGTCGCCATCACCCGCCACGGCGCGACCATTGGCCTCTACGTGCCTACGCGCCCTCGGCCTAGCCAGGCGGATATCGAAGCCTTCCGTGTCGCCACGGACAGAATGCAGAAACTCATCGCCGCTTCCGGAACGTCCGAAGAGGAACTCATGCGGGATGCCGACGAGCACCTGCGCAATAAAAAGAAGCGAAAGCTCTCCAAATGATCGTGGTTGACGCGAACATCCTGATTCGCGCCGTACTCGGGAAAAAGGTCCTTGCTCTGCTGCGTCAGTATGTTGGTATTTGTGAGTTCGTAGCCCCGGATCTGGTATTCCGGGAAGCCCGCGAAAATCTTCCCCACGTCCTCCGTCGTCGTTCCTTATCCCTGGACAAAGGCCTCTCGACACTTGACTCAATCTGCAGTCTGATCAGCGGTATCGGCGGCCGCGTCGCCACCTGGACCTCCGACCGAGTCGAAATCTATCTCGCGCAGGCAACCAACTAACATGCCCACCGATCCCCTCATCGAAGCCGCCCTGAAAGCCCGCGAAAACGCTCACGCCCCGTTCTCAAAATTCAAAGTAGGCGCCGCCATCGAAGACGCCTCCGGCCACATCCACACCGGCTGCAACGTCGAAAACGCCACCTACGGTCTTACCTGCTGTGCCGAACGCGTCGCTGTGTTCAAAGCCGTCTCCGAAGGCGCCCGCGACTTCATTCGTGTCGCCGTCGTCGCCGATACCGACACCCTCACGCCCCCCTGCGGAGCCTGCCGCCAGATCCTCTGGGAATTCTGCGGTGATGTCGAACTGGTCCTCGCCAACCTCCACGGCAAGCACGAAACCATGCGACTCGCTACTCTGTTTCCGAGGGCCTTCGATGCTTCGTTCCTTTAGCCTGCTGTTAGTCACCGCAGCCGCGCTCGCCGCCGCACCCTGCGACCTCATCGTCAGCGGACGCTTTGTCGTCACCATGGCTACGCCCCGCCGCGTGATCGAAAACGGCGCCGTCGCCATCCGCGGCCATCGTATCGTCGCCATCGGAACCCGCGCCGAGATCGACCGCGCCTGGCAATCCCCCCAGCGTATCGACCGCCCCAACGCCCTCATCGCTCCCGGCCTGATCAACACCCACACCCACGCCGCCATGTCCCTGTTCCGCGGCATCGCGGACGATCTCAAACTCCAGGACTGGCTCAACAACTTCATCTTTCCCGCCGAAGCCAAGAACGTCTCGCCCGATTTCGTCCATTGGGGCACGCGCCTGGCCTGCCTCGAAATGCTGCTCTCCGGCACCACCACCTTCACCGACATGTATTACTTCGAAGACGTGGTCGCCGACGCCACCAAAGAAGCCGGCATGCGCGGCGTGCTGGGCGAAACCGTCATAGGCTTTCCCGTAGCCGATGCCAAAACTCCCGCGGACGCCCTCAAGCTCTCCGAAAAATTCCTCATCCGTTTTCACGACGATCCGCTCGTAGTCCCCGCCATCGCCCCGCACGCCCTCTATACCAACTCCGACGAATCGCTCAAAGCCGCGCGGGCGCTCGCAAACAAATACCACGCGCCCATCCTGATTCATCTTTCAGAAACCAAAAAAGAGAACGACGATAACTTCGCTAAACGCCATCAAACCCCAACCCAAACCCTGAACTCCCTCGGCTTCTTCAACGGCCGAACCGTGGCCGCGCACTGCGTCTGGGTAGACGCCGGCGATCGCGCCATCCTGAAAGCCGCCAACGTAGGAGTAGCCCACTGCCCGTCCAGCAACATGAAACTCGCCAGCGGCGCCGCGCCCATCGTCGATCTCATGAAAGCCGGCATTAACGTCGGTCTGGGCACCGATGGCCCTGCCGGCAGCAATAACGATTTCGACATGTTCGAAGAAGCCGACCTGGCCGCGAAGCTCCAGAAGCTCGTGCGCAGCGATCCCGAAGCGCTGCCCGCTGCCCAGGCGTTCGAACTCGCCACCATCGGCGGCGCCCGCGTGCTCGGCATGGAAAAAGAAATCGGCTCACTCGAACCCGGCAAACGCGCCGACCTCATCACCGTCGATCTCAACGCCCCCAACGCGGTCCCGCTTTACGACGTCTATTCGCAGCTCATCTACGCGCTCAAGGGCTCGAACGTCGTCGATGTCGTAATCGACGGCCGGGCCGTAGTGCGCGATAAACGATGCGTGACGCTCGATTCAGCGGCTGTGATCGCGAAAGCTCGCGAGTATGGATTGAAAGTGGCAGCTTCAGTCCGGCAAAAGCACTGACTATTTCACAGTGCCAGTAGCCGCGTTCACATAAGCGGCGTATCCGCCAGACTTCTTGTCGCCCCACATGATGTACCACGTCGGCGCGGGCAGCGCGGCTGCCTGACCGAGCGAAAACGCGCTCACCGGCTTACTGTTCTTCGCCAGCCAAGCCGAAGCCTTCTCGGCAGCCTTCATATACGCCGCATCGGAATCGATCGAAAAATCGGAGTTCCCGAACGGGGTCGCATCGCGAGTCGGACCGCCCCACGGCTGCGATCCCTGATTATTTATGCCCTTCAGCAGCCCTTCATGTTCCACCGTTGTATAGACAAACGTAATCGCCTGCTTCTTAGCCGCCGAAACGAACACGATCGTCCACTGCCCGTACTTGCCCTCACCGCTCTTCAGCCCATCTACTTCGTTGCCGGTAATGCTGGCCACCTGCAGGTCGGGTGAGATCTGCCGCGCGATCTTATATGTGTCGTAATAAGCTGTCAAAGCCGTAATCGGCCCGGTGGGAACAGCCGGTTTCTTCGCCTCCGTCTTTGCTTCGGTGGGCGCGGGTGCATCGGAGCACCCCGCCAGAACCAGAATCAGAATGCCTGCAAGCGCCGCGGCGCGAGTCGTAAGCGACCAGAACATGTATGCCACTCCTTTCGGGATCTTATTCTATGCCTGGGGTGTGCGTTGAGTGAGATTCCGCACTTCCTGTGCCGCTCCCTTCATCACGGCAATTGCAACCGCGCGCATCGGCGAGATGCCCGAAAACGCCCCGCCCACCGCATAAAGCGCCCGCAGCGAGAAGCGTCGTTCATTCGATATGAACCAGACCTTGTCCCACCGAGCCGGCTGCATCTTCGCGCGAAACCGCTCAAGTCCGCGAAAGTTATAAAACCGATTCGCATGCGCGCGCGCCAACCGCATCATGGTTCTCAGCCACCGCGGATTGTCGAGGAAGCAATCGCGCGCCAGCGCCACCAGACCCATCGTCACATAGCTACGGCCTTCGTCGGCAAAGCGCCGCATCGCCGTATCGATCAGTAATTCAGCCGTCCCATTGGGAGCCTGTGGAAGCCGTGCCACCTCTTCTATGAACCAACCGTTCCGCGCCGGCACCGGCGAAGCCACCAGATAAGCCACAACACGATCCCCCTGCCGAGCGGCCAGAACCACACGATCTTCGACCACTCCATTCAACACTTCCGGTTCCACCAGAAAATGCAAAGGAGGCAATCGCCGCGAAGCCAGCCAGTCATGCAAAACGGCCCCAAACTCAGGGTCGCGAGCCGCCTCGCCCGGCTGGACCTCCTCCACCCGAACACCCTTGTTCATGGCCCGCCGCAACTGATGCCGCAGCGATCTTCGGCCCTGCACAACACTTGACCAATCGCGCGGATCCCAAACCGGCTGCTCCCCGGCAGCCACAATGGAATGATCGCCGGACCCCGCAAAATGGGCCCTCAGACGATCCTCGGCGCAGACATAGCAAACCCTGCACCGAAGCCCGTGCGCGAACTCCTCGAACTGCTCGGTCACCCGAGCCAGCGAATCTTCCGCGCACACCGGAGCCCCGGCCGTGAGCAGGAACCCATACCGGAGCGTATATCCCACCACCGCGTCCCTATCGGCCGAGAACCAGTGCTCAATGCCCGGATTCAGAATCTGATAAGAAGTCGAGTTCCAACCGTACCGAAGCACCAGGTCGCGGGCGAGCGACGAATCCCTCAATCCGCCTGCGACGTCCGATGCGATGTAAACCACGCCTGGCTGTCCATCGTGCCGCCGCGCGGCGATTCATAACTTCCGTCCGCCTTCCCGAACCGCACCTTCCGGTTATCCGCCAGATACTTATCCAGCACCACGTCTTTCAGGTACCGCACCAGGTTCGGACGCAGCACCGGGAAGAGCAATTCCACCCGCCGGTCCAGATTCCGAGGCATCAGATCCGCGCTCCCCATATAGATCTCCTCCGCCCCGCCATTGCCGAAATAATAAAGCCGGCTGTGCTCCAGAAAGCGCCCCACAATACTACGCACTTCTATGTTGTCGCTCACGCCCGGAATCCCCGGACGCAGGCAACACAACCCGCGCACAAGCAGTTCCACCTTCACTCCCGCGCGCGACGCCTCGTAAAGCAGCCGGATCATCTCCTTGTCCTCAAGCGCATTCATCTTGAAGATCAGATGCCCCCGCGCGCCCAGCGCAGTCTCACGGCGAATCAGATCCGCAAAACTCTGCCGCATCGTCACCGGCGCCACCAGCAGCCGCCGGAAGTCCGATTTATGCGAATACCCGGTCAGATAATTGAATAAATCCGTTGCATCCGCGCCGATATCCGGATCCGCAGTAAACAGACTCAGATCCGTATAAAGCCGCGCTGTCGCGGGATTATAATTTCCCGTCCCCAGATGCACGTAACGCCGGATTGTCTCATGCTCTCGCCGGACGATCAAAGCGATCTTGCAGTGCACCTTCAGCCCCACCAGCCCATAAACCACATGCACTCCTTCGCGTTCCAGCGCCCGCGCCCATTCGATATTGCTCTCCTCGTCGAACCGAGCCTTGAGTTCCAGCAGCACCGCCACCTGCTTGCCGTTTTCAATAGCCTCCAGCAGAGCTTTTACAATCGGCGAATTGCGCCCTACCCGATACAGCGTCATCTTGATCGCCAGCACATCGGGGTCGTGCGCCGCTTTCCTCAGCAGATCCACAATCGGCGTGAAAGTCTGATACGGATGATGCAGCAAATGATCCTCGCGGCGGATCACGGTGAAGATATCTTCCTCGGCCTGCGGAGAAAACTCGGGCGGCGTCCAGGGTTCGAACGGCGCATCCCGCAGTTCCGGCCGATCCAGTTGCGGCAGCTGCCGAAGTCGCGTCAGATCCACAGGCCCTGGCACGCGATACACGTCCTCCGGATTCACCTCGAGGTTCTCCACCAGGATCTCAAGAATGTTGTCCGGCATTCCAAGGTCGGTCTGCAGCCGCACCGGCTTGCGAAAACGCCTGCGCCAAACCGCCTCTTCTACCGACTCGAGCAGATCGTCGCTTTCCAGTTCCTTGATCGCCACTTCCGCATCGCGCGTGACGTGGAAAGGATGCGATTCCACAATCCTCAGGCCTGGAAACAAAGACTCCAGATTCGCCGCGATCACCTGCTCGATCCACACAAACTTTTGCGGAGGTGCAGCCTTGCGCCGCGTTGGAGAAGCCGGTGGAACCACCACCAGCTGCGGCAACTGCTCCGGCACTTTCACACGGGCGAAATGCTGCCGCGCGTCGGTGTCCTTCAGGACGATCGCCAGGTTCACGCTGAGATTCGAGATATGCGGGAACGGCCGGCCCGGATCGAAAGCCAGCGGCGTCAGTACCGGGAAAATCGTGTCGCTATAGTACTGATCGACAGCCACGCGCTCGCGGTGGTCCAGATCCTCATAATCGGTAATTTCGATGCCTTGCCGCGCCAGAGCCGGCTTCAGCTGCTTATGAAAGCACTCGTAGATCGGTTTCTGTAGCTCAGTCAGCGATTCGCGCACCGCGGCCAGTTGCTGCGCCACCGTCTTGCCGTCGATACTCAGATCCTGCCGCCCCGCGCTCAGCTTCTGCTTCAGGGCCGCCACCCGAACCATGAAAAACTCGTCCAGATTCGAACTCACGATCGAAAGGAATTTCACCCGCTCCAGCAACTTATTGCGCGAGTCGCGGGCTTCTTCCAGCACGCGACGCTGGAACTCCAGCAGACTCAGCTCTCGGTTGACATAAAGCGCCGGATCGTCGAGAGAAACTTCGGGCACCACGGGCGTCTCGTCCGGCTCGGCCTCCGTCACAGGAACCGAGGTTAACTCGGCGCGTTGCGGAACGGCTTTTAATCGAATTGCTCTTGCCCTGGCCACTTTCCCTCGCTTTAACTGATCTTACGATGGCGCTATTCTGAAAACACGCCATGACGTCTCCGGCTCCGTCTTACATCGATTTACTCCCCGCGCCAGGCGAGTGGACCGAAGCCGACTACTTCCCCTTCTCCGAACGAGGACGCCTCGTCGAACCTTCGGACGGAAACCTGGAGGTTGTCGACTTGCCGAACGATTTTCATCCGCTGATTCTGCTGCGGCTTGCCCTGTTGCTGCAGACCTTCGTGTCGGATCACAAACTCGGCAAAGTCCGCTTCGCCCCACTGCCTGTACTCCTGTGGAGCGGCAAGATCCGCGAACCCGATCTCATGTTCATGTCTATCGAACATGCCTCAACAAGGATCGGACATTACTGGGGCGTTCCCGATCTTGCCGTCGAAATCATATCCGAGGGCAGCGCTTATAAGGACCGCGAAATCAAGCTTCAGGAATACCAGCGCGCCGGAGTCGGCGAATATTGGATTATCGATCCGGTCGAAAAAACCGTGGAGATCTTCGAGGCCCGAGGAAATTACGAATCGGCTCGCCTGTACGCCGCAACTGAAACCCTGACCTCGGCCCTGTTCGAAGGCTTTTCGCTCTCGGTCGCAGATCTCTTTGCCGAAGAGGAATAAAACAGGCAATGACTTCTCCAATCTCAGCTCCGCCTTATCTCGATCTGCTCCCCGCGCCGGGCGAGTGGACCGAAGCCGACTATTTCCCGTTCTCCGAACGGGGCCGACTCGTCGAACTTTCGGATGGAAACCTGGAGGTTCTCGATCTGCCGACTTACTTTCATCAGGTAATCCTGCTGCGGCTGTCGCTGGTTCTTCACACCTTCGTTGCCGCCAACCAGCTTGGTAAGGTTTGCTTCGCGCCTTTGCCTGTCCGACTCTGGAGCGGCAAGATTCGAGAACCCGACCTCATGTTCATGTCGACCGCCCATGCCTCAAGGATCGGTGAATACTGGGGTGTTCCCGACCTCGTCGTCGAAATCATTTCTCCCGCCAGCGCTTTGAAAGATCGCGAGATTAAGCGCCGCGAATACGCGAAGGCAGGTGTCACCGAATACTGGATCGTCGACCTGGTCGATAAGACCGTGGAATTACTGCGAGAAGCTGAGAGGGGAGACTACACGCAAAGCGTCCGCTTTGCCGAACGAGACATCCTCACATCGCACCTCATCGAAGGCTTTTCGCTGTCACTCACGGAATTATTCGCAGAACCGTAGCCTCGCTCACGCAGCCAGCGAATCCGACAACACCGGAAACGAAATCGTAAACACAGACCCCCGCCCCAACCGGCTCTCCACCCTGATCGTCCCCTCCATCCGCTCCACCACGTGGCGCACAATCGAAAGCCCCAGCCCCGTGCCACCCACCTCACGCGACCGCGCCTTATCCACGCGATAGAATCTCTCGAAAATCCGCGGCAAATCGTCTGATGGAATCCCGCGCCCCGTATCCGAAACCGCGATATAAGCGCGCCCGTCCGGACTAATTCCCGACTCCACTTTCGCCTCCCCACCCTCCCGATTAAACTTCACAGCATTGTCCAGCAGATTCACCAGAGCCTGCTCCAGTCGCAGCGCATGACCAACAATAATCGCATCGCACATCGGCCCGCGCACCAGATTCACGCCCCGAATCCGCGCCTCAGCCTCCACCGTCAGAATCGCCGTATTCACAGCCTCTTCAATCGAAATCGGCCCCGGCTCCGTATCCCGCCTTCCGCTCTCCAGATCCGAAAGCGTCAGCAAATCCGAAGCGATATTATTCAGCCGGATCGCATGCGCCTGGATGATTTCGATGAATCGCCGATTATGCTCATCATCCGTAATCGCCCCGCTCAGCAGCGTCTCCGCATAGCCCCGAATCGCGGTCAGCGGCGTCCGCATCTCATGCGAAACGTTTGCCACAAAATCTTTGCGAATGCGCTCCAGCCGCTCGATCCCCGTAATATCGTGCAGAATCACCAGCGCCCCGCGATGGGGAGGCACATCGAGCGGCGAAGCATAAGCCTCGAACACCGACGAATCCTCGCCCGTAAACTGCAGCTTCGAGCTCGCCGGCTCGCCCGACGCCAGCACCGCCGAAATCAGCCCCAGAAACTTCGGATCCCGCACCACTCCGATCAGCGGTGTGTTCACCTCCACCGGCGCCCTTAGCTCCAGCGCCCGCACCAGCGACTGATTGCAGAACATCACCCGCATCTGGTGATCCACCGCCAGCACGCCTTCCGCCATGCTCTTCAGAATCGCGTCGCGCCGGTTCGATTCCAGACTGAGCCGCTCCACCAACTCGCGAATCCTCAGCGCCATCCGCCGGAACGACTGATTCAGAACCGCCGTCTCCTCGCCCTCATCCGGTAGCGGCGCGTCCGGGTTATTCATGTCCAGAACGTGTTCGCTGAACGTCCTCAGACGCTCCACCCGCCATGCCAGCGAGCGCGAGAATATCCACGTCATCGCGATTGCGCCCAGCAGGCACAGAATCAACTCGATGATCGTGCGGTTCACCCGCGAATCGCCACTCGCCAGATCCACTGTTGCGATGATCGCGGCGATCGGCAGAAAACAGCTGATAAACAGGCGGAAACGGATCGATGTAACCACGGGAGCGCTTAGCGATTTAGTTTACACGCCCATTGTGACAACCAGGTCAATCGCAAATACCGCCCTTAGCGGCCGCGCCGGTGGGCATTAATGCTACCCTGATTCTCTGGCGCAGCGCCCCCGTAGAAACTCCGCTCGCCCTCAGGAGATTCCTATGGCGCCCACTATGCAAACCTCTCTTTCCTTTACTCGAGATCAGGCCGGCACTCGCGATCAGGAACTGGTCCGCTATATCAACCTGAAACTCGCCGCCCTCGGTCTGCCCGTCAGCCAGGCTACAGCCGACCCTTATTTCCTCGAAGTCGCGGGACCGCTGCTCCGCAATTTCCACCGCAAAGACCAACTTCTCGGCGATGTCCTGTGCCCCGCGGACCAGCGTATTCAGGACTTCCTTGATGCTTACCTCGGCCACCCCGCTCCTCGTCTGCCTGCAGCCGCGTTCGTGCTCGATCGCCCCGGCCTGGCCCGAGCGATGTCCCTGCCCGCTGGGGAAGATTACTTTTCTTCTCCGTATCTGAAGTCTTATCGTCTGCAACAAGGCGTTCTCCACAATCCCAAAAGCGACCGCCGCACCACCAAAGGCATCTTCCACATCGTCGAAGGCGGCCTGCCCGTGCCCGCGGACAAGATCGGCGTTCCGAAGAATACCTTCGCGGCTATGCTCGAAGCCGCCTTCCATCCGCCCGCCGACGTGCTCGCTCTGCCGTTCACCGCCAGCCAGCCCAACCAGGCCCGCCTGTTCGTCACTCTCATGCTGCGACCGGTGATCTGCCCAGCCACCGAAACCGAGCCAGCGAAGACTATGGAGACGCGCTTCTTCGTCCCCGCCAGTCTCGTCAGCAATCTCGATTTCGTCGAAGGAATCTTCGGCAATGCCGGCGACCCCTACCTGCCTGAAAACGACTCCGCGCTTGACGTCGAACACTGGAGCGGCCACACCGGCTGCGTCATCCTCGCGCCGCATCTTCAGGGCCTCGGCAAAAAAGCCCTGGGACTGCCCCACTATGACGCCGCCACCGAACTGCAGCGCCGCGACGGCATGTGCTGGCGCCACGAAAACGAAATTTATAACGATGGCTCGGCCTTCAAACTCACCTGCCGCGACAAACGCGGCGTAATCGTTACCATAATTGCCGATAATTATTACGGCTATTGCAAGAAAGAGGTAAAAACCCAAATCTCCTACGCCACGAATCTCTTCGGACTTTGCGAAGAAGAGCACGCCGGCGGCGCCATCGCCTTCCCTGCTTACGTGCTGGGCCGCGAATTTTACGCCGGCCGCACCGTCCTCACCAAACCCGTCGTCTTCGAAGCCGCCATGAGTCTCCTCGGCGACCGCGTCGAACTCAAACACGAACGCTACGCCGTAGACCGCAAATATCCCGACGTCTTCTACGTCCCCGAAAACGCCGATTTTCTCGTCCGCGAAGGCTGCGTTCGCTGGCCTTTCAACGGCGCTACCCATAGCCTCGTCCTCCGCTCCGGCGAAACCTACGTTCTTCCCTGGGGCACCAAGATTCGTCTCGAAAAACAATCGGGCGGTACCGCCTGGCGCCTCATCGCCTCCCGCGCCGATGGCATCCTCTGCCACAAGCCCTGCACCGTCTCCGGCGGCGGCAAGTCTGAAATCTCCAAATCCATCGGGGGCATCATGCTGCGCGGCCCCGTCTTCGTGCACGACTTTCAGCCCGACCTCGCCCAGGTGGCCGAGATCCTGAAAAAGGATTTCTCTCAGATCTATAAGTCTCCTCTCGATCAGGTCCGCGCCGCCCGACCCTTCCTCAGCAAAGAACGCTCCCTCGGCTCTGTCATCAAGCTGCTCACCGCTTCCACCGAATACACCGACTCGCACAACGAGTGGATCAAGTCGCTGCCTCAGACCATCCGCCAGCTCCTCGTCACCGTCAAGCGTTATTACCGACCCGAATGGGGTGACGACTGGCAGAAATACTTCACCGTCGATCGCATCGATGGATTCCTCGGCCACGAGCTTAAGTTCGATAACCAGAAGCTTCTCGGCAATTACCTCCGTGTCGGCTTCGATCCCGGCGGCTCGTGGCGAATCTATAAACTCCGCCCCGATTTCAATCCCGCCGACAAGGTTCAGGTCGAAGACGACATCACCGCCTCGGTCGTCCTTCCGAAGGAAAGCCTGAGCTATCTGGATCCCGAATATCCCAACAAAAGCGTAAAGCTTCTGACCAACTGCGAAGCCCTTCTCTTCCAGCGCCCCGACGATGCGATTCATCGCGGCTTCGATAAGGATGCCGAGGCCGACATCGCTTCGCCCGGCACCTTCATCTCCAACTTCGAGCCGCTCGACGTTGATCAGGCCCGCGCCCTCGTCGATCGTGTCGTCGAATTCGATCAGTACACCGATCCGATGAAGAACCTGATCCTGAACTTCATCGCGAAACCTTCACCCGCGTGGGTGGTCTCGTCCGCCCATCCCCGTATCGTCGATGGCGCGCCTTCGAAAAACCCACGCTACCTGCAGCGCCGGCCCGATCTCGCTAATCCCCGCGACAGCCATCTCGCCGAAATCGGCACCCGCCTGGCTCGCGAAATCCCGTCTCATGCGAAAGTTCATTTCCCTGTCAACGCCGTGCTCGCCGGGCGCCGCAACAATCCGCCGGACCCTAAAGCCGGCATCCCGCCGCTTGCGGTCTACAACCCGATTCACTATCAGGAACTGCCGGAACTGTTCATGGATTTCATCTGCAGCCTGACCGGCAAGTCCCCCTCGACCACCGGTTTCGGCAGCGAAGGCGCATTGACGAAAGGCCCGTTCAACGCCCTGCCGCCCGTTGTGGATGTTAACAACGCGCTCGTCTCGGCTATCGTGACGGGCTACGCCGGATTCACCACCGCGGCGGGGTACGTCGGACCTAAATACCGCGTCGACCATGACAACAGCATGCTCGTCCCCGAGATCTGGTGCCGCATGCGTGTCTACGAGCGCGACCCTGAATTCCTCATCTCGAAAGGGTATCTGGAAAAAGTGGAAGATTTCGAATACGAAGGACGCACCGTGCTCGCCAGCCGACTCGGTTATCGCATCACCGCCGCGTTCGCCGACCGCTTTCTCGGCCGCATCTTCGAACTGCCTGGTGCAGTCTTTCCCGAAGAGCTTCTCAAACCCGAAAAGCAGGGTCTCGAAGTCTACGTCTCAGGCATCGAAGCCATCTGCGAGGCTCAGCGCGGCGTAGCTCTGCTCTACTTCGAAGACGGCAGCATCGAAGCCGCCTGCCCGCCCATCAAAGCGCTGCTCCACATCATGGCCTATGGGCACTATGAAGGTAAAACCGTCACCGAACCTTGCGTCCGGGGACTCTTTACTCGGGAGGCCGTCCTGGCCAGCCCCTGGTACCGCGAGCGACTGCTCGCCAAACAGCGCCAGGACATCGCACTCTGGAAACGCCATGCCGAGGCAACAAAAAGCGCCGCCGCGCAAGCGCGCCTCGAAAAGGTTCGTGCCCCCGAATACCCCGATTCGCTGATCGGAACCATAGGAGCCGAACCGCTTACCGCCGCGTAACACGGCGCGGCATCGCCGCAAAGGTAGAGGCCTGAATTCGCAAAGAAAAGTAAGCAAAGTCCCCGAGCGCGGGTCGAAAGGCTACTCTGTATACATCGGCGCGCGACATGACTAAATTTTTACTCTTAACACTGGCAGCCGGATTGGTACAGGCGCAGGAAGGCGGTCGCGGACAGGGGCGGCGCGGGTTTCCGAATCCCCTGGTGAGCGCTCTCAATGCAGATCATGACGGCATTATTTCCGCTGCGGAGATTCAGAACGCTCCGGCGGCCCTGCGCACCCTCGATAAGAACGGCGATGGCCAACTGACAATGGACGAACTGCGTCCCGCTTTTCCGGGAGGCCGCGGTCGCGAAGGGGGCCGCGACGAAGGCCGTCGCGATGGCGGTCTGGCCGCTGGTGGACCC
>Ga0302319_10011622_pt1 | contig 16693 bp, 10 predicted proteins | sample Bog_T0_2_FD_203319 | JGI IMG/M metagenome (GOLD analysis project Ga0302319, IMG submission 203319) | Peat permafrost microbial communities from Stordalen Mire near Abisko, Sweden - Bog_T0_2 | ecosystem: Environmental > Terrestrial > Soil > Wetlands > Peat | place: Sweden: Abisko, Stordalen Mire...
GCTGCGCGATTGCCTTGGGCCACATGGTGGGATTGTAGCGGGTGGCGCGGGTTGTAGGTTCTTGGTTGTAGGTTCGAGGTCTTAAGTTGTAAGTGAACGGCGCGCGGCAGCGACCTGGCGGGCGTTGCGGAAGAAGGCGAAAAAGCTGAGGACAAGGATGGCGGCGATCAGGCCCTGCGACCAGATGCAGTAGATGCACCACTTCTGCAGGATGTAGTCCTCCATGTAGGTGAGGAAGGCGGCGAAGGCGAAGCCGACCTCAGAGATCTGCAGCAGGAGGAAGTAGCGGCCGGTGAGCCGGCCCGGCCAGAGCGCGAGACCCGCGATCAGCGCGTAGCCAGCGATGCCGAAGATCGCGACCGGGATGTGCAGCTTCTTCGAGTCGGGGGCTTCATCAAAGCTAGTGGGTGGGAAGACGGCGAAGCGCGAGTGGTTGACGGCGCCGCAGTCGAACTTCTCGGTTACAGCGCAGGGCGGGGCAGCAGCGGGGTCCTGGAAGTGGATGTGCAGGGCGAGCGCGGAGTCGACAATACCGGCGAGGGCGAGTAGGGCAATGAGATAGCGCATGGCAGCTTTCATTGTAGGGGGTCAGCTAAAGAGTATGCCGCCGTTGATGTCCACACAGGTGCCGTTGACAAAGGAGGCCTGTCCGGAGGCAAGGTATGTCACCAGGTCGGCGACCTCCGTGGCGCGGCCTTCGCGGCTCAGCGGTGTCATGCCGGCGACGCGCTGGCGGACCTCGGGCTTGGTGAAGTCGTCGTGGAACTTGGTGGCGATCATGCCCGGGCAGACGGCGTTGACCCGGATGCGGCGAGGCGCGAGTTCCTTGGCGAGGCCGCGCGTCATGGCCATGATGGCCGCCTTCGAAGAGCCGTAGGCGATGCCGCCGGGGCCGCCGCCGTCGCGTCCGGCCTGCGAGGACACGTTGACGATGGCCGCACCGTCGCTCATCAACGGAAGCGATGCCTGGGTCATGGCGAAGACGCTGCGGACGTTGAGCGCATAGACGTGGTCCCAGAAGGCGTCGTCCATCTCCTCCATCTTCTTGCGGGCGACGAGGCCGCCGACCACGTTGACGAGGATGCCGATGGGCTTTCCGGCCTGCTGCGCGGCCCAGACGGCGAAGGCGCGGACGGCGGCGGTATCGAGCGCGTCGACCTTCTGCGCGAGCGCCTTGTGGCCGCAGGCTTCGACGGCGGCGATGACCGAGGCGGGGTTGGAGCTGTGATAGGTGAGCGCGATCTGCGCGCCACGTTGCGCCAGCGCGACGGAGACGGCGCCGCCGATGTCGCGGCCTCCGCCGAAGACGAGCGCGAGGGTGTTCGTGAGGTCAGATGTGGGCATGAAGGACTCCTTGGTGGTGCCAGTTCTCGATTGTCAGTTGCCAGTTACCAGTTTGCCAGTTGCCAGCTCGATACGGTGAATGGGACCCGCGATGAAGAACAGCAGTACCGCGGCGACGGGCGCCACTGCGCCGGCGATGGTCAGCACGAAGTTGTAGCTGAAGTGGTTGACCATCGCCGCGGTGTAGTGGATGAAGAAGATGGAGGCGAGTCCCGCGGCCATACCTCCCATGCCGGCGACGGTGCCCACGGCGTTGGTAGGGAAGTAATCGCTGGGCAGCGTCTGGACGTTCGAGATCCACATCTGGAAGCCGAAGAGCACCACGGCGATGCACTCCAGCGCGTGCACCGTGGTGGCCGCGTGCGCGGCGAAGATGCCGAATGGCATCATGCAGGCGGCTATTCCGATGACGACCCAACGGGATGTATTCACCGAGAAACTTGCGCGGATCAGCCGGCCAGCGAGCCATCCACCAAAGAGTGCGCCGACCGCGGCGGCGAGGTACGGCGCCCACGCGGCCGCACCGATGGCCTTGATGTCCAGGTGGCGCGCGTCCTTGAGGTACGTGGGCAGCCAGAGCATGTACAGCCACCAGACGGGATCGACCAGGAAGCGCGCGATCAGGATGCCCCAGACCTGGCGTGCCTTGAGCAGATGCAAGAGCGGCGGCGCGGGCAGGTACGTCGAGCTGGTGTGGCCGAGTTCGATGTGTTCGCGTTCCAGCGGGGTCAGGCGCGGGTGGCGATTGACCGGGCGATAGAACAGAAGCCAGAGCGCGAGCCAGAAGAAGCCCAGGCTGCCGACGATCAGGAACGTATTGCGCCAGCCGACTGCGGGATCCAGCCAGCGCGCGACCAGCAGCGGAGCGAGCACACCGCCCATCGACGCGCCGGAGTTGAAGACGGCCATGCCGATGGCGCGCTCGCGCTGCGGGAACCACTCGGCGATGACCTTAGCCGCGCCCGGCCAGTTGCCCGCCTCGCCCAGACCTAGAAAGAACGAGCAAATGGCGAAGGATACATACCCGGTGATGAATGCGTGCGTCATCGCGGCGACGCACCACAGCACAATCGACACCGAGAAGCCGATGCGCGCGCCGAAGCGGTCGTACAACCGTCCGGAGACGGCCTGCGAGATGGTGTAGGCGAAGAGCAGCACCGTGGCGACGTTGCCGTAGAGCTCTTTGGTGATGCCGATGCGCGGGCCGAAGTCCGTGACCAGAAGGCCGATGGAGCTGCGGTCAATGTAGTTGATGCACGTAATGGTGAAGATGAGCGCGAGAATCCACCAACGCAGGCCGGGAATGAGGACGCGGACTTTTTCACGGCGCGGCGATTGTGCTAGTTTCATCAAGGGTTTCCGACGATGCTAACGCTAACACTCTTTCGCAGCCGCCGTGTAGTGCTGGCCGTGTTGCTGGCCTGCGGTGCCGCTACAGCACAGGACGCGCATGAGGCGCTGGGCGCGAAGGACGATCCCCAGTCCAAGGCCCCGTCGCCGCTGACGGCGATGATGGCTACGCTGCCCTCCACGCTGAAGCCGGAGCTGGCCGGCGTGCATCCGCGGGTGTACTTCACTGCTGCCGAGCTGGACGCGCTGCGCGTGAAGGCCCACGGCAGCCGGAAGGCGGAGTGGCAGGCGGTGCTGGCGAACATCCGCGCGCTACAGGTGCCTGCGCCCCCTCCCCCGGCGGAGTTGCGCCGCGCCCAGAATGAGGTCGGCATGGGCATCGCCGAGGCCGCGTTCGCCTACAAGATGGAGGGCGATCCTAAATACCTGAACGCTGCGAAGCAGTACATGGACGCGGCGGTGAGCTACGACATCTGGGGTTACGCGACCAACAAACCCAACACCGATCTGGCCGCTGGCCATCTGCTCTATGGGCTCGGCGTGGGCTATGACCTGCTGTACAACGACCTGACGCCGGCCGAGCGCAAACGCTACCGCAACAAGCTCGCGCTGCAGGGCCACCTGATGTACCAGGCATTCAAGCCCAAGCCCGGCCGTAGCTACGCCTACAGCCAGAACCACACGTTTATCCCCATCGCCGGGCTGGGCATCGCAGCGTATACGGTCTACGGCGAGGTGCCGGAAGCTGCCGAGTGGGCGAAGCTCTCGCGGGCGATCTATCAGCGCGTGCTCCAGACCTACTCGCATGACGGCTACTACTATGAGGGCTACGAGTATTGGATCTTCGCCACGCCATGGATGATCCACTACCTCGACGCGCAACTGCACGCCACGGGCGAGAACCTCTTTGACCAGCCGGGGCTGCACCAGATGCATCTGTACGCGGCGCACGCGCTGTTGCCTGGCGGCCAGCAGATGTTCGACTACGGCGACGTTTATGACGGCCCGGTCTCGCGCGCCAAACAGGGCGAGGACTACGAGCGCAGCCATCCCGGCGGTCACTTCCTCACCAACTACAACGTGCTCTATGATCTGGCCGCGCGTTTTCACAGCGCGGAGATCCAGGGCGTCGCTGATTGGATGAAGAACGACCTGCATCAGGTGAACGCCGAGGAGTGGTGGTCGCTGGCGTGGCGCGACGAGTACCTGGTCTCCGCGCCGATGGCGACGCTCGCGCCGTGGCACAGCTTCCCGGACATTGACGTGGTCTTCTGGCGCACCGACTGGAGCGCGAACGCGACTGCAATTGCGTTCAAGTGCGGCCCGCCTGAGGGTCACGAAACCACTGCGCTGCTGGAGCAGGACAAGGACTGGCGGCTCGAGGACGGGCACGTGCATCCGGACGTAAACAGCTTCATCCTCTTCGCGAAGGGTGAGTACCTTACCGGCGACTCCGGCTACGCGGGCGTGCCGAAGACCGTGGAGCACAATACTCTGCTGGTGGACGGCCACGGGCAGGGCAAGGAGGGCACGCACGATGCCTGGGGCGCGATCCCCTATGCGCAGCTCAACCGGATTCGGCTGACCGATGTGAGCGCGACCGCCACCACATTTGAGGCCACCGGCGAGGGCGCGGCGGCGTATAGCGCGAGTCTTGGGCTCACGCAGTACCGGCGGACGCTGCGCCTCACTCTGAGCAAGCCGGGCGGCAAGCTCACGATCGAAGACCACATCACTTCGTCCGTGCCGCATGTGTTCACCGAGTTGCTGCACTCGGACACCGTGGTGAAGGAGGCTGACGATCAGCACTCTATGATTCAAGCCGGCAACGTGTTGCTGAACATTGCGGTAGTCGAGCCGAAGGATGCGAAGGCGGTCGTGGAGCCGAACGTGGTGATGGGCCCCGGGCCCCCGGGCGCAGTGGATAAGGGCACGCCAGAGAAGCGCGGCGAGCGGCTCAGGGTCTCTACGGCAGCGCCTGCTGCGGAGGCCGGCTTTGCCTGGTCGCTGCATTTTGGGGCGCTGCCGGCAATTCCCGCCGCTTTCCCGCGAATTCGATAGAGTCCAGATGGCGCAACGCGCGCCTTCCGCGCTTGTATCCTTTTAGGGATACAGTGCGTGCGGGGAGAGACAGACGATGGCAGTAGCAGAAGCGGTGAGTGTGCAGGACGAGCTGCATGTGTGGGTGGGGCTGACGGGTGCTGAGGACGCCAGGGCGTGGGTGGAGTCGCACCTGGCGGCATCGCGAGCGGAGATTGCGGGACTGCTGGGGGTGAGCGGCGCGCGCACGGCGGAGAACACGCTGGAGCCTTATGACCGTGCCTGCTGGCACCTGCGCATGGCGGGCTCGCAGAGCGGCGTGATGTTCATGGTGCATCCGCTGGCCGGGGTGCGGGATGCGGCGCAGGAGCTACAGCAGACGATCAGTGCAGAGGGAACCGCGCTGAGCCTGAACCGTGAGGTCTACCAGGCGCTGCGGGATCTGGACGTGAGCGGCGAGGATGCCGCCACCCAGTACTACGTGGAGCGCGCGCTGCTGGGCTACCGGCTGAGCGGCGTGGACAAGGACGACGCCACGCGGGAGCGGATTCGCGCGCTGGCGGACAAGATGACCGAGTTGAGCATGAGCTTCAGCCGGACCGTGCAGGACGACGTTCGCAAGATCGAGGTCGCGGACGCGGAAGAGCTGCGCGGGCTGCCGGAGGATTATCTGGCGCGGCATGGGGTGCACGCGGACCCCACCCTTACCACCCTATCGGACAAAGAGCGTCCGCTGGGGACCCCGGCTTCCGATAAGGCCGGAAAGGATGGGCCACCCAGGTTGGTTGCGGATGGACCGGTGGTGCTGACGACGGATCCACCGGAGATGTCGCCGGTGATGAGCTACGCCGTGAGTCCGCAACTGCGGCGGCGGATGTATCTGGCCTACAACGACCGCGGCTATCCGGCGAACAAACAGGTGCTGCTGGACCTTCTGACGGCGCGCGGGGAGATGGCCGGGCTACTGGGATTTCGCAGCTGGGCGGATTTGGCGACGACCGACCAGATGATGGGCTCGGCGGCGAACATGCGGAAGTTCCTGAACGAGGTCGAAGAGGCCGCTCGCGAGGGAGCGCAACACGAGTTCGCCGAGTTGGAGGCGTTCGTGCGTGAGCGGGATGCGGCGGCACTGCCGCTGACGCTAAGCGATGCGCGCTTCTGGGAGGAGCAGTACCGGCGGGCGAAGTTCGACTTCGACTCGCAGAGCGTGCGGCCATACTTTCCCTATGAGCAGGTCGAAGCCGGGATTCTCGCCACGGCCGGCCGGCTGTTCCAAGTCGCGTTTGTGCGGGTGAAGGACGCGGCGGTGTGGGACCCGGCGGTAAAGGCGTTTGATGTAGTGGATGCGGACCCCACCCTTTGCGATGAAGCCGCAAAGGATGGGCCACCCCAGGTGGTGGGGCGGATTTATCTGGATATGCATCCGCGCGAGGGCAAGAGCAAGTGGTTCAGTGAGTGCTCGCTGGTGGGTGGGGTGCGCGGTCGGCAGATGCCGGAGGCGTCGCTGGTGTGTAACTTCCCCGAACCCACGAAAGACGATCCCGGGCTGATGCAGTACTCGGATGTGGTGACGTACTTCCACGAGTTCGGCCACCTAATGCACGAGGTGCTGGGCGGGCGACAGCGCTGGGCGGGGCAGAGCGGCATTGCGACCGAGGGTGACTTCGTCGAGGTGCCCTCGCAGATGCTGGAGGAGTTCTTTGAGGACGCGACGCTGCTGCAGACGTTTGCGAAGCGCTATCAGACCGGCGAGCCGATTCCGACCGAGACTGTCGCACGGATGACGCGGGCCAGCGCGCATGGCCGGGCGTTGAGCACGCTGACGCAGGTGATGTATGCCAGCTACTCGCTTAACACCCATGATCTGCCCGCAGCTTCGCTCGATCTGGATGTGTTGCTGCGCGAGGGCTACGACCGCTTTTCGCGGTACGAGTTTGTCGACGGCAACCGCATGTACGCCGCGTTCACCCACCTGGTGGGATACACGTCGAACTACTACACCTATCTTTATGACAAGGTGATGGCGCTGGAGTTCTTTGCGGAGTTCAAGAAGCCGGACGCGAAAGACCTGATTAGCGGGCCGACGGCGATGCGCTACCGGCGCGAGGTGCTGGAGCCGGGCGGTTCCAAGCCGGCGCGGGAACTGGTGCAGGCGTTCCTGGGCCGCGAGGTCAGCATGGGGGCGCTGAAAGGGTGGATTGGAAGAGCGGGGAATAGGGAATAGGGATTAGAAAAGACAAATACAGGGCTCTCTCCACTCCGCATCGCGATGAAACCGCGATGCTTCGGTCGAGATGACATATCTGAGGAGGAATTAGCGGGAGCGGGTTTTGGTCTTGCCACCTACGCGGGCTGCGACCTTGGCACGCACCGGCTTGGAGGCCTTGCGCGCGGGCTTGAGCTTGGAGGACGCGACCCTCGGCTTGCGCAGCAGAGCGACCTTCTTGATGGGGGCGGATTTGGTGCGCTCCGCAGTTTTGGCGGGCTTTCTGGCGGGTGCCGCGGGTTTGGCCGCAACAGGTTTGGGCGCCGGCTTCTTCGCTGGCTCCGAAGCAGGTTTGGCGGGAGCGGGTGCCGACACCGGTGCGGCGGCTTTGGTCTCAGGCTGGGCGGGCGCGGGCTCCAGTTCCGGTGCGGCTTCAACGCCCTGGCGCAGGGTGTGCAGCACGACGCGCAGCATCTCTTCCTCGGGCGCGGGTTTGCCGGTCCATATCTCGAACTGGCGCGCCCCCTGCTGCACGAACATCTCCACACCGGAGATCACGGCGATGCCCTTCTGCCGGGCCATGCGCAGCAGCGGTGTCTCGATGGGGTTGTAGACCAGGTCGAAGACGTAGCGCGCGTTCATCTCCACGGGCTCCAGTGGCGACGCTGGCGTGTTCTTTCCGGCGAGACCCGCCATGCCCAGCGGCGTGGCGTTGATGATGACGTCGAAGCTCAGCTTGGGTAGCGCATCGCGGCGGACGCTCTTGGCGCCGGCCTGCCGGGCCAGCTTCTGGGCGGTCTCCGGGGTGCGATTGCAGATGAAGACCTCGGCGCCCTTCTCGCGGCATCCGAAGACCGCGGCGCGGCCCACGCCGCCGGAGCCGAGCACCAGCACGCGGGCGTCCTTGAGGGAGAGGCGGCGTTCCAGCGGCGCGATGATGCCGGCCACGTCGGTGTTGAAGCCGTAGAACTTGCCATCCTGCGCACGCAGAATGGTGTTGACCGCACCGATGCGCGCCGAGAGCGGGTCGGTGCGCTCCAGCAGCGGCATCACGGTCTGCTTGAGCGGCATGGTCACGCTGAGCCCCTGGATGGGGACCTCGCGCATGAGCTTGAAGAGGTCGTCGGCTTTGGCAGTCTGCAGCGCGAGGTAGACGGCGTTGACCGTTTCGCGGCGGAAGGCGGTGTTCATCATCAGCGGCGAGAGCGAGGAGCCGATGGGGCTGCCGGCAACGCCGTAGACCTTGGTCGCGGCGTCCACCTGGTCGATGCGATAGGTTTCGAGCAGGGTGCGGGCTGCGATCTGGCCGGGCGCAGTCTCCTCACCGGCGTTGGCGGCGGCGAAGGTGAAGGCCGAGCCGGCACGCAGACCCAGGACGCGGGAGATAATGCCGGACTCACCCATGCAGATGCCGACAATCGAGGAGTTGGAACGGTCCTCCATGCGCTCCAGAAAGCGCATCAGCGTCAGGTTGTCGGCGAGCGAACGGGCGGTGGGAACGATCTTGGCGAAATCGGGCTTGAAGGGTTCGATACGATGATAAATTGCTTCTAAATCTTTCGTGGAATGAAAGTCATGGTGGCTGATGATGACGGCCGCGCTGGCCTCGCGGAGGCGGCCCATGGTGTTCTTGGGGAGCTTTTCAATGGACTCGAGCTCGATGTCGACCAGTTGGAATCCGGACTCGGCGGCTTTGATCAGGACGTCGAGTGCGGCGGCGCTGGAGCCGTCGAAGCGGCCTCCGTGGGCCTCGCAGCGGCAGGTGGCGACTGCGGTGGCAGCGGTGTGTTCCGCGAGAAAGGCCTTCAGACGGGGCAGAGCGGCGAGGGGCTTGGGAAGGTAATCCAGCCGAAACTCCAGGAAATTGGTCTCCTGGCGGACATCGAGGGCGCGCTCGATCATCTCCTCGGGGGTGGCGCCGGTGATGGCGACGCAGATTTTTCCGAGGCGGGAACGAAGCAGGTGGGAGGCGATCTGGGAGGAAGTGGTCATTCAGGCAATCGCGGTATCGTACCGCCGAAGTCTTTGGAAAGCAAGCCCTTTAGGGGCAATGGATGAGAAGTGGCGCTGTGGATTGCGGCCAGCCGGAGGGCTTCCGCGCGCAACACGCTTCGTCTTTGGACGCAGCCGGGGGCTGAAGGTTGCACCGGCGGACCCGTTTTGGGCAGGTATCGCGGTCGCGCGAGCCACAATGATCAATAGCAGCAAGGGTTTGGCGCGAATGCAAGCAACCAAATGAAGAGAGGAGCGTCTAATCCAGTAACTGAGAGGCTTATCCACAAACGTCCCACCTGAAGTAATTTCCCCTTTTGTCCATTTTTTTTGGACATCCTCCAAGTAATCCTCAATTTATCCCCTCCCCACAAGCCTCTCCAGGGCCCGCCCGAAAGCGGGCCCGGAATTTTTAAGCTCCTCATAAGCTCCCTGATGGATACACAAAATGGAGTCTTGAGGTGCGTTTTGAGACGCAAATCGATGTCTTCAGCGCACCTTTGTAGAATCGGAGCATGACGACGAAGCCGGGAGTGGTAGAGGTGGCCGGCTGGGAGCGGTATCCGTGGCTGCGGGCGGGGTTCAGCACCCGGCAGGGCGGCGGGACGACGGCCTATGCCGACGGTGGGCCTCACTCCCCGGGATCGGCCGAGCTCAATCTGGGCTGGACGAAAGAGGACTCCGCTGAGGTGGTGGCAGAGAACCGGCGGCGGTTCGTGCGGGCGGTGTGGGGCGCGGGCCGGCAGCCGGAGCTGGTGGCAGTGAGGCAATTCCATAGCGGGATGGTGAGGGTAGTGGGCGCTCCGCCCATGTCCCAAGAACGGGACATGGGGCACCCGCATTGGAGCACTGCAGACGGCAAGGCGGTATTGCGGGGGGACGCGCTGATGACCCGGCAGCCGGGGCTGCTGCTGGGGGTGCAAACGGCGGACTGCGTGCCGGTGCTGCTGGCGGACATCAAGACGAGGGCGGTGGCGGCGCTCCATGCGGGCTGGCGCGGGACGTTGGCGAGGATTGTGGAGCGCGGCGTGGGGACGATGCGGCTGGAGTTCGGATCGAAGCCCAAGGACCTGGTGGCGGCCATCGGGCCGGCGATCGCGGCGTGCTGCTTCGCGGTGGGCGAGGAGGTGCAGCACGAGTTCGAGAGCCAGTTTGCGTATGCGCCGGGACTCTTCAGCGAGGTCTACGACCGCGACCCGGTGCGGGACAAGTATCCGATGCTGTTTCTGACGCAGCGCGCGCCGGGCCACTCGAACCTGGGGCCGCAGATCCATCTGGACCTGCATGCGGCCAACCGGCGGCAGTTGCTGGACGCGGGCCTGCGCGCGAGGGCGATTACGGTGCTCGCCGAGTGCACGGCCTGCACGCGGCTGCGCGACGGTCGCAGGAAGTACTTCTCGCACCGCGCGGAGAGCGGGTATACGGGGAGGATGATGGGGGTGGTGGGGGTGAGAGAGACAGTGGTTAGTGGTTAGTGGTTAGGGATTAGTGATTAGGGTGAGTTTGCGCCACCCCAGAAGTATAATTTTGGCAGGAGATGGCCATGCACACCCCTCTCAATGAGGCTCAAATCACGAGCATCTGGGAACGGCAGATCGCCGCCGAAGTCCGCGCGTTGTACTTCGCGGACCTGGCAAGCAGCTATACCCGGCAGAAGCAGTGGATCACGGGCGCATCGTTCTTTCTCGCGAGTGGAGCGGCGGCAACACTGCTGGCGAAATCGCCTTCGTGGGTCCCGTTGGCGCTGGCATGCATAACGGCGCTGCTGAGTGCGTATTCAGTGGCGCGAGGGCTGGACGGCGCGACACGCACGATGTCCAAGTTTCAGTTCTCGTGGAGCGAGCTGGCGTCCGGATATGAGGCGCTGTGGAACGACGTCTATAGTGGCGATGCGATCTCGCGTTTGGACGCCTTGATTGCGCGTGAGCACGACCTCTCCAGCCAGGCCTCTACGGACGCACCGAACGACCAGAAGCGGTTGACCTACTGGCAGCTTGAGGTCTTCAAGCAGCACCATCTCGTCGCTGCATGAAGGCTCCGACCAATCCGCAGGCCGGCTGGCTGCCGATACCGCCGCCGCCGAATCCGCCTCCTCCGCCGAAGGGGTAAGCCTATAGGGCACCGCGCGGAGAGCGGGTATACGGCAGGATGATGGGCGTGGTGGGGTTTCGTTACTGCACCCGCCACTATAAAAACTGTTTAGCCATCGGGGAACGCGGAAATAGGTATCGTGTGCCCAATTCCCAAACAGCGTGACCAAGACGGTCAGAGTGACCGTAAATCATCGCAATAATATTCTTGTGACGAACTAAAAGGTCTTGTAGTCTTCCTTCTGAACCCGGGCCCCTTGTTGAAGGGTGTTCGAAGCGCTTGAGTGTTCGCGATACCCTTCCATTCTTTTGACGATTGTCAGGAGTCTCCCATGAAGGGTTTTGCGGCTGTCCTTTCCCTCTCTGTTCTGTACCTGGCAGGTTGCGGTATGGGGGTTGTGGCCGGTTCCTCCAGTCCGGTTGCGACGGCCACTGGCGCCATCACCGTGCAGGGCGTGGTGCATGGCGGCCAACAGCCCGTCACGCAGTCTACCGTGACGTTGTGGGCGGTGGGGAGCACCGGGAACGGGTCAGCGCCGACGCAGCTCAGCACCACCGCGACCAACAGCAGCGGAGGATTCACGCTGCCCAGCTATACGTGCTCGCCGACCAGTGAGCTGGTCTACATCACCGCGACGGGCGGAAGCCCCGGACAGGGCAATCCCGCCAATACGGCCATCCTGCTGGTCGCCGCGTTGGGACCGTGCAGCGGCCTGAAGTCTACGACCAACGTCGTGATTAACGAGGTGACGACGGTAGCCAGCGTGTATGCGCTGCTGCCGTACATGGACTTTGCGACCGGGCACATCGGCTACCCAAGCGCCAGCCCCGCGGGCATCACCAGCGCGTTCGCCGCGGTGAACAACCTTGTGAATGTAAACAACGGCAACACGCTGCTGTATGTGCTGGCGGCCAACAGCCTGGCACCACAGGCCGAGATCGACACGCTGGGCAACCTGCTGGCGACTTGCGTGAACTCCACCGGCAGCACGGCTAGCGGGCAGCCGTGCGCACTCCTGTTTGCAGCCACACCGGGCACACCGCCTGTGAACACGGAGCAGGTGGTATACGACATTGCGAACAACCCCACGTCGGATGTGACTGGGTTGTTCAGTCTGGCACCCACGAACGGACCCTTCCAGCCGACCTTGACCGGGGCCCCAGGCAATTGGAATGTGCAATTAACCCCAGTGCCGCCGGTCAACGTCGTGACCAGCAATCTTCTCTCCGGCACGGTGGGGACCAGCTATTCGCAACAACTTACGGCTAGCGGAGGCTCGGGCTCCGGGTACACCTGGACGGTCAGCTCCGGCACGGGCCTCAGCGCTCCCGGCCTGTCGCTCAGCTCCGGAGGCGGGGTCAGCGGGATTCCGCTGGGTGTGCAGACTGCGACGCCTGTCACGGTGCTTGTGACGGACTCTGGAGGCAACACAGGCACGGCGACGCTGACCCTGACCGTCGGCCCACCGGCCACGACGGCGTACATCCCACTTGGATCGTTCACTGGTTTGGGTGGGGAACAGATATCGTCCATGGTTCAGGGTCTGGATGGAAACTTCTACGCTACCGCCTCTATCGGCGGGAACGGCAGCTACGGCGGCATCATCAAGATCACACCCACGGGTACGATCACCGAGATATATCACTTCTGCCAGCTGACCAACTGCGCGGACGGCACGAATCCCGGTGAAGACGGATACGCGCCCGACAATCCGGCGAGTCTGGTGATGGGGCCGGACGGCAACTTCTATGGAACGACGAGCTACGGTGGCAACTCGCCATATGTCGGTGGCAGCGGTGACAGCACCTGCGGCCCCGGCAACCGCATCTCCGCCTGCGGAACGGTCTTCAAGATCACACCCTCCGGCCAGCTGACAACGCTCCATCAGTTCTGCTCGCTGGCCAACTGCCTGGACGGAGGCCTGCCGATTGCTGGGTTGGTCCCGGGCAGCGACGGCAACTTCTACGGCACCACCACGGTTGGCGGCACCGGACAGAATTCAAAACATATCAATGAAGGGGACGGAGGCACCATCTTCAAGATAACGCCGACAGGCCAACTGACCACGTTGTACAACTTCTGCAGTTCGCAGACCTACAACGGAGGCTGCAACGACGGCGACTACCCAACCGAGCCGCTGGTGCAGGGCAGTGACGGGAACTTCTACGGCACAACGCTGCTTAGCGCCACGGGTGCCGGTGAGCTGTTCCAGCTGACGCCCGCGGGCAAGCTCACGATACTGTATGCATTTCCGGGCCTTGCCACGGCTTCTGTCACCTTGAATGGTGCCAATCCTCAGGGTAAGTTAGTCGAAGGCAGCGACGGATACTTCTACGGCACGCAATCCGGTGTGAACGGAGCCATACCGGCGGGATGCACGGGAACCAATGCGGCGTACTACTGGGAGTGCGGCAGTATCTTCAAGATGTCGACTACTGGGGTCCTCACCAACCCCTACTACTTCGGCACCAACCCGGCCAACGGGCTTGGTTCGTTGGCCGGGCTGGCGCTAGGCAGCGATGGCAACTTCTACGGCACATCGGAGTACGGCGGCAACTTTACCAGCCCCTGCACGGACTCGGGTGGCTGCGGAGCGCTGTGGAAGATGAGCTATGGCGGCACGGTGACGCCGCTCTACGCACTGTGCTCACAGGCTAACTGCGCGGACGGCGATGCCCCCGAGACCACATTGTTGCAATCCGGCAACGGCAACTTTGTAGGTGCCACTGTCAGCGGTGGCGGCGTGGGTGGTGGCGAGTTCTTCGAGCTGGCGCCCGCAACCGCGCCCGCCGCGCCGGTGCAACTGAGCTTGAGCGCAGGGACCGTCACGCATAGCTCACCGGTCACGGTGAGCTGGCAGGTGCTCAACGCTTTCTCCACCACCATGCAGGTGTGCAACGCCTTTGCCACAACGGGCGGCACGACCACCCCGCTGGGCAATCAACCGGGCACGCTGAGCAGCGGCATTTACGCCGGCTCGTTCAGCTATACGCCTGCGGCGGCCGGTAGCTACAGCCTGGCGCTGAACTGCGGAGGCACCGAGACCGGCTTTGCCACGCTCACCGCGCAGTGACTGCTGCGGCAAAGAACGCGGCGGCACCTCGACGCGATGCGAGGCCTTATCCCGGGGGCTGAAGCCCCGTTTGTTGTTTGGTGTTTATGCCCGGAGTGAACTCCGGGCCTATCTCAGAGGCAACGGCAAAAGCAAATGCCAATACAGGGGTCTCTCCACTCCGTATCGCAAAGAACGCGATGCTTCGGTCGAGATGACGATCATTTGTGTCGCTACTTCACTCACCTCAACTCTGTCATCCTGAGCGGAGCGCGAAGCGCGGAGTCGAAGGACCCCGAAGGGTGCCGGGATCATCCATACGGCTATCACTTTTTCAACCATAACCATTCGCGCACTGCGCCTCGCAGCTTGAAAAGGTACAGGCAGCATCGGCGCGATCTGCTGCATCGGGGTCCTTCGACTTCGCAATTCGCAAGGGAGCGAATTGCTCCGCTCAGGATGACAGTTCAGTGGTGGGGTTGGCTTAGCTTGCTTTGCAGAGTTCTTCAAAGAGCTGCTCGCGGTGGGCGAGGGCGAAGCGGTCGAGGCCGTTGAGGCCGCGCCAGTAGAGGATGAACGCGGCGGCGGCCAGCACCGCGAAGATGGGCGCCAATAGCCAGAGCAGATGCAGGAAGTATCCAGCGATGGCGAGGATGGCGGCGACCGCGATGGAGGCGAAGAAGATGCCGACGGCGATCAGCGCGCTGAGGCCGCTGGCCTGGCGGCGTGTGGCGCGGGCGAGGTCGACTTTCTTGGGCGCGGAGAGCGAGCGGCGGTTGCCGACGGTGAGCGCGACGAGCAGCGTAGCGGCAATCCACAACAGCGTGGACGCGATGACCCACAGCGGCGGCGGAGCGGCCACGTAGCTGACGATGGCCAGCACGGCGACGATCTCCACCAGCGCCAGCAGGATGTTGATCAAGTTCTTGGCGAGGCAGATCTCTCTCATGCTGACGGGTGCGTAGAAGTAGAGCTGGGAACCAGCGCCCTCCATGCCGAAGGAGTTGAAGCTCAAGGGGAGGATGCCCATCATGGAGTAGGCCAACGCGGCGGGAAAGATCCACGCCGCGCCGCCTGACCGCGTGGCCAGGCGGCCGGCGAAGAGAAAGACGAAGACCACGGGCGTGACGAAGGCGTAGAAGAGGCCGAGGTTGCGGCGGAGGTAGAGGAACTCCTTGGCGAGGAGGGCGGAGACGAGGGGGGAGAGGATCGTGCCGCGAGTGGCAAAAGGCGGGAACGCAGAGGGCGCGGAGGGTTGCGCAAAGGCCGCGGAGGAGAGCGTTGCCGGCTTGAGGGTGGGTGGCCGGGAGACGGCGTTGGCGGCGTCGGAGAGGTTCTCGCCGCGGAACTCTTTGCTCATGCGCAACGCGAAGGTGAGGAAGAAGACGGCTGCGTAGAGTGCGACGCCGAATGAGCCTTTGAAGAAGTGGATGAGATTGGCCTGGTGCGCTGCGACCAGCGAGGACGCGGTGAGCTCCGGCGGAAGCCACGCCAGCAGCGGGTGAGCGCGGTGGTAGAGGTTCATGAAGAAGGTGACGCGTCGGGAGAGGTCATGCGCGTGGCTGCGCCCGTGGTTGTAGGCCGGGTTGAAGGTGAAGTTCAGCCACTGGATTCCGATGGAGAAGGCGAAGATGAGGCCGGTGAAGATCTCGCGGGCGCGGCGCGTGGAGAGCCAGCGGTCGACCCAGGCGAAGACCATCCGCGAGAAGAGGACGTTGGCCGCGGCAAAGAGCCCAAGCGCTACGATCGTGTAAAGCCAGAGCTGCGGCGCGGCGACGATGATGCCGAGCGCGATACAGAAGGCGATCATGGTGCCGATGACGTTGGCCGGCGTGAGCAGGCCGAAGCACAACCGGATCAGCACGTAGATGCGGGCACGCATGGGGAAGCGGATGAGCTGGGTGGGATCGAACGTGGAACCGGGCTGACTGAGGTTGATGTTAAGCAACTGGCAGAAGGCGAAGGTGCCCCACAGAAGCCACGCGATCCAGTCGAGATGCGTGTGGGTGGTGCAGAAGTAAGCGGCGAAGCCCGCGGCGATGCTGGGGCCGATGGCCATGGCGGCGAGGACCGGGTAGGCGATGATGCGCGCGACGAGTTCTCCGGCGCCGCCCTTGCGGCGGAAGCCATTGACCAGCATGTTCCAGCGCAGGCGCGCGATGGCGAAGAACTGCGCGCGTGTTTGGGCGGTGGTCCAGGCGGTGGGGGAGAGTTCAGACATAAGTGCTGGGATTAGGGGTTTGGAAAGGCAAGTGCAACAGCAAAATCTTTAACGCGGAGGACGCAGAGGAAAAACGCGGAGGGCGCGGAGTAAAACGAAGTTAGCTGAGCCATGAGAGCTCCTGTTCGGCGTGAGGAGCGCCGGACTGCGGGCCGCCGACGACGTTGAGAAATATCTCTTCCAGCGTGAGGCGCGTGTGGGGTAAGGCGGAGGCGTTCGGATCGGCGGCGCCGTCGGGAGCAGCAGGGGTGAGGCGGGCCTGGACGCCGGCGCGGAGCTCGTCCAGCGAGCCGTGGGCGACGATGCGGCCGCGCTGGATGATGGCGATGTGCGAGCAGAGGCGCTCGACGATCTCCAGCACGTGCGAAGTGAGGAAGATCGTGGCGCCGCGCGCGAT
>Ga0302319_10011623_pt1 | contig 16693 bp, 14 predicted proteins | sample Bog_T0_2_FD_203319 | JGI IMG/M metagenome (GOLD analysis project Ga0302319, IMG submission 203319) | Peat permafrost microbial communities from Stordalen Mire near Abisko, Sweden - Bog_T0_2 | ecosystem: Environmental > Terrestrial > Soil > Wetlands > Peat | place: Sweden: Abisko, Stordalen Mire...
ACGCGCGTTGCCGAGTCGCGTCAGTGAAACTTGGATGACGACGCGCTGATTTTGCAGGATTTGTGAAAGTCATGGAACGGTCACCATGACGTCACGCCGGTGACATGCGGGCATGACATGGGCTAAATTTCGTGTTAGCGTGTCAGACCGATTCACACTGACTTTCATTGCAAATTACCGCACCATGATCATCGTCTTCAATCCCGTCGCAGGCCGCCGGCGCGCCCATCTGCTGTGGCGCGTGCTCGACGTGTTGGTGGCGAACGGCGTCCGATTGGAACTGGCGGAAACCCATCGCCGCGGTCACGCCGAATCGCTCGCGCGGGAAGCGGTGGCGCGCGGGGAGCCGATGGTGGTCGCGGCCGGTGGCGACGGCACCATCGCCGAGGTCGCCAACGGCCTGATGGGGTCGCAGGCGCGTCTCGGTGTCATTCCTCTGGGCACCGCCAACGTGTTGGCACACGAACTCGGCTTGCCCTTCGCGCCGCGCGCCGTTGCGGCGGCGCTGGCCTTTGGCCGCACCCGCCCGCTATGGCCCGGGCAGGCGAACGGCGCCGAGGGGACACGATTGTTTGTCCAGATGCTGGGCGTCGGGTTCGATGCCGATGTGGTTTGCCATTTGCCCTTCCCGCTGAAAAAGGCCTTCGGCAAGGGCGCCTATGTGTTGCAGTCGATGCGCGAGATGGTTCGCTACCGGTTCCCGCCGGTCCACCTGCGGATCGATGGCGTGGAAACCGAGGCCGCCAGCGTGATCATCACCAAAGGCTGCCTCTATGGCGGCCGTTTCCGGCTGGTGGCGGACGCGGTTCCGGCGGAACGCGGGTTCTCGGTAGTGTTGTTCGACTGGACCGGTCCCGGGGCCGCGCTGATGTATGGCGCGGCTTTGCCGGTCAACCTGCTGGGCCACGCGCCAGGGGTGCGGCACATCAGGGCCAAACGGATCGATTTCATCGGCAACCAGCCGGTGCCGGCACAAACCGATGGCGACGCCGCGGGCAATGCGCCTTTCTCGGTCGTGGACGCGCCGGCGCCGATCAACATTGTGATGGGATAGGCGGCTCGCCCTCACACTGCCGGCCGCCCGCTGCGATGGTACGGGTGCCCCGCCACGATCGCCTGCGCGCGATACAACTGCTCGGCCAGCATCGCCCGCACCAGAAAATGCGGCCAGGTCAGCTTGCCCAGCGACAGCACGGCATCCGCCCGAGCGATGACCGCCGCATCCAGCCCCTCCGCCCCACCGATCAGGAAACACAGCGGACGCTGCTGCGCCTGCCAGCGCATCAGCCGAGCGGCCAGACCTTCGCTGTCGGGGGCCTCACCGCCAAGATCCAGCGCCACCACGAAGGCCCGTTCCGGCAACGCCGCCAGCAGCGCGCTGCCCTCTCGCCGCTTGACCTCCGCTTGTGTGCCACGACCTTCCGGCAACTCGGTCAGAGCCAGTTTCGGCCTGATCCGAACGGCGTAACGGTCGAACAGCACGGCCTCCGGGCCATCGCGCAAGCGGCCGATCGCCAGGACCCGCATCTCAGCCAGGGCGCGAGCCGCTCAGAACCGGCCCGATCCGCCGCAGCCGTGCCACGACCGGCGGCAAGACCCGTCGGCCGATCACGATCACCGCGACCCCAAGGGCCGCCAGACCGACGAAATGCGCCGGGCGCAAACCGAAACCGATCGTCTCATTGGCCGCCAGCACACGCCAGGGATCGATGTGGGTGGTCAGACCATACCAGGTGAACTCGATCCCGGCGGTGGCGAAGGTACTGATCACGGCCAGCGCCGGATACACCACCCATGCACTGCGCCACGGCATCGGAAGGACGCGCCACAGCATCAGCCAGACGAAGATCCCGGCAAAAAACACCGGCTCCGACACATTCGCTTTCGCCTGAATGAAATAATGCAGCAGGGCCAGCGCCCCGATCGGATAGGCCAGCCGGTGCAGCCGCTTCCAGCCTCGCCCCATCCGCCGCATCGCCGCATCGGTCGAGGTGACCCCCAGCGCCGTCAGTCCCAGCAGCGTCACGAAGCCGATGGTTAGATAGAAGCGCAGCGCGATCTCGGAGACGATGACCCCGGGCGCGAAATTCTGGTCCAGCGCATACAGGCTCAGATGCGTGACGCCATAGGCGAGCGCCGTCACCCCCACCATTCGCCGCACCGTCAGCAGCCGCGGCCAATCCAGCATCCGGGCAAAGGGCGTGATCGCCAGCGACAGCAACAGGATCCGCACGGTCCAGAGGCCGGTGGCGTGGATGACCTCGGTCACCGGCCGGCCACCCAGATCGCCCTGCGCCCACCAGAACGCGTTCAGCGCGCCGGGCACGAAGGCCGCGGCCAAGACCGCCGCCTTCAGCGGTAGAAAGCGGCCATGCCGGTCACGCCAGGGCACGCGCATCGTCGGGTCTCCTTGCCTTGCATCCCCGGATACGTCCCGGCGCGCCCATGGGTGTTACAGGTCCCCGGCTATTTACCGGCGATCGCACGAAATTCAGTCGCCAGGACATCCGAGTCGGGCGATGGCAGCCAGGTCGCACGCGCCTCCACCGCCCGGGCAAGCTGGATCTTATAGCTCGGCCGTGGGATTTCGCGCGCGCCGAACTGGGTCAAATGGGCGGTGACGAACTGGGTGTCCAGCAGCCGGAATCGCCCCAGGCGCAGGCGGGCGACCAGATGGACCAAAGCGACCTTGGAGGCGTCGGTGACGAAGCTGAACATGCTATCGCCGAAGAACACACCGCCCAGCGCGACGCCATACAGCCCGCCAACCAACACGCCGCCCTGACGAGCTTCCACCGAGTGCGCATAGCCCATCTGGTGCAATTCGCCGAACAGGCGCTCGATTTGCGGGTTGATCCAGGTGTCCTCGCGGCCTGGGGCAGGGGTGGCGCAGCCGGCGATGGTGCCGGCGAAGTCGGTGTCCACGGTGACCTGGAACGTGTCCGACAGCACGGTCCGCAGCAGCCGGCGCGGCAGGTGGAACCCCTCGAGCGGCAACACGCCCCGCCGTTCCGGGTCCAACCAGAACAGCCGCTCGCCCCGCCGCGTCTCCGCCATCGGGAACAGCCCGAGGCGGTAGGCCCGCAGGATCAGGTCTGTGGTGATTTCCACCGAACGGCGCGACATGGGCGCATTCTGCGGTGCCAGGCAGGGCGATGGGAAGCGCGATCTTGCAGGCCGTGGCGGGTGGTGGACTAATGCCGCGCATCCATTCAGCCATACGGAGGAAACCATGGCCAAGTTCACCTGGGAACACGTTCACCTGCGATCGCCCGATCCCGAATCGACCGCCCGCTGGTACGAAGACAAGCTCGGCGCCGACGTGATCCGCACCAAGCAGGCCGACGGCTCGAACCGGATCGATCTGAACCTGAGTGGGCAGAAGGTGTTCATCGCCCTGGCGCAGCCCGGCAAGGCAGCCGAGGCGCCCGCCTCGCCCTACATGGGCCTGGATCACTTCGGCATGACGGTGGACGACATCGACACGGCCGTGGCGGAGCTGAAAGCCAAGGGCGTGGCCTTCACGATGGACCCGACGTCGATCCGCCCGGGCGTGAAGATCGCATTCCTGACCGCGCCGCAGAACGTCTCGATCGAGCTGATCCAGCGCGGATAGAGGCCGGTTGATTCGCGGAACGCGGCGCCCCACATTGACAGACTTGTGATGGAGCCGACGCCAATCCTTCCGCGACACAGGGGCATGCTGCCGGACCAGACGACATTGCGGGCCATGACACGAACGACGGCTGGTTTCCTGGCCGTCGCGGCGTTGTTGCTCCAGCTGTTTGCCGTGCCCGATCTGGCGATGCGGATGCTGTCCAGCCTGTCGCTCGACGGCTGGTCGTCCGCGCTCTGTGCCAGTGGCAGCGGGCAGCCCGGCCATTCACCAGTGCTGCCGCACGATCACGACACCTGCCCGGTCTGCCAGGCCCACGCGGTTCCCCTCGGCCTGGTCGCCGCCGCGATCCTGCTGCTGGCCCCGCCGGTGCGATGGCGCGGTCTGGCCTGGGTCACCACTGCAACCCCAGTCCGAGCCCGGCCATTCCGGCTGTACCGGTCCCGCGCACCGCCCATACTGGCCTGACCCCGACGCCTCGTCTGTCGTTGCTTTCCGGTCACGCCGCAGTGGAGTTTCCCATGCGCTCGCTATCATCGCTTCTGTATGCCGCCCCAATCCTGCTCGTCTCGGCTGGGGCGGCTTTCGCCCATGCCCATCTTCTGAGTGTCTCGCCCCCCGCCGACAGCACCGTCACCGCCGCGCCGGGTGACGTTACGATCGTGTTCTCCGAGGGAGTCGAACCCCGGTTCAGCACAATCGCGGTGACCGACGCCGCCGGCCAGCGCGTCGATGATGGTCAACCGCATCTCGCCGGCGCACCGACACGCCTGGCGGTCGGGCTGCGGCCCCTGCCGGTCGGGTCCTATAGCGTCGCGTGGAACGCGACCTCGGTCGATACCCACAAGACTGACGGCCGCTACCAGTTCACGCTGGCCGCTGCGGACGCCTCCAGCCTGACTGTGGACCACGTCTGGGCCCGGCCGAGCGCCGGCGCGGCGACCAACGGGGCGGCGTATTTGACGGTGACCGATAACGGTGCGCCCGACCGGCTGGTCGGTGTTGCCTCGCCCGTGGCTGCCATGGTCCAGTTGCACGAGACGATCGACGACAAAGGCGTGATGAAGATGCGCCCGGTGGCGGGGATCGCGCTGGAGCCGGGCAAGCCCGTCACCCTGAAGCCGGGCAGCTATCACGTCATGCTGATGGGTCTGAAGAGTCCGTTGAAAGCTGGCGACCGCTTTCCGCTGACGCTCACCTTCGAACACGCAGCCCCAGTGACGGTGACGGCGACGGTGCAAGCGGCCGCCCCCGGCGGGGCTGCGGAGCACGACCACGCCGGCATGGGCGGCATGAGTGGCATGGGTCACTGATCTTGGCGGCTCTGGCGGGGGATCTGGCTCCCCCCGCCGCGCTGTGTGTCGGGATCGCACACGGACTGGACGGCGGGTGGCGGGCGCGTAATGCGGTTCAGACACCGTTGCTGCGAAGCCAGTCGGACACGTCGCTTTCCAGCCGGGCGATATCTACGGCCCATGAGTCCCCTGCGGCACCCAGGCTCTCCGGCGCCACACCGTGTCCGAGATGAAACCAAAGATTGCAGTCACGTTCAGCGGAGAGCAGCATCTCCGGCAATTGCAGGAATTCCTCCCAGCGCAGGATGAAGGCGGACCGCATCCGGCCCTGGAACGCCAGGTTGAACAGGCCGGACCCGCCCGGGCCGGCCACCAGCAGGGCATTGGCAAACAGCGCGACCTGGAGTTTCACCGGCAGGCTTTCGGGATGGATGATGGCAAATCCGTTTCGGGCAAAAACCCGTTCCACGTCGGCTTCATTCACCAGAATCCTGTGGTTCACCCCGCGGCGTGAGATGTACAGCCGGTCCGGTAACGACACGTCGCGCACCGAACCGCGATCGCGCAGCGTTCCCCATAGCCGCGCGGCGGCCGGCGACGTATAGCGCTGAATGCCGAGCGCCTGCGTTGCCAGCAGCAGATGCCGGCAATGGACCAGACCTTTGAATTTGATGATGTTCCGGGCTGGCACGCCGGCGGCTTGCAGGAACCATGCCTGGAATGCCGACACTGCCCCATCGGCAATCAAGACCGGCATGTCTGCGAACAGAGCCCGGCAGACATCCAGCGCATAGATGCGGCACAGGCAGTCGCCGATAAAATGGCCGTAATGCGTGGACAGCGCATGATCCAGGTAGAATGCCGATTCAAGCGCGAATTCCAGACGTTCGGTATCCAGATCGACGTTGACATCATAAGCATCGCCGTCCGTGTGAGTGAACCAGGCCAGGCTATGGTGCCCCCATGGAATCTGGAAGTCCGTCACGATACGCCGTGGCGACAGCAAAATGGGCGGCGCATGCGGCAGGCAGAAGGCGTTCTCCAGTTTGGTAATCATCATCGCCGGAAAATCGAGCCGGGATGGGAATTTGCCGTCTGGATCGGCATACATGGGCTGGTGAACGCGGTACTCGTCCTCACGCCGGTTGGCCACATGGCAGACCGGCATCACCATGCGGCCCGGTGGTTCAACCATCAGGCTGGCGGACCCGCTGCCCTGAAGCATGCGCACATCGCCGGCTTCGACAAACCCGGCGGTCCGGTCAGCGGTGAACGAAGATTTCGCCTGCACGATCATGCGTTACCGCACGCTGTCGTGTGAACGCAGCCAGTCCGACACATCGCTTTCCAGCCTTACGATATCCACGACCCAGCTCTCCCCCGGCGCCGGGGATCGGTGCCCCAGGTGATACCAGAGATCGACATTGTGGCCGGCACACATTTGCATTTCCAGCAACTGGACGAAATCGTCCGGCCGCAAGATGAAAGCGGACCGCAGCCGGCCCTGGAACGCCAGGTTGAACATGCCTGAACCGCCCGTTCCCGCCACCAGCAGCGCATTGGACACCAGCGCGACCTGCACGCTGACCGGCAACGTTTCCGGCCGGATGATCGCGAAACCGTGTCGTTCAAATATTGTCTCCACCGCGTGCTCGTTGACCAGACGGCGGCGCCCGATCCCGCTGCGCGACAGATAGAGCCTGTCAGGCAAGCCAACATCGCGCGCTGCGCAGCGGTCGCGGATACGGCTCCACAACCGGGCGGCGGTGGGGGAGGCGTAACGCTCGACCCCCAAAGATTGCGTTGCCAGCAACAGGTGTCGGCAGCGCACCATCCCGTGCATCCGGACGATGCTGCGTTCGGGCACGCCCGCCGCTTGCAGAAAATACGTTTGAAAATCCGCCCCATCCCCGCCGGAGATGATCACTTTCACATCGTTGAAAAGCGCATCGCAGACCTCGCCGGCATAAATGCGGCAAAGACAATCACCGATGAAGTGACCGTAATGAGCCGATACCGCATGCTCCAGATAAAAACCCGTATCGATGTCATGTTCGGTATCGCCAGTGTCCATCGCCCAGGGGAATCTGTAAGTCCCGCCCGCGACATGTTGGAACCAGGCGAGGTTGTCAGGGGCCCAGGGCGTCAGAAAGTCCGAAACGATCTGCCGGCGCGACGGCAGGAACGGTGGCGCGTGCGGCAGGCAGAACGCGTCGTCCAGCCGGGTGATCATCATGCCCGGATAATCCAACGCGGCCGGGAATTTTCCGTCCGCCCCGCCATGCACGGGATCGCAGAGTGCATAATCGGTCCGGTTGGTGACGCGGCAGGCGGGCATCGCCATCCGGCCCGGCGGCTCGGTCATCAGGCTGGTAAAACCGCCGCCGCGCAGTGCGGGAACGTCGCCGGGTTCGGCCAGGTCGCACAGGCGCTCTGACGTGAACAAGGCATTGGCCGGAAGGATCATGGTTCGGTGTCACCGGCCGCCATCAGGTCGCGGACCATCGCCAAGTCTCGCACGAAGGCCTGATATTCCCGCGCTTTTTGCTCTTCGCCGGGAATGCGCAGCAGGTATGACGGGTGCACGGTCACGACCGCCAGTTGCCCGTCCGCCAGCCGGAACGGCCGTCCGCGCTCCCGCGTCACGGTCACCGGCCGGCCCAGCACAGCTCGCGCACCGCTGCCGCCCATCAGCACCAGCAGCTTCGGGCGCAGGCGGACCCGTTCCACGTCCAGCCAGAAGCGGCACACCGTGATCTCCTCGGCATCCGGCGGCTGGTGGATGCGGCGCGTGCCGCGAGCCGTGAACTTGAAGTGCTTCACCGCGTTGGTGATGTAGATGGTGCGGCGGTCGATCCCGGCTTCCTCCATCGCGCGATCGAGCAACTGGCCGGCGGGCCCGACGAAGGGGCGGCCGATCACGTCCTCCTGGTCGCCGGGCTGCTCGCCGATGAACATCGCCGCCGCACCGGCCGGGCCTTCGCCGAACACGGTCTGGGTGGCGGGTTCGTGCAGCGCGCAGCGGCGGCAATCCGCGGCTTCCCGCCGCGCGCGCACCAGATCGGGATCGGTGGGCCAGTCCAGCACCACCGGACCGAGCGGCGGAAGGCCGGGGGGACGCGGGGCTTCGTCAAGGGTTTCGGCTTCGGGAACGGACATGCCCGTGTGGGTGTCTGCCAGCACCGCCCCCTGGTGCGCGTCCCACCACGCCGCCAGGGTCGCGTCATCGGTGGCATCGCGCAGACCGGCGCCGAAGCGCAGTTCGATGCCATCCCAGTGCGCGCTGCCGTCGGGAGTGATGATCGACATCCGGTCCGCGGGAAAGCGGCGAGTGATCAACCGCGCGTTGGCCTCCAGCACGAAATGGGCGGGTGCATACCAGCCCAGCAGGCGCTCGCCGTCCGCATCCGGCACCGGCATGAAGCGCAGCAGCGTCCGCATCCGGTGCGCCTCGGCGCGCACGGCATAGGCCATGCGTTCGGCCAAACGCAGGTCCGGGTCGTCGGCCGGGGGTTTCTCGCCCTGATGCGCGCGCCAGACCAGGCTATACAGCAGGCCGAAACGCTCCGGCTCCCGCGCCTGGATGGCCAGTGCGGCCATCGCGACCAGGGTGCGCGGCACGTTGAAACTGCCGGTGCCGTCGGGCAGGGCCGAGGTCTGGCCGGCCACCGACCAGCTCACATCGTTCGGTTCAACCCCCGCCAGCACCAGCGCTCGGGTGGCGCGGCGCCAAGCGTCCCAATCGGTCTCGCTTGCCAGGGCAACATGCTGCATCGGCGCAGCAAACGCCAACGGCGCGCGGTTTCCAAGTCATTTGCGGCGGAAAAACCCCCTACCGCTCGATCACCGAAACCTCCGGGTCAAGCCAGAAGGCCCACACCGCGGCACCGGCGACCAGCAGGACCGCGGCGATGATGAAAGGCGCCTGCCAGGAGCCGTATTGGACGACCACACCGAACACGACCGGCGACAGCGCACCGCCGATATTTCCCGCCATGTTCATCATGCCCGACACGGTCCCGGAGTATTGGCCGCCGACATGCATCGGCACGGCCCAGGCCGGTCCGATCGTGCATTCCAGGAAGAACATCGCCCCCGTCAGGCAAACGACCGCCGTATAGGCATCGTCGGCCAGCGCGGCCGGCACGATGAACACGGCGCATCCCAGCAGGCCCGTGATCGCGACCGCCCGGCGTGCGAGGCGGGCGCTGCCAGTCTTCACCAGCAGCCAATCGGTTGCCAACCCGCCGAAGGTGTCGCCGACGACCCCGGCCCATAGCGGCAACGAACCGAGGATGCTGACCTTCAGCAAGGTGAAATGACGGAACTCGACAAGGTAGGACGGCAGCCAGCTCAGGAAGATCCACAGGCAATAGACATAGGTGAAATAGGCACACATGATGGCCCACATATTGGGCGACCGGAACAGGACCGCCCATGGTATGGATCCGGCATGCGCCGTCTGCCGCGGCTTGATGTTCCCTGCCGCATCGGTGCCCCGGATATAGGCCAGTTCGGCGCGGCTGACGGATGGCTGCTCCTCCGGCGCGTTGCGGTAGATCAGGCACCACACCACCGACCAGACCAGTGCAAGCGCACCACAAATGCAGAACACCCAGCGCCAGCCGAAGGTCGCGATCACAGCCACCGCGAAGGGCGGGGCGATGGCGGCGCCGAGACGGCTCGCACTGTGGGACACACCTTGCACCAGGCCGCGTTCCCGTTGCGGGAACCAAAGCTGCATGGATCGGGTCGCGCCCGGGAACGCGCCGGCTTCGCCGATGCCGGACAGGAATCGGATGGCGGCGAAGGACAACACCCCACTGGCCATTGCGAGTGCGGCAGTCATAACGGACCAGTAACCGAAAAGGACCGTCAACACGCGGCGTGGCCCGAACCGGTCGCTCATCCAGCCGCCGGGAATCTGGAACAGCGCGTAACTCCAGACGAAGGCACTGAAAATCAGGCCCATCGTGATCTTGTCGAAGCCGAACTCCTTGCTGATGACCGGCGCGGCGGTGGACATGTTCACCCGGTCGAGATAGGCGATCAGGTACATGAGGCTGATCAGGAACAGCACCCACCAGCGCTTTGTGCCGGAGCGTCTGGCCGCCTGCCTGGTGTCGGCGCTTTCGGACACGGCGCCTGGGTGTCCCAGGGAGCCCGCGAAGTGGGTGTCATCATTCATGCCGCGATCCCTTGCTGGCCGCCGGTGGCCCGGAGATCCTACTTTTCGCCGAGCAGGCTAGAGCCAATTCGTTAAGGGATTGTTAAGTCTGGACGGCTATTGTCTTTGTCGAACGCATCTTTTTTTCTTGAAACAGGCCCTCGTCATGCGGATTTTCTTTGCGCGGCTTTCCCGTTCGGCGATTGTCCTGGTTACCGGCGTCTTTCTGCTGCTGGCGATCGGGATCAGCGCCTTGGCCACCCGGGAATTGCGGGATGCGTGGACGGCACTGCGGCATGCCAGCCGCACCACGGCGCTCGCTGCCTCGGACCGGGCGCTGTATCAGGCGGCCAACGCGATCCGGTCCAACCGCGGCAATGCTCAGGCCGCCTTGCTGGCCGAAGATGAGCCGCGTGCGACGATCGACCGCTATGTCGCGGACAGCGACACACGGCTGAAGCAGGTGTTCCAGGACGTCACGCCGGATCTGGCAGAGGGGATAGAACAGCAACTGAGCGCGGTTCGCACCGCCGCCGACAAGGTCGCCTCGCTGGGCGGCGCCCTGACCGCCGTCGCCGCCAGGCCGCGGTCCCAACGCCGGCTGGATGAGACGCAGCCCTGGTACGCCGCAAACGGTGACGTGGTGACCGTCCTGTCCAGCTTGTCCGGGCGGATCGCGGGCGAGGCCCGCATCGCCGATCCGGTGGTGGGCGAATTCGTCATCGCGCGCCAGGAATCCTGGGCCGCGCGCGTGGCCCTCGGCGACGAATGCGCCCTGGTACGTCCGCTGTTCGGTGGTACCGCGCCGCTGACGGGCGAACAGCGCGAGCGGATCGCCGGGCTGCGCGGCGCGGCGAACGCTTATATGGCGGGGCTCGATGAACTCATGCGGCGCGGCGGCACACCGGCCAGCCTTGCCGCGGCGCGCAAGGCGGCGGCGGCTGCGGTCCAGGATGCCTGGAAGCAGCGCGACGCGGGCTATGCGACGCTGGGGACCGACCGGCAACTTTCGGGGGCGGTCTGGGAGAAGATCTGCCAGTCATCCTTCGCCCCGGTTTTGAAAATCGGCGATGAGGCCCTGGATGGGATGGCCGCCCACGCCGCCCGCATCCGGATGGCCGCGCTGCGCCAACTCGAATCCAGCAGCGCGTTGCTGGCCGCCGTCATCCTGACGGTCGCTGGCGGGCTGCTGCTGATCCGTGTCCGCATCGTCAAACCGGTTGGCGCGCTCACCACCGCGATCCGCCGGCTTGCCTCACGCAACTTCGCCACCCCGGTCGATGCCCTGCACCACCAGGACGAGTTCGGTGCCATGGCCTCTGTGCTCGAGGAGTTGCGGCAAAGTGCCGTGGCGGCCGAATTCCTGGCAGAGGAACAGGCCACGGCCCGCCGCAATCGGGACGAGCAGCGGGCGGTGATGGAGCGACATACGCAGGCGTTTGGCAGTTCGATTTCGCGCGTCATGGAATCGCTGACCGGTTCCGCAGCAGGGATGCGTGGCGCCTCCGAGGCGATGGCGGCCGCAGCCAAGACGGTCAATGTGGAAGCGCAGGGCACCACGGAGGGCGCTGCCAAGTCGTCGCAGGATCTGACCACGGTCGCCGCCGCGATCGAGGAGCTGACGTCCACGGTGGCCGAAATCGCGCGCCAGGTGGCGGAGTCGGGCAAGGTGTCCCGCCAGGCCGTGGAGCGTGCACAAGCCAGCCAGCAGACGATGCAGGGCCTCGCGGACTCGACGGCCAGGATCGGTGACGTGGTCCGTCTGATCACCGATATCGCCGGCCAGACCAACCTGCTCGCCCTGAATGCAACGATCGAGGCCGCTCGGGCTGGCGAGGCTGGCAAGGGCTTTGCGGTGGTGGCCGGCGAGGTGAAGGCACTGGCCACCCAGACCGCCAGAGCGACGGCGGATATCGCGGGGCAGATCGAGACCGTACGCGGTGCGACGACGGATGCGGTCGCGGCAATGGGCGAGATCAGTGCCATCATCGGCCGCATCGACGCAGTGTCGGTCGCGATTTCCGCCGCGGTTGAGCAGCAGAATGCGACGACGCGAGACATCGCCGCCAGCGTGCAGGCGGTGGCCGGCGCGACCACGCAAACCGCGCGCTCGATGGAGCATGTGGTGGAGGTCGCCGCCCGAGCGGGTCAGACCAGCGGCGAGGTGCTGGCCGTCGCCGCCAATATCGGGCGTGACGCGGACAGCCTGCGTGCCGAGGTCGATCAGTTCGTGACGGTCATCCGCACGGAGGCCAGTGAACGCCGGCGGCACGAGCGGGTCCCGGGGGAGCATACCTTCGTCATGCTGCACGCGCTGGGTCGAGATGCCCGGGTGCCGTTGCGCGACCTGTCCCGCAGCGGCGTCTCGGTGGTCTGCGATTGGACCCTGCCACTCGGCACCGCGATCGGGATCGATCTGCCGAATACCGACGGCAGCACCATGGGACACGTGATCCGCAGCGACGGCCACGAGATTGCTTTGGTGTTCCAGCGTGATCGGGAGACGGAGGCGCGGGTCGATCGCGCCATGGCCGCACTTGAAGCGGTTGCCGCAGCGGCATGATGGAACGTTCCTGAAGGGAATTGCGAGGCCGGTAGCGTTTATGGTCCACTGCGAGCCATCAACCGGCCACCGCGGGAGCAGGAGCGTGCGCATGACACATCGTCCGGACGACTTTGCCGCGGTTGAAAGCGCCGGTCCCGCGGTGTTCACCCGCGACGGCGGCACGGTGCTGTTCCTGCGGGGTGCCGGTCTGGCGCAGATCTGGGCGCTGGATCTGGAAACGGGCGCGATGCGGCAACGGACCTTCCACGATGAGAAGGTCGCCATGATCCGCCGGAGCCCGGTGGACGACCGGGTGATCTACGGCATCGACCGCGGCGGCGACGAACGGCAGCAACTGATGCTGCTGGACCCGCCACGCGCGCTGACCGCCGATCACGGCGTGATCCACGACTGGGGTGGCTGGTCGCCCGACGGCACCCGCATCGCCTACACTGCCAATGCGCGCGATGAGGCGCATTTCGACGTGTTCATCCAGGACGTGGAGACAGGCGACCGAAGCTGCCTGTGGGATGGAACCGGCATTGTCGCGGTCGCCGGCTTCCGCCCCGATGGCGCGGCGCTGGCGGTGCTGGAGGATCGCGGATACGGCGATATGTCCCTGCTGCTGCTGGATGTTGCAACCGGTACCGCCGCGCGGTTCCCGCAGCCCTCCGGCACCAACTACCTGTCCGTCCGTTGGACGAGCGATGGGGGCGCCCTGATGGCTCTGACCGACCACGGCGGCGGCAACTTCCTGCGCCTGTGCCGGCTGGACCCGGACAGTGGTGGGGTCACGCCGGTCTATGCGGCCCCAAACCGCGATGTCGAGGCCTGGGCGCTGTCGCCTGACGGGACGTTGCTGGCGACGGTCGAGAATGACCACGGTTTCGGGCTACTGCGCGTTGGTCCCATGGATGGCGACCGGCCGCCGATCGAGGGCGTGCCTTGCGGCGTCGCGGGCGATCTCGCGTTTTCGCCCGACAGCCGGTCGCTGGTGTTCACCGCGTCGGCACCGGCCGAACCGTCGGGGTTGTGGCTGTGGCAGGACGGCGTCGCGCGCGCGCTGTGGCAGCCCGAAGCGCCGCCGGGCTGTGTGGATTGGGATCTGGTCGGGTGGATGAGCCTCGACGACCGCTTCATTCCCGGCTGGCTCGCGCTGCCGCCCGGGCCGGTGCCGGCGGGCGGGCACAAGGCGGTCATCTGGATGCATGGTGGGCCGGTCGGGCAGACGCGGCCTGCGTTCCGGCCTGACATCCAGATGCTGGTTGCGCAGGGCTTCGCTGTGCTGATGCCGAATGTGCGCGGCAGTTCCGGCTACGGGCGCGCTTTTGCCGAGAGCGACGATCGGGAGAAGCGGCCGGATTGCGTCACCGACCTGGCACTGGGGCGGCATTGGCTGGCGGAGCATCCGGCGATCGATGCGGAGCGGATCGGGATCATGGGGCAGTCTTACGGCGGCTACATGGTGAACGCCGCCGTGACCGAACATCCGGACTTGTGGAAAGCCGCCGTCTGCTACTACGGGATCGTGGATTTCGTCACGACTCTGGCGGGCACCGGTTCGTGGCGGCGCAGTCACCGCGCGGCGGAATACGGTGACCCGGACCTGTTTGCCCGGATTTCACCAATCCATCGGGTGGATCGGATCCGTGTGCCGATGCTGGTCGCGCACGGGGAACGCGATCCCCGCGTGCCGATCGGGGAGAGCGAGCAACTTGTCGCGGCGCTGCGGGCGCGCCAGCAGCCGGTGACCTACCTGACGTTCGATTATGCCGGGCACGGGTTCATCCGGCCGGACGACAAGCGGCGAATTTATGCCGCCGTGGCGGCATTCTTCGCGCGGTATCTGTGAGCCGCCCTTTTCACCCAGTCCTGGCCATGACCCGAACCGCGTCAAGGTCCGGGACGTTGCTGGCCGAGGCACTCAGCATCGGCGACTTCGTCACCGCCAGCGCCGCGGCGGCAGCCTCGTTCTCGATGATCTTCGACATCACCGCTTCACGCGCGCGGTTGAAGTAGTCCCGGTTGGTGGCAACGAATTCGCGCGATTGCCGCAGACCGGCGAGGTAGCCGTTGATCTCCGGCACGACATAGCGGGCGACCATGTCCCAACTGCGCATCGTGTTCTCCGGGTTGGCCCAGTCGTGCACGAAACCCACCACGGTGCCGAAGCCGCCGCTGATCGCCAGTACCTCCTTGATCCGCTGCACCAGGTCGTCGGGCGTGCCGATGGTGGCCGCCGCACCATCCGAGAACGCAGTCTTGTCCACCGCCTCATCCGGAGTCTTGAAGGGCCGTGCACCCGGGCGTTGCAACGTCGCCGTGATGTACTCATTGTGGTGACGCATCAGGCCGTCGCGGGCCTCGGCGCGTGCTTTCTCCCGTGTCTCGGCGATATGCCAGCTCAGCAGCACGCGCCAGTTCTTGCGATCGACCGTCTTGCCGTATTTGGCGGCGGCGGTCTCGGCGAAGCCCCATTGCGTCGGCAGCGCGTTCAGCCCTTCGTCCGACAGCGATCCGATCGAGATGATGCCGATCCCGTGTTTCCCCGCCAATGTCATGCCCGACGGGCTGATCTGCGAGGCGACCGCAAAGGGCATCTCCTCCTGCAACGGCAACAGTTGCAAGGCGGCATCCTGCATCGTGAACCACTCGCTTTTCGCGGTCACCCGCTCGCCGTTGAACAGCCGGCGGATGATGCCGATCGCCTCATCCTGGCGGTCGCGCAGCAGCATCGGATCGACCCCGAGTGTGTGGGCGTCCGAGGCCAGCGCACCGGGCCCCGACCCGAAGATCACCCGCCCGCCGGTCATGTAATCGAGCTGCACCATGCGTTGCGCGACGTTGAACGGGTGGTGATAGGGCAGCGAAACGACGCCGGTCGCCAGCTTGATGCGCTTCGATCGTTCCCCCGCCGCGGCCAGGAACATCTCCGGCGAGGCGATCATTTCCCAGCCGCTGGAATGGTGCTCGCCGCACCAGAATTCGTCGTATCCCAGCTTGTCGAGGTGCTCCACCAGGTCGAGGTCGCGACGGAATTGCAACATCGGATGCTCGCCGATCGGGTGGTGCGGGGCGAGGAAGGCGCCGAAATTCAGGCGAGACATGGTGGGGACTCCCGGGTTCATGGCGGGATTGTCCGGCAACGGCGCGAGCTCGGCAAGCGTCTTGCCGGGGTGACCGGAGGAGGGGTATCGATCGGGGCGATGAACCGGAGGCGGCCATGACCATCCCGACGCGCGCGTACCGCACCTTGATCATGGGCCGCAACGGCGCGGTCGGGACCAACCATCCGCTTGCGACCCAGGCCGGCCTCGATGTGCTGCGCGCGGGCGGCAACGCGGTGGATGCCTCGGTGGCGATCTCGCTGACCTTGGGCGTGGTGGAGCCGATGATGTCCGGTCTCGGTGGCGACGGATTCTACCAGGTGCACGACGCGAAGACCGGCGCGACACGGTGTTGGAACGCGACCGGCCCGGCCCCGCGCGCGGCCACGCCAGAACGGTTCCGCGGGCGCGGGATCGCGGTGCGCGGGCCACTGAGTGTATCGGTGCCGGGTTGTCTGGCCGGTGTGGCGGCGATGCATGCGGCTCTGGGGTCGTTGCCCTGGCCGTCGTTGTGCGCGCCGGCGATCGGACATGCGCGCGACGGTTTCGCCGCCTCGCACCACTACCACCATTTCGCCGAGGAGGTGCGGGACGTGCTGTCCGCCGATCCGCGCAGTCGAACGGTGTTTTTGGGCGACACAAGGCTAGCCGCGCTGGTGAAGCAGCCCGATCTGGCGCGCAGTCTGGAAGAGATCGCGGTGGACGGCGCGGAAACGTTTTACCGCGGCCGGCTGGCGCAACGTCTGGCCGCCGGCATGCGTGCGGCGGGCGTGCTGGTCGATGAACGCGACCTGGCCGAATGCCACCCGCAGGTGCAGGACCCGATCGGCATCGTCTATCGCGGCTTCCAGGTGACGCAGACGCCGCCGAACTCCACCGGCTTCACCATGCTGCAAATGCTGAAGATCGTCGAACGGTTCGATCTGGCCGAACTGGACGCGGTGCGGCGCATCCATGTCCTGG
>Ga0302319_10011626_pt1 | contig 16689 bp, 14 predicted proteins | sample Bog_T0_2_FD_203319 | JGI IMG/M metagenome (GOLD analysis project Ga0302319, IMG submission 203319) | Peat permafrost microbial communities from Stordalen Mire near Abisko, Sweden - Bog_T0_2 | ecosystem: Environmental > Terrestrial > Soil > Wetlands > Peat | place: Sweden: Abisko, Stordalen Mire...
CACCCTCGCCTGGCGCTCCCGTTCCGCCTGCGCCTGCATGGACATCGCATCCTCAAGGCCTGAAGGAATCAGGACATCCTTCACCTCGACGGAAATCACGTTAATGCCCCACGGTTCGGTGCGCTCATCGATGATCTTCCGCAGCAGGCCGCTGATTCTGTCACGGCCTTCCAGCATATCGGAAAGCATGGTTTTCCCGATGACATCGCGCAACGCCGTCTGGGATGCCCAGCCAATCGCACTCTGGTAATCCGCCACGTCCAGCGCCGCCTTTTTTGGATCCACGACCTTCCAGAATAAGACGGCATCCACATCGACCGGTACCGTATCTTTGGTCAATGTTTTTTCCGCCTTGAATCCAGTCGTGATGACCCGGGTATCGATCCAGTAAGGGATCGCATCGATCACCGGGATAATGAAAAACAGCCCCGGCCCCTTCAGTGAGTGAAAGTGCCCGAGCCGCAATATCACCGCCTTATCCCACTGATCGGCAACCTGAATCCCGGAAGAAATGGCGATGGCGATCACAAAGGCGATTGCGCCGATCGCGAGGGCGCCTATGTTATCCCCGGCTTTGTAGCTGGGATAGGTCAATGCGGCGCCGATGCCCAGGATGACGAGGAATACCAATACCGCAAACGACCTGTTTTGTTGTCTCATATCCAATTAGCTGGTTTGCATCGCCAGCTCATGGTGCATTCCGTCATGGTGCTCCACAGATTCAGCATCGGTATCGCTGAGAATATCCTTTGCATGCCTTATCTCGTCCGCGGAGCCGTGGGCGACCACGACAAACTTGTCTGTCTTTAGTGCCGTCTCATATTTCAGGATGCTGTCCTTGGGGATGCCGATGCTGACAAGGCCCCCCCCAATCGCACTCAACCCGCCTACAACAACCGCCCCTTCCAGGGCGGCGACGATCCAACCGACCAGCGGCCCCGCGATGAGCAGTGGTCCGATACCTGGGATGACGAACAATGCGGACCCAAACAGCAATCCCCATATCCAGCCCCAGAAGGCTCCCACGCCCCCCCAGTATTTCATGCGGTCCCCGGTATTGTAGTAGCCGACGACGTGTTCATCCGTGTGATAGTCGCGTCCGACGATCGACAGTTTCTTCATGTCGAATCCGGATTGCTGCAGTTCCTTCACTGCCGCTTCGGCAGCCGTGTGGGATGGGTAGATCGCGACGATTGAATTATCTTTGTTCATTTTGTTTTTATTTGGCTAAAGTGAAACGGATTTGGTCTGACCATTGGGTCCGTGGAGTGAAGTGTTCATAGGTGGTCGCATCGACCAGGGTCCGCAGAACTGTGCTGAGTGCGCTCGACATGGCTGAATGATCGGTCCGTACCCACTATCCTTCCAATACCTTCTCGGGCACCGGGCCATAGCCGGGGGCTATACGCTAAATGGCCATACCCATTGCCTTCGTGAAAATGTCAGCTCCGTGCGAATTGTTGAAGTGGTCGAAATAGCTTTTGGCTATGGCATCCTCCGTGGGCCGCGGCGGCAACCGCTAGTCAAGCGTCTCCCGATAAGTCCGGGTTGCTATCACGGCGATCACCAGCGTGAAGATTGCTATAGGCCACAACTCTGGAGCAATCTCCGCGAGGCCATTGCCCTTCAGCAGTACGCCGCGCACGATTCGGAGCGCATGGGTGGTGGGAATCAACTCGCCCACCCATTGCGCCCACACAGGCATGCCCTTGAACGGAAACATGAATCCCGATAGCAAGAAGGACGGCAACAACGTGAATTGCGCCATCTGAACGGCCTGCATCTGATTTCGTGCAATCGTGGAGAAGGTCACCCCGAGGGCAAGGTTGCTTGAGATGAAAAGCCCCAACGCCAGGGACAGGAGTGGCAGAGAACCCCGAATTGGCAGCCCAAACACCGCAGCCGCGATTGCCACGATCAGGAGCACTTGTAAGTAGCCGATCACAACGTAAGGGACTATCTTGGCGAGCATCACCTCCACTGGCCGTACCGGCATTGCCAGCAGGTTTTCCATCGTGCCGCGCTCGGTCTCGCGGGTCATCGACAGCGTCGTGACGAAAAGGGTCGAGAACATCAACACGATACAGATCAGCCCTGGAACGATATTCAGCACAGTAAGCTGCTCAGGATTGTAACGGGCATGCAGCGCGAACTGAAAAGGCACGTTGGCCGGAATTGACTTAATCGCCTGCGGCACGTCCCGGTCCAGGACGGTCGTCAGCCCGCCGAGTGCGGCTGCCGCGTTGCCTATCGCCGACGGATCGGTTGCATCGGCGTCCACGAGGATCGTCGGTTTTTCGCCACGGTCCACGGACCGGTCGAAATTGGGAGGAATGTTCACCACAAAAAGCAGCTTGCCATTGGCGAGGCCGCGTTCGCCCTCCGTCTCGGACGCCAGCGGCCTGATGTCATAGTAACTGCTGTTGCGCATTGCAGCGACGATGGTCCGCTCATATTTGGAATTGTCCACCGCAAGGAGCCCTGTCGGCAGGTGCTTCGGATCGCTGTTGATCGCATACCCGAACAGGAAGAGCTGCATCACCGGCAGGGCGATAATCATGCGCAGTGTGAGCGGATCTCGCTTGATCTGTATCCATTCCTTGTGCAGCACCGCCAGGAAACGCTTGAATGAAAAGCGCTTCAAGGAGACTCCTTGACCGGCTTGCTCAACAGATGGATGAATACATCCTCAAGGTCCGGACTCGTTTCCTGCCAATCCAGTCCGCGGCCCCCCTCAGGCAATGCGATTGCCTTTTCCAGGGCCGCGCGGTCCATGCCGGCGATGTGCACCGATGATCCAAACACCGCCGCTGCTTCCACGCCCGGCATATTCCTCAGCTTTCGGGCAGCCGCATCCGCATCGCCGCCCGTCCCCGTGTAGGTCAATAGTCCACTGCCGTGCACTACCTCGTCGGGAGTGCCTTGCACCACAATCCTGCCGTCAGAGAGATAAACGATACGACCGCAGCGCTGCGCCTCATCCATGTAATGGGTCGATACGAGCACAGTCAGCCCTTCGCCAGCCATGTCGTGCAGGAGGTCCCAGAATTCGCGGCGCGCCTTCGCGTCCACACCCGCAGTGGGCTCGTCTAGCAGAAGCAGCTTCGGCTTGTGCAGCACGCACGCCGCGAGCGCAAGCCGTTGCTTCCAGCCCCCCGATAACTCGCCGGCCAGTTGATCCACACGATCTCCAAGCCCCATGCGTTCTGTGATCGCCCTCACCGCCTCGCGCCTGTCCCGTAGTTCGTACACGCTTGCCACGAAATACAGATTCTCGCCAACTGTCAGATCCTCGTAGAAACTGAATTTCTGCGTCATATAGCCGACCTGCAGGCGGATCTCAGGTGCCGCCCGGGTGATGTCGAGCCCCATGCATGTACCACCCCCGCCATCGGCCTTGATCAATCCGCACAACATCCGGATCGTCGTCGTTTTGCCGCTCCCATTGGCGCCGAGAAAGCCGCATATCTCCCCCGCCGTCACCGCCAGCGTCAGGCCATCCACCACCTTTCGCTCCCCGTATCGCTTTTGGAGATCGTGCACATCGATTACGAGTGCGGCAGTCATCGTGTTTCCGTTCCCACCGGGCGTACCTCGATCGGCTGACCCGGATTGAGCCGGGCATCCTCTTCCGGTTGCGACCGCGCTTCGACAAGGAATACCAGCTTTGAACTATTCGACTCACTGTAAATAAGAGGCGGCGTATATTCAGCCTGCGGCGAGATGAAAGTAATCCTGGCATTGATAACTGACGTCCGTCCATCACAGGCAAGCGTCACCGCATCGCCAAGGTGGATTGTCGCAAGATCCATTTCCGGCACAAAAAAGCGCACGAAGATATTCCCGGGCGGCAGCAGCGATACCACTGGCGCGCCGGCCGCCAGCGTTTCTCCCGGTCGCGCGAGAATGTCCGCAATGCGGCCCCCGGTCGGAGCCGTTACGCGCCGTTGCCCAAGTCGCCACGCGGCCATCGCGAGCGATGCCCGCGCAGCCGCCACCGTTGCGCTCTGAGCCTGGATTTCCAGGTCCCGCCCCATTGGGCCAAGCGATTGCGTGAGAGCGGCCTGCAACGCCTCCACCTTCGCCTGCGCCGACCGGTGGTCGGCCTGAAGCAGATCAATACTTTGCTGCGTCACCACGCCATTGCTAAGCAGCTCCTCGCCTCGGCTCAGATCGTCCACCGTACGGACAAGCGTTGCCTGGTCGTCCGCGAGATTTTCCCTGGCCTGCTCGATTTCCGTCGGCTTTGCCGTTGCCTCGAGATTGGCCAATTGCCTCCCGGCCTGCGCGAGGATCTCGGCCGCCTGGTCCCGGGCCGCCCGGTCATCCGTGTCGTCCTGGGAGAATAGCGGCGCTCCTGTCGTGACCTCGTCACCGCGCTGGACGGATAGAGACGTAACCAGGCCCTGCTGGGTCGGGCCGATCTCCACAAAGTCGGCCTCCGCATAGCCCTGCCAGACAATCGGCGGTGGGCCGCGCGTGGCCCACCACCAGATGCCTCCGCCTGCGATAAGGAGCACTCCGATTGTCATCCATCCACGGGCAGTCATATTCGTGGATCCGTTTGACGACCCCGAAATCTCGTGACGCAGTCGCTTTCAACAATCGAGAGTGTCTGCCTGTCGCAAATGCTGCCGATCGTTTTCGCGAGGTTCATCGTGAAATGACATTGCCGGGGTGATCTCATGCGTCCGTCGCTCCTGACTCCCGCGCGTGGTGATACTCTGCGCGTGGCATATGATACTCAACTGCCTCCTGTAGCGCCTCTTTGGTCACGTTCACGAAGATCGCCGATTCCTCATAGCCAATCCGTTCTATGTCGCCCGGTGAAATAATGATCTCCTTGCCGTAATACCAATGGCCCGTCTCAACGACCACATGGCGCACCGCCCAGGTTTTATCGTCGATCATGAAATCGACGACATTCCCGATTGATCCGTTCCTGGTGTGAATTTCATAGTGGCGCAGACGCTTCGTACTCCTAAGATGGGGCTCATCGCCATTCGACAATTCTCGGCAATCGCTCTCCGCCACTGAGGGCCTGCACAAAGGCGACGGAAACACTGGATAACCGACCCCACCCCACAGTTCCAATCCATCCCAATAAGCGGGCCATCCATAGAAGCGATTATAAGCCTCTTCATATTGCCGTGATACCGGCTTATGCGACTCTATCGGGGGGCTGTTTTCAATCTGCTTCCTGGTTAGCTCCACGAGCAGACGGCTGCCATACTTATAGAAATCCCCAAAAGCGTGCGGAGATATCAAGACCAGACGCCCCGGAAGCCACGACCCGGTATCGACCACCACATACCGAACCCCCCACTTCTGATCATCAAAATAGAAGTCCTTAACATGGCCGATGTCTTCGTCTGACGTGCCAAGTTTCTCTCCATACAATTGTTTAATGCTTCGTAACGTAAGAGTGATTATGCAGCGTTTGTGTGGGAATTATTTTTGAATGGAAATGCGCGATGGCAAGGATTCTCAATGACTGCGATAGAAGCGCACCTCTGCCCGGAGTCGATCCACTTCATCGTGCAGATCGAACATGGCTTTAATCCAGGACACGTCGATGTTGTACACGGCTCGCACTTCTTCGATTCGCCGGATGGTATAGATCGCCTCTTCCGTGAATTCCATTACCCCGTACGGCGGCTGAATAACGGGGCGCAATAGACCGGCACGACAATAGATTAGAATGGCCCGGCGGGAAACACTCGAGAGATGAGCGGTCGCATCAAGGCTGTAGAGAAGATTGGGTGCCGGCTCAAACAACTCAAGGGCCTGAACCAATTGAATTCCCGAATTGAGTTGGTTGCTCATGAGATGTTCCTTGGGTTGAACGTAGATCCTGCCGCCAACTGTTCCCACAAGGCCTTCTGCTCCGGCGTAAGTTGGGTGGGTACCTGGATATGCGAGACTACATGCAAATCACCGCGCGTACCGTCGCCCGATGGCAGGCCCTTCCCGCGCAGACGGAATTCACGCTCGGCCGTTGTGCCTGCCGGAACTTTTAGGGATGCCATTCCATCAAGAGTCCGGATGAGAACAGTCGCGCCCAGTACCGCTTCCCAGGGAGAAAGTTCCATATCCTGATACAGGCTGGCTCCTCGAACACGGAAGTCAGTGTGCCTGGCAAATGTGACCCGCAGGTACAGGTTTCCCGGTTCGCCCCCTCCCGCCCCCTCCTGTCCATTGCCCGTGAGACGAATCAGCTGCGCTTCCCGTACACCTACCGGGATTTTGACCCGCAAGGTCTGGGTGTTCGATTGCCCCGTGCGTGAATCAGTGCGCTGAAGCTGAATCGTGCGCGTGGCTCCGTGTAGAACTTCGTCAAGTGTCACCAAAATGTCGCCCTCGATATCCTGGCCGCGTTGGGCGAATGCGGCGCTCTCGGTGCCGTTCCCGTCGTTTCGACCGAATCCAGCACCCGGGCGGTTGCGACCCCCGAAGACCTGTTCAAAGAAATCGCTGAAGCCCGTGCCGTTAAAATGGTAATCGGAGCCATCTTCGGAACCTCCGCTGAATCCACCCCGCGGCTGGCTCGCATGCGCTCCCGGCTGATTCCAATTCGCCCCCAGTTCATCATATTTTCGCCGTTTCTCAGGGTCGCTGAGCACCTCATTCGCCTCGTTGAGTTCCTTGAATTTTTCCTCGGCGGCCTTTTTGTCTTTGGCAACATCGGGATGGTGCTGGCGGGCGAGCTTGCGAAAGGCCTTCTTAATCGCGTCTCCACTCGCGTTTCGATGCACGCCGAGAACCTCATAATAATCCTTGAATTCAACGGCCACTATTGGCTCCCGCGGAATAATCGGTATCATTCACAATAACCCTGGACGGACGAAACAGTTTGTCCCCACGGCGGTAGCCACGTTGAGCGACTTCCAGGATTGTTTGATCTGTCTGGAGCGGGTCGTGCCGCACGGATATAGCCTCGTGCCGATGAGGATCGAAGGGCAGGCCAATGTCCTCCACGGGCTCAACGCCGTGATGGTGGAGTAATACCTTTAAATGCTTGAGCGTCATTTCCACCCCTTGACGAAGTTGATTGGAGGTGATGGATGGTTCGCAGGTAAGGGCGCGTTCGAGATTATCGAGAACCGGCAGCAGGTCGCGTATAAAGGAATCCTTCTCTGACGCGGCTTGCTGCTCGGAATCACGTTTGATCCGCTTTTTGTAATTGTCGAAATCAGCGGCAAGACGGAGGTATGCGTCCTTTTGTGCCGCCAACGCCTCATGAAGCGTAGCCGGGCCGGAGTGCGTGGACTTGGCGCCAGCATCAGGCGAATTCAGCGATGGGTCGTTGGACGCCTCCATGGTGCTTGAAGTGGTCACCCGTTGTCCTCCTGTCGTTGGTCGCCCGTCAATTCGAGCTTCGCTTGCTCCAATTCGAAATTCGAAACATCTTGTGCGGGGCCTCCGTAACAGATTGCGAGTTCTCCGCCACGCCCTTGCAACATACCTCTGGTTATATTTCCGGTGCCCGCCGAATTTGCGGACGGGTCGCAGTTTATCAGAATATTATTCATAAGTTCTCGGTCCACAGGCGGATGCGCTCTATACACCGTCGGCGCGGCCATTCCACTGAAGAGGGGTGTGCCGGCGCATGCCATGCGATGTACGAAAATCCGCATGCGATGGGTAATCCCGGGATGCTCCCCCGCGGGCAAGTGAGGCAAATCCGCAAGTCGAGACATGCTTCTCCTCGGCGGTGCCATGTCGTTGATGTTCTCTTTCATAATGTCCTCCGGTGGCCCGAAAGGACATGAGTTGTGCCTTCGACCGATTGGGAAGCGGCACCAATATCGGTTCAGCCCGCTTGGCGGCCAATACTTCCTCAGTAGCGACTGTATAGCCAGGACCTATGGGAATCCTCGGTTCCCATATCGCTTTTGCGACAAAAGCAGTTCGGCCTCTTTAGATTTCGATAGCTTTTGGCTATCAGTCGCCCTCGCGGTCAAGGCGCAGCGGTAAGTCCCGAATGCCGCCGGCTTGGTCCCATTGATTCGATGAGCGTTCCGTTCGAATGCGTTCAGGGAGACCATCAGTCTCTGGGCATGGTGCGGTCCCGGCCAATATCCCCTTGGAGACATCCTCATAGCCGCCGACTATGCGGAAATAGCCGCGACACCCCGGCGCCTCAAATTCGACTGCTCATCCCCATTCGCAACGACTATGAGATCCTGAGACGGGCAAAGAAAGGGAGTTTCACCCCGACCAGGATCAAGCCAAAGAGGAGCGATGCCCCAAATTCCGCCGCGAGCACCGGGAAGGGCAACGGCGCCATCGCTATCCCACAAAGGGCCAGCGTTGAAATAATGGCAATGTCGGCCACCGAGGCCGCGACCATCCATCTCGTGGGCCGGAGTCCCCAGGGATGATGCCGACCACGCACGGCGTAGAGCGTTGCCTGGCCTGCATAAACAACCGCGACGACACAGAGCGTCCTTAGCGCATCCAATCCCAGGCCCATCCCATATTTTCCCATCGCCATGATCGCCGTGCAAAAGGCGAGAAAGCAGGCTCCCAGGATGACCCCCGCTACCGTGACACTGCCAATTTTCCAGGCATTGGGCGTTTCAGATGGTCGCACCCTGTCCGTGGTCAGTGCCATGACCAGGAAGTCGCCCGTAATGAGTACAATGACCATCAGCATGGGCGTGAGGATCGCATGCCCGGTCATCATGAGGCCCACCGCCAATATGAGCACGAGCCCCATTTTCTTAATCACCGAATTTAGGATGTAAGAGAGGATTCGCTGAAAGGCGATGCGTCCCTCCTTTACCGCGGCGACGATGCCGGCGAGTCCAGGCTTGGTCAGCACTACTCCGGCGGCGGATTTGGCCACGTCCGTGGCTGTCGATACGGCGATTCCGATTTGTGCCTGGCGGAGCGCGGGGGCATCGTTCGCGCCGTCGCCGCACATCCCCACGGTGTGACCGTTCTTCTGTAGCAATTTGACGAGATCATATTTTCCTTCGGGTAGGATGCCGGCGAAGACGGCGAAATCCGTTGGCTGGAGGGCGGCGGGAAGATCCCCGGCGGGGCAGATGGGTCCATCCAGGCCCACTGCGCGGGCCACGATCCCGGCGGTGGCAGCGGAATCCCCGGTGACCATAATGGTGCGCACGCCGAGTGCGTGCAACTCCGAGACAAGCGCGACTGAGTCGGCACGCGGCGGATCGCTGAGGGCGATCAGTCCCATCAATTGCATCGACGCCGGCGGGCCGAACGCAACGGCCAGGACCCTGAAACCTTTCGCTTCGAGCTCGCTCGCGCCCGCCGCCGCCGCAGGTGGGCTGGCGGAAAGCGCGACCACTGCCGTGAAGGCTCCTTTGATGATGCGCACCAGCTCCCCCTTGGCGCTTGTTGCAGTGGCTTCGGACATTCTCTTTGCCGGATCAAATGGCAGGAACGTGGTCAATTTGGGCAGGTCCGACGCCTTCCTGTTCAGGGCGGCGGCGCGGATTGCCGCATCCACGTTATCCTGGCCGCCCTCGGAGCTTGCGAGCGCCGCCATTCCCAGTATGTACGCTTCATCGAAGCCCGGCATGGGCCTTACATTGGTGACGGTAAGTTGGTTGCAAGTGAGAGTGCCCGTCTTGTCCGAGCATAGGACATCGATCGTGGCAGCTTCGTCCACGGCGGAGAGCCGCGTTGGCAGGACGCCAAGCTTTGCCAACGCGCGGGCGCCGATGGAAGCCGCGAGGGTGAAGGTCGCAGGTAGCGCCACCGGTATTGCCGCAAGGATCGAGGCGAGCATCAGCGAGACAAGCTCTCTCCACGGCATCGCATGCGCATAAGCATACGCTCCCATGAGCACGATGATGCCGCCGTTGAATATGGCCAGGTTCCGCACGATTTGAAACACCGCCTTCTGCTGTGAGCTGACCACGTGAGCAGTGCGGACGAGTTCTGCCGTCTGGCCAAACTTGGTATGGAGGCCCGTCGCGGTCAATTCCGCCGTTGCTTCGCCGCGCCGCACTAAAGCCCCGGCGTACGTATCCGTACCGGGACCCGCCTCCAGTGGCAACGATTCGCCAGTGAGCATCGATTGATCGAGCGAAACGGCGCCGGAAACAAGATGGGCATCGGCGGGAACCACGCCGCCGAGCGATAATTTCACCAGATCTCCGCGCACGACCTCCGTGGCCGGCAACGTTTTCCATACCCCATCGCGGTGGACTGAGGCATTGAGTGCGAGCCGGGAACGCAGTGCCGTGAGGGTGGCCTGGGCGCGGCTTTCCTGGCTAAAGCCAAGCACGGCGTTGAAGACCAGAAGCGCCGCCACGACCCCTGCCTCCAGGTACTTGTGCGAGAGCAACTGCAATAGGATCGCCGCTTCCAGGAGCCAGGGGATGGGTGCCCAGAATTTGGACAGGGCATTTTGCACGAGATGCGCGGACGTATCCGGCATCGAATTCGGGCCATCCGCTTGAAGGCGGGCGGATGCCGCTGCGCTGGTAAGTCCACCAGGCTCGGGTTCCTGATGCTGACCTGGAGATTGGCTGGGGAATGCGACCGCCGGGTGTATTTTGGTAATCACACGATATCGATTCCGTCCGTGCTAAGACGCGATATTCGCATCATGCCATGGCGCCGGCAGGTTCCAGGATTGGATAATCTGTGTATCCCTTCGACCCGCCCGCGTAGAAGGTGGAGGCATCCGCTTGATTGAGCGGCGCATTCAGTTCGAGCCGGCGCGGTAAATCAGGATTCGCGATGAAGAGAACGCCGAATGCGATCGCGTCTGCCTCTTGCGCGGCAAGCGCCTGTTCCGCAGTTTCCAGATCAAATCTTTCGTTTGCGATCAATACGCCGCCAAATGCCTTCTTCAATTCCGGGCCGAGCCGATTGGCGCCGAGTGATTCCCGGGCGCAGATGAAAGCGATGCGTCGCGATCCCAACTCCCGCGCCACAAACTCAAACAACGCAACCGGTTCGGAATCCCCCATGTCATGCATGTCCCCTCGCGGAGCCAGGTGTACGCCAACACGACTGGCTCCCCATACCGAGATCGCGGCATCGGTGACCTCAAGCAACAGGCGCGCACGGTTTTCAATCGAGCCTCCGTAGATGTCTGTCCTGTGATTGCTTTTGTCGTGAAGGAACTGATCGAGCAGGTAACCGTTCGCTCCATGAATCTCCACACCGTCAAATCCTGCCACCTGGGCGTTTTCGGCTCCCCCGCGGTAGGCCTTGACGATACCGGGGATTTCATCCAGCTCCAGCGCGCGGGGCGTGACAAATGATTTCAAGGGACGAACCAGGCTGACATGCCCGGCGGCCGGTATCGCGCTGGGTGCCTCTGGTAGCACCCCGCCCAGGAACATCGGGTCCGATATGCGCCCGACATGCCAGAGTTGGAGTAGAATGCGTCCGCCAGATTCATGAACGGCTTGGGTCACCAGTTTCCAGCCTTCCACTTGTGCCTGCGACCAGATACCTGGAGTATCCGCGTAACCGACTCCCATTGCGGTAACTGAGGTGGCCTCGGAAATGATCATTCCTGCCGTGGCGCGCTGTGAGTAGTATTCGGCCATCAATGCATTGGGGATGCGTTCGGCGCCGGCACGCGAGCGGGTAAGCGGAGCCATGATGATGCGATTGGGCAGGCGCAGAGCGCCGATTTGGATGGGATCGAAGAGTGTAGGATGATTCATGATGTCTGTTGGGCGTGGGTTCAGGGGGCGTCGGCAGCTAGAATATCAAGGTGGGAACCGGTGTGAGTCGTGACGGTTACTGGCTGATCAGTGAGGATGAGGCTGGTCCCGGGGATAATGAGGGCACGAGCGTTTGCGAGAAACTGCTTGTCAATTTTGACCTTGGTAACAAGGGCCCTGATGTTCGGCGGAGTGCCACCAACACTCGTTATCGAGAGCCAGCTTCGGCGGCCTTGAGCATCCGCGTCGGCAAGGGCTGAGTAAACATACGATCCCTTCACCCCGTGAATTCCACCGACCGTTGCCCGGCCTATCTCAACCCCATTGCGATAAACGTAGGCAACGCCATCCGCACTGCTGACGACGACGGAAACAGGGCCCGTAAGTGCCTTCCCCGGCTGCCAGATTGTGCCACCCGGAGGGATGGTCTGGCTTGCCTCCGCTCCAAAAAGCAAACCAGGAGCAGCGGTATTGGAAGGTCCTGGTTTTTGTTTGGTTACGATTACTGTCGTGCCGTTACTGGTGACGGAGTAGAGCTGCTTCGCGAAATCGAGCGGTATATGCACACACCCGTGCGATTCGGGATATCCCGGCAGGTTCCCCGCGTGAATGGCGACTCCGCCCCACGTGAGCCGCTCCATGAATGGCATCGAGGCGCCATCATATACACTTGAATGATGCACCACGTTCTTCTCCAGGATCGTGAAAACGCCCGACGGTGTGCGCAGTCCGGGTCGGCCGGAACTGATCGTGCAGCGCCCGATTTCCACGCCGTTGCGATAGACATAGAGCTTTTGCGCATCCAGGCTCACCAGGATGACTACAGGACCCGCCGGCGACACCTCGGGCCGCCAAATGTATTCCGCCTGCTGAATGTGAGGTCTGAATGGCCCGACCTGCTGGCCACTCGTCATACCGATGGAGCGGGTTGACGTAGCAAGAATGACCAGGCTGAATATTGAAGCCCTGGTAAACGCGAGGAAATGACGGTGGTGCATGGAAGATCGGTGCTGGTTGGAGATCAAAGTTGATTTATTTGTCTGGTAATGCGGCGAGACCGGGCAGATCGCGGCCTTCGATTAATTCCAGCGAAGCGCCACCCCCGGTCGAAATGAAAGTCATCTTATCGGAATGCCCGAAGCGTTTCACTGCGGACACGGTATCGACACCGCCGACGTTGGACTTTCCATCGGCGATACGACGGTAAATGCGGTAAACATGGTTCCTGGCCGGCTGCTTTCCCCTTTTTGGGAATTCCACGCAATTACGCGTGTGCCGGTTCGAGTACGGCTGCAGGCTGCGTTGGTTTGATTCCGACCTTCGGGACATTTCCGGGCCCGGCTTCCCTTACCTCGGTCGGAGCATCACTGGCGTTCTCTTTGAAATTACTCTCGAACATTCCCGCAAGTTCGTGCGCTTTCTTGTCGTAGGCAGCCGGATCCTTCCAGGTATTACGGGGCGTGAGAATCTGCGACGGCACGCCCGGGCACGAAACTGGCACGCTGATGCCGAAGACGGGGTCCGTGTTCGTGGGAGCGTCCTTCATCGCCCCGGATAAGACGGCCTTGATTATCGCGCGCGTGGACGAGAGCTTGATCCGCTGGCCGATGCCATAAGGGCCACCACTCCAGCCGGTATTGACCAGCCAGACGGCGACGTTGTGCTTCGCAATTCTTTCGCCAAGCAATTGTGCGTAAGTCAGGGGCGGCAGCGCCATGAATGGCGCGCCGAAGCATGCGCTGAATGTCGCTTCGGGTTCCGTGACTCCAGCCTCGGTGCCGGCAACCTTTGCGGTATACCCCGAAAGGAAGTAATACATTGCCTGGTAAGGCGTGAGCCGCGCGAGCGGAGGCAGGACGCCGAATGCGTCGCAAGTTAGCATGATGATATTCCTCGGATGTCCGCCTTTGCCGGAGAGCGCCATGTTTGGGATTTGCGTGATTGGGTAAGCGCCGCGAGTGTTTTCCGTAAGCGAGGCGTCGTCCAGGTTCACGTGGCGCGTGCGGGCGTCAATGGCGACATTCTCCAGCACTGTGCCGAATTGACGGGTGGTCGCGTAGATTTCCGGTTCACCCTCCGGCGAGAGCCGGATGAGCTTTGCGTAGCAGCCGCCCTCGAAATTGAAGACGCCGTCATTGCTCCAGCCATGTTCGTCATCGCCAATCAAGGTCCGATCAGGATCGGCCGATAGCGTGGTCTTGCCGGTACCTGAGAGACCAAAGAACACCGCGACATCATTCTCATCCGTTCCGTAGTTGGCCGAGGAGTGCATGGCCATGACGTTGCGCTGGGGCAAAAGGTAATTCATCACGGTGAAGATTGATTTCTTGATCTCGCCGGCGTAGGCGGTGCCGCCAATGAGAATGAGCTTCTGTCCGAGATGCAGGAGGATAAAGGCTTCGGACCGCGTCCCGTCTACTTCCGGTTCCGCATGGAAATTCGGCGCATGGATGACCGTGAACTCCGGGACATGGGCAGCCAGTTTCGCGGCGTCGAGTTCGCGGATGAACATATTGCGCGCAAACAGCGCGGGCCACGCGTGCTCTGAGATGATGCGGATCGGCACCCGATAGCGTTCGTCGGCGCCTGTGTAACAATTCTGAATGAAAAGATCCTTACCCTGCAGGTAGGCGCATAGGCGCTCTTTGATGCCGGCAAACTTCTCCGGTGCGATCTGCCGATTCACCTTGCCCCAGCCGATTTTGTCCTGGCTCGAGGGCTCGCGCACAAAGAACTTATCGTGCGGCAAACGCCCGGTGTACTGCCCGGTGCGCACGACGAGCGGCCCGAGATGACTAAGCATGCCCTCGTGGCGGCGAATGGCCTCCTCGTAGAGCGCAGGCGCGGGCAAGTCCCAATAGACGTTTCCCAGATTTTCGAGGCCCAGTTGCGTCAGGCTTTCGGTTTTTTGAAGCGGTGCGGTATTCATGTTTTGTATCTTGTGGAAATGGTTAAGCAATCTTGCGGGTGGATACCTGGAATCCGCGGGCCAATTCGGTAAATGCAGCGACCTGCTGGGTCTGCCAATCGATGTCGTGGCCGAGCTCCCGTGCCATCAGCTCTGCCACTCGCGGGGCCATGCGCACGGCTGCCCTTGCATTGAGAAACAAGGCGCGGGTGCGGCGGGCCAGGACATCCTCGACGTCGCGGGCCATTTCCTCCCGGGCGGACCAGACGACTTCCCCTGCGACATAGGGGAGATCGCCGTCCAGTTGCTCGCCGAGCTTCGGGGATTCCGCGATTAGCGCCCGGATTGCGACTGCATCCGTCCCATAATAGGAAAGCGAACCGAAGATCGCGGCGTCGGTATGATAGCCGTGGACCTTAAGGTTCTTGGTAATGCAGGCTACTTCCGTCAGGTCACCCAGGGTGGCGGCCTGGTCCACGCAATCTTCTGCCATGTTTCGATAGGTAGTCCACTTGCCTCCTGCAATCGTCAGCAACCCACTGCGGTCGATATGGATCACATGATCCCGCGAGAGCTTGGACGTGTTTTTGCCTTCCCCTGACTTCGCCAGCGGACGAATGCCGGCGAAGACGCTGAGGATATCGGCACGTGTCGGCGCTTTCGCCAGGTAAAGGGCGCCCGTGCTGAGCATGAAGTCGATCTCCTGGTCGAGGGCGACAGGCTCGACCGGGATGTGGTCCATCGGAGTGTCCGTTGTGCCGACGAGGGTATGCCCATGCCACGGGATCGCGAACATCACGCGCCCATCACTGGTGTGAGGCACCATGATCGCGGTGTCACCAGGCAGGAATGAGCGGTCCAGCACAAGGTGCGCCCCCTGGCTTGGCGAGATCATTGCCTCAGCTCCCGGTTCGGCCAGCTTGCGCACGGAATCGGTAAATGGACCCGTTGCATTGACCACCACACGGGCGGTCGCAGTGCTTTTTGCGCCAGTTTCCGTGTCTTCCCATTCCACGCCATTGACCATTCCATCCTCGTCCTTCCGTAATGCCGTGACGGGGGCGTAATTGATGAGCACTCCGCCATGCTCGGCCGCTGTTGCGGCGAGTTGGATAAGCAGCCGTGTATCATCGAACTGACCGTCAAAGTAAACCACGCCGCCCATCAGGCCCTCTGTCTTCACATTCGGCAGCCGGCGCGCCGTTTCCTCGCCAGACAGATACTCCGAAGGTCCGAATCCGTATTTGCCGGACATTAACTGATATAACTTGAGTCCAATGCCATAAAACGGTCCCTCCCACCATGAGTAACTCGGGACGATGAAAGGAAGATCGCTGACCAAATGGGGTGCGTTCTGGCGCAGCAGCCCCCGCTCGCGCAGTGCTTCCATAACCAGCGAGATATTGCCCTGCTCGAGATAGCGCACGCCGCCATGCACCAGTTTGGTGCTGCGGCTTGAGGTGCCTTTGCCAAAGTCTCCCCGCTCCAGGAGCAGCGTGGCGTAACCGCGTGCCGAGGCATCCACGGCAACCCCGACGCCCGTGGCGCCGCCGCCGATGATAATGATGTCCCATGGCTCCTTGCGAGCCGTGGCCTGTTGCAGCATGGATTTACGATTCATAGATTATTTCTTATTCCGGCGCTTTGTTTTCGCGGGCTTCTTATCCTTTGGCGCCCAGCCCGCGGACCTCAGCAGCGCCTCGTTCCACCGCTCGCGCAATCCCTCGACAAGCGACGCGCCCATTTTGGGCTCGAATGTTTTTTCTACCTTCCACTGGGTACTGATCTCACCGGTACTCTTCCAAAATCCAACGGCCAGCCCCGCGAGGTAGGCCGCACCGAGTGCAGTCGTCTCAATGATTGCCGGGCGCACCACAGGTACGCCGAGCAGGTCAGCCTGGAACTGCATCATCGGCTCGCTGCGAGATCCACCGCCATCCACCCTCAACTCCTTCAAATGCTTGCCAGTATCGGCGCGCATGGCATCTACCAGGTCGGCCACCTGGAATGCCACACCCTCCAGCGCAGCACGGGCGATCTGAGCCGCGCCGGTATCGCGGGTGATGCCAATGATCGTCCCGCGCGCATAGGCGTCCCAATGCGGGGCGCCGAGTC
>Ga0302319_10011628_pt1 | contig 16687 bp, 13 predicted proteins | sample Bog_T0_2_FD_203319 | JGI IMG/M metagenome (GOLD analysis project Ga0302319, IMG submission 203319) | Peat permafrost microbial communities from Stordalen Mire near Abisko, Sweden - Bog_T0_2 | ecosystem: Environmental > Terrestrial > Soil > Wetlands > Peat | place: Sweden: Abisko, Stordalen Mire...
CTGGAAAATAAAAAACAGCAGCAGCCCTTTGCCGAATTATTCTTATCACGAGGCAAAGGGCTGCTGCTGTTTTGAGTTGTCGGGCCGCCGGGAATCGAACCCGGTCTTTACGAACCCGAATCGCACGTACTACCGGTATACTACGGCCCGTAGAATACCAAGGTATTTAACCGCGTTTGGGAAAATAATTCAACCTATTTATTTCCCGTCGTTCCAAAACCCCCGCGCGTCTTGTTTGGCATCTCGTCGGTTTCGTCCCATTCGGGATGGGAAATTTTTACGAATGTTCCCTGCGCGATGCGCTCGCCTTTCTCTACCACGACTGGCGCGACGCTAAAGTTAAAATATGCCGCTTTCAATTCGTCCTCGTTGCCGGAATAATCCGGATCGACGATGCCGATGCCGTTCGCCATCATAATCCCTTTTTTATGCGTACTGCTGCGTGCGGCGATGAGGAGAAAATGATCGAGCGGTGTTTCAATGGCGATGTTCAGTGGAACATAGCCGACGGTGCCGGGCGCGATCGTCACCGCCTCGCGGGCAGTCAGGTCGAACGCGGCGGCGCCCTCCGTCTGGCGCTTTGGCAACGGCAGGTCTTTATCGAATCGCTTTATTTTTATATTCATTTTACGTGGTGCTTCTTTTTTATATTGTCATCCAGCTCCCCTTCCGCTTCGCGCTTCTTCTGCTGGGCGCTCGCGAACCGTTCCTGCAGATCCGCATCGCTCAACTTGTTCAGTTCCTTTGCGCGCTTTTCCAAATAGTTCTTATTATTCTTTTTTGGATCGTCAATCACTTCTTCCATAAGCGAGTTCAGGATCCAGCCGACGCGCCGCGATTGCGGCAGGTCAAGAAGCGGCATCAGGTCATCGCCACGAAGCGCGAGCATCTTCGGCGAGAGTGGATCGCGCTTTACCTTGTCTATCATAAAGAGCAAATGACGCAAGCGATACGGCACCGCCTTTTTAACGCCGGAGCCGATGCGATCAGCTTCACGCACTTTTAATAGATCGTCGATATTCTCCGGCCCGACGCGCACCACAAAGCGCCGCACACCCGCCGCGGAGATCACGCCGCTGTCGTAATAGAACATATGCGAGCGGACGAGGTGGCCCACCTGCTCCGTAAACTCGCGCGAGAAGCGCAGGCGATCGAGCATACGCACAGCAATCTTTGCGCCGATATACTCATGCTGATAAAAAGTCGAGTCCGGTCCATCGCCACTTTTTACCTTTGGCTTGCCCACGTCATGAAGCAGCGCCGCCATGCGCACCGGCAATGAATAATTTTCGCGAGCGGTGTAATCGAGTGCGCGGACGTTATGCTCAAAAACGGTATAGATGTGATGCTTGTTCTGTCCGACGCCGATCCCTTCGCGAAGCTCCGGCAGAACGTAGCGCAATAAATCCAACTCTTCCAATAAAATAATCCCCTTCGCCGCGTTCGGCGTCATTAAGATCTTTACGAGCTCGTCACGCACGCGCTCCTTGGCGATCTCCTCAAGCCCACCTGCCAATTTTACCATCGCACGGCGAGTATTCAGCTCAATCTCAAACTCGAGTTCCATAGAAAAGCGCACGGCACGCATCAGGCGCAAAGCATCCTCGCTAAAACGTTCTTCCGGCACACCGACCGTGCGAAGAGTCCGGTCTTTTATATCCTGCGCGCCGCCGAACGGATCAACCACATCGCCCTTCATATCCATTGCCATCGCGTTCACGGTAAAGTCGCGGCGCGAAAGATCGTCCTCTATATTAGAGGCGAACTTGACCTCATCCGGATGCCGCTTGTCGGTATACTCGCTCTCGATGCGGTACGTAGTCACCTCTATTATTTTTAGGCGCGGATCTTCTGATTCGGTTTTGATTCCCACCGTGCCAAAATCGTTCTCGTAGACGCTCTCCGGAAAAAGCTTCTGCACGTCCGCCGGCGTGGCATCCGTCGCCACATCCCAGTCCTTCGGCTCGCGACCGAGCAGCATATCACGCACGCATCCGCCGACGAGGTACGCCTCAAATCCCGCTTCCGCAAGCGTTTTGGATACTGCAACGACCTCCTCCGGAACGGACACTTTCTTGGATAATGCTTCTTTCATTATTATTTTTATTGTATGCGATTCGCGACGCGAGCGCGAGGAAGGGCTTGCACGGCTACATAAAACGAGCCTATACTGCGGACAGCAACTCCAAATCAAGAGAGGAGGCCACGATGGCCACATGCGTTGACATACGCCGCGCGGAAGACGTTTTTTCACGGCTCGTCGGAGCATACTCCCGCAAGGAATATCCCTTCAACCTACCGGAAACAGTTCCGCCGCAGATAGCAAAGAACCTTCCGAAATCCATTACGTGGGGATCTCGGGAACACGCGCTGTTTCTCTTTTCCTTATGCTACTGGATGCGGGGTGGCATCGAAAGCCATACCGCAACACGGCAGCTGGCCAAACTGTATGAGCAAAATCCCGAAATATTTCTCCCCGAGTACGGAGATCTCCTTGTTCCGAAAATCCTAAGCTCATTTTTCCGCGTCGTCGGACTCGGCTTTAACGCCGACCAGATCGCACGCCTCTGGCAAAAGAACCTCATAACAATCAAGGATCTCTGGAACAGTGATCCGCGCACTATCTTCAACGATGTCACCACCTACGAGGAAGCGTGCGAGCGGATCCAAAATCGCAGACGGAAAGGGTTCGGTGGATTCCAGGAAAAGATGGTGAGCATGATCATCTACTTCTACATGGACGCCGGCATTATCGACCGCTGGAACTTTCCTATCCCCGTGGACTTTCACGTGCTCCGCACGGTGTTCGCCCATGAGATCGTAAAAGCGAGATCCCGCGATGCGAATGCGAACGGATTCTACACACGGCCTGTCCTGGCAAGTGTCCGCGCGCTCTGCGAGGATTACTGTCGGCGGTTCAACGTGGACCCGCTCATTCTATGTGAAGCGCTCTGGCTCTATTCGAGAACCATGTGTGACAAGCATCCGGGCAACCGAAGCATCGTGAGCAAGCGGCGCGGACGACGGACGAAGGTCCGGCCCGTCACGCGCTGGACCGAATCCCAAGCACGAACATACGAGCAATCGTGCAACTCGTGCGTAGTGAATGGTACGTGCCGTTGGCTCGTTCCCTCCGCAGAATATTATGTACGCGGGCGGATAACCCTCCGCGGAATGCGCGACTCCCCTCCTCAACAATCGCTCTTTCCCATTCTAGTATTTTCACTCACATGACCGCCGCGAAGCATTTTGCTCCGCGGCTTTTTTTATTGACTATTTACCAGATTTGGAAAAGAATGGAGACAGTTCCGAATACAAAAGGAGGAAAGCGTTGATCGAACCGATTGAAGATTTTCCCATCTACACCGACAACGATCGCCTGACCTACCTTGCGTATTTCTACGAGAGGCTGGCACGGTGGTTGTTACACAAAGACGCCCCCACGCCCAACGAATGGTTGTCACAACGATCAAAAGACCATTTCGACATCGTTGAAGACGATACACTTCTCGCACGCATCGAAGTAAAAGGAGTGAGCGACAATAATCGGCTGATGATCTTTAAAAGCCAGTTGAACGCCCAGCGCAAGCAGCTCTTGTTCCCCTATCAAGACGGGATCATGATGATCTTTTGCTACCACAATCAGGCAAAGGCAGAACATCACATCTCCATAAAAACAGGCGGAACGACCACCTACCATCCCACGCTGTTAAAAACACAGAGCGGAAAACACTGGAGCGAGCTCTCGCGATTCCTTGCCGAAAAAACGTACCGCGCGTATGCCGTGGATATCGATATCCTTTATCGGCTTCTCCGGCGAAGAGGAACATGGGAATACGGGCGCGACAAATACCATCCACCACGCAAGATCCTCCAGTTACGGCGGACCGACCTGGAGTATATTGCGGCCCATGCGGCGAGCGAGCTTCGTCAATTGGGGATCCGCAACAGCATCTCCGCATGGCTTCCGCCGCACGCCAAAAGCATATGGATGCGCAACGTACAATGCGAATTGGACGGAAATCCTATCAATTTCCAACTAATTCCCCTTCTCCCAAACGCCAAAAAGATACGCTTTCTTAAGCGCCTCAATGGCACCGTCCACGGAGGAGGCATACTTCATCCCTATCACCATTACCCCGCATGCAAATGAACGCATGCGGGTTTTTCTTTTTTTGAATATTCCTACCGAACCACCGCGCCAAACTCCTTTACCGTCCCCTCTTCTATCTTTTTATGCAGCACATCCACTTCTTCGTTCGTGAGCGTGCGGTCGCTCGAGCGATAGATGATGCGGTACGCGTAACTCTTTTTATCCGCGCCAAACTTTTCGTCGTTTGCGTATTCATCGATAAGTTCCACCTGCTCAACGAGGTCGCCGGCGATATCGCGCACGAGATCAAAGTAATTGTTCGGCGCAAACGTCTTTGGCACAATAAACGAGATGTCACGGATGACGGGCGGATATTTGCTGACCTCCACAAACCTGGTACCCATGTGCAGTTGCTTCTTTACCCGCTCGTCGTCGGACCAGAGCAAACGAATATCCGGAAGCTCCATACTCATGATAGCGAGCCGCTCAAGGCCAAAGCCGAACGCCCATGCGTTATATCCTTCGATGCCAAACTTCTTGAACACGCTTTGCTTCGTCATGCCGCCGCCCATGATCTCCAGCCACTGGCCATTCAACTCCACTTCGATCTGTAATGACGGATTGGTATAAGGGAACGTGTCGTCTAAAAATCGGAACTTTACGTCCACCCCGAAGAGTGCATGCACGATCTCGGTGAGCGCATTGCGTAAATCGTCGATCGTAAGCGGATCGGTATCCGCGGGCGTCATGTACCATCCCCCGAACTGGTGGAACGTGTTCATGTGCTTGCGATCGATCTCGTCCTTGCGATAGACCTTTCCGTAGCACACGACGCCCAGCTTTTCATGGCGCGCGAGGCGCTCCTTTACCTCCGGCAATTGCGTGTAGTAATACCACATCACCGTGTCGTGCGTGCGCAAAATATTCTTGTCGTCCGCATAGTAGGTGTCGGACTTACTGCGTGCCGGATGATCGGGAGCAAAATCGAAAAGATCAAAGTTGATGTCCGCCGGGACGATCTCCGGAATAACGATATTATCAAAGCCTTTGAGCACCGGCGTGTTGCACGCGCTTTGCACGATCTCATAAAGCGGACTGCCGGGCGTGCGGGAAAGGTCCGGCATGGCCAAATAGCGCTTGATCCGCGCCGCTTCCGCGTCGGTGCGTTGATCAACCGTTGCCAAAATCATCTTCTGCTCCTCAAGCGATATCTTGTATTCCATATGGAAATATTGTAATGCTAAAGCAGTGGCAGAGCAATTTTGCCCCTTTCAAATTCAAAAAAGGAGGATCACCCGTGAAGCCTCATATCGTGACCATCGCGCTGTTCGCTGCGCTGCTTGCGTCATCGCTCGCGGATGCCGCTCCGCGCGCAAACCCGGCGACCGTCGCCAAACGCACCGCCAAATCCGATGCCGATGCGCGAAAAAAAATGGCCATCGCGCACATCAAACAGAAGCGTGGAGCATACGGGGATGCAATCGTCGCCGATAAGCGATTCGCGATCGATCCAACCATGTTCGCCCGGTCGTCGAATCAACCAGGCGTCCCCCACCGCAAACCCAAACGCTACGACTACGACTACGATTACGTCTTCAGCTCGTGATCAAAAGAACAGGGTAAAGCATTTTTAGACAAGAATGATGCGGCATTCGCCTATGCGAAAGAAAAAATCGGGGTGCCGCGCGAAGCCATCAACGCCGTACTGAACAACCATGACATGTTGTATGTTGCCGCGATCCTTGATTATGCCGATTGGCTCACCGGAAAAACGCCGGCGCATCCACGGTATCAATTCTTCCATCCTCAAACGATGGAATCGGCCGCTACCCCAAAGTAGCGGCCTTTATTTACTATTAACTGTACGTGCTAACTTTTTGCAGATGACAAAAAATCCTTGATATGATCTTCCAGATTTTTTTGGGGCTTCCACCCAAGCGTCCTGGTTCTCGCAGTATCAATATCGGAGCTCATCCGATTGCCCTTCCGCTCGGGAAGCATGAGAATGTCGGTTCTAAACATGTTCGCCACCTCAAGGATCGAATATCCTTTTTCTGATCCGATGCTGAAATCGGTGCCCTCACCATGCTCCCCCACCAGCATCAATCCGGAGACAATATCACTCACATGCGTAAAATTTCTTACTTGCGTTCCCGGAGAAACCACGGGGAGCGGCCTTCCTTGACGGTAACTATCCTTGAAAATACCGACAACCGTTGCGTATGCGCCGGTTGCAATTTCCCGCGGACCATACACGTTATAAAAATAAGTGATGGCATACGAGAGATCGAACCACGACCCGTAATTCTGCACCAATTCAGTATTGCTTGCCTTTGTCCACGCATACGGACTTTGATTACGCCCCAGACCGCCATCGCCGAACTTCGTGCTGGAACCAGCATAGACTATTTTACTATCTCGTTTCCTACAAAATTCAAGAACGCCGAATGTACCTGCCACATTCAAATCCCAGACAATGGCGGCGTCATCGAAACTCTTTTCGACGCGAGAATATTCTCCAAGGTGATAGACGATATCGGGCGTTTCCGGTATATAGCGCTCGATATCTTTCGTATGCCCCTCCCGATATTCCGCTCCAGAGATATGGTTCTCTTTTGAACCGGTGAAATAATTATCGAGAGAAATGACCGTATGGTCGTTATTTTTTACCAACTGCTCGATAAGATGCGAACCAATGAACCCGGCACCGCCGATAACAAGAATTATCTTTTTATTTAGGATAGCCATAATTGGGGTTGAGGCCTTGGGATTTCAAAAGTGCGAGGTTTTCATCATCCATCGCCTTGAGCCATGCTACGTCGATACCCACGCTTTCTCCAAGCGCGACCAGTGCGCGAACATCCTTCGGGAAACAAGTGCCGTTGTATCCCCTAAATCCTTCATAGAAAATATCCAGGCCATACGATCCAATACGAGGATCTGCCTTGAGGAGATCCTTTATCGCTTCATAATCAACGTCCAACGCATGAGAGAGATCGAATATTTTATTTGCAAGCGCGACCTTCGTTGCGAGCATAGTATTTGCCGCATACTTGATAAGCTCTGCGGCGCGGGCAGAGACGATTGCGGTATATTCCTCGGGTGCCTTTGGCAATAAAGCCATAATCATATTCGCTGCATCCCTGCTCTTCTCCGTGATACCGATGACTTGCCGTGGCGGTTTTTTAAAATCTTCCGAAGCGGTTGCCGCTCTTAAAAATTCCGGGTTAAACAGAAATTGATGCTGGGGGAATTTTTTCTGCAAATTATCAGTCGTGCCGGGAGGAATTGTTGATCGAAGTACGACTATTTTTTCTCCCGTAAGAAGAGCAACCGCGGACTCGACAAACGATAAATCAACATCCTGCTTCTCCTCGTCAAAAGGGGTGTTCACACATACGAAAACAACCTCTGCGTTGTTCACTTCCGCTTCCGATCCGATTCCCTTCTTATCATACCGATGAACCGATATTCCTTTCTCGGTGAAATAGCCGTCCATTGATCCGCCCAAAAAACCTAATCCAATAATGCCGATTTTTTTATCCATGATTCATATTATATGTCGAAAAGCAGCAGCTACTCAATAGAGCGGTAATCATATGCACGAGCGCTGTGCCGACGGCAGGGATCGAACCTGCGACCTTGGCCTTATGAAAGCCCTGCTCTACCACTGAGCTACGTCGGCGCTGACACAAGAAACTATAAGCGAAACCACGGGGATTTTCAATAAAACAGATCCGGCGCATTTCTTCAACGGACCCCGGAGAAACTGGCAAGTACTTCCTTCCGATGTATATCTATATTATACTTTCTTTCATGTTTGACGATATCAAAAAAATCCAGGAACTCAAGCGCATGCAGGATTCCTTCAAACAAGAGCGCGAGACCGTGCAGAAAAGAGGGATCTCCGTAACCATCAACGGCAATATGGAAGTGGAAACTATCACGCTCAATCCCGCGCTCGAGACCCGCGAGGCGGAAGAAGCGTTGCGGCAATGCATCAATGAGGCCTCAAAGAACATTCAGAAGCGCCTCGCCAAAATAATGATGTCTTCAGGAATGGGCGGCTTCTAGATCGGAAATCGCACCGCTACATTTGGACGCTTTGCGGGAGTTGTCCCCGAATCCCAAAAAAATTCGTTCGATAATACCAGACCTTCACGTAATCCACCGCAAAGAAATAGATGACCATCAAGACCACGATGACTGCAATAGAAGCCATCGATAACGGAAGGAAGGAAAACCATTTTTGGAATACCGGGATATATACCACCGCGATGGAAACGATGAAAGTGATGAGGAATGCGATATTGAGCAGACTAGATGGCTGTTTGGTCTTCCAAAAATTTTCCTTATTCCGGATCGCGTAGAAAATGATGAGGGCAAGGAAGGTAAAGAATACGTAGAGGCACGTTGCCACGTATGGCGCCGGCTCCGAGCGGATCATCAGAAAATAAAATATTTCAAAGAGCGCGGTCGGAATTCCCAGAATGAGCGAGAGGAGTACAAGATCGTGTGTGTCGTGCTTTTCCGGCCGCACCACTTCTTCGTCCTCGACCGTGTCGGACGACACGGTGATGAGCGGAAGGTCGGTGAGCACGGACGTGAGCAATACCTGGATCGGAAGTATCGGCAGGCTGGCGGACATAAGATAGAGAACGGCAAGCGCGATGAAGTTGCCAAAATTGCTCACCATGGTGAATTTGATGTACTTATTGACGTTCACAAATATGGAACGGCCATACTTGATGCCATTGATGATGACCTCCAAGCTTTTATTAAGGAGGACGATGTCGGCATTTTCCTTAGCGATATCCATGGCGGAATTCACCGCGATCGCCACGTGGGCGAGCTTGAGCGCGGGAGCGTCATTGATGCCATCCCCTTGATAGCCGACGATAGCGGTCTCCTTGAGCGCTTTTATAATATTATATTTCTGCGTGGGAGAGACCCGCGCGAACACGTTATATTTTTGCACCGCTTCATTGAACTCATGCTCGGCCATAGCATCCAGCTCGTCGCCAAGATACACTTTGTCGCCGTCCGTCACGAGTCCCACCTGCCTGCCAACATACTCGGCCACTTCCCTACCGTCGCCCGTAAGGATCTTTAGCCTCACCCCAAGCTTCTCCGCAAGCTTGATGGTCTCCTTTGCGCTCGCGCGCAAAGGATCCTCCATGCTGGCATATCCCAAAAAGATAAGATGGTTTTCATTTTTTAAAATATCAAAGTTTTCATCGTACGCTATTTCCTTATATGCGATGGCCAAATGATGCAACCCTTGCTTGCCTTCCATCACGATATCGCTCAAGTATTCCGCTTCGCGGCCGCCCGCGCTGATCGTGGCCAACGCCTCCGGCGCGCCAATGGAAAGCAAATAATATTTCTTATCCCTCGCGTCCTCAAGGATCGTCCGGCTTCTTTTATCTTCCGGATCGAAGGGAAGCTCTTTTATGATGCTGAAATGCTTCGCCTCCACTTTGATAGCTTCGGAGATGTAATTGATGAACGCATCGTCATACGAATTCTGCGTGCGTCGCTTTCGATTCTTGATCGGCACGATAGCGGCATAGGAAAATATCTGAAATAATTCTTCGTCGACGGCAGTGATCTTGCTCACTACCATTTTATTTTCCGTGAGGGTTCCCGTCTTATCGGTGCAGAGCAACGTCACGTTTCCCAGATCTTCGAGCGATGACAATCGTTTGACCACCACGTGCTTCTTTGCGAGCTTGAGCGCTCCGCTTGAAAGTGTAACCGTCGCGATGACAGGCAACACTTCCGGCACAACGGCGACCGCCATCGCAATGATAAAGAGCAGAAGGTCCACAAGATTCGAAAATCCGTGATCAAGGATGAGCTTAAAGATAAAGACCAGCGCGAGACCGCCAAGCACTACCTTTACGAGAAATGAACTGAAAGATTGCAAGGATTTCTCGTATTGCGTTTCCTTCTTGGTATCGGTCGAAAGTTTGGCGATGGATCCAAACTCCGTGTCGCCGCCGGTCGCGTACACCACGCCGACCCCTTCCCCCTTCTCGATGACGCTACCGGTAAAAAGAAGACAAAGGGAATCTTTGGCGGCATCCGTAGCAACGTGCTTTACGACCGGCGTCGACTCCCCCGTAAGTTGTGATTCATCCACCTGAAGACCATCTGCTTCGATCAAGCGCATGTCGGCAGGAGCAATATCCCCCTCGCGCACAATTACCACATCCCCGGGAACGACCTGCGACTCATCGAGCAACAGCATCGCTCCATCACGCCTGATCCGCACCTGATGACTGATAAACTTCGACAGCTTCTCTATAATTTTTTCCGACCGATATTCCTGAAAGAACCCGAGTAGAGTATTTATAAGAAGGATGACCAAGATGACCGTTCCATCGGACCAGTCTTTGATCCAATAGCATATGACGGTTGCCGCAACGAGAAGATAAATGAGCGAACTCTGGAATTGGCGAAAAAGCACCGTAAGCGCGCCCACGCCTTTCTTCTTAAGAATATTCGGGCCGACACCCGCAAGGCGCTTGACGGCCTCCTTTTGCGTGAGGCCTTTTTCCGACGAGCCAAGCTTGCGGTATAGCCCGACCAGGTCCGCATTCAAAACATCTTGCTTTAGCATGCTTACAGTTTACCGCATCCGGATGGATTGTGGCAGAAACGCTATAAAGGGTTTAATGCCTTATTGCGATTGTGGCGTAGGCACACCAAGGCTCGCTAAAAATTCATCAGTGGTCGCATAACGACTTTCGCAAATACTATAGACGACGATTGTAGGATGCGTGACGACGCCGATAAGCACGATCTTTTTACCCATCCCGTACGCGATGCCCGCCTCCGCCAAAGAAGAGCGTCCCGATGGCTCCAAAAGGATGAACACATCGCTCTCTTTCAACGCCTTCATATCGGAATCAAAAATCTCTTTTACCGCCGGATTATTTTCCCACTTCAATATGGCGTTCGGAACGTCTTTCTCCTCTGATTCCTCAAGGGGAGGGGCTCCGCCAACCGCATTGGCACCGTTATCAAGAAACGAAGATACGGTATGCCCTTGAGCGATAAGAGCGATCGACAGTTTTTTACGATGTCCGTGTTTTGCCACGGCGAGGCGATAAAAAATTTCATAGGATTATAGGTCAGACATACATAACGCCGTCCCCGGTTCGAAAAAATTACAGCTCTTTACTACCGGTTCGACTATATCAAAAGTTAACAAAGTTTACACAGAAATGGACGCTAAATTTAGCTGTAAATTTTTCAGAAATTGGCACCGAGAACCTTAGTCACCTACGCTCCGCAAGTACGCTCTTGTGATGGACCCGAAATATCCTTGCGTCGGCGAGATTCCTACAACCCCTTGATATTCTGCAAGCGCGGCTTGGGTAAGTAATCCGAAATATCCTGTGGCGCCCACTTTACTCAAAGCGTTCGCGGCAGGACCTTCGTTTTGCGCGATAAGGAAAGATTGCAACGCACTTACGTCCACACCCTCTGAACCGATTGTAAGATCCCGCGCGATTCCAGAAAGCGACGACGTTGAGTTTTCCGTATTAAGATATGCGCTCATGGCGGGTGAAAGAGTTATCCCCTGCGCTTGCGCCTGCCGGAGAAGACCTTGAAGCTCCGTAATAAGCGAACTGATAAGCTGCTCTTCTGATATATATAACGCTTGCGATGTGGAGGCGGAGGTCGTCAAAGAAACCGTAGAAGTGGTTCCGTTATTGACGAAAACGGGGTATGGGATGTAGTTACCGCTACTGCCGCCGCCTCCGCTACCACCACCTCCTCCTCCACTACCACTACCACTGCTTGAGGCCGCTACTGCGGTAAAAGATTGATCGGCTTCCGAAACGGAAGATCCGAATTGTACCGCCAAATGGAACCAATAGTTTCCAGTAGAAGATACCGTGGAATTGAGTACGGTATCAAAATTTTGCCCTGGTTGAATGAGTTTTTCATCGGTCGAACTGAAAATACTACCCGATCCACCACACTGATCGGTTTTGGAATTCGTAACACACCAGGTGTAGGTATATTCGTACGCAGTCGCACCTTCGTTTGTGATTCGCACCTCCGTGGAAATATTCGGCGTTGTGGAAGTCGGGAAGCTTTCAATGAGCACCTGCGCCGGCGGTCCGGGTGTAGCGCTAACTGGTGAAGTTGCAATTCCTTTTCCGACGGCGTTCACCGCCGATACGCGGAAATCGTAAGAATTGCCGTTGGCAAGACCGGTCACCGTAGCGTCCGGCGTCGTGCTCGTCCCGTCGTCGAATACCGACCACGTCCCACCGGTCGACAATTCATACTCCACAATATAATCCGTGATCGCGCCGCCGCCAGTTAAGGAGGGGGCCGACCACGAAAGCGCTACGGCGCTGTCTTCAACTGTCGCCGCAAGGTTGGTCGGCGCGTCGGGCACATCTGCGGGGGTAACCGAATTACTCGTTCCAGAAATAGTGCTTGTGCCGATCGCATTTGTGGCCGTGACGGTAAAGGTGTATGCGGTGCCATTACTCAATCCCGGCACTGTCGCGGTGGTGCCCGTTGAGACTACGGAAATATTGTTGTTGGACGTGACGGTGTAGCTAATGATTGAACTGCCACCATTATTCGCGGGCGCCGACCATGCGACTCCCGCACTGCTATTTCCTACTGACGCTGCAACATTGGTTGGCGCATCAGGCACCGCCGCCGGCGTGACTGAGTTTGACGCTGTTGACGCAGTGCTCGTACCGACCGCGTTCGTCGCGGTCACCGTGAACGTGTATGTGGTGCCGTTAGTTAATCCGGTGATCGTGATCGGCGACGCACCGCCGGTGGCGGTATAGGCATCGGTGTCGTCGGTGACGGTATAGCTAATGATGGAGTCACCGCCGGTGCTGCTTGGCGCGGTGAAAGTAATTGTCGCTTGCCCATTACCACCGACCGCACTCACGCTTGTCGGTGCTCCAGGTACCGCAGCGGGAACGACCGAATTACTGGTACCGGATAATGTACTCGTGCCAACCGCGTTGGTAGCCGTCACTGTGAACGTGTAGGTCGTTCCGTTTGCAAGCCCAGTCACCGTGATCGGACTGCCGGTGGAAGTCGCAGTGAATCCCCCCGTATTGGAAGTGGCGGTGAAATAAAGGATGGGCGAGCCATCGGTTGATGAGGCGGTGAAGCTGATCGTTGCCTGTGAAACTCCGGCAGTCGCGCTAACGGAGATTGGCGCGCTAGGAACGGTCGCCGGCGTGACTGAGTTACTCGTCCCGGAAACAGTGCTTGTGCCGATTGCGTTCGTCGCAGTGACGGTGAAAGTGTATGAGGTGCCATTCGTAAGCCCCGTTACGGTGATCGGTGATGCGCCACCGGTGGCGGTAAATCCGCCGATGTTCGAGGTGACGGTGTAGCTAATTATAGAGGAGCCTCCTGTGATGCTCGGCGCAGTGAACGTTATCGTCGCTTCGCCATTGCCTCCGGTCGCGCTCACGCTTGTCGGCGCTCCCGGCACTGTCGCCGGCGCCACCGAGTTACTGGTGCCGGATTGAGTGCTACTCCCAATCGCGTTCGTTGCGGTGACGGTAAAGGTATACGTGGTGCCATTGCTCAATCCGGTGATCGTGATCGGTGATGCACCCCCCGTAGCAGTGAATCCGCCACTGTTCGATGTCGCAGTGTAATAAAGGATCGGCGATCCGCCGGTGCTGGTCGGAGCCGTAAACGCTATCGTCGCCTGGCCATTACCTCCGGTCGCGCTCACGTTCGTCGGCGCGTCGGGCACTGTTGCCGGTGTTATCGAGTTACTCGTTCCGGAAAGCGTACTCGTGCCAACCGCGTTCGTCGCGGTCACCGTGAATGTGTATGTGGTGCCATTGCTCAATCCGGTGATCGTGATGGGGCTGCCGCTCGACGTAGCACTAAACGAATTTGTGTTATTGGTCGCAGTGTAATAAAGGATCGGCGATCCGCCGGTGCTGGTCGGAGCCGTAAACGCTATCGTCGCCTGGCCATTACCTCCGGTCGCGCTCACGTTCGTCGGCGCGTCGGGCACTGTTGCCGGTGTTATCGAGTTACTCGTTCCGGAAAGCGTACTCGTGCCAACCGCGTTCGTCGCGGTCACCGTGAATGTGTATGTGGTGCCATTGCTCAATCCGGTGATCGTGATGGGTGATGCGCCACCGGTAGCGGTGAACCCGCCGCTGTTTGAAGTTACGGTGTAGCTAATTATGGAGGAGCCACCAGTGGAAGAAGCAGTAAATGTGATTGTCGCTTCACGATTGCCAGCAATGGCGCTCACGTTGGTTGGTGCGCTCGGGGCTGTTGCCGGCGTTACCGAATTACTCGTGGCGGACGGAATACTAGTGCCGACCGCGTTCGTCGCGGTCACCGTGAAAGTATACGTGGTGCCATTCGAGAGTCCGTTTACCGTGATGGGACTGCCTGTGGAGCTGGCAGTGAAGCCGCCGACGTTCGAGGTGACGGTGTAACTCGTAATGGTCGAGCTCCCCGTGTTGACCGGTGGCGTAAAGGTGATCGTTGCCTGAGTACTGCTTGCCGTTGCCGAAACACTCGTCGGTGCATTGGGAACACTAGCCGGAGTGACGGAATTAGATGCACTCGATGTTGCACTCGTGCCGACCGCGTTGGTGGCGATCACGGTGAATGTATAGCTCGTGCCGTTACTCAACCCGGTCACCGTGATCGGGCTCCCCGTGGAACTGGCAGTGAATCCGCCGACATTCGATGTAACCGTGTAATAAAGGATTGCGGAGCCACCGGTGCTGGTCGGAACGGTGAATGAAACTACCGCCTCCGCATTGCCGCGAATCGCAGAAACATTCGTCGGTGCGTCCGGCGCTGTTGCCGGCGTTACGGAATTTGATGCGATTAATGCAGGGCTCGTGCCAATCGCGTTGGTGGCGATCACGGTGAATGTATAGCTCGTGCCGTTGCTCAATCCTGTCACGGTGATCGGGCTGCCGCTTGAGGTTGCGCTAAATGAATTCGTGTTATCAGTCGCGGTATAGTAAAGGATTGCGGAGCCGCCGGTGCTGCTCGGCGTGGTGAACGTTATCGTCGCTTCGCCATTACCTCCGATCGCGCTCACGCTTGTCGGCGCGCTCGGAACTGTCGCTGGCGTCACCGAATTTGATGCAGTAGACGACGCGCCCGTGCCAGCATTGTTGGTTGCCGTCACCGTGAAGGTATAGCTCGCGCCATTGCTGAGACCGGTGATCGTGATCGGTGATGCACCACCGGTGGCGGTAAATCCGCCGACATTCGAAGTGACGGTGTAGCTAGTGATAGGAGAACCGCCGCTGGAAGAAGCAGTGAATGTTATTGTCGCTTCGCCATTGCCTCCGGTCGCGCTCACATTAATTGGTGCGCTTGGAGGCGTCGCCGGTGTAACAGAATTGCTAGTGCCCGATGGAGTACTGCTTCCAACGGCGTTCGTAGCGGTGACGGTGAAGGTGTACGTGGCGCCGTTCGTAAGTCCACTCACGATAATAGGACTACCGCTGGAGGTTGCTGAAAATCCTCCAATATTAGAAATGGCGGTGTAATAAAGGATTGCAGAGCCGCCGGTGCTGCTCGCAGCACGAAAGGTGATCGTCGCCTGAGTGCTGCTTGCCGTAGCGCTCACGCTTGTCGGTGCGCTCGGAACTGTCGCTGGCGTCACCGAATTTGACGCAGTCGATGATGCGCTGGCTCCAACCGCATTCGTTGCGGTGACGGTGAAGGTGTATGTGGTGCCATTGGTCAATCCGGTGATCGTGATCGGGCTGCCGCTCGAGGTGGCGCTAAACGAATTCGTGTTATCGGTAGCGGTGTAGTAAAGGATCACAGAACCGCCAGTGCTGCTTGGCGTCGTGAACGTAATCGTTGCCTCTCCATTGCTTCCCGCCGCACTCGCGCTTGTCGGCGCTCCCGGCGTTGTTGGTATCGTCACCGAATTTGACGCAGTTGATGATACGCTGGTTCCAACCGCATTCGTTGCGGTGACGGTAAAGGTGTATGTGGCACCCGGTGTCAATCCGGTAACGGTAATCGGCGATGATGTTCCGGTGGCGCTGAACGTATTTGTGTTGTCGGTGACAGTGAAGCTAATTATAGAGGAGCCGCCGGTGGAGGATGCAGTGAAAGAGATCGTTGCCTGCCCAATGCTTGAGGTCGCTATGCCGATCGTCGGTGCGCCCGGAACAGTGGCGGGGGTGGATGAAACTATATTGCTCGGACTTGTACTTGTTCCCGCCGCATTGATCGCGTACACCTCAAAGTTATATGACGTGCCGTTGATCAATCCGACACCGACAACGGTTGCGGTCGTTGATGTGCCGGAAACAAACCCGAGCTGTTGCCAGGTGGATGTAGATGACGGTTGATAATACATTGCGTAATTTGTGATGGCCAAGCCACCGGTGCTTATTGGAGCTGTCCACGACAAACCTACCTGCGCGTTGCCCGAAGATGCAAAGAGAGCAGTCGGCGCTCCCGGCGTTGTTGGTATCGTCACCGAATTTGACGCAGTTGATGATACGCTGGTTCCAACCGCATTCGTTGCGGTGACGGTAAAGGTGTATGTGGCACCCGGTGTCAATCCGGTAACGG
>Ga0302319_10011629_pt1 | contig 16687 bp, 18 predicted proteins | sample Bog_T0_2_FD_203319 | JGI IMG/M metagenome (GOLD analysis project Ga0302319, IMG submission 203319) | Peat permafrost microbial communities from Stordalen Mire near Abisko, Sweden - Bog_T0_2 | ecosystem: Environmental > Terrestrial > Soil > Wetlands > Peat | place: Sweden: Abisko, Stordalen Mire...
TAATCTGAAACTGTCGGTAAGACGGGGTAACTCGGTGCGGAAGCTGCTGGAACAGTTGGGCATCCCGGCCGGCGAAATCACCGTGGTGGGCAAAGGCAAGAGCGATCCTTTGGTTCCAACCAAGGATGGCGTGCGCGAAGCGCAAAATCGTCGCGTGACCATCGTTCTCGAATGATAGGGACCGGCGCGGCCTGATAGGCCGCGCCGTCGCCGCAGGTAAGAAATCGCCCTCATAAGTAATTTCCGATCCTGCCCGCGTCGCGGCGAAGGATGACACAGTGTGGCCGCGCCGTTGCCGCGCGAAAGTCCGAGTCTTATTCCAGGCGGGCGGTCGCGGCGGCGGCCTCAAGGACGACTGCAATGACTTTTCATTCTTTGCTGGTGCAACCGATAATCGCCTTGGTGGCAGGTATTCTGATTCTGGTACAGCCCAGTTTGCTTAGCTATATCGTTGCCATCTATCTGATTATCGTTGGTGTGATCGGGCTGATCCCTCAGTTCTCGTAGTGGCGCGGCATGCCTCGTACAAGCAATGAATTTTGCTGATTGGTGAATTTCATGAGCGCTGCGCTTTCGACCTGGTCGGCTTCGTCCGACTATGACGATTTCCTGTTCTCGTCGCTCGGCGAAGACAAGAAAGGGATGCCGCTCAGCGTCTTGTCGCTGCTGGCGCGCTTGAATCTCGATCCTCGGCTGGAAGCGGCCCAGCTGTCACAGTTGCCGCCGCCGGCGGCGATCCTCAGACTGGCCTGGCTGCTCGAATCGCTTCCCGAAGGGTTACAGGTATTTAGGCATCCGAATATAACAGCAACCGAACTGGTAGCGCTTCTCCCGCACGATGTAAAATATAAGTTTGAATCAGTGAAAAAAGAAACCAATAAGTCGTTGTACTCTACCGCCTGCATTGTTCTATTCGCCATGTTTTTTGTTCTTTTATTCTGTTTTGAGTATTATCCGTCAGAATCTATAAAGCAAGAATCGTCGCAGGGCCGTGCCGACATTTCAGAGCCGGTCAATTGACGACATCGTCGCATAATGTCTCGGGCCGTTAGAATTGAGGCGAAACCTTTCACTGCGCCGCTGACGGGCCGAGGCTGGCAGGCGGCGTTGGTCGGCACCCAATTGGTCGTCGGCCTGTCGGGCGACTGGATTGCGCGCGTTTCGCCCGCCGAGCGCAATGCGGTGCCGAGAATTCTGTCCGCCGGCGCCAGCGGCTTGGCCTTCGACGCCAGCCGACTCGGACGCTGGGATAGTGCGCTCATCGTGTTTCTGGTGGATCTTCGTACCGCGACGCGCAGCGGCAAGTTGGCGTTCGATGAAAGCGGCTTGCCGGCCCCGGCGCGCAAATTGCTGGCCATGGCCAGCGGAACGGCGCACCCAAGGGCGACACAGCCGCAAGGTCCGTGGCTGGATCAGGTCGGTCTGTGGGCGTTGTCGCTGGGCGCCGAGGCCATTGCCATCGCCGCCTTGCTCGGCAAGATCTGCCTTCGCCTGGCTGCCTTGCCCGGCCGCTCCTCGGCGATGCGTGGCAGCGACCTCCTCGACGGCATGGGACGGGCCGGGCTGGCATCGCTGCCGATCGTGACGGCCGTCAATTTTCTGATCGGTGCAATTCTGGGATTTGTCGGCGCGATCCAGTTACGCCGTTTCGGCGCCGATATCTATGTCGCCGGTCTGGTCGGAATTGCCGCCGTCCGCGAAATGGCGGCGCTGATGACGGCGATCGTGATGGCCGGTCGCACCGGCGGCGCCTATGCCGCGACGGTCGCCACCATGCAGGCCAATGAGGAACTCGATGCGCTGCAGGTGGTCGGCATCGGTGTGGTCGATTACATTATTTTGCCGCGCGTTCTGGCGCTGACCGCGATGCTGCCGATCCTTTATCTCTATGGCTGCGCGGTGGCCATCTTCGGCGGTTGGGTGGTGGCGACGGTCACTTTGCATATCGCCCCGATCGCCTTCCTGACCGAGCTTCGCGCCTCGCTGGCGCTCGATCAGTTCGGCTTCGGCCTCATCAAAAGCCTGGCCTTTGGCGCGCTGGTCGGCGTGGTCGGATGCCAGGTCGGTTTGCGGGCCGGCCGCAGCGCAGCCGATGTCGGTCAGGCGACCACCACGGCGGTGGTCAGCGGCGTGGTCGGCGTCATCCTGCTGGACGCGATATTCGCGCTCTGCGCCCACGCAGTTGGAGTCTGAGCGATGCCGGCACCGCCAAAAATCAAGGTGAGCGGACTCTCGATCGGCTATCCCGATCGGGTGATCCAGCACGACTTGTCGTTCTCGGTTGCCAGCGGCGCCATTTTTGCCATCATGGGCGGCAGCGGCTGCGGCAAGAGCACGCTGCTCAAAGCCATGATCGGGTTGCTGCGGCCGACCCGCGGCCGCATCGATGTCGATGATGATGATTATTGGGGCGCCAGTGACGCCCGTCGCACCGAGATCGGCCGCCGCTTCGGCGTCCTGTTTCAGGGTGGCGCGCTATGGAGCGGAATGAGCACCGCCGACAATGTCGCCTTGCCGCTCCGCATGCTCACCGCACTCGATGAAGGGTCGATCGGTGAATTGGTGCGCTTGAAGCTGTCGCTGGTCGGACTCGAGAATGACGGCGATGTCATGCCCGACGCGCTCAGCGGCGGTATGCGAAAGCGCGCCGGACTGGCGCGTGCCCTGGCGCTTGATCCGGAGATCCTGTTTTTCGATGAGCCCTCCGCCGGTCTGGATCCGATCGCCGCCCGCCGGCTCGACGATCTCATCGTCGATTTGCGCGATGGATTCGGTGTCACGGTGGTGATGGTCAGCCATGAATTGTCCAGCCTGCTGGGCATTTGCGACAGTGGCATCTTTCTCGACGCCGACCGCAAAACCGCGATCGCCCATGGCGCGCCGCGCGCCCTCCTCGAGTCCTGCGACGATCCGACAGTGAAAGCTTTCATGAACCGCGCGCGCGTTCCGCTCCAGCCGGATCCGGCCGGAGTCGCGCCATGAGCAGCTTGAAGCCCGCCATCGTCGGCATTTTCGTGATTGGTGGCGCCGCGCTCGGCGTTATCGCGATTTTGTTGTTCGGCGGCAGCACTCTGTTCAGTCCAACCGTGCATGCGGTGGTCTATTTCAAGGGATCGGTCGCCAATCTTGACGTTGGCGCCCCGGTGACCTTTCGCGGCGTTCGGGTCGGCAATGTCACCAGTGTCAGCGTTTCTCTCAATATGACCGACCTCACCGCGCAAATTCCGGTCTTTATCGATCTGAATCCGAATTTGATCTCGCTCCGCAACTTTGGGGCGGAAAAAAACGCCGCCAATTTCGATCGCCTGTTGAAGGCAGGGCTAAAGGCGCAGCTCACCATGCAGAGCATCATCACCGGCCAGCTGTTGGTCGATCTCGATATATTGCCGAACGCGCCGACGATCCTGGTCGGCAGCGACAGCGGCCGAACCGAAATTCCGTCAATACCGTCCCGCCTGCAGACCCTAGAGACCGAATTGGCGGAATTGCCGTTGAAGGAGATGGCCGACAATGCCAATCAGGCGATGGCGGCGATTCGACAAGTGACGGTCGCGCTGGCGCCAAGGATCATCCCGCTGAGCGACAGCCTGATGACCAGTTCGGCGGTGGCAACGGCAACCCTGCACGATGTCGACAGCTTGGCGATCGCAGGCCAGAGCCAGATCACCATTGATGGCGACGCAATCAAGCATGTGTTGGACTCGACCGAGCGAACGCTGGACTCGGTCAATCACTTGGTCAACAGCCTGTCCGGCATGACCGCCGCCGACTCTTCGTTGCGCAGCGATCTGGAGGCCACCGCCCGCGATCTGGCGTCGAGCGCCAGTTCCTTGCGCGGCTTCACCCATACCATCGAACGCAATCCTTCTTCATTGCTGAGTGGAAAGCCGACCCCATGAAAAGCGGATCCACTTGCCCACTGCTGTTGGCCGCGCTGGTGGCTGCGCTATCCGGTTGTAGCGCCGCCCCCGAGCAACGGCTCTATCTGCTCGGCGACCCGGCAACACCAACAATCGGGGTCAGGCCGGAAACCGGAATCCCGATCATTGCGCTCGCCCGTATCGTGCTGCCGGACTATCTCGATTCGACCGACATTCTGAGGCGCAGCGGCGCCAGTCAAATCGTCCCCAGTTCGACCGGACGCTGGGGCGAGCGATTGTCGAAAGGCATCGCCGACGCGTTGCAATCAGCCCTGACTCGAGACCTGCCTGCCATGGCAGTAACCACGGCACCGGTTCCGCATCCCGCGCTGCGCCTATTTGTGCAGATTGACAGTTTTGACATCGGTGACGATGGGCGCTGCCTGCTGGCGGCAGGATGGAGGATCACCGCGGGCGACGGACAAAACGCCGTCAAAAGCGCTTCCGGAATATTTGCGGTGAATGCGACAGCGCCAGACGATGATGCCATCGCCTTGGCAATGACCCTGGCTATCGATCAGCTGGCACAACAAATCGCCGCGACCGCCTTACAGGCTCCGGCCGCGGCGGGTCACTGAGACGGGGCGGGCCTCGTCTTTATCCAAAACCCATGACAACCAGGGCGGCCACAGCCAATAAATCTGGTGGTCGCCCTGGTCGGGACCGTCAGTGCGGCGGCTGGACGATCACGGTGGTGCCGGTGCCGCCAGTGGCGCCGGTCGACCCGGCCGACCCGGCAGAGCCGCGGTGGCCGGTGGCGCCGGTGGCGCCGGTGTCGCCAGCGACACCCTGGCTGCCGGTTGCACCGGTATCGCCGGCGGCGCCGGTGTCACCGGCGGCTCCCTGGGCGCCGGTGTACCCGGTGTTGCCCTGGTTACCGGTTGCTCCGGTTGCCCCGGTATAGCCGGTATTGCCCTGGTTGCCTTTGGCACCGGTCGCCCCGGTATATCCGGTATTGCCGGTGTTGCCTTGCGGACCGGCCGGTCCGGTACAGGCAGCCAGCCCGAGCGCGGCGACAAAAAGAAGTGATGGCGTCAGATATTTCATAATGGTCCCTTTCCAAGGCAACGCAACCGCGATGGTCACGTTACTGACATTTTCAAATTCCGTGTGAATAGAGGGTACAATCGACAAACCTACAAAAATAGGGTCGGAAAATACCTAGGCTAGGTTACGCCAGAAGAAAAATTAAGCCAAAAATAAACACAGATAAGTATTACCGCGTATTATTTTGGAAGTTTGCGCGATTCATTTTCAGTTATCCAGTAATCCGAGATGATTTCAGTTACCTTCTGGCATGGCGCTTCCATCAGGCGGCAATACGACACGGGTCGCTACGCCGTCTTTGACCGCCTTGCCGTGCCAATAATTGTCGCAACCCTTCTTGAGGCCGTTAATGTGGCTAAAGCCGGCGGCGTGCATCTTCTTCTTTGCCGACATCGCCGTGGAACCGTCGACCCTGGCGCCGGCCGCACAGCCGTTATGGGTGGACGCCGCATCAGCGGAAAAAGCGATCGCCGACGAGGCGACCAGGGCCGAAAATGCCACGGCCACGGTTCCGAAACGCCAGTGCTCGATCATCGGGAAAACTCCATCCTGCAGGCCCGCCGGATTTTCTCCGGTCGTTCAGAAGCTAGGTGAAACCGCACCGCTTCACAGGGACGGAATATACTCAGCGGTCCCAGGTCAGGCGGTAATCGCCGGTGCCGAGCCGTCGTGTGCGCAGCCAGAAGCTGGTGCTGTAGCTGGGCCATAACAGAGTGTTGCGGCCGGTGCGCGGGTCGAGAAACCAGCTCTGGCAGCGGCCGTTCTGCCACACCGATTTGCCCATGCGCGCCGCCATTTCGCGGGCGAAGCGACGTTCCGCCTCGGGCTTGACCTCGATCGAGCGAGCGCGCCGGGCGTGCATGCGGTTGATTGCCGCCACGATATAGTGCACCTGCGCCTCGATCATGAAGATCTGCGAATTGTGTCCGCCGCCGGCGTTGGGGCCGGTGATCAGATAGAAATTGGGAAAACCGGAGACCGTGGTGCCGAGGAACGCGCTCATGCCTTCCTCGTGCCATTTCTGCGCGAGCAGACGGCCGTCGCGCCCGGCAATCGACACATGCTTGAGTGCGTGTTGGGCATCGAAGCCGGTCCCGAATATCAGCACCTCGGCAGGGTGTCGATGCCCACTTGCGCTCACCACCGCGTCGGGCTCGACGCAGAGAATCCGATCGGTCACCAGACTGACATTGGGCCGCATCAGCGCCGGATAATAGTTTGATGAGATCAGCAGGCGTTTGCAGCCCAATTCATAATCCGGAGTCAGCCTGGCCCGCAAGGCCGGGTCAGGGATCTGGCGTTCGAGTTGCTTCTTGCACAGAGCCAGGGTGGCGGCGATCGAGTCCTGATTGCGTTTGGTGAAGGCGGTGGCGCGCCGCTCATGCGCCAGGAACAGCTGGAAACGCAGCCGCCAGCGGGCAAAGGCCGACGAATTTAGCCGCGCCAGGGTGGCGTCATCGAAGGGCCGGTCGAACTTCGGCACGATCCAGGGCGGGGTGCGCTGGAACAGCGTTAGATGCGCCACTTTGTCGGCGATCGCCGGCACCAGCTGAATGGCGCTGGCGCCGGTACCGATCACGGCGACGCGTTTGCCGACCAGGTCAAACTGCTGATCCCAGTGGGCGGTGTGCAGGACCTTGCCGGCAAAGGAGTCGCGGCCAAGGATCTCGGGGTAGTCGGCATGATGCAGCACTCCCATCGCCGACACCAGCGAGCGTGCCAGAATGACGCTGCCATCGGTCAGCGTGACCTGCCACTGGCTGTCGATCCAGCGAGCACCCCGCATCTCTGCCTTGAGGCGGATATGCCGAGCCAGCGCGAAGTCGCGCACCACATCGTCGAAATAGTCGAGGATTTCGGTCTGGGTGGCGAACAGACGCGACCATTTGCGGTTGGGCGCGAAAGACAGCGAGTAGAGCGGCGCGGGAATGTCGCAGGCACATCCGGGATAGACATTGTCGCGCCAAGTGCCGCCGGGGCGGTCACCTTTTTCCAGCACCAGAAAAGTCAGTCGCCCGTCGCGCGCCAGGCGATGCGCCATGGCGATCCCGGCGAATCCGGCACCGATGATCACGACATCGAGCGGCCTGGCTTCAATCCCGGTCGGCGTGGGGGCGATCGAAACCATACGGTTCTCCTGGTCAGCGTGGCGCGGCAGGGGTGATGCCCCAATCGGCGAGCACCTGTTCCATCGTCGTCTCGGGAAGTTCGGGGGGGGTGGGCGTCGCGGTCGGGGTCCGCCCGAATCGCGGCGCCGGCGCCGGCTGCAGCACGCCCTCGATATCGATATGCACCCGGCGCGCAAGGTTGGCTGGGTGCCTGCACGCCTCGTCGGGAGAGAGCACAGGGCTGACGCAGGCGTCGAGCTTGTCGAACAAAGCGAGCCAGTCGGCATAGTCTCTGGTGGCGACGATGGCGGCAATCCTGGCGCTGCGCTCGGCCCAATACCGACGATCCAACAAATCGGGAAAGTCGGCACTGTCGAGACCGAGGCCGGTCAGGAAAGCATCGTGAAATTTCTGCTCGATGGCGCCGACGGCGATGTGGCGGCCGTCCCGCGTGGCGTAGCAGCGGTAGAAATAGGCACCTCCATCCAACAGATTGGCGGCGCGCCGGGTCTGCCAGAATCCCATCGCCTGCCAGCCATAGATCTGAGTCAGCAGCAGCGACACACCGTCGACCATGGCGATATCGACCACCTGGCCGCGACCGCTGCGTTGCCGTTCGACCAGCGCGGCCAGAATGCCGGTTACCGCGAACATGGCGCCGCCGCCATAATCCGCCACCAGATTGAGCGGCGGCGGGGGCGGCGATTGGGGGTCGCCAAGCGGAAACAGCGCCCCTGCCAGGGCGATATAATTGATGTCGTGCCCGGCTTTGTCGGCGAGCGGGCCGTCCTGGCCCCATCCGGTCAAGCGCGCATAGATCAGCCCTTGATTGGCGGCCTGGCAATCATCGGGTCCCAGTCCCAATCGCTCCATCACGCCAGGTCGAAAGCCTTCGACCAGCAGGTCGGCACGGCCGACCAGCGCGAGGGCGATGGCGCGGCCGGCGGGTTGCTTGAGATCGAGCGCCAGCGCCCGGCGGCCGCGATTGAGCAAATCGAGCTTTGGATCGCCGGCGCGGCGGTCAGGGCCAGTGGACCGATCGATGCGGACAATTGTGGCGCCGAGATCCGCGAGCATCATCGCCGTGAACGCGGTTGGCCCCAAGGCGGCGAACTCGACGACGCGAATGCCGGCCAGCGGACCGCCAGGTTTTTGTGACATTCCTCCGCCCCTCTTCATTGCGCAGGCGTTATACTGACTATTCAATAATTATACCAATCGGTAGAGTCGTCCCTCCAGCCGGTCAGCGCGACAGGATCTCGCGCTTGCTGCGCAGTCCTGCTTTCTCGCGGTCCCAGCAGTCGGCGGTGACGCCTTCGCTGCGCAACAGCGCCTTTTGCACCTTGGCGGAAGGCGTCTTGGGCAATGCGTCAAGCAGGCGGATATAACGCGGCACCATGAAATGCGGCAGGCGCGCCACAAGAAAATGATAGAGCGCGACCGGATCGAGGCGGGCGCCGGCCACGGCGGCGACCACGATCATGACGTCGTCCTCGCCAAGCTCGCTGGTGACGCCGATGGCGGCCGCTTCCCTGACCTCGGGATGGGCGCAAACCTCGATTTCGACCTCGAACGAAGAAATATTCTCGCCACGGCGGCGGATCGCATCCTTGACACGGTCGACGAAGAAATAATCGCCGTCGGCATCGCGACGAAAGGCGTCGCCGGTATGGAACCAGCCATTGCGCCAGGCTGCCGCGGTGGCCTCCGGGGCGCGGTTATAGCCGCTGTTCATGGCGAAAGGCCGGTCGGTACGCAGGATCATTTCGCCGACCGCGCCGATCGGCACTTCGCAATCATGGGCATCGACCAGACGCACCTCGACGCCAGGGCGCGGCCGGCCGCAGGTGCCGCGCTTGACAGGATTGCATGCCGACACCAGCGGCGACGAAATTTCCGTCATATTGAAGATGGTATAGACATCGACGCCGAATCTTTGGCGAAACAGCGCCGCATCGTCGGTCAAGGGAACGACGAAGGCGGTTCGCACGGCATGATCGCGATCGGCGGTCGAGGGAGGCCGCTTCAGCAGAAAATTCGCCATCACGCCGAGCAGAAACACCACGGTCGCTTCGCTCTGCCGTGCGAAGGCCCAGAACCCTTCGGTGGTATAATTTTCGAGCAAAGCAATCGAGCCGCCGCGCACCAGCATGACGAAAGCCGCGCCCATGCCGCCGATGTGAAAAAACGGCGAGGCCACCAGATAGCGGTCAACCCCGGTCACCATCGGCCAAGATTCCGGCCCGGCATTGCTGTACATATGCAGATAGCAGGACAGCACACCCTTGGACGGGCCAGTGGTCCCCGAGGTGTAGATGATCGATTGCAGGTCCCAAGGTTCGATCGGCGCGTCGGGCGGCATCAGTGTGTGGGCGTCGCCGTCGATCGCGTCGAAGCGTACCGCCGGCAGGCCGATATCAGGCGCGGCGATCGACGTGGTCAGCACCAGCTGAGTCAGGGGAACAGGCTCGATTTCCTTCAGTCGGGCCAGCAGGTCGGGGTGCAGGATGGCGATCCCGGCCCCGGCATTGGCCAGCACATGGGCAAGAATGCCGCCGCGATAGGCGGTGTTGATCGGCACGAACACGGCGCCGAGATAGGTCACCGCATAAAAGGTCAACAGGACATCCTGTCCGTTCGGCAGCCACACCACAATTTGATCGCCTTTGGCCACGCCCAGTCGCTGCAGGCCGGCCGCCTTGGCCAGCACGCGGCGGCGCAACTCGGCATAGCTCCATTGGCTGCCATCCTCGAACGCGACATAAACAGCGTCCGGCTTGACGGATGCCCAGCGGTCGATCAGATAGCGCGCGACACAACGGTCGCGATTGGGAATGCGGCCATCAAAAAAGTCACGCTGTTCCGTGCTCGGCGTCATTCCGACGGTTTCCTCCCCCTGTTTCTCATTACCGGCCAAACTAGCAAGAAGCGGGCGCCGCGCAAAGCAGTTGCGGAGCCTTATACCGACCGGTATGTCTTTCCCTCGCCTCGAAGGCAAACTGATCATCAACCGGGATGGAGCGGAACATGGCGTCGCGTGTAATGCATTGGTCATCGGTCGAGCGGGTTCACATCGGCGAGCCGGCGGCGGAGGCTTTGCGCGCGGAAGCGGAACAGCTGGCGGCGTCGCGCGTCTTTTTGCTGGTCAGCGGCCATCTGCGGCGCGCCACCGACGAAATTGCCAAGATTGAGGCGGCGCTCGGACCGCGCCATGCCGCGACCTGGTCGGGCATGGTGCCGCACGCACCGCGCACTTCCGTGCTGGCGGCGGCCGAGGCGGCGCGCCAGGCGGGGGCCGATTTGATCGTCAGCGTCGGCGGCGGCTCGGTGACCGATGCCGCCAAGATCGCCGCGCTGCTGCTCAAGCACAATGTCACCGACACCGCCGGCTTCGAGCCGTTCCGCACCACTGTCGAAGAAGACGGCCGGGTGGTGCAGCCGGTATTTGCCGCCCCGGATATCCGCGTCGTCTGCCTGCCGACCACCCTGTCCGGTGGCGAGTTCAACCCGTTGGCCGGCGCCACTGACGAGCTGACGCAGCATAAACAGGGCTATATGCATAGGATGATGGCGCCGGTGGCGGTGGTGCTCGATCCGGTGCTGACCCGCCACACGCCGGAATGGCTGTTTCTGTCGACCGGCGTGCGGGCCGCCGATCACGCCGTCGAGACCTTGGCGTCGTACCACTCCGACGATTTTTGCGATGGCGTGGCGGACAGTGCGCTTCGGCTGCTGGCGGAAGGCTTGCCGCGCATCAAGGCCGATCCCGGCGATAGTGCGGGGCGTCTCAAATGCCAGATCGGCGCCTGGCAGTCGATGATCCCGATCGTCGGCGGCGTGCCGATGGGGGCCAGTCACGCCATCGGCCATATTCTGGGCGGCAGCTGCGACGTGCCGCATGGCTATACTTCCTGTGTCATGTCGCCTTTCGTGCTGGCCTGGAACGCCGAGAGCGATACCAGCCGCCAAGGCCGCATCAGCGATTGCCTGGGCGCGCCGGGTCAATCGGCGGCCAGCGCGTTCGACCGCTTCATTCGCAGCCTCGGCATGCCGCGCCGGCTGGCCGCGGTCGGGGTCGGCAAAGACCGCCTGACCATGGTGGCGGACTATACCTTGAAGGATATCTGGGGGCGCACCAATCCAAGACCGATCGCCACCGCGGCGGACGTTCTGCAAATCCTCGAGCGGGCATGGTGACGGCGATCAAAAGCGAGGTGGCGGCCTATAAGCGCCAGCGCATCCTGCAGCAGGCCAGCCAGATGTTCTTCGAGAAGGGATACCAGACCGGCACACTCGAATTGCTGGCCCAGCGGCTCGCAGTCAGCAAACCCTTCATCTATTCCTATTTCACCAACAAGAGCGAAATCCTCGTGGAAATCTGCGAAACCGGCATCAGGCAATCGCTCCTGGTGGTCGAGGCGGCCCTGGCCAAAAGCGCCGACCCGGCGCGGCAATTGGCGGATATCGTCGCCGGAGTCGCCCGCGAGGTGATCCGCTATCAGGACCATGTGATGGTTTATCAGCGCGAGATGAAAAGTCTCGCCCCCGCCGATGCCAGGCGCATTCTCGGACTCAGGCACCATTTCGACCAGCAATTGGCGGCGATATTGGAACGCGGGCGCGGTTTCGGACAGTTCGACATCGACGATGCGGCCATGACGGCCTTGTGGATCGGCGGATTGTTGAGCTGGATTGCCAATTGGTACCGTCCGAACGGGCGCCGCGCCGAGTCCGAGGTGATTGCCAGCCTGATCGCGATGGTCGGACGAGTCGTCAGGCACGATCTGTCCTGATGTGACGACGATAAGGACGGTCCTCCCATCACGCCGTGGCGGATGCCGCCGCGATCAGCCGCAGCCAATCGTCGCTGCCGGCAGCGCCCATTTGGCGCGCGAAATTGCGCAGATCCTCCACCGTATCGATATCGAATGCCGCCTCGTCGGAGGGCAATTCATGACCGTCGGTGCCGGCGGTGTGCATGTGCCGAGCGAAGCTGTCGGGGCCAAATTCCGGCACGAAATCCGAGTGCGGATCGAACAAGGCCATGTTGGTCCCCGTGCCGTCCTTGCAGCGCACCAGACCGACCGCGCTGCGGCCGGCGCGTTGACGATGGTCGTCATAACCGAACACGATGGCGTCGAACCCCGCCGCGCTCAGCAAGGCCAGGTCGGCCGGCACCAGCGCGCAGAGGTCGGCGCCGAAACCGCCGGCCGCGGCGATACCAAGCGCGTAGGCCGCGTTCAGGGAGTGTGCGGCGTCGTCGACCACCAGCGCGCCCGCCGCATGGGCATCCTCGACCACCACCGGATCCGACGTCACGACCAGAATACCGGCCACCGTACGCGACCGCGCCAGCGTCTCGATTGTGCGCCGTGCCAGCAGGCGGGCGAACTCATCGCCGCGCGACCCCAAGGCACCGCGCAGCCGCTGTTTTGCGGCGGAAAGCCGCTTGACCGGAACCACGGGCCATACGCGCGACGTCAACCAGGCCATCATCCCCTCGATGTGTTGTTGGCCTCGGCCTCGTAAAAGGATCAGGGCAGAATTTGTACGCCGTCCATGGATATATAGTCGGCCAGACCGTCGCCTTGGATCGTGTTGTGGCGCCGCATCAGGTCATAAGCCGCGCCGGCGTTTTCCTCGAGAATGGCGGCCAGGATCGCTTCATGGTCGGTCTGGTTGGCCAACTGACGCCCGTCGCGGCGCAGTTGGAAGCGCCGGTAGGGCAGCAGCGGCGCGACCAGCTTGTGGGTCAGATCGATCCAAACATTGTTGTGGGTGCCGCGAATGATCAAAGCGTGAAATCGGCGGCCCAGGCGAAAATAGTCCTCGTCAACGCCGGACTGCAGGGCAATGCCTGCCAATTCGTGATTATGCACCAGTTCGTCTTTTTCCGCCGTGGTCATGCGCCGCGCCGCGAAACGCGCACAGGTGCCTTCCATTTCCGCGAGCGCCTCGAACAGCTGCAGCAGGCGGCGAACGTCGAGGCGCGCGACCTTGGCGCGCTGGCGCGAATTCTTTTCGATCAGACCGGATTCGATCAATTGCATGACGGCTTCACGCACCGGCGTCCGCGACACCGAGAAGCGGGCAGCGATGGATTCCTCGTCGATCAGGCTGCCGGGCGGGAAACGGCCGGAAAATATGTCGCTTTCGATTCCCAGGCGGATGGCTTCGGTCAAGGTGGTCTTCACGCCGGTGCGGTCGCCGCCAAGGGCGGGGGAGTGATCCCCCGGGGACAGGTCCGGCCGAAGACTAGACATGGCAAGCCGCTCGCCTTGTTGTTACAGCAGGTAACAGCACTAGCACTATATAGATTGCCATGACAATTTATTTTGCTGGGCGCTCCAGCATTCGCCGCGCTGCATCGACCGCCCGCATTCCGACCTGGATTCCGCAGGCCGCCGCGAGAGGATTGGCGGCGCTGATGGTGCCCTCGCGATAAGAACTGAGGCCGCTTCCCATCTGCGCGGTGCGGGCATCGACAGTGGCGCCGGCGAGACCTTGGGTGGCTTCGTCCAGCAGCCCGGCGATGCCGGATCGGTCGCGCCCCATGCCGCCATCCGAACAGATGAAACCGAACGGCCGCACCCGCAGCAGATAGGGCACGGCGCTGCGTCCGGTGTGGCCGGCGGTCACCAGGACATTGTTGCGATCCTCATCGAGCCCAAAAGCGATCGAGTCGGTGCAAACCACCAGACGTCCCGACGGGCCGTGATCGACGATGGTACGGTTGGTGATCCCCGCCGCCGGCGGCGTCGCCGCGTCGCCCTCGAGCAACAGCTGCGCCGCCTGTTGCACCGGCATGCCGAGCCGGACGCCGCAATCGGCGGCGGGCTGGTTTAGGAAACTGATGACGCCGTGGCGATAGAGATCCACCCCGTCGCCCAATCGGACGGTCATCACGTCGGCGACGGCGGCCGGGATATTCAAGGCTTCGAGATACCACAATCCGGCGATCCCGGCGCCGTTCGGGCCCACCCCGCAATCGACCGCGATCGACGCGCGCGGACGCTGCTCGGCGATGAAGCGGGCCGGCAGCACGCCACAATAGGAGGCGTTGACGACAACGTCCTGGCCCTGATTGGCGGCACAGACATGATAGGCGGAATCCATCGCCATGATGCGCCCGCGCGGGCCGGCAAAAAGTTCTGTTTGTGGCGATTCCGCCATCAGGAGGGTCCCTTGCTGGCGCCCGCCTCGATCCAATGGCGAATGACGTCGATCTGCGCGCCCGGCAAGGCGGCTCCGTTCGCCGGCATCTGGGCGCCCTCTCCGCCGGCCTCGGCCTGCGTGCCGGTCAGTTTGCGAACCAGATAGCTGCGTTCGGGGTCGCCCGGCATGACCCGTGGCAGGGGCGATTCGATCGACTTCACCCCTACCAGATTGGCAAAAGCGTGATCCGGCTCGAGATCGAGGCCGCCTTGGCGGTCGACTGAATTGTGACAACCGGCGCAATTGCGCGCCAGAATACGCTGAACGGTCGGTTGGAATGCCGGGTCGCCGGCATGGATCGGCGAGGCAATCAGGATGGTTGCCAGCAGCGCTTCCCACCCTGCCAGCCTGGCCGGCCCCGCCGGGCTAGGCATGAACCGTTTCATTATGCGCGTTGGTGGCGGCGATATAGCCGAAGGTCAGGGCCGGGCCGATGGTGCCGCCACCGCCGTAATAGCCGTCGCGCGTCGGGCTGGCGATGCAATTGCCGGCGCCGTACAGGCCGGCGATCGGCCTCCCGTCATAGCCGACCACCTGGCCCTTGGCGTTGATCACCGGGCCGCCATTGGTGTCGAGCGCGCCCGCAGCCAGGATGATGGCGTGATAGGGGCCATTTGCCGAAAGCGGATACATGGTGTGGTTGGGCAGATGGTCCTTCTGCCAATTGGCGAAGTCGGTCGGTGTCGAGAAAAGATAGAACCACTCGCGGTCATAGGCCTGATCGCCGCGATGGAAGTCGGGGTCCTTGCCGCTTTTGGCAATTAGGTTGAACTGATCGACCGTTTTGGCGAGCGCGTCGCTGAAATCGGGCGCCAAGGCCAGATTGCCGGACTTGGCGGCAATCTGCGTCAGGCGCGCGCCGATATTGGCCGACAGCGCCGCCAGCGTGTCGCCGCTGATGACATAGGGCGACGGCGTGCCTTTGGCCGGCAGCGGATAGTCGCCGCCGAACAGATCCAGCGTGCGCTGGTCGAACACCATGAACAGGAAATGGTTGGGAAATTCTTCCTGGGTCGGGTTGTAGGTGAAATGCACGCGGGTGCGGTCGTTATAGTCCCGCGCCTCATTGACCACGCGCCGGCCATATTTATTGACCAGCAGCTTGGAGTCGCCCGGCAGCACGAAGGCGCACACGGCGAGCGGCTTGCCGAGCAGGGCTTCCTCGACCACCACCTGGGTGCGCCAGGCGCCACCCAGATGGCCCAGCTTGGCGCCAACCTGCCCGCCAATCCGGATGAAATCTCCCTGCGACGCGGATGACGCGCAGGAGCCATAAATGTTGCACTGCTGATACAGTCTGACGAATTCGGGATTGTGGGCATAGCCGCCGGTGCCGAAAATGACGGCCTTTTTCGCCTTGACGGTGACGGTCTTGCCCTCGTGGGTGGCGGCGACGCCGATCACCCGGCCGCCTTTGTCCAAGATCAGCCGCTCGACCTTATGGCTGCGCAGAATCGGCACGTTCTTGCCGGTCAGAAAATCCTCGAACTGGGCGATCAGTTCGGAACCGGTGCCGGCGCCGCCGTCTTCGCGCTGGGCGCCGAGCATGCGGCCGCTTGACACTTTGTTGTCGGGGTCGTGATCGAAATAATCGGGGCTGCTCTGCACCAGTTGCGCCACTTCGGGATTGGCGAGCCAGGACGCCACGGTGAAGGCGCAGGCGCGATAGGCGCCAAGCGCGCGCAGCCGGTCGACCGCCGGCGCAGCGTTATCGTAGAAGGCTTCGATCAAGGCATAGGAGTCGGCCCCAAGACCCAGGGTCGGGCTGTTTGGCTGATAGCGCTCGGGATCGGAAAAACGCGCCATATAGCGCATGCACTCGGCCTTCGGGTCGGCGATGCCCTTCTCGCGCAGCAGGAAATTGTTGGGAATCCAGGCGACCCCACCCGATTTGGTGGTGGTGCCGCCCAATATCGGCATCTTCTCGACGACGATCACGCTGTCGCCATTGCCGAGCGCGGTGATCGCCGCGCTGAGGGCAGCAGCACCGCTGCCGACACAGACGATGTCGGCGCTGTGTGTCCAGGTGACCGCCTCCGCGGCCGGTGCGGCAATCGGCAGCATGCCGGCGACGCCGGCGGTTCCCACGCCGGCGATGACCGCCCGACGGGAGACTTGGGTGCTTTTCTCGGTCATGGTGTCGCTCAACCTCCCAAAGGCTGCGGCTTGTCTGATGCCGCCGCTCGATTTACGATCCGCAAGCGGGTGCGTTTTTGCAGTTCCGACAACTTTGCCACCGGCGATTTTCGGACCTTCAAAAACATAAAGCATCCCCTAGATTCAATAATTTACCTCGTGCTCTGATCGTTTCCGAAATTCGAAAATCCTGTGAACAAAGCACTTCGAATTTCGCAAACGGAGCGCTAGCATTATACAGGCTGCCTTCAAGGCTTATAC
>Ga0302319_10011630_pt1 | contig 16686 bp, 15 predicted proteins | sample Bog_T0_2_FD_203319 | JGI IMG/M metagenome (GOLD analysis project Ga0302319, IMG submission 203319) | Peat permafrost microbial communities from Stordalen Mire near Abisko, Sweden - Bog_T0_2 | ecosystem: Environmental > Terrestrial > Soil > Wetlands > Peat | place: Sweden: Abisko, Stordalen Mire...
CCCTGCGTTTCGCGGGAATACGACGCTGGCAGTAGTGGCTACGAACGCGCGGCTGGATCGCGTGCAGATCAACAAGGTGGCGGCTCTGGCAAGCCTGGGAGTGGCGCGGACGATTTCGCCTGTGAATACCATGGCGGATGGCGATATGACGTTTGCGATTGCGCTGGGCCGTGAAGAGGCGAGCGTGGATGCGGTGGGCGTGGCCGCTGCCGAAGCTCTAGCGATGGCGGTGTTGAGGGCCGTGCGCGCGTCTAAGACTCTGGGCGGAATCCCGGGGCTGGGCTGACAACCGGACTAACGACAGGGCCAGCAGACCGAAGACGCCAAGCGCCAGGGAGGAAGGTTCAGGCGCGACCACGGCGAGCGCGGCCGAGCTGACGATTTGATCGGCCGCTGCGGTCGGATGGATCTCATCCCAGAAAAGGAAGGTATTGGGCGTCCCGCAGACTGTGCCGCCGGTGTAATTGACGGAGCCGGTAAGACAGGGGTCGGTAACGTCACTGAAGCCGTACACGGATGGGTTAAGTGTAATCGTATCGACCAGGGAATACGTGTCGAGCACCTTGAGGCTGAGCGAACCGGCGCCGGGAATGGACGCCAGCGACGGAATCAGAAAACTGTAATCGAGAGCGCCTGAAATCGTCGATTCCGCCATGGCCGCAGTGGACCCGAGAGCCAGGGCCGCCGGCGTCTTGCCGAGATCGGGGACATCGACAATCAGGAAGTTCTTCGCTCCCGAAGCCGCCAGCGTTTCTACGGCTCCGTCTATATTGGTTGTTATTGCCGCCAGATCGGACTGAACCTGCGTGGGCGTGGCAGTTAAGGGTATTGCCGAGACATCGTTGGAACCGATCCACAGCGTATAAAGCGCATTCGGATCGGCACTGGGATGGGCTGTTTGAAACGCGGCAAGCTGAGCCGGCAGGTCGGCGGCGCCCGCAGTGTTAAAAACTGTTGTTCCCGATTGCGCGCTGCCTGCGGCGTAGTCGTTGCCTGCCGCAAGACTGGGAGTGAGGGCCGGTAAACCGAGACTCGCGGCAAGATCCTGAACCCAGACGTTGCCATTTGTGAACTGGTGGTTCACATAAGGCGGATTGGGAACGCCGGCGGCGAGGAAGGCGTTGCCGACATCGGAGAGGCTGTCTCCAAACGCGTAGATAGCGTCAATTTGGCCGCCATAAAGAGCGGAACCGGTGGCTAATAAGAGCAGTGGAAGAAGGCGTGAGGGTGAAAGCACTCCTGCATTTTACTGGGCCGAACATCCGGATGTAATGAGGCGGGAGCGTCGCGGTGTGCGATTAGCCACGCCACGGTCGAGCGTTAACCGGTAACCAGGCTGTCCATCAGCACCCTGAGCTTGCGGGCTTCTTCGGGATCGACCGGGATATTCTGCTTCTCCTGCGTCAGGCCGTTCATGAAGATCATGGCGCGGCCCGGAATCGAGGAAGTCGACGTAGGAAATCATATCGACGTTGACTACCTTGTTGTGGACGTGAATGAAGCGTGGCATGTATTTACTGCGGGCTGAAGTTTGAAATGATCTGCTGGAGCGCGTTGAACTGGTCCGTCATCATCCCGAGCATCGTGACGGAGATTTCCCTGACGGCGAACCAGATGCCGGAGCCGACGACGGCAAACTTTACCAGCTTGTTATCGGTGACAAAAGTCTTGATCAGGGTAGCCGCGGCGACAGGGCCGGCGGCTACCAGCAGATCGTATTGAGTAACGTATTTCCCGACGATTCGCTGGATTTAGTAGAAGCTGTCGGGATGATACACGCCCGAGTTTACGCAGCCTGCCACTCCCGGTAAAGCTGTCTTTTGTTAACCGGATAACGGGGGCGGAGGGCTATCTGGCGGCGCCGAGTTGGGCCATATCGTGAATCGTCTTGATCACGGCGGGCACGAGCGTAATTACGAACAGCACCGGCAGAATAAACAGCACAATGGGGAACAGCATCTTCGTACCGGCTTTGCCGACCGCTTCCTCCGCGCGCAGTTGGCGCTTCTTGCGCATCTCCTTCGCGTAAACGCTGAGCGCCTGGGAGAGGCTGGTGCCGAAGCGTTCGCTCTGGATAATCATGGCGGAGAGCGAACGGATGTCCTCGACCCCGGTGCGGCGGACCATCGCATTGAAAGCCTTGCTGCGTTCCTGTCCCGCGCGAACCTGCATGGTAACGGTGTAGAACTCGCTGGCGAGCTCGGGGTAAATGTGCTGAAGCTCATCGCCCACGCGGTTCATTGCCTGGTCAAGTGCGAGGCCGGTTCCCAGGACGATACCGAGAAGATCTATGGTATCGGGCAGCGCATCCTGCAGGCGTTTCCGGTATGCGGTGGCCATTTTACCCAGCACCATCTGTGGCAGGATGAAGCCAATAATGCCTGCCGCGAGCATGGCGCCCAGGAAATTCGATGCGCTGTTATTGCGCTGCAGCCAGAGCATCCCGAGGATGCAGAACGCCAGGAAGGAAACCGCTACAATCATGTACACGCCGAGCGCTCGCTCGTTGCGATAACCGGCCTGACGCAGTCGCTTCTGGCTGCCGTCGATCCAGTCGCGGCCGCCAGGGATTGCGGAAACGATACGCAGCATCCGGCCCGGCAGACCGCTGCCACTGCTTCGCTCTGCGCTGCCGCCGCCCACCCTGCCCGCGTTGCGCAGTTCGAACAGCCGATCGCCCAACGGATCTTCGGTGGGTTTTAACAACTGCACGCCGGTCCATACCAGAGTTACCAGGGTCGCGAGCGTGACGATGAAAAAGATGATGGGCGAAAGCATTTCAGACCTTGATGTTCGAGATGCTGCGAATGACCAGAATGCCGACGATCTCGGAAATAATGGCGTAGGTCAGGAATTTGGTTCCCAGCGGGTCGGTCCACAACAGCATCACGTATTCCGGTTTCATGATGTAAAACCCGAGGCCGACCACGAAAGGCAGGCAGCACAGCAGGCCGGCGCTGAAACGCTGCGAGGCCGTATGGGCGCGCAGTTTGCCCGCCATGTTGAGGCGCTCGCGCACCAGCGTCGCAAGATCTTCCAGCACCTCAACCATGTTTGCGCCGGTCTGGCGCTGCAGGTTCAGGCCGGTGATGAAGAACTTAAGATCGAGAATCGGTATGCGGTCGCCGAGTTTATGCAGCGCGGCGTCGATGGGCGACCCGAGCGCGAGTTCTTCCACAACTTTGCGGAATTCCATCTTTACCGGATCGGTGGTTTCCTCGGCGATGGTTTCGAGGCCGCTGTGAATGTTGTGCCCGGCCCGCATGGTTCGGGTGAAGAGGTCGATGGCGTCGGGAAGCTGGGCTTCGAATTTCGCGAGGCGCTTTTTTCGCTTGCGCATGATGTACGCGATGGGCAGCGCGCCGAACAACAATGCGATCAGAAGGCGCAGGATAAAGATCGGAACGAAGAGGCTGAGAACGAGATACGTCAGCAGCGCTGCGCCTGCCGAGATGGCGACCACGTCCGCCGCGCGCCACGTAAGGTTGGCCTGCCGGATAAAACTCTGAAGGCGGGCTACAATCCCCAGCCAGCTGAAGAAATCCCCCAGAGCTGCGAACGTGCCGCGCCGCTCGCGCGTCACCAGATCGGAGGCTCCGCGCGAGGCCGTGCTGCGGGCGCTCGAGCGAACGCTGCGCAGCCGAGCGTCGAGATCGAGCGCGGCGGCTTTGTGGGGTACCGACCAAACGTAATAAGCGGTCCCGAGGAATGCGCCCGAGAAGAGCAGGAATGAGACGAAGAAAAACATCTATTTGTCCTGTACCTCCACCACTTCGCTGAAGATCGATTTTGACAGATGCACGCCATAGCCGCGCAGCCGGTCGAGACATTTGGACTCGGCGCCGCAGCCTTTGAAGCGGCCCACCACCTTGCCCCGCGGGCTGATTCCTATGCGCTCGAATTCGAAAAGGTCCTGCATCTCGACGTGATCTTTCGCGACGCCGATCACCTCTGCGATCCCGGTTACTTTGCGCGTGCCGTCGCTCATGCGGCTGCACTGCACCACCAGATGAATGGCGGAGGCGAGCTGCTGCCGAATCACTTTGTCGGGAACGTTCTGGCTGGCCATCATGACCAGCGTTTCGAGGCGTGAAAACGCATCGCGCGGAGTGTTGGCGTGGATCGTCGTCATGGATCCGTCATGGCCGGTGTTCATCGCCTGCAGCATGTCCAGTGCTTCTCCGCCGCGCGATTCGCCCACGATGATACGGTCCGGACGCATACGGAGAGTATTGATCACAAGGTCGCGCGCGGTAACGGCGCCCGCGCCTTCGATGTTGGCGGGGCGCGTTTCGAGCCGAACCACATGCGGCTGCTGCATCTGCAGTTCGGCGGTGTCTTCGATGGTGACGATGCGCTCGGTTTCCGGGATGAAGCGCGACATCGTATTCAGCATGGTGGTCTTACCCGAGCCCGATCCACCGGCGATCACGATATTCAGTCGCGCTTCCACGCACCCGCTGAGGAAATCCAGAATGCCGTGCGTGAACGTCTGGTTTTTCAATAAATCTTCGGTGGTGAGCAGTTTCTTGCCGTAGCGCCGGATGGAAACCACCGGCCCGATCAGCGAGAGCGGAGGGATGACGGCGCAGACGCGAGAACCGTCATCAAGGCGGGCGTCTACAATCGGCGACGAATCGTCGATTCGGCGGCCGACGTTCGAAACGATGCGGTCGATGATCATGCGCAGGTGCGCCTGATCGCGAAAACGAATATTGGTCTCGACCAGCCGCCCGCCGCGTTCCACATAGACGTTGTCGTAGCCGTTCACCATGATGTCCGAGATGGTGTTGTCTTTAAGCAGCGGTTCCAGTGGACCCAGGCCGAAGACTTCGTCCTGCACCTCTTCGATAATCCGGTCGCGCTCCGCCATCGTCATGGGGAGCCCTTCATCGACCACCAGGCGTTCGACCAGATTACCGATCTGCGCGCGCACGCCGTCTTTATTGAGCGCTTTGAGTTGCTCGGGCGAAAGCGTGTTGAGCAGCTTGAGATGAACCTGGTTCTTGATTTCGAACCAGCGGTCCGCGCCGGAGGTCGGGCGCGAAAGGGGACGAGTGCTCATTGGTTATGCCGCCGCCGTTGCAGCCACGGGTTTGGTCGCCTTGTCCACGAACGCGCGGATCGATTTATCGGCGTCGGGGAACGCCTGGCGATCCGCCACCAGGGGCCTGGCTTTGTTAATCGCCGCGAGGAAGGCCGGCGATTCGGGAATGCCGTAGAAGACCGGCTGGTTCAGCGTGCTCTTGATCTGTTCGAGCGTGGCGAAGCTTGGGCTCACCTTCTTCTGATAGCGATTCACGACGATGCGAATCTGATCCCGCGTGTAGCCGGTCCGCATCAGCATGGCGAGATAGCGCTGGGCGTTGCGGATAGACGCGAATTCCTGATTGACCACGAGGAAAATCGCGGCAGAAACCTGGCAGGCGCTGGCGACCACTTCGTCGTTAATGTTCTTGCCCGCGTCGATCACCGTGTTTTCGTATTTCTCGATCAGGAATGTTGCGAACTCGCGAAACATCGGCTCAGTGAAGTAGTTCCGGTGTTCGAGGGAATCGCTGGGTCCGATCAGATAGAAACCGAGATTGTCGCGCATCACGAGGCTTTCAAACAGGGCCTGATCCATGCGGCTGAGGTTATCGGCCACCTCTGCAAGCGTGTACTGAGGCGATGCGCCCACCTGCATGGCGATGTCGTTAGCCGTCCAGTCAAGGTCCACCGTGACAACGGATTGCTTGCGCTGGGCCAGCACGCCGGCGAAGTTCACCGCTAAAGAGGTGGTACCGATGCCGCCTTTCGTTCCTAAAAATGTATAAACCTTGCCCAGCTTGCTTTCCGAATTCGACACGCGTTTGGGAGCACGCTCGAAGCGGGCTACGGCATCGCGAAACTCGGACCGCTTGATCGGCTGAAGGATGAAATCGTTAGCGCCCAGGCGCATCGACTGAATCACGGTATCGCCCTCGGCATGATAGTGCGACACGATGACATACATGTCCGGACTTGCCTGTTTCAGGCGTTCGAGAGACTTCAGGCCGGCTTCCGTATCGCCCGCAAGGTCGAGGATCACGGCCGAGTTGGGATGACGCTCGGAATCCTGCATCACCCGCACGTAGAGGCTGGTCGAGACTTCCTGGTACTCCGGGCCGGCCTTCGAATTCGGTACGTTGAGGAGGTTATCCCGCACCATTTCCCGGAAGTGCTCGTCGCTCGACGCGATCATCAGGACAAAAGGGGTTGACATGAGTTATGAGCCTTTATTCGTTCACGGACTGCAGGTTACCGAAGCGTTATCGCCATTGCAGCCATTGCTTTCTACCGGCATCGACGTGGGAAAGCCGGGCATCACAATGGGCGGCAGATGGAGATAACCCACGAAACGCCGGAACTCGTAGTTTGTCACGGAGACGGTGACGGCGTCGGGCACGCAGTCCGTGCTGCAAGCCCCATCGCAGGCCACCGGACCCAGGATGCCGGTCGTGGGATCGATCTGTTGATAGACCACCGAGATCTCTGCCGTCCCGCCCGACTGGAACTGCGCGAGATCGATATTCGTCGGGATGTGGGTCTGCATGTAGCTGATGACATTCTGGGTGTCGGTCTGATAGCAGTGAGTGGCTGCGTAGCGCGCGCCATCGCGGGTGAACTCGACCATGGAATGCCAGACCCAGTACATTTCGGCCACGTAGACGAGCCCGAAGGTAAGAGGCAGAATGATGCCGCCGTAGAGGAGTGCGAATTCCATAGCGGCCTGGCCCTGGCGGAGATTACGTCCCGCCATAAGGCACCTTCACTAACGGCTTCAGCGGAATCGCCTGGATCTGGACGAACGGGATCCGCGGCGTCACCATGAACCCCTGCGGGATGGAAACCACGATCTGATCGGGCGGCGAGCCATCGAACAGCAGCGCGCCGACACAGCCCGAACCATAAGCAGTGGGCACGCCGGAATTGGGGTCGATCGCTTCCGGGGTCACCTGAATCATGGCAGCGGTTAGGCCGTTAATAAACACGGGCTGCGAATTGTCGGTCGTGCCGGTGAGCCCGAAGTTGATCGCGGCGGTAACCGTTGGGTCGGCGGGATCGCAAAAATTCACGCCCTGCTGCGTGCTGAGGTAGGTCGCGATGGAATAAACGGTCTTCTTCAGCGAGTAGTAAATGTAGGTGATCTTTGCCAGCTGCGCCATGCCCACCAGAAGCAGCAGGATTACCGGCATCAGCATCGCCGTTTCGAGAATTGCGTTACCCCGACGTGGGCGTCTCATTGATGCAAGACAACCTTTCCGGGGCCGTTCTGGATGCCGCAGCTGATGTTGAGGCCGGATTCGGTGAGGCTGCCCTGTTTCACCGGCACCAGCGAGCCGATGTACATGGCTGCGAAGCGCCCGTCGCCGTCAGTGGGAATGTTGGCTTGCGGAGCGGCGGTCGATGTCGTGGTGGGTTCGAGCAGAAACTGGCGGAAGCCGAGAACCTGCATCGTAGCCGCGGTGGTGGACAGCGCATTCACCACCGGCACCGTGATGACGCGCCGGTTGTTGCCGGTATAAGCGGTGTAATCCGTCTCGGTGAGGATATCGGTGTCGGCGGTATAGCCGCTCGCGAGATCTGTGATGTCGCTGACGGCGGTCGTGCAGGCGGTGATCTGGGTGGGATCGGTCAGCCGTGCGCTGAGCCCGCACATGGCGTCTTCGACCGAAAGATTCGGCGTCGCGGCCCCGCATGCCTGGGGCGTTGCGGTGGCCCAGATATTTTCCGTCGTGCCGATGATCGAGCAGGATTGCGCGGGTGTGGTCGAAGGGATCAGACCGTTGGCTCCGATGCGAAACAACTGCTGATCCTCCGTGAATGCCAGCGCGGAATTGTAGCGATCGATGATGAGATAACTCGACCGCACGGTTGTACCGGGAAGCAAGGTCGACGCGCCCGTGCACATCATTCCGAACGTATACATGGTGCCTGAGACAAATCCGAAATCCACTGGATCGCTGCCGGCGCTGATGTCGGCTACCGCGAACGGTTCGATGCCGCAGGCGGTGCAAACGGGAGCGCTGATGCCCGCGATCGCCGCCGCCGCGAGCGTGGTTTTCCGGCTCTGCCCCACGGTCAGCAGCGACCAGAAAAGCAACGGCGCGTCGGCGGTCAGGTTGATCACGGCATGATGCGCCGTGGTGCCGTCTGCGCCCGAAGCAACCGCGTTCTGCCCCAGGCTCGCGGTGGCATCGGAAAGATTCTGAAAGTACGCCGGCTGCTGAACCACGCTGTTGAGCAATGCATTCCCGGTGCCCACCACCAGCGACCCAAAGTTATAAGAGTTGGCGTCGTTGAGGCTGTTATCAAGCGTGGCCTGGGCTGCGGCAGTGGCGGAATCGGTAGCCGCAATGGTGCCGTTGAGCTTTGACGCGGCAGCCAGAGCCATTGCGCTCGCTGCCTGATTAAGTTCGCCGCGGACCAGGTAGATGCGGCCCAGATCGACCGCGAAGCCCATCATCCCCAGCACCACCGGCACCAGGATTACGAGGAACTGAATCGACAGTGCGCCCCGGCGCCCGCTATGGTTTGGGTTCCTGTTCACCGTGAGGACCTACGAATTCCGCGCCCTTCTTCTTACTGTCCTTCTTCGCCTTTTCCTCCTCGGCTGTAGGCAGGAAGTTGACCGGGAAGTCGAGCATCTTCGGTTTCTCTCCCGCAGCCATGGGCTTTACGAAGTGGGGCGTGATCAGCACCAGCAGCTCGGTGTTGGTTTTCTTGGTCGAGCGGCTGCTGAAGAGCTGGCCGATGATCGGTATGTTGCCGAACCCGGGAACTTTTTCGAGGGTCTGCTGCACGCGGTTATCGAGCAGACCCGCGATGGCGAACGTTTCGCCGTCCTTCAGCTCCACTTCGGTGTCCATCTTCCGCTGCGAAAGCGCCGGGATGAGAAAGCCCTGCAGCGTAACGGCATTCGCGAAATCGAGAGAACTGACTTCGGGAGAGACCTGAAGATGAATGTTGCCGGTAGGCGTGACGGTGGGGGTGAAGTCGAGCTTCACGCCGAAGGGCTTGAACTGAACAGTGATGATCGGCGAGATGGAACCGCCGCTCGAAGTGGAGGAGATCACGGGGAAGGGAAACGAACCGCCCGCAAGGAAGCTGGCGGTCTTGCCTTCCACTGTCATCAGATTCGGTTCGGCGAGAACCTGGAGCACGTCCTTCTGTTGCAGCGCTTCGATGGTGGCGCCCACGCCGATGTCCGGGCGATACACGAACAGGTTCAGCAGATCGGCGAAGTTCACGCTTTGATTGCCGGTCGGCTGCAGTTGGCTGAAGCGCGGCGATTGATACTGCCCGGTGGTCGATTCGCCAGTGAGAAAGCCATTGCGGCTGAAAAGATTCAGGCCCAGTTGGCGAAGCAGCGTGAGATCGATCGAAGCGAACTTCACGTGCAGAACGATCTGGCGCGGGTCCGGTCCGGGAGGGGCGGTTACGAGGTTGACGACAGTCTTGGCGCGCGTTTCTGCGATAGCTCCGGCGAGTTTTACCTGAGCCGCATCCACCGCCGTGCCTTTGAGAACGATGGTCTCGCCTTTTCCTGTGAGCTCGATGTTGCTGCCGGGAAGCTGCGCGGCGAACGCGGTCTTGAAATTGTCGAAGTCGGACATATCCGCCGTGATATTCACGTCATAGCGAATGGGTCCCGCTTCGCCCCACACGACAACCGTGGTCTTGCCCGGTTCCTTGGCGTTCACCATCACTTCGCGCGGTGAGATCACGATCACATCGGCGATCTTCGGTTCCGACGCTGCCACGCCTTTTACGTCGGCGGGAAATTGCAGGAGTTCGCCGCGCCCCGTAATCAGGGTGATGGTTTGCTTCGCGGCCGGCGTCTCGGCAAATACCGCAGCGGCGGCCAGCAGCAGCAGAGAGAACCTAATCATGGAACACTTCCTGCACATGCTTATCGCCTCGGAAGACGTCGACTACGGCGCGCGGCGGCGGGGGCGGCGCGGGCTTCGCGGGAGGAATCACAGGTACCGGCTTAGGCTGCGTGAGTGCCTCCCAGGCGCGCGGATCCGTTGAATTTTTGAGCTTCGTAATCGCCACTTTGGCCTTGAGAGAAGGGTCGAGCACATCGCCGTTCACGGGATGTCCGTCCACGCCTGCCGTCTTATCGAGCGGGTTACGCAGAGACAGGCTGATGCGCCCCTGGTTCTTCGCCAGTTCCAGTTTCTGAGCGTCTTCCGGGGTCACTACCAGAGTTGCAACGGGAACCCTGGGAGCTTTCAGATCGATCGCCTGATTCGGCTGTACCGAGCGGCCGATCGCGAGGACTCTCACGTCCTGCAGGATGGTCGATGTGATCGCTTCAGCCATGGTGCCGGGCCGAGTAAATAGAACATCGACGCGGGCGCCGGGCTGGATCAGGCCCGCGACGCCCGAAACATCGTTGACGGTCACCGATACAGCGCGATAACCGGGTTCGATGGTAGCCGGGATGCCATCGGCACCGGAGAGCCTCGAAAGTCCGTCGTTCACCAGAGGCGCGTTGGCGCTCACCGGGAAAAGCGCAACGCGGTTGAGTACGTCTTTTTCCGCAGTTAGCCCGCCTTTCGGAAAGTCGCGCGGCAGCACCGCAACCCTTTTCACATCGCCCTTGTGGAACATCTCGCCCACCTGCATATTGCGAGCGGCCGCCATCACGGTGGTGCGCGATTCCGGATGCGGAGCGATGGCTGTGGCATAGACAAACCAGCTGAGCAGCCCGGCCATCACGGCCGCCGCGGCGAACAGCAGGATAATTCGTTGACGGTCCATCAGGATTGCGGGCCTTTCAAGAGAACGGCGGTGCGGTCGCGATAAGTTTCTTTCCAGCCGGCCGACTCGAGCGACGCGACGAGCGCATAGTCGGGCGGAAGCAGCGCATGCGTGAAGCGGTAGCGGGCGAATTCGGCTTGCCAGCCCGGCCGCGCCTGCACCATATCGGTATAGGATTTCAGAAATTCGGCTCCGTAAAAATCGCTGCGGCCATCGAAGAACACCTTGCGCTGTCCGTCGAAACGGTAAATCAGATAGCCTCCGAATTTATCGGAACTGAAGAGGCGGGCGTCTGCGGGCATTGCCGCGACCGAAGCGGATGCCGCTACCGGGAATTGATCGGACGGAAAGGCCGGATGCGTGGCGCGGACGATTGCGAACAATGCCGTTGCCATCAGCGGCGCGAGGGCGATGCCGCTGAACGTTTGATCGAGCGCTCGCAGGCCGGAGCCATAGTTGAGGATCGCGTCGAGCCCTTTTCGAAAGCGCGGGGCCAGTTGCGCATGCGTCAGCACATCGGAAATCGATCCGTTGGCGAGTGGCAGCAGGATCAGGGCCGCAAGCGGAAGCATGCGGGCAGTGCGAAGCGCGGCGGCGACGATTACGAGCGAAAGCAGAAAGCGTTCCGGGCGCCGGGCTGAGAGCGAAGCGATTCCCCCGGCGAAGCAGATCATAAGCGCAACGGTAATTTCAGCCGCGCCGTTGCTGTGGAAGTTGAAGCTCTGAAATTCGCCAATGTGGTCGATAAGATCGGAATTATTCAGGTAAGCGAAGATGTGCCGATGCAGATTCCAGCCGTGCGGGTTGATCAGTGAGCCCGCCGCGGCGGCCAATGCATAAAGGCTGTACGCTCGCCATGAGCCCTTCGCTTCGCCGCCCCAGATCGCCGGACGGATCTTAGCGCCCACAGCATAGATAACGAAGATGGCCGGCGCAAGAATAAAGCTGCCGTGGATGTTTGCCCAAAGGGCGGTTGCGAGAAAAACGGCCGTGCACGCTGAAAGCCTGCGGCACATACTCTCGCAAAACCAAACCGTAACCAGCGCAAAAAGCCAGCCAAAAACATGCGGTCTCGCCAGCCAGTGCAGGCTCAGCGTCGAAAGCAGCGGCACCGCGAAAAGACCTGCCAGAATGAAATTCCCCCCGGCGGCCCAATTAAGCCGAAACCACATCCAGACTGCGGCGCCAATCGCGATCAGGTAAAGCAGCGCCACGCCCGACAGTCCCGCGCTAAGATGGGCGGCGCCGGCGGCAATATCGGCCACCCACTCCCATGCCATCCACGGCTCACCCGGCTTCGAAAACGAAAACGGATCCGCAACAGGCAGCGCATGCGCCGCCAGAATCCGTTCCCCGGCGCGAATATGCCAGCCCGCATCGGCATCCCGAAACAAAGCGGAAGCGCCGCCGGCCAGGAGCGCATACGCCACCGCGACACACGCCATGCTGAGCGCGAAATCCGGTACGAAACGCGAGGCCCCGCGGGCACGATGCAACTCCGCTGCCGGCCGCGAAGCCTGCTCGCCTGCCGTGATGGGATCGAGTATCCGCAAAAACAGCCTTTACTGCTGAGTCGCGCCGATGCTGGAAAGATCGGCCGTCATGCTGGTGTAAAGGCTCGCGATGCCCTGGGACAATGTGTTTACGGTGGTGATCAGAGCGAGCCCCACGGCCGCGACGATAAGCGCGTATTCGACAAGATCCTGCCCCTGCTCGTCGCGTAAAAACTGAACGGTTACCTTTTTCATAAATAGCGTTTCTCCGAAATTATTGGGAAGCGGACATGGTCCCTGAATTTGTTGCGGGGCGGTCCGATTGCGCGCTGCTTCCCCAAAGACGATGCCACGCGCGTGGTACGCGAGCCCATCCTTTCACCGCGCGCTCCTGAGCCTTCACTTCCGCCGGTTTCCCGTCCAGCAGGGAGACGAAAGCCAGGTTGTTCAATGCCGCTGAGTGCTGCCGATTATATCCCAGCGCCAGGTCGATCTCCTTGCGCGCCTCGTCGTAACGGCCGGCTTCAATCAGAACGGCCGCCATATTGCTGTGCGCCGTGGCAGGGTCGGAAACCGATTCCAGCCTTTGCAGGGCTTCCTTCGGGGATCCTTCCCCGAGAGCCGCCGCCAGATTATTCGTAGCCACTACCGATGCGGGATTGAGTTTCAGCGCAGCGCGGAACTCTTCGGCCGCTTCTTTCTTCTTATTCTGCAGAAGCAGGCAGTAGCCCAGGTTGTTGTGGAAATCGTCGCGCGAAGGCGCCAGCGCCAGGGCCTTGCGATGCGCCGCTTCTCCGGCCTTGCCGGCCCCCGCCGCATCGTCAATCAAACCCAGCCACGCCCACACAGCCGCACTGGCATCGGGACGGCGAGCGGTGTAATCCGTCAGCACTTTCGCGCCTTCCGAGGTACGGCCATCGTCCCGCAGCATCTTCGCCAGCGCGATGTGCGCTTCGTCGGATTCCGGAGCGCGCTCGCAGGCCAGGCGGCAATGCTCGATTGCGACTTCCGGGAACCCAAGGCTCTGATAACGGTGAGCCAGTTCGAGGCGCGTCTTAAGATCGCGCGGATCCGCGTCCAGCCGGGCGCGAAGCAGCTTCACCTCGTAATCGCCGTCGCCGGCATCCACGGCATTGATCGACTGCCGGTCCTGATTGCGCTGCTGCGCCGATGATGGCGTTAACAACGCCTGTTTATGAGAAGCGCACGCCGTCGTGAGGAGCGTGGCCAAAACGCAGCGTTTCACTGAGCAGCCTCTCCGATTTCCAGCTGATCGCCTTTTTCAGTCCGGGAGGCTTCAATCGCGCCCACGGGCAGTTCGATCACCGAGTGCGCGGACAGACACATCGACATCCGCCACGGCACAACGTTGCGCACCGTCTTGCGGACCCGTTTCTTCCGGTCGATATAAATCAGGTCGATCGCGAACTTCATGAAAAACGTATGAACGGCTTCACAGGGGACGATCCAAAGACCGGTACCTGGCTCCAGACTTTTCCGGTCCAGCAACCCCTTGTTCCGCGTCGCGCTCGTATCCGCTTTTTCAATCGCGGCGCCGAGCAGCGTATCGCGCGAAACATTCCGCACGCTCACTTTCAAGAACCCTGTTATAACACGCGGAGGGCCATATTGTCGCGAAAATCACATTTCGGTAAAGAAGGCGCTATAATTACGATTCCTCAGGAGACGTTCGGAATCGTGACCAATCGATTGTTTCGGCAACTCTGCGGCGCGGCGATTTTGTGCTGCGCAGCGCTTTCCGCCCAGACCACTACGACCGGCGCTACATTCGGGACCGTGATTCCCCTCTCGGGAGGCACTCCGTCCGATGTCGTCTTCGACCAGGCCCGCGGGCTGCTCTACCTCGTCAATACCGCCGGCAATCGCGTCGATGTCCTCAGTACCGCAACCAACTCGGTCACCGGCAGTATTACGGTGGGACGCGGTCCTCTGGCGGCCGCGATGTCGATGGACGGCTCGTTCCTGTACGTCACCAACGGCATCGATCTTTCCGTCAGCGTGGTCAACCTGATCACCCTCTCGCAGTCTCAGGTGGTGAGTCTGCCGGCCGCTCCGCAGGGCGTTGAAGTCGGCAACGACGGGCGCGCGCTGATCACGACCGCCGGAACCGGAACGGCTACCGCGCCCGCGAATACGCTGCTGATTTTCGACCAGACGCAGGCCAGCGGTCTTCAGTTAACCGCCGTGGTGGTTCCTCCGCCGCCTTCCACGCCCACTCCGCTGACGCCGCAAACCCTCGCCACTCCCGACACAAAGTTCTACAGCAAACTCGCCCGTACACCCAACGGCCAGTACATCGTCGGCATCTTCAGCCCTACCGCGGCCACCACGTACATGTTCGTGTACGAAGTCTCCTCGGGCACCATCCTGCGCAGCCGCACGGTAGCGGGGCAATCCACCGTGCTCGCCATGTCACCCGACGGTTCGCGCTTCATGGCAGGCTATACGCTCTACGACGTGGCCACGCTTTCCGCCCTGGGCCAGATGAACAACGCCAATGCGCCGTTCGCGTTCAATCTCGCCTTCAGTACCCGCCAGAACACCGGCGGCAGCGTCTTCACGCCCGACGGCAAGACCCTCTACGGCGCTTTCAACACCGCGACCTTCACCACTCCGCCGCCGCCCACAAGCGCCTCCGTACTGCTGGTTGCCGACCCGTCGAATCTGGGAATCAGCCTCGGCATCAGGCTCCCCGAAAGCATCGTTGCCAGGATGGTGATCAGTTCTGACGGGACAAATGCCTGGAGCCTTTCTGCCTCCGGTCTGATCTATCTGCCGCTCTCGACTCTCTACAGTTATCCGATTCTTTCCCCTTCCACCACTCAGGTCTTCCTTACGCAAAACCCCTGCAATCCGGGGCTCGTCCAGGGCACCGTCAAAATGAATAATCTGGGTGCGGGCAAGGTGACGTTCGCAGTAACAACGATCTCACCCACCCTTACCACCTCGGTCTCAAGCGGCGTGGCGCCCTCGACGATCACGTTCACCATGGAACCGGGTCGCGTTACGACGTACACGCGGCTGGCCGGAACGAACCTGGTAACGGGCACCGGCGCGACCCTTTCCGGCCAGTCGCTCGACATAGCGCTGACTTCGCCCGAAGCCATCAATCTGCCGCCGGTGATCCGCGTTTATATGAACTACCGGAACCCGGATCAGCGAGGCGTCATCTATCCCGTCCCGGTGACTCCGAACAACTCGCCGAACGCTGCGACAGTGACCGGTACCGCGACTCTGATCGCGGGCGATCAGGGACTCGAAGACATCGTTCTCGATCAGCCGCGCAATCGGGTTTACATCAGCAACGCGGGTTATAACCGCATCGAAGTTTTCGACACCGTCAATCAGGTTTTCCTCGCGCCGATTCCCGTCAATCAAATGCCGCATCAGCTGGCGATGAGTTCCGACGGCAATACCCTCTACGTCGCGAGCGCGGGCGGTGAGCTTATCGATATGGTGAACCTGATTGTCGGCAAGGATGTGGGACATATCAGTTTCCCCGCGATTCCACGCCAGGCTGCAGGCCAGACTGAAGCCCTCTACTATCCGCAGGCGATGGCCGTGGGCGCCGAAGGCCTTGAGTTCGTCATGTCGAACGGGGGACAGTGGAAAGTGATTGCCGGCGCCGCGATTCCGCGTCCGGCCGACACCGTTACAAAGAGCACCGCCGGAAGCAGTCTGCTGACCGCTCCGGTTAACATGCTCGCATCGGCCGACGGATCCTACATCGTGACCCTGGCGGGCGGCGGAATCGCTTATCTGTACCAGGCTTCCACCGATTCCTATATTTCGGCGAATACGTTATTCCCCGCGCCCATTCAGAGCTTCTTCGGCCCGGTATCGCTCGGACCGTCCCAGAGCTGGTTCGCGCTGGGCGGTCTCTACACGAACGGATCGCTGACCCAGATGGGCGGCGTCGCGAATCCTTCCTCCTCCACAGGCGCACAACGCAATGTGGTGGCCACCGCGCCCTTCGATGCCAGTAACTTTGTGCGCGCATCCATCCCCGTTCGTACCAACATCACCACCACCCCGACCACCGATCCGCGCGAAACCATTGAACTGGTCAACATCGCCAGCGGGACCGCGCGCCTGCTGGCCGTTGCGCCAGACAATCCGCGCTTCACTCTGCTGGGCACCACGCGCTATAACATCCCTCCGCGATCCATGGTGATCGATAACAACAACGTCGCTTATCTCATCGGGGTTGCGGGACTCAGCGTGGTTCCGCTCGCTCCGAACGGCGCCCCCACGCCCGTCATCTCCACTTCGGCGAAGAACATCGTCGTGGCATCGAACGGCTCCACAAATCTGACCGTGGGCAGCGTCATCAACATCAGCGGGACGAGCCTCGCCAACACCGCGACAGCCTCTACCCTTC
>Ga0302319_10011633_pt1 | contig 16684 bp, 13 predicted proteins | sample Bog_T0_2_FD_203319 | JGI IMG/M metagenome (GOLD analysis project Ga0302319, IMG submission 203319) | Peat permafrost microbial communities from Stordalen Mire near Abisko, Sweden - Bog_T0_2 | ecosystem: Environmental > Terrestrial > Soil > Wetlands > Peat | place: Sweden: Abisko, Stordalen Mire...
CGCTCGAGAACTGGAAGACTTACTTCCGCTTTCACATCGCTGACTCGTATTCCGCATTTCTTTCTAAACCGTTTTCGGACGAGAGCTTCAACTTCTATCGCGCCTACTTGCGCGGGGCAAAGGCGCATCAGCCACGATGGCGGCAGTGCGTGCAGCATACCGATTTCAACCTTGGCGAAGCATTGGGACAGGCGTATGTGGCCAAAGTCTTTTCGCCTGAGTTGAAAGCCGCGGCGCTGGATATGGTGGACAGGATTGAGGGAGCCATGCGCGAGCGAATTGCGCAACTGGACTGGATGAGCCCGCAGACAAAACAGCAGGCAGTGATTAAGCTGGAAGCGATCCGGAATAAGATCGGCTATCCGGATAAGTGGCGCGACTATTCCTCGATCGAGATTTCTCCCACGGACTTTGCCGGCAATATGGAACGTACGGGGGCCTTTGAATTGCATCGGCAGATCAGCAAGATTGGATTGCCGGTGGATCACGGCGAGTGGATGATTTCCGCAGCCACGGTTGACGCCTACTACAACCCACAGATGAACGACATCAACTTCCCCGCGGGAGTTCTACAACCGCCCGTTTACGATCGCAGGATTGACGATGCCCCTAATTACGGGGACACAGGGGGCACCATCGGACACGAGCTTACCCATGGCTTCGACGATGAGGGGAGCCAGTTCGACGCCAAAGGAAACCTTAAAGACTGGTGGACGAAGGAAGACCGCGAGAAATTCGACGCGCGTACCAAGTGCGTGGATGATCAGTATTCATCGTACGTGGCCGTGGATGACGTGCACGTAAAAGGCAAACTTACGCTCGGCGAAAACGTCGCCGACCTTGGCGGTGAGATTCTTGCATTCATGGCTTGGGAAAGCAAGACTAAGAACATGAACCTTCAGCCGGTGGATGAATTGACGCCGGAGCAGCGTTTCTTTGTGGGATTCGCGCAATGGGACTGCGCCAACGAGCGCCCTGACGATCTGAGGGTACGCGCTGCCACCGATCCTCATTCCCCTGCGAAATACCGAATCAACGGCGTCGTTGTGAACATGCCTGAATTCGCAAAGGCGTTCGGTTGCAAAGCCGGTCAGCCGATGGTGCGTCCCGCGGCGCAGGTCTGCAAAATCTGGTAAGCGCCACATGGACTGCTCGGGGGCCGAGTCGCTCTGGCTAGCAGGCATTGATTTCGGTTCGACGCTATGACTTTTGCGCCAAATTGCGGGATACGATTCATTGTTGCGGTGTCTGCCTCATCTTTCTTCTGCTTCGCCTCCTCGACCTGGTAGAGAATCCAATCCAGCTTGTCCCGCGCGGCAATCAGCAACGCGACCTCTACCGATGTGCTAAAGTCTTTGCTTCTTCTCAGGCCGTGCCGTACCATATCGGCAATGGTCTCAACCACCGCGAAGGAACTTGAAGATTTACCCAAGGCTTCTGGAGTTGTTGTCACGACGTTCATTAACGCCGTGCGCCAGATCTTCCGCGATGAATTGCGCTCTGTTGTGCTGTATGGAAGCGGGGCCGAGGGGCGACTTAGGCCTACTTCCGATATCAATCTGGTATTGGTCCTTTCCACCTTTGATCCCGCCAAAGCGACCGCCATTCGATCTCAGTTCTCTTACGCTCAGTCCGCGGGCCGACTTTCTGCAATGTTCTTACTGGAATCGGAAATTGGCTCTGCCGTCGAATTGTTCGCGCAGAAATTCTCCGACATCCTGCGCCGACATCGAGTGCTGTATGGCCCAGATCCCTTCGCCGGCCTTTTCGTACCGCGCAGCGCTGAGATCTGGCGCCTGAAACAGGTGTTGCTGAACTTGACGCTGCGACTGCGCGAAGCTTATGTCGAATATGGTTCGACTCCAGAGCGCATTTCTCGTTTGATTGCCGATTCCGCAGGACCAATTCGTTCCTGCGCTGCAACGTTGTCGGAATTGGAAGGAAAGGCGGCCATCCCACCGAAGGAAGCTCTTGCGGAATTCACCGGGTCCCTCGGAGACAGCGGCTGGGAAGAGGTGTTGGCACATATTTCCGAAACGCGGGAACGGGCGTTGCTCTTCCCCGACGTAGCCGACGCAACCGTGCTTCGGCTCATAGAACTGGCAACCCGACTCCGGACCCGAGCAGAGGCATTGCGCTAGCCTATGTCCCCATTCGATCTGCGTGGCCCTGAGTTTCTAGTGTTTTATCTTATTCTGGGCACGCTTGTTCTAACTTTGCTGTTCATCTCGCGGCGACGCATCGATCCCGTGAGCGCCGTTAAAATCGACATGTCGGATCCGTACTTGATTGCTTTCCTGCGAGGCGGGAAGGATGAACTTATACGTGTTGCCACAATCTCCCTCGTTCATCGAAAGCTCTTACAGGTCGCGGGTACGCTGGTTTCAGTAACATCGCCCGGGGTAGCGGACGGCGTACGAATTCCGATCGAACGACAATTGCTTTTATACTTCGCCAACACCAGCGACGGGGCATCCGCATTCTCAAGCGCCGGTTGTTCGTTCGCGGCAGAATCCTACGGTGAATCCCTGGAGAAACTAGGACTGCTTCCCGACGACTCGCTTCGCAATCGCCGCTTGCAGATACTGAGTGTGGCCCTGGCCGTATTGCTGGGCATTGCATTTATCAAAATCATAATCGCGTTGTCGCTGGGACACACAAACATCGGATTTCTTATCGTGTTGTCAGCCATTTTCGCGTTTGCGGCTTTCAAAATAACTTGTCCCCGCCTAACTGCCAGTGGAATGGCTATCCTGGATGACCTGCGATTCCTTTTTGGCCCACTGAGCAATCGGCCTTCTACTGGCCTTGGCGATAACGACATTGCACTGCTGGCAGCTGTTTTTGGCATCACTGCCGTTCCACAAGATATTTTCCCTTACGCCAGGACGCTCTATCCGAAAGCGGCCGCGTACCCTGGCAGTTCCTGTGGCGCGGGTTGTGGGTCCAGCGGAGGTGGTTGCGGTGGAGGCGGATGTGGTGGGGGATGTGGCGGATGCGGAGGCTAAAGAATGCAGGATCTGGTTGGAATGGGCTGGCGCCCGGACTTAGCTTCGGGAATTCTTTCAAATCTGGATCGCATCGATGTTCTCGAAGTCATAGCAGAGGACTTCTATGAGACATCCGCCGGGATGAGCGCTTTGAAGTCGTTGGCGAAGCAGGTGCCGGTGACGATTCACGGCGTTTCCTTGGGCATGGCATCGGCCTCTCCCGTTGACTGCAAGCGGTTGGAGAAGATGGCTCGGCTGGTGGATCGCGTGGAGCCCGAGTCATGGTCAGAACATCTTGCATTTGTGCGCGCAGGCGATATTGAAATCGGACATCTCGCAGCGCCGCCAATGACTTCCGATACCGTCGAAAACACAGCAGCAAACATGGCTGCTGCAGCAGCGTTTGTAGGTTTGCCTCCGCTGATGGAGAACGTAGCAACGCTGATCTATCCGCCGGCCAGTGATCGCGACGAACCCACCTGGCTTTGCGACACGATGACTGCTGCGGATGGTGGACTCTTACTCGATCTTCATAACCTGTTTGCAAACTCAATCAACTTTGGGCTCGACCCCAGGCAGTTTCTTGCCAGGTTGCCCGCTGATCGTATTCACGGCGTTCACATCGCTGGCGGCCAATGGATTGATGCCGGTGACGCTGGGCAGCGGCGAATTCTGGACGACCATCGTCACGACCCACCGGACCCTGTGTATGAATTGCTTACCGAACTTGCGACACAATGTGCCAACCCGCTGACGGTGATTCTCGAACGCGACGGGGATTATCCGCCGATGCAGCATTTATTGGATCAGTTGGACCGCGCACGTAGCGCACTCAAACGCGGCCGGGACGCTTTCCGCACCCTGTCTCTTCCAACTTCGTCCAGGCTGCCAATGGCTCGAACACAAGCAGACGCCGGTGCGAGCGGAGGATTCAATGGGTAGGGGAACGCCAGGCGACTCACTCAATCTAGAACGGTTCCTTGCAACTATTTACGTCGATCCTGCTGCTCGTGCTCGCTTTCTTGCTTCCCCTGAGGCCGAAGCCTTTCGAGCGGGATTGTCGGAACAGCAATGTTTGAAGCTCAAAGATATCGACATCACCGGTTTGCAGATGGCGTCGCGTAGTTTCGCCCGCAAACGAGCCGCTAAGGAGGCGTCCACTTCTTTCGACACAGTGTGGCTCAGGATACGTACAAGCTTCTTACGACAGGAATGGTTTGCTCGGATATTTCGTCTTCGCGCGATAGGTCCAAAGAACCGCAAAGATCCCATGCGCTGATCATCAACCTGTCATCGTTGGTCGGCCAAAACGAGAAATCGTTGGGTCTTCTGCGTAGATATCTTCATATTGCTTGCACTACAAATAAATTCATGATATCTAATAAGTGAAGGAATGAAACCAATGCGCGTCATGTTACTTAACTCCGATCGACTCTCGTCATTCAGCTATCAGCTGGAATGGGGAGGCTTCGTGCGCTGACGCCATTGGATTGGTCAGATTCGAAGCCCTCCGAGAAATCGGGGGGCTTTTAGTTTTTGCGGGATCGGCGAACCATTGCATGGAGCAGATGCTCGCTGTTCGCTCGCTCGAAAGTCCGAGCGCTCCGCGAAGTGCAGGTTCAAGTCCTGCATCCCGCACCACGAGCTTATAACTATGAGCTCGATGCGGCGACTTACAAAGTCGTCACAGGAGAGTTATGCGTTGAAGAGTTATACCCGGATGGTGGAATGGGAGACACGCAGCGTCGAGGTCGCTGTGCTCATTTGAGCATGAGGGTTCGAATCCCTCTTCGGGTACCAGAATTGAAGTTGTAGGAGCGTGGCGAAAATGGAAGCCGCACTTGACTTAGAATCAAGCGCCTTCGGGCTTGGGGGTTCGACTCCCCTCGCTCCTACCAAAGATGTGCCGGCCTGGCGGAATGGGAAGACGCGCTGCACTCAAAACGCAGTGTCCTCGTACGTGCGAGTTCGATACCCTCGGCCGGCACCAATGTAATTGAATCCGGATAGTTGGCCGAGTGGTTTAAGGCACCGCACTGCTAACGCGGAGTGACCGAAAGGCGCCATGAGTTCGAATCTCATACTATCCGCCATTTGTTTGAATACGAGTTTGGAAGGTGCCGCCGGAGTGGCTGGCGACTGGTCCTGAAAACCAGGGGATCCTCCTAAGACGAGATCGGGGTTCGACCCCTCCACCTTCCGCCATGATGTGCATGTGAGGCAGATACGGTTAGCTGCAGCGGTCCGTAAAACCGCGACCCCTGGGGGTTCTGGAGGTTCAAATCCTCTCACATGCACCAAAGCTTGTTGTGTGTTTTTAGCATCTGGGGTGGAGAAGTGGTCCATCTCGCTGCTCTCATAAGGCAGAGTTCGCACGTTCGAATCGTGCTCCCAGAACGGCTACGTCGTCTAAAGATAGGACGCCTCCCTGTCGAGGAGTACGGTGCGAGTTTGAATCTCGTCGTAGCCGCCAGTTTCGCCGGTGTACGCTAGGTTGGTTTGGCGGATGCTCTTTCAAGGCATTGATTCACGGGTTCGATTCCCGTCACCGGCGCCAGGATCAATGCATGCTTCTACGGTTGTTTCCAGGTCGAACTTACAACTTAGTAAGTGATTTCTTGAAATAATTGCGAGATAGTAGTTGACTTATGATTGCGATTCGGGGTAAGTTGTATTTGCAATGATGAACCGAGTCAATCACGGCTTTACACCAGCGACCGCGCAACCGCGGCATGGCGTACTTATGTGATCGCTCAGGGGATTCTGTAACTAGATTCCATCTACCCTCTGAGCCAATCGGCCAGAGGGTTTTTAGTTTTGTGGCGCTGATCCGAGATAACTCAGCGGTGGGCGGCCTTGCGCAAGTTTGCATTACTCCGAGATAGCTCAAGGGCAGAGCGGCTTCCTGTTAAGAAGCGAGATGTCAGTTCGAATCCGACTCTCGGAGCCAAACATGTTGAGTTGTTCCCGGTTCGTTCAACTGTGAGGACCGCACGCTCTGAACGTGCTGATGGGGGTTAGAATCCCTCGCCGGGAGCCAATAGACATGCGGTGATCGTACAGCGGCAAGTACGGCGGTCTTCCAAACCGCACACGCGAGTTCGAGTCTCGCTCACCGCTCCAGTTTTTAAGCGGCGTAGGAGGATTTCAATGAGTTTGATGCGAAGACCAGTACTACAACTGAATGCCTCATACGAGGCCCTTCGCATCATTCCGGCGATGCGGGCGCTGAAGCTTGTCACGAAGGGAAAAGCTACGGTGGAGTTAGCCACGAATAGGTTGATTTATCCTGGCATTCACTTACCCAGTGTTATTCGGTTACTGGTGTATAAGCATGTCCCTGTTCGGCTGCAGCTTACCACGCGCCGCAACATTCTTATGAGGGATGGATACCGCTGTCAGTATTGCGGGTTGAAGTTTCATGGCAGTGACCTAACGCTCGACCATGTTATTCCCAGAGCGCAGGGCGGAAAGAATTCCTGGGAGAATCTTGTGGCATGTTGCCGCAGGGACAACCATCGCAAGGCGGACAGAACGCCCGAAGAGGCAGCTATGCCGCTGTTGCGCAGGCCGATTCCGGCAAGCGTTCACACCGGCAGATTTATTCTGCGGTCGATGGGTCTGGAAGTGAACGAGTGGAGTCGGTACTTGTACGCCGACTCAGATGGCGACCGGCGATTTGCTGTTCGCGGATGAATGTGAGCCGGTATAGCTCAGGCGGCAGAGCAGCGGTCCTGTAAACCGAAGGTTGGGGTTTCGAGTACCTCTTCCGGCTCCAAAACATGAAGCAGCCTCGCGGGGATTGAAGCCAAACGGTGCGGCGCGTGATTGTGGATCACGTTTTAGAGGGTTCGACTCCCTCCCTTCCCTCCAATTTTAATGTGGGCTTGTAGCTCAGTTGGCAGAGCGCCGCACTTGCAATGCCCGGATCGGGATTTCGACATTGGCAAGCATGTGAGTTCGGGTCCACCAGTTATGGCTTCGTCGCTCAGAAGGTAGAGCGTCACGTTGAAGGCGTGAGCGTCGCGGTCCCGAAATCCGCCGAAGCCACCAAGTTGTCTGCGCGTAGCCTAGCCTGGCTTGAGGCACTCGCCCTGGGAGCGAGTTCACGGGAGTTCAAATCTCTCCGCGCAGACCATACGTTGAGCACCTGTGGTGTGAACCGGATTAGCCGCCGCGCTACGAACGCGGGTTGAGGTGATGAGCCTCTATGCAGGTTCGAGTCCTGCCAGGTGCTCCACTCAAGAAAGGGGAACGGAAATGCAGTTGATCGATGGAACCATAGCGGTGTTTGGCGAAGCAGACGAAAAGACGATGAAGCAGATTCGTACCTGCGCAAAGACCGCGGACAAGGTCGCGTTGATGCCTGACAATCATCTCGGATACGGAGTGCCGATCGGTGGTGTTGTTGCCTACAGAAATGCGATCAGCCCAACCGGTGTTGGATACGACATCGGCTGCGGCAACAAGGCCGTTCGCCTCGCGATGACGGGCGCAGAGCTGCGTCCGAACATCGGTCGAATCATGGACGAGGTGTCGAACACGATCAGCTTCGGCATCGGCCGCAAGAATGCAGAGCGCGTTGACAGCGCTGTGCTGGACAAAGCGCAGGATGGTTGGAATCTGGAAGCAACTCGCCCTCTCTACCAGAAGGCCGGGGCTCAGCTTGGGACGGTCGGATCAGGCAACCACTACGTAGACCTCTTCACGGATGAGGAAGATCGTGTATGGGTCGGGGTGCACTTTGGATCCCGTGGATTTGGTCATGGGGTTGCGACGTGGTTTCTCAAAGCTGCCGGTGCGAAGGACGGCATGGATGTTGAGCCTTGCGTCCTGGACGTGAGCAGCGATCTAGGTTCGCAGTATCTGCTGGCAATGCAACTCGCCGGTGCATACGCGTACGCGGGCCGCGACTGGGCTTGCGATCGCGTTGCAAAGATCCTCGGCGCAGAAATTGTGGAGGCGATTCACAACCACCACAACTTTGCGTGGCACGAGAAGCATGGCGATGAGATGCTGTGGGTTGTTCGCAAAGGCGCAACACCTGCATTTCCTGGAGAGAAGGGATTCGTTGGCGGCTCAATGGGCGAGCAGTCCGTGATCCTTGAAGGCGTGGAGAATGAGAATGCAAAGTACAGTCTCTACTCCACTGTCCACGGCGCAGGCCGCGCAATGGGTCGGAAGGAAGCTACCGGTGTTTACGACCGCAAAAGCGGCGAGTGCAAGCGTGCCGGAAAGGTGACCCAGGAGATGATGCGTAAATGGATAGACCGCTCCGGCATCGAACTGCGCGGCGGTGGGCTTGATGAGTCTCCTGATTGCTACAAGAGGCTCGACGAAGTTCTGGCCTCGGTCTCGGACTCTGTCCGTATTCTGCATCGCCTGACACCTGTCGGCGTTGCGATGGCATCGGCAAGAGAATTCGATCCATATAAGGACTGAATTGCAACGCAACACTAACTGCGGTACTCTTTAATTGAAAGTGAGACTTATGCAGCAGACCTTCAAACACGTGATAACCAGAATGACCAAGCGGGTCATTTGGGGAGTCGTGTGTTGAGGGTCTGAGTGTATTTGTATTTGCACCGGACCCGGCCTAGCGCCGGGTTTTTTATTGCTCTTTGACAATTCGTCCAGGAAAATCGCGGGCGTAAGCTCAACGCGGAAACTGTCGGGCGACAACCGGGGTCCCCAGCGATAGGTGTTCATCGCTGGGGTGGAAAGCCTAACTTGGGGGTTCAAATCCCTCCGCCCGCGCCAAGTTTGCCAGTGAAGCAGAAGTGGATATTGCGCAGGATTCATAACCCTGTTGTAGCTGATTCGAGTTCAGCCGCTGGCACCACGTACGTGTAGCTGCTAGATGGTATGTAGCCGTCTCCTTATAAGAGACAGACTGCGGGTTCGACACCCGTCACGTACACCACGAGCTCGTCGTATAGCGGAGGATTATACCTGCCTCTTAAGCAGGATGACGCTGGTTCAAATCCAGCCGCGCTCACCATTTTGGGTTCGTCGCATAGCGGATATCTGCACTCGCCTTTTAAGCGAAGAGACGTGAGTTCAAATCTCACCGGACCCACCAATGCAACCGTGGTCTAACGCACAAGGCATCGACCTTCTAAGTCGAAAGATGGGAGTTGAACTCTCCCCGGTTGCTCCATCAACCCGTGGTGAAACTGGAGATCACGATGCTCTCCTACGAGCATAGTTCCCGGCTCGATGCGTTACTCGCTTGGGGGCGGGTTGACCACCGTTGTTTTGCGCGTGTAGTTCAACGGAAAGAGCACAAGTCTCCGAAGCTTGAGATGGCAGTTCGAGTCTGCCCATGCGCACCAAAAGTCGAGTACGAGGTTTTGCGGACCCAAGTTTGCGGATGTAGATTAGTGGCTAAATCGGCTGGCCTACACCCAGTTCATCGCAGGTTCGAGTCCTGCCATCCGCACCAAAGTCAAGGCCGAAATAGTTCAGATGGAAGAGCGCCTGCCCGGTACGCAGGAGGTCAGCGGTTCGATCCCGCTTTTCGGCTCCATCAAGCAATTGGTTAGTGCGGAGTAGCTTAGTTGGTTCAAAGCACTCGATCGATAATCGAGAGACCAGGAGTTCGATTCTCCTCTCCGCAACCAGTTTCGAGTGCCCCTCATTCTCCCTCGATTGATGTTGAAGAGCCCAGTTTTCCGAAGGAGAGCGAATCCGTCCAATGTTCTCAGCCTTCTCTTCCGCAACTCGCTATTTCGAATAACAGCACACCTGCGGCGACCGCTGCATTTAACGAATCGCAACCCCCATGCATGGGAATGCGAACCACGAGGTCGGCAGCCTCAAGCAACTGGTCGGAAAGTCCGTGCTTTTCGCTGCCGACTATAAGAGCCGTGGGAAATCGGTATGCGAGCGCTTTGAAGTCCATCAGTCCGTTCGGCGAAGAAGCAACAACCGATACACCGTTGGATTTGGTCCAGCAATTGAATTCCGCTACGGAGCACCGCACCAGCTTTTGCGAAAACAGCGATCCCATTGTGGCCCGTACTGTTGCTGGATCGTAGGGATCGCAGTTCGGGCTGAGGATGAGGACTCCGGTCACTCCCGCTGCTTCAGCGGTTCTAATGATCGTGCCCAGGTTTCCCGGCGACTCAATGGTTTCAACTGCGAGCCAAAGCGAGTTTCTCGTAACCGGAAGGTGTTTCAGGCAAAGCCAATTCTGCTTAAGGACCGCGCCTATTCCTTGTGGTTCGGTTGCGAGCGTCAGATCACGGTAGAGTTCGCGCGAAAGACGAATACCGGGAACGCCCCGCTGAAGCAGCCGGCGTGCGAGTTTTTGGCCAAATGAATTTGATAGGACGGAAGGGTCAAGAAAGACAGACTCGATTTGAGCGCAATGCTCGACTGCGCGTGCAAGGTGACGGATGCCTTCGATAATGTAGAGTTCGGTTCGAGAACGGCCTTGATGGGTTTGAAGTGAGCGAAGAGTTATAAAGCGAGGATCGTGGGGGTTACTAACGGCTGGATACTTTTTCTCATTCATTTCCTCCTTGCGGCTGTAGTGACGGAGCCGCTGCCATCTACGTATTTAACTCCAAGGTTGATTCTGCCATAGAAGGGGCCATTTCTCCAGTCCCGGAGAGCAGGCCGAGGTGCACCGATTAGCGTCTGAACCGTCTGCAAGGTAATCGAAAGCTGCACCAAATACAATGAGGAACGGCTTCGATGCCAGAGACTCGCCTGAATCGAATGGAACAAAACACGACGCGCATCAACATCCCGACATTGCTCACCGCCGGTGCGCTTGAGCGATCCGAGATCGTTGCGAACGCCTGCATGAATCGCGAACGAAACCTCTCCGGCGCGAACAGCTACGAGATGGACCTTGGACTCGCTCCCCTCGACTTCTTGATGAATGCTCTGCAAAGGCAACACGAAGCCAATTGGCTCGATCTTTGCTGTGGTGCGGGACGAGCATTAATGCGGGCTGCTGCGGCCATTGAATCAATTGATCCCAAGTGCGGGGTGAAGCTCACCGGTGTGGATCTGGTTCCGATGTTCGACGCTATTCCGCCGAGCCTCAGCCGGGTTCACCTGGTTTCCGCATCCGTGGAGACGTGGGAGACCGAAGAGAAGTTTGACCTGATCACCTGTGTTCATGGCTTGCACTACGTCGGGGACAAACTGGGCGTACTCGAGCGCGCTTCAAGATGGGTCAAAGAAGGCGGTCGCCTGATAATGCATATCGACTATCAAAACCTGAGGATTGCTGGCCAACTACACTCCGGCATTCAGATTGGAAAAGACCTTCGCCGGGCTGGATTCAAGTACATTTCCGGCCGGCACCTGCTGGTCCGAGATGGCAATATTCAAAATGATCCTCTTCCATACCGCTATTTGGGCGCCGATGACCAAGCAGGTCCGAACTTCACCGGACAGGCGGCGGTTGACTCCTACTACGAACGAATCAGGATTTGATTCCCCAGTACGCGATTCAAGATCGAATAAATCTGTTGCTCTTAATTTGAAACAATGCTACTTTGTTCAAGGAAAGGAGACGTCTATGCGAATGATTCAGCGATTGCGTGACTGTGTGAATGGCACGGTGCAGGACGGCTCTGTTTCTACCTTCCTCTGCCGCGCATAACGGCAACCCACAAACAAATAGAAGGGATTTTATGACGACCCAGGAGTATCTGTGTCGGCACTTCGCCCGCATGGGTGCGCGTGTTGTTGTGCGCGGACCTCGCCTCAGGCAGCGGACGAAGATTGCAATTGATGTAGGCAGGGACCGTTCCGGCGAAGTATTTGTCATCGGGTGTGAAGAAGAGGCTGCAATCGAAGTTCTCGACGTGCAGCCGCGTTCGCATCACCTGGTGCTGATGGTTCGCGACGGAAGTGAAAAGCACAAGTTCCTGCTTGGGCGCGATGAACGCCACTGGTTTGCTGCAGCCGTGCCGGGTGATGGAGTTCGCGATGTGCGGACCGCGATCGTCAGCCTGCGTCCCACTGAAATTGAGGGGCGTGAGGCGATCCGGCAGGGTGAGTGGTTCTTTGTTCCGGAACCCGGCGTGAACGACAAGGACGCCGTGATCCTCCACAACGAGTCACTCAGCCGCGGGGGCGGCAGCAAGCCTCATGTCTGCGCGCAGATGATGAGGAAAGGTGGCGAAGCCGTGATGGTGTGCTCGCGGTACCCGACGGGCATTGGCATCGGAGAGTACCAGAAGCTCATCGCACGCAACCCGGAAGCGCGGCAGTTCGGCTGGAGCCGCATGGTGCGCGACGCCGAAGTCTATGCGCGCGGGGAGGTCCGGCACCGGGATCACAAGACGATTGATCTTTGGTGCTGGCATCGCGTATTCATGAACCGGGAACGATTTGCGAAGCACGCTCCGCAGATTGCGTTTCTGGATTAACCCTGGTACTCCGGGTCTCTGCATGCTGGGGCCTGGAGTGCAGGCAAATGCGTTGTTCGTGGTTTATCGGGGGCTCGAACCTCAATCGCCTGTGACACTGCGGACTGCGCCAGGTTTGTTGCAAACCCTGGATATCGCGATAGTGTAACGGGATTCAGGCGCTCCATCGCCTTCCATTCGAAGACTCAACGCAGCACCGGAGGGAATTATGTCGCCGATTGCGCATAGCCCGATGACGTTGAGCCCGCTCGCCACGGCGTAGTTCAGCCGGTTGGCTGGGCAGGCTCCCACCTTTCAACTCACCAGTTGAAGTCGTATGCACATCCGTGTGCATACCAGCGTTGCGCGCGTGCGCGCATTAAGGGAGCTTTGTTTTGAAACGGAAGATTCGTCGAAAAAGAGGTGCGGAGTTCGTTGACTCGGACTTCGCAGAGATTCTCTATGAAGAAGGCGGCGGCAGACCATCGGCCAACCGTCAGGCGCAACGGAAGAACCAGCAGTTCTGCCGGCAAGTGCAACGGGCGTTGAATTTGGCGCTCGCGGACGCAACCTGGTTGTCCAGCGAATGCGAATTGTTTGTCGATGATGTGTCTCCGGCGCCGGATTGCGGGCATCTGATGGTCCACATCGTTGTGCAGACCGGCCATTCCGTCGCAGACGCGATAGACGCACTTCGTCGCGGTCAATCGCTGTTGCGTTCGGAGGTTGCGATGGCAATCGCCCGAAAGCGAGCGCCAGAACTGATGTTTGTGCCAGTTTCGGCGCAAGGAGGCAGCGATGAGTGATTCAGCCATTCTTCCTCAAAGGCTGGCTCCGCTCCAGAGCTGGCTAGCTGCGCCCTTGGACCGGGAAGTGTCGGAGGCGCTTGAGCGTCTCCGGCGCGCGCCGGATGTTCAGCAAATTGCGGTCATGCCCGATGTACATCTTTCAGCCGATGTGTGCATTGGCGTTGTGATCGCGACTTCCAACCTCATCTACCCGCAGGCCGTCGGAGGCGACATCGGATGTGGCATGTTGGCTGTTGCAGTCGATCTTGAGGCGGCGGCGATGAGAAATCCCAAGGTTGCCGCGCAAGTTCTGAAAGAACTCGGACGCGCTATCCCTGCTCGCAGGCGCAATCGGGACGTGGTTGTCCCGCAACCGGTAGGATTGGCGAACGCACCGCTCAGTCATGCAAGCTTAGAGGCAATTCGTCGAAAGGAGTGCGAGATTGAGTTTGCAACGCTTGGCAGCGGTAACCACTTTCTTGAGATGCAGGCGGATGAAGAAGGTCGGCTGTGGCTGATGGTACATAGCGGGTCGCGAGCCCTCGGCCAGGCAATACGCGACCATCATCTTGCGCGTGCGGATCTGGTTGGTTGTCGACTTCGCGCTCTCGATGCGGAATCGGACAGGGGCAAAGAGTACCTGCACGATGCCTTGTGGGCCCGTGAGTTTGCATCGGCGTCCCGCAGGGCAATGGCTGAAGAAGCCGGCAACGTGCTCGAGAGGGCTCTGAAATCCGGCATTTGCTGGGGCACGATGATTGCAACCGATCACAACCACGTGGCGCACGAACGGCACGGCGAACGCGAGTTATGGGTACATCGTAAGGGCGCCATGCAAGTTCAGCAAGGACAGCTTGGCGTCCTGCCCGGATCGATGGGAAGCCCTAGCTTTCATGTTGAAGGGCGGGGCTGTGAGGAGGCGCTTTGTTCAAGCGCGCACGGTGCCGGTCGAGCGTTGAGCCGAGGTGCAGCGAGGGCAAGGTTCAACGAGCGAGAATTCCAACGACAGATGGAAGGTGTCTGGTACGACTACAGGCTGGCAGGGAAACTCAGGGACGAAGCTCCAGCTGCTTACAAGGATATTCGTGCTGTCCTCAAGGCCCAAAAGGAACTGGTGAAGGTAGTTCGCACGCTACGGCCAGTGCTCAGCTACAAGGGCATCTGAAAAGAGCTCGCGCGGGTGGTCTATGATTCTTGCCCATCAGCGGCACCCAACCGACGGAAGGGGCGAGGGACGGATCCGAACCGCCCCCTGACCCGACTGCCTTCAGACCCTTCAATTCACGATTCGACCTTGCGTTCCGGTCGAAGGACCTAGTTTTGCTGACTTGACGTGATCCCGCTCATGGTGGGCACGGGTAGCAGGAGAACTAGAAGCAGTTCTTGGGCAAGGAATTCCTTGCCCAAGATTTGCCTAAGTTCCATCCGAACGTGAAAACGGCCTCCGAGTCACTCACGGAAGCCGTTCAGAATCTGTAATTTCTTGGTTGCGGGGGCTGGATTTGAACCAGCGACCTTTGGGTTATGAGCCCAACGAGCTACCGGGCTGCTCCACCCCGCACTGCTAGTGTAGCAATACCTGCCGGGGAGGGTCAACGGCGCCGAGGTATGGGTTGCCAGAACCGAGCCTACCCTATATGAATCCCGATCCGGTACACTCGTGGGAACTCAGATTACGCCAGCGAGGAAACGCCACACATGTCCCAGCTTTATGTTGTCGTTCTGGCAATTATTGTCGTCGTGCTGCTTTCCGTCGCCATATACCGCACCTTTCAGGTGAAGACCAAGGCGGACTACCTGGTGGCTGGCCGATCCTTACCGGCGCTGGTTCTGGTGCTCACTCTTCTTACTTCCTGGATTGGCGCCGGGTCACTTTTTGCCGGAGCCGAGAACGCGTACAAGAACGGCTTTGCGGCCCTTTGGCAACCAGCGGGCGGATGGCTCGGACTGCTTCTGATCTACTTTATTGCTCCGCGCGCGCGCAAGTTTGCCCAGTTCACTTTGCCTGACTTGCTTGAGGCTCGCTACAACCAGACTGCGCGGGTGCTGGGCACTATCGCAATCCTGTTCGCTTATGTCGGCATCACCAGCTACCAGTTCAAAGGTGGGGGGAATGTCCTGCACCTTATTTTTCCGGACGCCGTTACTCCGGAACTGGGCACTTACCTTATTGCTGCATTCGTCATTGTCACAACGGCTTTGGCTGGCATGTCTTCAGTCGCTTATATGGATGTCGCTATCGGCTCGCTGGTCACGGTCATTTGCATCGTCGCTACACCTTATCTCTTTCTCAAAGCCGGCGGCTGGGTGGGGCTGCATGCAGCGCTACCGTCTTCGCATTTTCAGGTGTTGGGGAATCTGACACTGGCTCGCGCACTCGAGTTCCTGGTTCCTACTCTTTTGCTGATGCTGGGGAACCAGGTGATGTACCAGAAGTTCTTTTCAGCTAAATCTGAAAAGGCGGCTCGTACTTCGGTGGTGGGCTGGATATTGGGCACCGTGCTGCTGGAGACGCTGATTGTGGCTATCGCTGTGATTGGGTCGGCGATGTACCAGACTGGGGAAGTTCTGCGGCAGCCTTACGAGATCATCCCTTATACGGCTCGGCACGGGTTGCCAGCGTTCATGGGTGCTGTGCTTCTGGGCGCTGTCTTTGCGAAGGTCATTTCCACTGCTTCGAACTACTTGTTCTCGCCGGCTTCAAACTTGATTGAGGATGTTTTTGTGCGGTACATGGCGCCCAAGGCTTCTAACAAGCAGATTCTCATCATCTCGCGGCTGGCTGTGGTGCTGTTGGGCTGTTGGGCGCTTTATCAGGCTATCTATGCGCCGAGCATTCTGGCGAAGATGCTATGGGCCTATACGATTTATTCGGCGGCAATTACGCCGGTGGTGTTGGCGGCGTTTTACTCTAGGCGGGTTACGGCGTGGGGTGCTGTGGGGGCGATTGGGGCAGGTACGCTGGTTACGCTTACCTGGGATCTGAAAGTGGTGCAGGCTCATGTTCCGGAGATGCTGGTTGGGCGGGATGCTATCTTTCCGGCGTTGTTTGCGGCTGTGTTGGCGATGATTGTGGTGAGTTTGCTGACTCCACCGCCGGCTGAGGCGCAACTGGCGCAGTTTGGGGATTAGGGAATTCTTCCACAGTCTCACAGATTCACAGGGGCTGTGTTTCTTTGACGATCGATCGACTAACTTTTGATTCTGCTTGACTTAAAGCGGCCCTCACAGTATCACAGCCCGGAAACGTCGATTTTGCCGGGGGGGTGGGGGCTGCGGCCAGGCCGGCGGTGAAGGATTTGGCTACGCGCATCAGGCCAGGCAGGTTGATGAGGAGGTCCTGGACGGTGGCGGAAACGGAAGTATCGTTCTTGGCGGCCCAGATTCGGGCCTGGCGGTAGGTGTCGTCGCTGACAGATACAGTGATGTTTTTCATGGTTTTCTCCGTCGCAAGGGAGCTTTTGGGCTCTCTATAAAGAGTGTGCGCCAACGGAGGGAATTAATCTGCAAATCGCCAGCGGTGAGGGAGGCT
>Ga0302319_10011635_pt1 | contig 16682 bp, 5 predicted proteins | sample Bog_T0_2_FD_203319 | JGI IMG/M metagenome (GOLD analysis project Ga0302319, IMG submission 203319) | Peat permafrost microbial communities from Stordalen Mire near Abisko, Sweden - Bog_T0_2 | ecosystem: Environmental > Terrestrial > Soil > Wetlands > Peat | place: Sweden: Abisko, Stordalen Mire...
AGCGACCGTGATGCCTCCTGTGACGGTTCCGCCGTAGGTGCTTGACGGGTTGGCGACAGCGAGAGTGGTGCTTGACGATTCCAGCGCCACGGTGACGGTCGTGATTCCCGAGGTGCTCCCGTTAAAGTTGCTGTCTCCGCCATAGACCATGGTGATGTTGTGCCTGCCGGGGGACAACGAACTGGTGGTGTAGTACGCCTCGCCGCTCGCATCGAGGTTGCCGGACGCAATCACAGTCGAGCCATCGAGGAACTGGTAGGTTCCGGTGGGAATCAGGCCCGCTCCCGGCGTCTGCGGACGACCGAGGATGGTTACGCTTGTGCCGTAGGTGCTCACTGAGACGCTGCCGGTGTTGGCAAAGTTGTTCACCGCTGTTGTCAGCGCCGCCACGGGATTCCAGTTGTTCGTAAAGCCGGTGTAGGTTTCGGTGGGCACGGTTGCGGAGAGGAACGTTACCGGCGCGTACTGGGCCGCCTCCGCCGCACTCAACTGGGTCTTGAGGGTGTTCGCATTTTCGAGAGTGCCTGGATCCTGCGATGTGGTCTCACGCGTACCGGTGACACCAGAACCCGTATTGCCGCCGGTCGGAGTCACGGTGCCGCCGAACAATGTCGCCGGATAAGGCGCCGTTCCCACCGCGGGATCCGTGTACTGCTGCGAGTTGTATTCGGCATAGGTCGAGGTCGGCAGATTGGTGTCGCCGCTGAACTCGATCCAGCCCACCGGATTCACCTGATCCACAGATGAGTTCAGCATGATCCATGTGGAATACGCGCCGTACGGCCTGCCGTAATAGAGAGCTGTCATTCCCGTGCTTTGCGACATCAGCGTGCAGCCGTTGCAGATGTAGCCGCTCAGATAGTCCTGAGCACTGCCGGTCTGGGACTTCTTGTTCTGTGCTTCGATGGTCTCGGTGCCGGTGGCCGTTGTGCCGTGCCATGTGGTGAAAAAGTTGGTGTGGTCGAACACCATCGCCGCGTCGCCAAACACGTAATCCACGTCGCCGGTGATGGTGCCCTTCCACATGTACTGGCGCGCGGGCGTGCATGTGCTGCCGCAGCCCTGGCTGCCCGCGTAGAGCGTGTCCTGCTGGCTGGCCAGGTTTACGTTGTTCAGAACTGCCTGGTCGCCCGTGATCCAAAGAGCCAGCGCCTGCGAGTTGCATTGGTGCTGGGAGTTATACAGCGACTGCAGCGTTTGCGCCGTGCCTGCCGCGCAGGAGCCGCTCGAAGTGTTGTAACTCGAAGTGGCCGTCGTATCCGTGTTGTAGGTGTTTTGAATCGTTAGATATTCGGCATAGAAGTTCGTGGGCGTGTATTGCACGGCGTTGGTCACGCCGATCGGCGACGATGTGCTTCCCGCGGTCTGCCCCATGTAGAGGCTCTTCGATACATCCAGAGTGGACGACCCTTGGTCGCCGTTGGCGTTGGCGTTGCCGGCGCCGGTGCCCGTGCCGAGATAACCCAAGTAGGGACTTGAGAACGCTCCGTCCTCGCCCGCCAGAATCACCTTGGTCGGATCGCCGCCCAGGCCGCGCAGCGCGACATTGGGATAACTGATGGCGTTCTGGCCGGCGTAGGTTCCAGGCTTGATGTAAATCGCTCCGCCGGTCGTGGGCAGTGCGGCCAGCGCCGCCGACAAGTTGGTGTAGTTGCCGGTTCCATCGACAGCAACCACGCTCGTCGATGCGCCCGCCACGGCAGTCGTATTGGCCTTGATCACGGTGTAGCTGCCGGCGCTGCTGGTTGAACTCGCGTAATCTACTGAGTCGCTCGGATAGAACGTCACTCCAAGCGTGTAACTGCCGATGGGCAAATACGTCGCAGCATCAACGGTGATCGGCGATCCGCCGGAAGGCGTTGCCGTGTACACAAAGTTTCCGGGTACCGCCGGTGAGGCCGATGCATCGAGTGCGCCTGTGCCGATCGACTGGCTCACCTGCTGCGTGTTGCTGCTCGGTGTCCAACTGATTGAAGTCGAAACCTGGCCGATCGAGAAGCCTTGCGGCGTTCCCGAGTTCGATCCGGTAAAGCCGCCCGTGGTAGCGTAGGTCGCCGAGATGGTGTGCGACCCCGCCGCGAGCCCCGAAATCGTTACGATTGCCTGGCCGACCGTGCCGTTCGCCACAAGCGTCGGATTAGTGACGGTCGAGTCCACTGTCACAGCCACAGTTCCGCCTGGCGCGGTCGCTCCCGATGCCGGAGTCACCGACACTGTAAAGGTGGCCTCGGTTCCGGACGCGGCATAGATGGGAGACGAAGGCGACGGCGCGCTGATGGTCGTGGTGGTCGCAACGGCCTGGCCCTGCAAGGTTCCCGTCAGGGCGAGGCTCCCTGTGGTCGACGCCGCAGGCAGGAAGCTTAACAAATCCGTAACGCTACCCGAGCCGTTGCCTACCAGAGCCGCGTTCAGCGTACAACTCTGCCCTGCGCTCAAGGCGCCCAGCACGCTTGAAGAGAACGGGCAACCGTCGCTGTTTCCGCCCGTCACGCTGAAGTTCATCGTGTTGGTTACGGTATTCGAGCCCGTAATCGCCTGTGTCCCTGCGTCAGTCAACGTCGCGCTGTACACGGTCGATTCGTTGGTGCCGAAGTCATAGTTGCCCACGCCGCGCTGCACCTCGGTGATGCTGGTGTTATTCGAATCGGCGCTATAGACGTTGCCCTTGCCGTCGACCGCCAGGCCTGTTGGCGTGGTCAGGCCTGTCAGCACGGTTACCGTGGTCGGCCCGCTGACTGGAACCATCAGCACGGAATGAGTGTCCAGGTCCTGCACGTACACGTCGCCTGCCGCATCCACGGCGAGCCCAGCAGGATTGACGCCCGGCAAGAGCGTGGTTTGCGCGTAGCTGCCCGTGGCGCCCGGCGCTAGCTTGTAGACCTTGCCCGCGCCCGCGTCGGCGACGTACACATTGCCGGCGGCGTCAACCGCCAGGCTGGCTATGGTCGAAAAGCCGCTCGCAATGGTCGACTGAGGCTGCGCGGTGTTTGGCGTCAGTGAGACCACGTACACAGACTCTGTCGCCTCATCGGCGACGTAGAGGTTGTCTGCCTTGTCCACGGCGATGGCGACCGGTTCCGGCGTGGCGCCGTTACTGTAGGAAATCGTTGCTGCGGTGTAGGAGGACGGCGTCCCTGCTGTACTTACCACAAGCTCTTGAATTGTGGAGGTTCCATTGTTTACGACAAAGATGTTGCCCGTCGCGTCTACCGCGATCTGGCTGGGTGTTGCCGTTAGCGTGGGTGAGAGAGGGTACGAACTTCCGTTTATCGATTCCAGAACGCTCGTCCCATTGGCCGCGTATACATTTGCCGCGCCGTCCACCGCAACGCTTGCCGGAGTGATGGAATTGAAGATCGTGCCGGTCGAGAGCGGAAGACTTGTTCCGCCCGCCGCCGCATTGTCAACAGTCAGCACCGAGCCGCTCACTGTGGCGCCCGCATTCAAGGTGAGCGACTCGCCGCTCGATGTATTTGCAACCGTCAAAGATGCTGAACGCAGGCCGGCTTCGGATGGCGTGACAGTGACGGAGACCGTGCAATCGACACTGGAATCTGCACGCAGGGTGCAGGCCGGCGTGCCGAAGCTCATGTCGCCGTCGGAGGAGTGGTGCAGGGTCGACGTGGAAGCGGTGGCTCCTGGGAAATGCGCTGCAAACGTCTGCGTCTGCACTGTGCCCAGAGTCTGTGGCGCCATTCCCTGCGCCAGCACCTTGCGGACGATCGTATTGCTGCTTGATGTCGTGGCGTCGTAGATGTAGAGATTGCCCTGTGCATCCACGGCCAGCGGCAGGGCGCTGTTGCCATTGGCAAAGGTGGCATACGACGACCCAGAGGAACTGCTCACAGGGCAGCCGTCACCAAGCGTGTCGATCGATTTGGCTCCGGAAGTGCCGTTGCAATAGGCTCCCGCAGTGGCCGGATTGCTCGCGCCGGGGACCAGGAGGGTGCGAACGTAGCCCGTGCTTATATCAAAAAAGTAAACAGCATTGTTTGCTGCCGTGCTGCTGTAGACGCCCAGATAGAGATTGCCCTGTGGACTGATGCCCAAACGGCGCATTCCGCTGCTCGAAATCGTAGTGCTTGTGCCCAGGGTCGGCGTCGCGGAGATCGCTGTGCTTCCGCCTCCGGCCAGCATGTAGATGTAGCCCGGCACGGCGGCCGCGAATCCGGTGAAATTCTTGTTGTTCACGTAAATAGCATTCTTCATGGCCTGGCCGGCGATGTAGCCCGCTGTTCCCGAGGCGAAGTTTGTGCCGTCGCTCACAAACAGCACGCGAAGACCGCGTGCCGGGTCGGTATAAAGCATATTGCCGGCTGCATCCACTACCACGCCGGCTGCATAGCTTGTGCTGCCAGGTTCCGCGCTGCTGGTGAACAAGCAGCCGTCGCCGTAGGTGTCAGTTCCCGTGCCGGCAGTGCTCCATCCGGCAATTGCGGTTGCGCAGGCAGCGCCTTTGCTGTTGTCGCTCGTGCTGCTGTTGCCGTCAGCGATGGTATAGACGTATCCCGCCGTAATCGTTGACCAGGGGGTATTCTTTGCCAGAATCGTGTAAAGAGGATTGACGATGCCGTTATACGAAGCTGGCCCGACCACCACGCGCCAGCGTTCCGAACCGACGGCGGAGCCAAGATCGGCGTAATAGACATTGCCGTAGACATCGGCCGTCACGCCATCCGGGTTGTACGCAGTGCCGGTCGTCGTGCACGAACCGGTCTTGAACGCGGAGATGCTGTACGTAGAAGAGGCCGTTAGGAAGCCTGGAGCATTATCAATACCGGTCGCCTTGGTACCGGAACTGCCAGTGGTGCAGCCAGCCACCAGGCCCATGTTGCCCACATGGATCTGGATCGGGCTCGCAGCCGAAGGAGAAGGCGTGCCGCTGGTGCATAGTGGCGATGCCGCGCGGCAAAGGATATGTACCAGATTGTCGCCGTAGCCGGCCAGCAGCACGTTGCCGTAGGGGTCGATGCCGATGTTGCGCATGTTGGTGGCCGACTTGGCGTTGGCAAAGGGGCAGCCATCGCCGCTCGATGAGACCGCGCCCGCGCAATTCGACGAGGCGCTGCCGAGGAAGACACTGGTCGTTCCTGAGCTTTGGTTTGCCAGGTACACCTTGCCGCCGACGTCGTCGGAGATGAACACATTGCCATTGGCGTCCACGACTACACCGCCTCGCGCAGCTGCCGACGAAGAGCTATCCAATGTGGTCATGGTCGTGGGCAGCGCGGTAGGCGTTTGCGCGACGGCGCTTGTCAAAGCTGACAGACACACCAGCGTTAGGGTGGATTTCAGGATGAGACGGCGCATGGATTCCTCCGGTAATGGACAGTAAATTGCCGCAGTCCTCGCGACTGCGATGCCTTGGTTAGCCACTAAATAAGCCTCATGAAAGGTCTGACCTCAGCGAATCAGCGATTATCTTGAGGCTATCCCTTGAGTGTCAAGAGAAAATCGCGCGATTTGCTGTCCAAAATCAAGACAGAATTGAGCGCTTCGTCAATTTAACTGGGCTGCGGACGGAGGGATGCGCCTGCAAGTCTCTGAGACTGCGGCGCATAGCCAGAAATGGAGCAATAGGTATCGAGTACTTGGAATCAGTTGCAAGCGCGCTCGAACAACCACGTTGCGCTGCATTGCGAACCGGTGCGCGTTGCGGGCTTATCTCCTGTTCACTCGGCGCTCAGCCAATCCTTATGTTGGCGAATCTTGTCAGTTGGAGCACCATATGGTCTGACCTCTGATGGGCTCACAGCAAACAGAGTCAGGCTGCGTTCCGCAATCCGGACATTAAATAGCAGGACAAATCCCAGCATGCACCTTGCATGCCTCCCGAAAGAAATGATTCCAACCCGCAATTTGTTTCGCCCGCATGTCCCAGGAGACGCGGCATTATTTCTGCGAACTTGACAATGGGGACCCGAGGATCTCCGTCACTTCATTCTTCGAACAGCCTGGGATTGATGTCCCAGCATCCCGCGACTAGGCAACTGCTTCGTTCTTGAGCGTCTGTGCCACGATCGGATCGGCTTCGGCAAGCAGAATGAGGCGGTGCAGATAGGCGCGCGAGATGCAGAGGCTACGCGCGGCAATCGTCTTGTTGCCATGATTATCGCGCACGGCCGAAGCAACCAGATTCATCTTGTAGTTACGAACCTGGCGCTCAAATGAGCCGTCAGGATTGTAATCGCCGATTTCAAAGACGCTAGGGATGTCGTCCATGCACTCATCACGCTGAATCAACGGCAGGTCTTCGACTCGAATGGTACGATGGGGCGCCAGGATAATGGCCCGCTGAATGACGTTCTCAAGCTCGCGCACATTACCAGGCCACGTGTTGCTCTGAAGCACGGCCATCGCCTCTGGTTCAAGATCATCCATAGGCTTTTCAAACATCTGCGCATAATGGCGCAGGTAATGGGTAGCAATTGCGGGAATGTCGTCCGCGCGGTCCCGCAGCGATGGCGAGATGATCCTCATAACGTTAATACGGTAGTAGAGATCCTGGCGGAACTTTCCCTCGGCAACCAGCTTGCTCAAGTCCCGATGGGTAGCGAAGACCATCCGGGCCCGCAGAGGAATGTATCGGCTGCTGCCCAGGCGGTTAAACTCCATCTCCTGCAGAACGCGCAACAGCTTAACTTGAGTAGACAGGCTCAGGTCGCCTATTTCATCCAGGAAGAGCGTACCGTCACCGGCCTGTTCAAAGTAGCCTTCGCGAGTTCCCACGGCTCCGGTGAAGGCGCCTTTCTCGTGGCCGAACAATTCGGCCTCGATCAGCGTTTCAGGGATCGCTCCGCAAGACACAGCCACAAACGGGCGGCTGGCTCGTGAGCCGAGATTGTGGATGGCGCGAGCGATCAGTTCCTTGCCGGTTCCGCTTTCGCCGGTTATCAGAACTGAAGCATTGATATTGGCAACGCGCTTGACCAGTTCATAGACCTTCAGCATCTGCGTACTACAGCCGATCATCCGGTCGCAGTTAGCGGGCGCCTCCATTTGATGTTGCATGGAACGATGTTGCTCTTTGAGCAACCGACTCTCGTACGCCTGACTGAGCAGTGTCTTAAGATTGCGAATGGAGGGTGGTGTGCGGCAGTAGCCGAATCCGCCCAGCTTGACCAGTTCATGCGCGGTCGACGCCATTGCGTCGTCGGACATAATCACCGCTGGAACCTTTGTACCTATTAGTCTGCGCGAGCAATCGATGCGCTCCTGCAGCGACGTCTGACTCGATGTCAAGTCCAGAATCATGACGTCGCAGCCCCCGTCGGCGCAAAGGCTGCTCATCTCCTCTTCATCCTGCGCCAGGGTAAGTGCAAAACCTTGGCCCAAGGCCGAGGGCAACAATAACTGCAATCTCGCGTCGTCTGAATGTAGCCCAATCTTAATCATGATTCGGCAAACTCTCTCGATGTACTTTGCCCCTTATGCTTCATCTGGATAAGAGAAAGCGGCTTTCGCGCAAAATGCATTGATCCAGGCGGGTATCTCTTGTATGGCTTGGGCCACTTTGAAACAGCAAGACCCTGAATTCCTGATTGCCTATTTGCGCACCGCTGTTCTCTTCCATGGCCTGCCGTCTGGATCGGAGAAAATCGGCGTACCGTCTACGCCTGTTCCGGTCAAATTGCCTGTCTTGGCGCGCGCGCGCTTCGAAGAGGCGAACATTGTGTCAAGCCGGAAATAGCTGAAAGTCAACAATCCAATCAGCAAGATGCCAACTGCGGTCATGTCCAAGTAGGAATCAAACAATGCATTGCTCACTGTGTTCCTCCGGAGAATGATGAGTTCGCAGAATCTTTTGTAGTTTCTGAGATCTCATTAAGAACACGCTAACAACTTATCCAACCACTGTATGTGCTGTTTAGATCGCACTGGCACAATCTTCGTTGTTCGGAAGTTGCGACCTTGATCCTGAATAATTCTCGACGGGTCCTGCTTCGCGTCCCGCGAACTTTCAATTGACCAACAGCAATCGCGCACCGGTCAATTGTGATCAGTTGCATTGAGGAGTTTCCTGTAGCCTTCGCGGGAGAGGTAAGGCAGCCTATGTCCGTCCAAGCCGGATTTGACTATCAATTCCTTGCGGAGAACAGCCCCGATATCATCTGCAGCGCAGGAATGGACCGGATGCTGCGTTACGTATCCCCCGTCTCATCCGAAATCCTGGGCTGGAAGCCTGCGGAGATGGTCGGAAGAACAATCGATGATTTCATTCTTTTTGAGGATATTCACTTCCTTGCCGCTGCATTTGCCGGCCAAAGTCAACAATCAACTGTCAGGGTTCGAAGAAAGGACGGGACTGTAGCGTGGATGGAGAACCACACCCGCTTGGTTCGAAACTCCGCCACGGGAGAGCAGGAAGAGCACGTTATCGTGATGCGTGATATCACTGCGCGCAGGATGCAGGAAGAGAGGTTAGCCGCTTGGGGGCTCACCGATGGCCCGACCGGACTTTCAAATCGCCGCGCGTTTGATGGCGCGCTCGATATGGAGTGGAAACGCGCGTTGCGCGGCGGATCCCAGATATCACTGCTTCTGTTCGATATCGTATGTCTAAAAGGATCGAACGGCGAAAACCAAACCTTGGTCGGAGATGACATGGTGTGCTCTGTGGGTGGGGTTGTGACCAGGATCATGCGCACGACGGATTTCGTCGCACGCTATGGTGGAGCTGAGATCGCGATCATCCTTCCCGATGTCGATATCACCGGCGCTTCCAAAGTGGCCCAAAAGGTGAGATCCGTCGTCCAGGCCCTCGTGTGTCCTGAAGTTGAAAATCAAGAATACGGCTGGCTCGTCGCGAATATAGGCGTGGCAACCGGACTTCCTGAGTGCGGTAAGGATTCGAAAATGCCGAACTCCCTTGTGCTGGCTGCGGATTGTGCCCTGAGAAATGCACAGCGTGAGGGCCAGACTTTTAGCGCCTGGCAAGGTGATTGGAGCTTCTTCGGCGGACTAATCTGGCCCACCTCAGCCAATTGAGGCCGTTTATCAATGGTGCGGCAGCGACGCAAGCCAATTCTTGCCCTGGATAGGCCCAAGGAATGCAGAACAAATCGCTTGCCCGGCATTTTAGGAGCACAGACGCAGCCCTCGTGGTGCACAGCGCGGGCCACCGTGCTCCCATATCAGTTGCTTCCTACCCGCCCGCCGCCTCGCCCAGCAGACAGTCCAGCTCTCTGAGACCTGGGTGGATTGATCGAGACTTACCCTGACGTGCGCCACCCCGTGCTCCTTCGATCAGATATTCGATGGTTGCATTGTTAGTTCGGGATAGCCGATTTCCAGCCATTGCCAGTGAACGCCAACGGAGACCAGTTGCAGGCGGCAAATCGTAAAACGATTCATAAGATCGCTATAAACTATTAATTCTAAAGGTATGGCGGGAGGGAGGGATTCACATCACAACATAAGCCGTTCAGAATGAAGTTGATGCAAAATCACTTCATATAAATACACCCAAAAGTACACCCATCGAGAATTGACTGAGAGATTTTGCCAGTAGTTGAAGGCTGAAAAACCACAACAACTTCATGCGCATTATGGACGTGCTGTGCCCGCCTGGATTAGTGAATCTGCTTCTGTTCGCAAGTGATTTCACTATATAGAACCCGATCTCATCCGCTTCAGGATCACGGTTGTGTGCCTAACTGCCGGCAAACCAGCGGACCTTCAGGGAAACGCAGATGCTGAACCCCCGTCAGTCTCCTGGTCCCTGATCCGCCCATAAAACCAATCGTAAGCAGCGGCCGCGTGTGCTACACGTGTGCCGCATTCTTCACCTTAGGAAGGAATATGGTTGGCAAGATTGGCCTGATCATTCGCCGCGAACCCAGAACATGGCCGTAAATGATAGCGACCTTCATCACGCACAAAGTTGGGCGCAAGCCCGCATCACGCGCCTGGCGTATTTGGCCGAGAAGCCGGTTTTACGTCCAGATGGATTGGATATGTAAACACTGGCCGGTCGGGCCGAGGACTGGCGCGGTAGCCGGTGGTACTCCCGGAATTCAAACTCTGGCAGCATCCTCAGAGGTCATGTTTCAAAAGGGGCGGTGAAAATCGATCGGCCGCCACAGCCTTTTGAAACGGCCAAGACCCTGGAATAGCCGCCATTTCCGTTCGCAAAGCTCGCGCAAATTGTGCCATCTTATCTCACTGAAAACCAAAGGTAATTTTGGACGAAAAGAGCTGTTCCAAAACCTATAACTTCAGAAACGGCGTCTTCCACTTATGATCGTGACGAGGAAATCTGGGAGGCGACACTCTCAGCTATATCTTTCGCGATTATCAAGATCCGCCATTCCGGCTTAAAGTAAGTCTGGACGGACTTCTCAGGATCAATTCGGGCAGCTCCGCAGATTCGCCCGAACGATTCCGTTTCACACAACTTTCCAATATGCAGCGAAACGGTCCCAGCTCTGGTTCAATGGCTTCAAAAGGATCTCGTTCTCCTGGTCTGCAATGCTGAAGTGCAGTGGCCGGTCGGGAACGGGGCGAATCCAATCGCTCAGTGAGGAGCCATGAGCCTTGAGGACAGGCGCCGATAAGGGCGGCGCCTCTTCAATTTCGGGGCCCTGGTTGTGCATCAGAACTTCATCGATTCCGTCGCGCGGAAACTGCCCGGCCAGCACGATGGGCCCAAAGAGAAATGCCTGTTGGGAAGGATCGTCGGTGAGCGGCTCCGCCGTGAGCTGCATGGGCGTGACGAATTCAATGCGATCGCCGGTTTTCCACGGGCGGCGAATCGCTAGATAGCTGCAAGGCGAGGCAGCGACTGAGAGCTGGTGTCCGTTGATCAATACGGAAACCGACGCCGTGGCCCAGCCTGGTACACGCAGATGCAGTGTCCACTCGCCGGTAGGCGAGGCCTGAACGGTGAATAGCGTCTTGCCGCTTTCTGGGAAATTTGTACTTTGACGCAGCTCGATTCCGCGGTCTTTCCAGTTCAGTCTCGACGGTACAAACAGATTCACGTACACGCCTTCGTCGTCGTGGAAGTAGATTGAGTCGTTCAGTTTGGCGAAGTCCTCGAGCGCGGTTCCGGTGCAGCACCAGAAAGTTTCATCCTCCGTGCAAAGGGTCTTCCACGCTCCGGGAGACATCGACAGAAAATAAGTGGTCAGGCCAGACTCCGGCTGAATTGCACCGAGACGATGGTTAAGAAGATTGCGCTCGTAGTAGTCGACGTAGCGCGTGTCTGCCGTCCAGGCGTAGAGATGACGCGTGAGCTTCATCATGTTGTAGGCACAACAGCACTCCTGGTGATGCGAACCAGCCGCAATTTCAAGCGCGAGATGGTGCGCGTTGGTCAGCCAGCTTTCGGTGTTTGCCGACCCACCGGTTGCGTAGGTACGCGACGCGGCGATCGTCTCCCAGAAGAACCCGGCCACGTTTCCGAACCGTGCATCGCTTGTGAGCTCGTAGCGCCGGGCTGCTCCAACTACTTGTGGCATGTGCGTATTGGCGTGCAGCCCCTTTAACTGGTCCTGGCGGAGCGCAAGTGGTGTGAAGAAGATTTTCTTCGTGAATCGATCTCCGGCATGCGCCCAGCGATCGTTTCCCGTCACTTCAGCGAACTGGTAAAGTACATCGTTCATTCCACCGTATTCGGTATTCAGAATGTCCTGCATGTGCGCTTCCGTTTGATTACCGCTCCACCGATCCACCCATTCGGCAAGTTGGAGCAGTACGCCGAGCGCCTGACTGTTACCTGCGCGGACGCTCATATCGAGCAGGCCGGCCATGATCTTGTGCAAGGTATAAAAGGGCGCCCACACTTTCTCGCGCCGGTTGAGGCGCTCAAAGAACTCCAGCGGAAAGGCGCTGACATAGCCTCTGCTGTTGAGTTTGCTTTGGCACTCCGCAATTCCCGTCACCAACTCGTCAGCTTTTTCTTTGACCGCAGCGTCCCTCGTGGCGGCATACAGGTAGGCGGCAGCGGAGAGATAGTGACCCGTGAAATGTCCGCGCAACTCCGAGTGTGGAGATTCCCATCCGCCGAGCGGTTTGGCGTTCGACGCGATTCCGGCGTTCACGCGAAAGTTGTGCAGCAGGCGATCGTTGGGCAGGCGCATCATATAGGCGCGGTTCCAGTCGCGCGCGTCTTTGAGCGGGCCAGCCTCGAGCTGAACATCCGCGAGCGAAAATGCCTGCAATCTCGGGCGAATCTTCCGACGCGCGAAGATCAGCTCGCCGGCAAATGGATCGGGCTCGTCGATATGGCGGTGCCTGTTGTAGGCTGCCGCGGACTTCGGCTTGTGCTGCTCGGTCGGCGGTAGCGCGGCATTTCCTGCGGGCTCTTGGGAAGTGCTCTGCTGCGATTGCATCCCTGGCCCAAGTGCCACGGCAATCGGTGCCAACACTGCGGTCCTGGTAAACTGCCTGCGATTCATTGCATCCTTCATTGAGGCGTTCCGGAAATCACCCATCGCGCTTCTTTCGGGGGATTTGATATTGCTACTTCAAGTTGCCTTCAGTAGCTGATCTTCCGGTGTGCACGTTGAGTGTCCACGGTTGCGGAGGCGGTAACTTCATCGAGGCCGCGGAGATTTCGAGCGGCATCCACAAATAGCGTGAGTCCGACAGCTGGCCTGGGCGCCACAGGTCGCCCATAAAGATGATTGTGGTTGTTCTTGAGCCTACGACCTTGAAGAGCATGGTGGATTGCGAATCGTAATTGTTCGCTTCAGGAGGTGCGAGGCTCTTGAATTCCGACCAGGGACCGCTGAGCGCCTGCGCAGTGGCATACACGTTGGGATTCGGACGCCAACCAGTCATGTGCGAGCCGACCACGTAATAGAGGGCCTCGTAGTGCACCAGCGCGCCACCCTCCAGCGGAGCGGCGATGAAGCAGGTTTTTTCGACATCCATAAAGTCGGCCGTCAGCTTTGCGATGAAGAAGCCTTTGGTCGGGCGGGATTCGAAGATGAGATACGCCGATCCGTCGTCATCGACAAACTGACCGATGTCGCGGCTCTCCTGGCCGAGAGGCCGGAATGACTTGACATACGCGTAAGGGCCGTAAATGTGGTTGCTGACCGCAATCATGACACGGGCAAATTTGTAATGGGCATCATCGAGGTGCGCGTACATCACAAACTGGTGCGAGCGGGCGTTGACGAATACTTTGGGCCGCTCAAGGACCCAATGCGGGCCGAGATGCTCGGGATCTGCGAGGGCCAGCACCCGGCCACGCAATTTCCAGTGCACGAGGTCGCGCGAGGAATAGCAGGCGACATAACGTTTGTCGGTTTCATTCGATGACGAGCGATCTTCACCGAACCAGTAAAACTGATCCTTCCATTTGGTAATGCCGCCGCCGTGCGCCTGGATGCGTTCGCCGCGGCTGTCGATCCAGGGATATCCAGGGCGAATCGCGCCTTGCGCGATCGACGGCCGGGTGCCTGCGATCACGAGAACGATGAGTGCGGCAACAAGGATCAGCGCCTGTGCCGCACACTTCGATCTTCGGTCCCGATCGAGCGCGAGAGACACTGCATCGTTGCCCGTTCGTCTGCTGCTAGGATTCATCCCATTTGTTTCCATGCGTACACGACGTAGCTGGATGTGCCCGTCTCGCCGGCTTGCCGGCTGTTCCAACTCAAGCGGACCATACCTTTGTTGTCGGCTAAAGTAAACGGCAGCGAGCCGTCGCCATAGACGCGCGCGGTGAGGCGGCGCGATTGTGGTGAGCCAGCGAACAATCCTACGTCGGCCCAAGGCACGATACTGCCACTCTTCACATAGATCGGAATTTTCTCCGTCGATGCGGTCACAATCAGATCGGTGCCGCCCCTGATAGGACTGCCGGTCCAGAAGTCGTGCCATTCTCCTTCGGGAACCACAACCCTGCGCGAAGGTTCTCCGGCAAACAGCGGCGCAACCATCATGCGGTCGCCGATCATGTACTGATCGTCGACAGCGCGAAGCCGCTTGTCGTTCGGCACGTCCATTACTAGTGCGCGGAAAGGCGGAGTGCCATCGAGGGCGTAGCGCTGGAATGCGGCAGTGAGATACGGCACCAGTTGCATGCGCCAACCGATGATCTCGCGACAGCGCGCTTCGAGTCGCTCCCAGCCGTCAAGCAGTTGATCCGCATTGTTCAGACGCCGGATAAGTTGCTTCCACGGGGGATTCTTGATGTACCAGCCGTTGATCATAGCGAGTGGTGAGAACACGACACTCTGCAGCCGCCGGAGCAAATCTTCTTCACTCACGGCGTCGCGCACTTCCGGGCACCAGAGCAATCCGCTGAAGCCGGAATTGACGAGCGCCCGAATGAAATCGCGATGATTGTAGAGGTCGCTATAGAGTGCAAAGGGATAGGGCGCAGCGAGAGCACCGCTGGAGCGAACGAGATTGTAGGTTGGCAGTCCACGCTTCCGGTACTCATTCCAAATGGTCATCTGATAGCGCAGCCCAAACAGGTTGTGCATCTGCTCGCCATCGACTCCTGATGGAAACGTGCTGCACTCCGGAAAGGACCAGGCACCGGTGTAATCGGAGTTATCGCACTCATCGAGTTTGAATCCACTCACGCCGGCTTCGACAAGGGTCCTTCCGTGGTAGTCGCCAAAACTTGTGCGCGCCGGCTCGCCGGCAAAGTCTGGAACGAGACCGCCCCATACGCCGAAGTCGGCGGAGTTCTGCTTAATTGCCGGAAATAGCGGCGACGCGGGGTGAGTGAAAGCGTGCTCCCAAAGATTGATACGAAAATTCATCTGCTGCGCGGAACTTAGGAGTGCTGCGGGCTCGGGGAAACGATCATTGTTCCATGCGAAGGTGCAGGAATATGTGTGCGTTTGCCAGCCTGCCTCAAGCCCTAGCACATCGCAGGGGATTTGACGCTCGCGAAATTCCCTCGCCATTGCCAACACGTTCTGTTGAGTGGCCCGCGACTCCGTGCGATACCAGAAGCCCAAACCCCACTCGGGTGGGACATGACCGCCGCCGGAGAACACGTTGTATCGCCGCACCGCGCTCAACATGTCGGGGCCGGCAAAAAGATAAACATCGACGCCCGCGGCACGAGGCACCTCAACGACGATCTGTCCGGCGTCACTGTCCTGGATGTTATGGGTGTAGTTTGGATCGGGGTCGGCGTTGCCAACCGAATCCACCGTATGGTCGGGCCCCGGTCTCGCATCGCCGAAATAAAACGTTGCGTACCGCGCCGTGTCGATCAGAATTCCGATGCCTTCGGTAGTTACATAGAAAGGCACAGGCGCGTGCGAATCGCCGGTATCGAATTTGGGATCCGCATTGACGCGCACGACTTTCTTTTTGCCGCGCTGCGCAAACGAGAGAAATTGCAAGCCCATTCCATAAATTTGCTCATTAGGCCGGAGCGGCAGCTGGATTAAGCAGCCGCGGGACGACTGCCGGCCGCGCAGTGCATCGAGGGGAGGTGTATCTACCTGGGGCAGCCGCGCAAAGGCTTCGGTCTGCACTGGGATCATACGAGTTGAAACCGGAGTAAAGGTTTCCGGCGTTCCGATGGTGGCTTTCCACACGCCGGGATGGATTTGTTTCCATGCGAATTTGCCTTCCGGTTCCGATCTGCCCTGGGATGCGGGTTGCCAACCACTTTCGGCGTGCGAAAGGTGAGGAAGGCTTGTGACTGCTCCGAGCGCTAGTCCCTTGGCAACCGCACGCCGCGTGAATTTCATTGTTCGTTCTCCTCTGGTTCCCGTCGTTCCCGCGTCACGCGTTCCCCGGGTTGTGGCATTGCTCGGTGTTTACGTGTGTCTGATGACTCTATTCGCATGCGGCACTTCCTGCGAAGGAATTGCTGAGACAGATGTGGGCCGGAACCACGAAAGACTCCGGCCCGCGGTTGTTAACGGTTTTAATCCTGCCGCTACCAGGTCAGGCGGCCAGAGATCTGAATTGTCCGATTGGATTGGCTTCCATTCCCCGAAGTACCGAGCCGGACAATGCCGAAGAGTCCATCCGATGTAGAGGTATCGTAGCCAGAGGCAAAGGTCTGCAGATGATTAAAGACGTTGAATGCGTCGATTCTCATCTGGAAAGCCATCTCCCTGACAAGGGCGAAGTTCTTCGAGACGTTGGCGTTCAACTGGTCGTTGGGTCCCTCACGAGCGCCGGTGTACTCGACATTAGGGTTCACCTGGTACGTGGTGTTGATGGAAATGTAGTTCGGCGTCGTGCACAATCCGGCAGTCACAAGCGGCACCGATTGGGGTATCCAATCGTAACCACCCGAGGATGGATCCACGGTTGCAACGCAGGGTTTGAGGCGCTGGATATAATTATCCGAACCCGTGGCCTGGAGGGTGGGATACCAGGGATTTGAATTGCCGGCCCAGTACCTCGTCTTCGGTAGAAGATTGCCTCCGTTCGCTTTCTGGTTGACGATCCAACCACTCGCCATAGCCTGCGGGAATCCGCTCTGATACTCGTAGGAATCGGCAGTTTGCCAGCCTCCCACGACCAGGTCGAGAACACGAGGCATGTTCGGGAAAAATCCACTGCCCCGCGCAATGGGAAGCTTGTAAACGATCAAGGCTGTCAGCCGGTGCGGAACATCCGTTCCCGAGAGCACACGAGACGGAATGCGATTGACAACATCCGCAAATCCTGTATTGACGATGAATTTGGAATGCGTGTAGCCAACATTGGCGGTAAGACCCCACGAGGTTCTGTGGGTGTAG
>Ga0302319_10011636_pt1 | contig 16679 bp, 15 predicted proteins | sample Bog_T0_2_FD_203319 | JGI IMG/M metagenome (GOLD analysis project Ga0302319, IMG submission 203319) | Peat permafrost microbial communities from Stordalen Mire near Abisko, Sweden - Bog_T0_2 | ecosystem: Environmental > Terrestrial > Soil > Wetlands > Peat | place: Sweden: Abisko, Stordalen Mire...
AAACCACTTCCCTTGACACGGGGGGCACGGCTTCGTCGAAGCTGATGCCCTCATCCTCCATGCGGCTGCGAATGGCTTCGAGGACGGCGAATCCGCTATGGCCCTCATTCATGTGGTAAACGCCGGGCGTGATTCCCATCGCCCGCAATGCCCGCACGCCGCCGACGCCAAGCAGCAGTTCCTGGCGAATGCGCACGCGCCCATCCCCGCCGTAAAGCCGCGACGTCAGTTCACGATCCTCCGGCGCGTTGCCTTCCACATTGGAATCCAGCAGCAACAGATCGCAGCGCCCTACCTTGACGCGCCAGACCTTGGCCCGAATCGCCCCGCCCCGCGTCTGAATCTGGATCGTGACGGGAAGCCCGTTCGACCCGATAGCCGGCTCCATCGGCAGATGATTCAGATCCGTCTGGAAGTAGTCTTCCTGCTGCCAGCCGGTCTCATCCAAACGCTGTCGGAAATAACCCTGACCGTAAAACAATCCGATCCCGATCAGCGGAATATCCAGATCGGACGCGCTCTTGATGTGATCGCCCGCCAACACACCCAAGCCGCCGGAATAGATGGGAATCGATTCATGCAAGCCGAACTCTGCCGAGAAATACGCCACCGGCCGCGGACGCAGCACGCCCGCATGGGTCGCCCCCCAGGTACGATCGGCATGCAGATATTCGCGCAGACGCCGATACGCATAATTGACGCGGCTGTGCAGTGCCAGTTCACTCGCACGCCGTTCGATCACCGTAAGCGGCAGTTCCGATAACAAGGCCATCGGGTTGTAGTTGACCCGCCGCCAGCGGACCGGATCCAGTTCGCGAAAGATGCCAGTCGAATCGTGATCCCAGCTCCACCACAGATTGCGCGCCAGCGCCCAAAGGCGTTCCTGCAGCGGGGCGATGAACTTTTCAAGCGTGCGCGCTTCGCTCACTACAGGCGCCACTTCCGCCGCCGCCAAAGTGAGCATGCGGATGTCCTGTTCGCCGAACACTCGCGGGTCGACCGTCTGCACCACCAGCACACCCTGCAGTACGCCGCGATCGATCAGCGGTACTCCGAGGAAAGACTGATAGCGCTCCTCGCCCGATTCGCCGAAATATTTGAAGCGCGGGTGCTGCTTCACCTGCTCCACCGCCACCGGACCCACCTGCTCCGCCACCAGACCCGCCAGACCTTCATGCAGTGCCAGGCGCAGTGTGCCGATGCATTCGCGGCGCAGCCCCAGCGTGGCAGCCAGCACCAGATTGGCGCGGTCGGGCTCCAGCAGATACGCGGAACACACATCGGTCTGGAAACGCTTCGCAATCAGCGCGACCACGTTCATCAGCGTCTCGGCGGGCTTACCGCCCTCCAGCGTCAAATGACTGATTTCATCCAGCGTCAGAACATAGCTGGCCTCACTCATAGCTGCGGATGGACTCATCGGACTTTGCTCCCTTGGGTTATCGATTTCGTACCGGTGGCGAACGGCCAACAGCGGACAACCAGGTTAACCGCGACGGAGCGGGATGGAACGATACGAATTCTTCAGTGTATCGGCCTGCCGCGCCGCACGCAATCAGCGCTTTTAATCGGGCTGATTCGATTTGCATGTTACGGGCCGCCGGCGCAGTGGTTTATTCTTTTGAATAACCATGGCCAACGCCAAAATTGTAGTCACTCTGGGCCCGGCCAGCGATTCCTCCGAAATCATCTGCGCCCTCATTCGCGCCGGAGCGAGTATCTTCCGCCTCAATGCTTCCCACGGCGCATGGAGCGACCACCAGAAGCGTATCGAAGCCGTGCGCGACGCCGAGAATGCCACCGGGATTCCCGTCGCCACTCTGCTCGATTTACAGGGACCGAAGATCCGCCTGGGCCGCTTCAAGGAAGGTAAATGCGTCCTGCGCAAAGGCACGCGTTTCACCATTACGACCGAAGAAATCATGGGCGACGAGACGCGCGCCTCCACCATCTACCCGTTGTTCGCGCAAGACGTAAAGCCCGGCAACAGAGTTCTTCTGAATGACGGCGCGGTTACACTGCGCGCGCGCTCCACCGATGGAGTCGCGGTCGAATTCGACGTAATCTCGGGCGGGCCCATCGGTAATCAGAAAGGTATCAACCTTCCTGGCGTGAAAGTCAGCGCGCCTTCCATGACGGAAAAAGACATTGCCGATCTGCAGGCGGGCGTGGCGGCCGGCGTGGATTTCGTGGCGCTTTCCTTTGTACGCACCGCGCGCGATGTGCAGGAATTGCGCGAGCGCATCGGCTCGGCGAAGATCCCCATCATTGCCAAGATCGAGAAGCCGGATGGCGTCGACAACATCGAGGAGATTCTCGAAGTCGCGAGCGGCATCATGGTGGCGCGCGGCGATCTGGGCGTCGAAATGTCGCTCGAAATGGTCCCGCCGATTCAGAAAAATCTGATCCGCCTGGCGCGGAAACATAATCGTTTTGTAATTACCGCAACGCAGATGCTCGAGTCGATGATCGAGAACGCCAATCCCACGCGCGCCGAAGTCAGCGACGTCGCCAACGCGATCTATGACGGTACCGACGCGGTGATGCTTTCGGCTGAAACTTCCGTGGGCAAATTTCCGGTGGCAGCGGTCGATTACATGACGCGTATCGCCGCCGAGACCGAACGCGGGCTGCGCCAATCGCCTTATCCTGAACTCACCGATTCGGTATCGTCCGATTCGGAGATTGTCGCGCGTGCGGCAGTGCGCGCGGCCCATGCCGCCGGAGCCCAGGCCATCGTCGTCTTCACCGAGGGTGGTTACAGTGCGCGCCTGATCTCACGCTATCGTCCGCCGGTCAGAATCATCGCCATGACCAATTCCCTGGACGTAGTGCATCGCCTGCTTGTAAATTATGCGGTGACGCCGGTGGTCGCGCCCGAAGTCAAGACCACCGACCAGATGCTGGGGCAGATGGACACCCTGCTGGTAGAGCGTGGATTGCTCTGTAAAGGCGACAAGGTGATCTTCGTGGCGGGCACTCCGGTGGGCAGCGCGGGCTCGACCAACCTGATGAAGCTGCATCGCGTTTCCTGAAGCGGCCGCGATACAATGCCCCTGCATGAATAACTCTGGTCTGAAGGGACGCAAGGCCCTCGTAACAGGCGCAAGCAAAGGTCTCGGCCGTGCCATGGCCATCGCACTCGCCAAGAATGGCGCGCACTTAATCCTCGTGTCGCGCGATCGCGAAAAACTCGAAGCCGTCGCGAAGGAGATCACCGATGACGGCGGCCAGGCCGATGTCTTCCCCGCCGATATCACCAAAGAGGAGCAGGTTCAACAGCTTGAGGCCGAGGTCCGTTCCAAAATCGGCCAGGTGCAGATCCTGATCAATAACGCCGGCACCAATCTGCGCCGGGACATCACCGACTTCACCCTCGCGGAATGGCGCGGCGTGCAGGATACCAACCTCACCAGCGCGTTTCTCATGTGCCGCGCCTTCGTGCCGCACATGAAAGGCACCGGCTACGGCCGCATCATCAACATGACGTCGATCATGGCGCACGTTTCCATTCCGCAGCGCTCGCTCTATTCATCCACCAAGGCGGCGCTTCTGGGCATCACGAAGGCGCTCGCGCTCGAACTGGCGGCGGAGGGGATCACAGTCAACGGCATCAGCCCCGGCCCGATAGCAACGGAAATGAACGCGCCTATTCTGCAGAATCCGGAGTTGAACGCGCAGTTCATTTCAAAGATCCCCGTAGGGCGCTGGGGCAAGGTGGAAGAGGTGGGCGCGCTCGCAGCATTTCTCTGCGGCGACGACGCGGGTTTCATCACCGGGACGGACATCCTGATCGACGGGGGTTGGTGTGCAGCGTAAGGCTGCGCTTCTGATCGCGCTATCGCTGCTCAGCCTCTCCTGCAATCGCGAGAAACAAAGGCGCATCGCCGTGATCCCGAAAGGAACGTCCCACGTCTTCTGGCAGGCCATCCATGCGGGCGCCAACGCGGCCGGCAAAGAATTTCACGAAGAGATCCTGTGGGATGGCCCGCCCAACGAAACCGATTACAGCCGCCAGTTGGAGATCGTCGATTCCATGCTCAACCGTCATGTGGATGGCATGGTGGTAGCGGCGGCCGACCGCACTACTCTGAACGCATCGCTCGATCGTGCGGCGCGCGAAAACATCCCCGTGGTGATCTTCGATTCCGGCGTCGATTCCTCGAACTATGTTTCCTTCGTCGCTACCGATAACTATTCCGGGGGCCAGATGGCGGCACGCAAACTGGCGCAGCTGCTCGATGGGAAAGGAACGGTCGGAATCATCGGCAATGCGCCCGGCAGCGCGTCGACGATCGATCGTGAAAGCGGCTTTAAGGACACGATGGCCAAGGAGTTCCCCAACGTGAAAATTGCCGCGGAACAATACGGCATGTCGGACGCAGCCAAGGGACTGGCGGTCACGGAGAATATTCTGACCGCGCATCCGGAGGTCAATGGCTTGTTCGCCTCGGCCGAACCGAGTTCGGTGGGAGCGGCGCAGGCCCTGAAATCGCGCGGCCTGGCGGGTAAGGTGAAGCTGGTGGCATTCGATTCGAGCGAGGGGTTAGTGGCGGATCTGAGTGCCGGAGTTATCGACGCGCTGATCGCGCAGGACCCGTTTAAGATCGGCTATGAAGGCGTAAAGGCCGTCACCGAAAAGCTCGACGGCAAGTCACCCGCGAAGAAGATCGATTTGAGCGCCACCGTTATCACGAAGGCGGATCTCGATAAACCGGAGATCAAAAAGCTGCTCCACCCCGACATTTAATCAACACTTACTTCGTGCGCGGTAAGCTCCGTGATCCCATGCCGCTCCCGGCCATCTGGCGCTTCAGCGCAATAACCAATTGCCTGCGCTGCTCGGGAGTCATGCGCTGAATCTCCTTAGCCAGCTTCTTGCGCTGCTTCGGCGTGAGCCGGTTCATCGCCTCGGCCAATCGTGCCTGCTCCGTCCCGCTGAATCCGGACGAGGGCCTGGTGGTCGGTGTCGGTGGTTTTACCACTTTGGGAACAGGCGCCGGTTTGGGCACCATCGAGAGCTGCGCGACCATGGGCACGGGGCAGATCACCCCGGCCAGCATCATTGGTGCGATTGATGCGACCCTAATACCGATCAGGCGCCAGAGCATTTATTCTCCTGACTTTCGAGCAACTGGTTGAACACCAGCGGCATCTCCGACATCACCCGCATCGTGCGCGCCCGGTAAGCCGCTACCGCCTCGCGCGGGAATTCGAAGAGATTCGACTCCGGCCACGTTCGACCGAAGATATCGATCAGCAGCGAGCGGTACTTCCCAGAATGCTTCCCGCTCGCATCACGCTGTTCCGTGTACGCCACTCGGTCGGCAGAAGTCAGCGCACATAGCAGCGGCTCGATACCCTCCGCCACCACTGTGCGATACTTCTGAATTTTCCGGATGGCCCCGTCGAGCGGCAGGTTTTTCCAGCATTCCCAGCCGGCACGCAGAGTTTCGTCTCTGTTCCAGCGCGTCATAGGGAATGCGCCGATCGTCCAGTCTCCCAGGTGCACCGCGTTTTGCCGCCCCGCGCCGTATAAGAGCAAGTCTTCCTCGTAGCGCGCGAACCAAATCGTCAGACGGTCGACCAACTCAGTCATGCGGGCCCGATCGATGCCCTCGCGGTATTCGGTTCCGAATATACCAACCGAGCGCGGAACTCTGCGCACCAGTTCCAACACCTGATCGGTAAGGATCTGCTGGCCAACGCTGTTTCCCGTGCCCAGTATCAACAGGTCGAAATCCCCCGGCGGAACGTCCCAGGGATCGAGACATCCGTGGTGCACTTCGGCTCCGGCAGGCATCATCGAATTGATCGCATGAAAACCCAGGCGGTCCGCGAAGTTGCCGCTGTTGTCGCAGGACATGACCAGCACACGGCGTCGCAACGGCAACCGGGTCTCGCCGGGCACAATGCGCAGAAGCACCCGATTATCGTCCGTACGGAGAGAACTCTGAAGATGAAAGCCCGCTTCCGCGAATACCCGGCACAACTCCTGAAGGCCTTCGTGCGCGCAATAACTCAAAATCACCGGGAGCCCGAACGCGCGCAGTTGTTTCAAAACCTTCCGCCAGTCCGGCACGAGCTCAAGCACGCCCAGAGCGGTGACGTGCGTTACGCCCGCGGGTCGCGGAATCGGCTGCTCGCTATTCTGCACAACATCGAACCGGGTGTAGCGGGATCCCGTCGGAAGGTAGTGTTCAAGCGCCGAACTGCCGGCTCCGAGATCCAGCACGCTGGCGCCGGCGGGAATGAAATCGGCCGCCATACGTACGCACTCGTTGGGCAAAGGAGCGCTGGCAGGCGCAGCACTAAGTAGCCGGCGGAGTTCGTGCTCCACGGACTTCATCACACTGTCCCAATCGCCGGCGACCGGCTGACGAAACAGTCGCATGGTAGGATACCAGGGCGAGTCTTCCCGTTCCAGCAGCCAGCGCCAATCCGGCGCAAAAGGGGTGAGCATCCACACCGGCGCTCCGAGCGACCCCGCCAGGTGAGCCACCGAGGTATCGACGGTGATTACCAAATCAAGCTGCGAGATAGCCGCCGCGGTCTCGGCGTAGTCGGTCAAGTGGGGTGCAAGGTCGCGGACCTTACTCTGCACGGCCGCTTCCGCAAGTTGCGCCACAGCCGGACCCACCTGCAGGCTGAACAACTGAACACCCGGACATTCAAGCAAAGGCGCGAACCGACGGCACGCCATCGAGCGCTTGCGGTCATTCTTATGCGCCGCGGTACCGGCCCAGACTATGCCGACTCTCAGTCCCGTCTTTTCTCCCAATATCCCGCTCCACTTCTGCTTCATTTCCGGCGGGATAACAAATGCGGCGGGCGGCGGAATGGTATCTTTATCCGTCGCGGCCAGGCGCGGCAGCGACAACAGATGGCATTGCACATCGAACGCCGGCAGCGGGAGATCCACCGGCGCGATCTCGCAACCGCCCAGCCAGCCCATCAAACGGACCAGGGGTTTAGGAGTCGGCAGGATCGCGTGGCCGCCACGGGCCTTGACAAAATTCAGATAGCGGACAAACTGGATGGTGTCTCCCGCGCCTTGTTCGGTATGGAGCAGAATACGGCGCCCGGCGAGCTCCGCGCCATCCCAAACGGGCTGGGGGAAAATCGGACGGCCAGCGACTTTGCGCATGCCCCATCGCCACTCGTATTCGCGAAAGCCTTCCCGGTAATCGCCCGCCAGCAGTTGTGTGAGTGCAAGATTAAAGTGCGCCTCTGCGTTGCCGGGTTCAAGAGCGCAGGCGCGTTCCATATAGTGCCTTGCCTCGGGCACGCGGCCCAGATCGAGCAGTATGCCCGCCGTAACCACCATCGTCCAGTGATCGTGCGGGCGCAGCGCCTCTGCTTTCCGCAGACACTCCAGCGCCTCCGCGGATCGGTCGAGCAAAGTCAGCACCACACCGCGGCTGGCCAGAATTCCGGGATGCTCTCCGCACGCGGTCAATCCCAGATCGCAGATGCTCAGAGCCTGTTCGGGTTTTTGATCGTCGGCCAGCAGAGTGGCCAGCTTGCTGTAAGCTTCGGGCCGTTTCGAGCCCAGTTCCACGCAGCGCGCCAGATGCGGTATCGCCTCCAGAGGGTGCTCCGCCATCAACGCCTCGCCCAGGGAAAGCTGGTAATCGGCATTGCGCTCGTCCGCGTGAACGGCCTTTTCGAGGTTGGATATGGCGGGCTCGAAGCGCTTTTGCCTTACCTGCGCCACGCCCAGAAGATAGCGAACTACCGGAATGCGCGGCGCATGTTGCACCGTCTTCTCCAGTAGCTTCAGCGCGTGGGCGTCGTCGCCCCGTTCCAGATGCCGGGAAGCTTCGGCGATGGCTTCTGCCAGCGAAAGTTGACGCCACGCACCGCTTCGCTCCTGCACGCGCACTGCGCTTTTCATATATGGCACCGGCGAACGCCTGGAAAACGTCAAATATCAAAAGGCTATCCCTGCAGGAGCTTAAGTAGCGCCTGCGGAGACGAATTGGCCTGCGCCAGCGCGGCTACCGACGCTTGTTCCAGCACTTGCGCCTTGGTGAGATTCGCCGCGGCCTTGGCGACATCCGCGTCCTTGATGCCCGATTCTGTGGCATCGAAGTTGGTGATCTGCGAATTCGCCAGGCTGATCGCATAGGTCAGCTTATTCTCACCCGCGCCGACACGCGCCTGAACCTGGCCGAGTTGAATAACCGCCGCAGTGATGGCGGCGACCGCTGCGAGCGCGTTCCCTGTCGCGGTAGCCGCCGCCGACGGGGCGACAATCGTCTGGGCGCCGGCGTTGACAAAAGCTCCGCCCGCCGCCGTGGTCGCCGCCGTGAAATTACTGTCGCTTTGGAAGGAGATGCCCGTTCCAAGGGCATTAGCCACCGCGTAAATGCCCAGCGACGAGGTCTGCGCATTAATCTCTGCCAGCGCGCTGGACAGAGAGTCGGCGCCCGTCAGCGTGACATTCGCGGAGCCCTGCCCATTCTGGAAAGTCAGCGTTTCAGCTGTGGGAGTATATGTCGGGTTCCCCGTGGAGGTGCTGTAAACGCCGTTGTTCGTGCCTGTGCCGAAGGTGGGATTGGCAAGCGTTGTCGCAGTCGCGATCGGGTCCACAACGTCCGTCGTCGTGTTGCTCACGGTGAAAGGAGTGCCGCCGCCGAAGCTCAATTGCCCATCGCTGCCAACCTGGGCCGTAATTCCATACTGCGTCAACTGACTGTTTAGAGAGCTCAGAACTCCTGCTTCCGTGAGTCCGCTGGCTCCGCCAGTGACAGTTGCCGTGATCGCTTGCGCCGCATTTTTATCGATCAGATTGAAGGTGAAAGTCTGACTGGCGTTGGTGAGGAACGTCGCTCCCGGCGCATCCAGACGCACCGTGTTGCTGGTCAACTCGGTCCCGCCGCCGAGCACGCTCGTATTCAGAACACCCAGACCCGCGGCATCCACCTGATTCTGAGGGCCGCTGAGGTCCACTTCCACCTGCGAGTTGGTGGATGTATTTCCGCCACCGATATAGACCTGATTGACGGTGTTCAGCAAACCGCCGGCCGCCAGACCGATGTTCGATGCCTGCTGGGTGACCTGGCTCACCAGTTGCTGATACTCCACGTCGATATTGGCGCGGTTGCCAGTAAAGGTGGTGCTGGCTGATTCGGTGGCAAGCGTCTGGAGGCGATTCAGAATTGTCGTGATATTGCTGAGGCCACCGTCGGCGATCTGCAGCGTATTGACGCCGTTATTGGCGTTGAGAACGCCCTGAGTCAATTCGGCGACACTGCTTTGATATTGGTTTGCAACCGCCAGACCGGCGGGGTCGTCTCCGGATGAGTTAATGCGGTAGCCCGAAGTCAGCTGCTCGATCGTCTGTGTCTGAAAGTTATTGATCGTGTTCAGATTGTTGCTGGCCACGAGCGAGGCATAGTTCGTTTGGAACGAAATTGACATTGAAAATCGCCTTCCGCGAGAGATTGTTCTTCGCGCGACATTCAATGCACTCGCCGAGCCATAAATCGTTCAACTTAATTTCCCTTGTTCTTAATACTTTAGCCATCTATATCCAGTGTTATGGTTTTGACGTCGGGACTTACCGTCAAAACTATGACAATAAAAAAAGGCCGGTCCGAAGCCCTTTCCGAGGAGAAGAGGAAAGGAGTTTCGAACCGGCCGGCGTTCCCGCGGTGAACCGCTTACACCGCGAGGAACAATGTGTTGCCGTCGCGATTAACCAGCAGCAGAACCGAATCGTCGTTGCCGGACTTGCCGGACTTGCCGACCGCCTGACTGAAGTCGCGAACGTTAGCCACCGCCTGATGATTCACCTGCTGAATCACATCGCCAGGCTTTAATCCGGAGTCGGCCGCATGGCTCGAGGGGTCGACCTCGGTGACCACCACACCCTGCGTCGAGGCGGGGATCTTGAGTTCCTGCGCCGCTTCGGGAGTGATGTTCTCCACGCTGACGCCGTTCAGACTCTTGTCCGGGGCAGCGCCGTCGCTGTTGTGGTTGTCGAGGCTGGCGCGCTCCACTTTCGAGGGGTACTCGCCCAGCGTCACCGGCACGTTCTGCGCCTGTCCGTTGCGCATCACTTTAAGATTCGCCGTCGAATTCGGCGCCATCATGCCGATCTTCATCCGCAGCTGATTGGCGTCGGTCACCGGCTCGCCGTTGATGCCAACGATGATGTCGCCGCGCTGCAGATTCGCCCGGGCCGCGGGACTGTTGGGAGTCACTTCGCCCACCAGCGCGCCGTTCGTGTCGTTCGCATTGAAGGCCTTGGCCAGTGCCGGAGTCACATCCTGCGGGAGGATTCCGATGTAGCCATGCTCCACCTTACCGGTTGCCACGATCTGGTCCATATCGTTGCGCGCCATGTTAATAGGGATGGCGAACCCGATACCCTGGTTGCCGCCCGAGTTGCCGGCCAGAATCGCCGTGTTGATGCCGATCAGATGACCTTCGTCGTCAACCAGCGCGCCGCCCGAGTTGCCGGGGTTGATGGCCGCATCCGTCTGGATGAAGTCTTCCACCTGCTCGATGCCGAGACCGGCGCGTCCGGTAGCGCTGACGATTCCCATGGTCACGGTCTGGCCTACGCCGAAGGGATTGCCGATGGCGAGCACGACGTCGCCTACTTCAACCTTGCTCGAATCGCCCAGCGTCAGAGCGGGGAAGTTCGCGCCGTCGATCTTGATCACGGCAATATCCGTTCGGGGGTCAGTGCCGATCACGCGCGCCTTGAACTCCCGCTTGTCATGCAGTGTTACAACTACGGAAGTGGCGCCATCGACTACATGGTTATTGGTGAGAATATACCCTTCCGGGCTGATAATCACGCCCGATCCGAGAGCTTTCTCGGAGTGCTGCCGAGGCGTCTGAAAATGGCCGCCCGGGCCCTGATCGCCGAAAAACTGCCGGAAGAACGGCTCCATTTCCTGGGGCATGCCGCCCTGATTCCCGTCGCCTTCGTCAAATCCTGTCTGCTGCTTCACTACTTTCGAAGTCGAAATATTAACCACTGCCGGGACCACCCGCTTCACGACAGCCGAGTAGCCGCGGCCGGCGGATGCTTCCGAGCGCGTTGCAACCTTAACGGTGGGCGCTGGATGCTCGAAGGGCAGTCTGCCCGTAGTCGCGCCGTAAATACCTGTGGCCGCCATGGCGGCGGCAAGCGAGGCCGTGGCGATCCACTTGCGGCCTCTGAAGAACTGCGAATTCATTTGTGATGCCTCCTATTCCACGGTAGAGCCGCGCGGCCGAAAATCCCATCGCCAGTACAGGGTAGATTGGCTCCCCAGGCTTCGGGATACCGGCTCGCCGCGCGCTTCGATAGACTGAGGCCAGGTGATGCGCAACGACGCCGGCGATCGAAAACAGCTGCCTGCTTTGCGATCCGTGCTGATCGCGGGATTCGGCGGCATGCTCCTCCTCTTTGGAATAGCTGCTATCCAATCCATCCGCTTGCTGACTGCCATGCGGGCCGAGAACCAGGTGCTGCGCGAACAGGCCCTCGACCGCTCCCGCAAGCTCGCCACGGTTCGTTATTGCGTCCTGTTATCGCAGCAGTATCTCAATGATCAGGCGTCCAGGTCCGACCTGCGCAGCCAATGGACTCGCCTGATGGCGGACCTTTCTGCCTACCCTTTATCTAACGATCCGCAACTCCGCCAAATGCTGCTCGAACACTGGTCCGGTTTGAGCCGTGCCATGGAGCAGAGTTCGGATGATCGCGAAATCCGCCCCCTCCGGGTGTCGGCGGTGGAAATCACCGAGCGTGTCGAGGATATCGAAGCGAAACAGATGGCAGCCACCGCGCTGATGATTCAGGACCAGTTCGATCGCCTCGGGCATGGTCTGGGACTCACCCTCAATCTCGCGCTCGGAAGCGCGCTTCTCCTTGCCCTCGGATGCGTGGTTTACATTGTTCGGATCGAGCGGCAGAATCAATTGCGTTATCAGGAGATCGTGGCGCTCTCCGCCCGCCTGGTGGACGCTCAGGAAACCGAGCGCCGGACTATTTCACGCGAGTTGCACGATCAGGTGGGCCAGACTCTGAACGCCCTGCTGGTCGATGCTGCCAACCTTGCGCGCCGCCTGCCCGCGGACGATGAGACCAGCCAGTGCTACCTGAATAATATTCGCTCGTTCGCCGATTCCAGCGTAAACTCTATCCGCGATATCGCGCTCCTGCTGCGCCCTTCCATGCTCGACGATCTGGGGCTGATTCCCGCGCTCGAATGGCAAGCGCGCGAGACCTCCCGCCGCACGGGAATCGATATCCGGGTTGCCGCCGAGAATGTCGACGACTCGCTTCCCGACGCCATCCGTACATGCGTCTATCGCGTGGTTCAGGAGGCCCTGCAGAACGTTTCACGCCACTCCGGGGCAGCTCACGTGAAGATCAACGTCCGTCAGCCCAACGGCGCGGTTTCGCTGACCATTGAAGACGACGGCGCCGGATTCGATCCGCGACACACACGTGGCATGGGCCTGCTCGGCATGGAAGAACGCGTCAAACAACTGGGCGGAAAGCTCGAAGTTCAGTCGCAGCCCGGCAAAGGAACAACGCTGCGCGTGTCGCTCCCGGTTGAGGACATGCGGCGATAGCCGCGTCTCTGCTTTACTCGTACAGCAATTCCGCGTACCTGACCTGCCGAACAAGTTTCTCGAAGCACGCCTCCCAGGCCTCTTCGGACCCCGCCGCCGAGATCATCGCCTTCTTGAAGTTGCGCGCCGCATCGGAAAGTCCGGCGACGTAAACATAAGTGTTGTCCTGGCGCACCAGGTCCAGGATTTCCCTCGCGTTCTGCAGCAGAAGTTTTTCCAGATCGGGCGGGGCGTCGAAGTGCGGGCGCGGGCTGATGGCCTCGAACGCCTTGAACGATTTCTCGTCGTAGTAGAGCGCGAGATCCTTCCGCACGTCGTTCATGTACAGCAATTCCATGCCGGTCTTCGCGCCGTAGAAAAGCCGGACCTGGCCCTCCCACCCGCCGCGCTCCTCATAGATGTGCTTGACGAAGGCGCGGAATGGAGCGATGCCGGTGCCCACCCCGATCATCACCAGATTCGCCTTCGGATCGTCGGGCACGAAGAAACGCGATCCGTACGGGCCGGCAATCTGCACCGGATCGCCCGGCTTCCGATTGCACAAATAGTTCGACGCAAGGCCGGGATAACGCTCTCCGCTGACTTCATCGATATAGAAGCAGCGCCGCACGCAGATAGAAAATGTGTCGGCCTTCCCGTCCTCGCCGTGCCGCGGACTGGCAATAGAATAAAGCCGGAAGTGAAACGCCCCGCCGAATTCATGCGGCCCAGGCACCAGTACGGCAATGCTCTGCCCTTCCAGATAATCGAGGCGATCTTCGGGAACCTCGAGGACGAGGTGCCGGACTTCGACCGGATCGTTGGGCGGCGTGATCCGCTCAGTGGCGAGAACAGTCGCCAGGCGCAGATTACTGAAGTCGTATTCATACAGATTCATAATGGTTCCCCGTCCTTTCTTCTCCTGGTGCAATTTCCGCTGTTGGCGCAACTCCCGCAGCCGTGCAGCATGAATTCGAGCATGTCGCGATCGCCCCCGCATCCGGATCGCCAGCGCACGAAGTTCTGGATGCCGAGCCAGACGCTCAGTACGACGAACATCCCCGCCGCGGCTTCGAATACATGCAGCAATGCGCGGAGCACATTCATTCGCCCTACCCACCATTCCCCATGCCGCCAAATCCCATGAAGGCCATCGACAGAATGGCGGCAAGCACCAGCGTCATGGCGGTGCCCTTAGCCAAGTCAGGGACGTCGGACAATCCCACTCTTTCGCGCACCAGCGACAGCAGCACCAGCGCCGCGCAGTATCCGCCGCTCGCCGCGATGGAAAATACAGTGCTTTGTACGAAATTGTAATTACGCGCAGTCTGGAACAGCGGCACCGCCAGCACCGCGCAATTGGTGGTGATCAGCGGCAGGTACACGCCCAATTCGCGGAACAGAGCCGGGCTCGCTTTCTTGATGAACATCTCCGTCAACTGCACGGTCGCCGCAATGATCACGATGTAAATGATGATGCGCAGATACTCGGCGTGCAGCACGACCAGCAGCAAATTGATCGCGTATGAAAGAGCGCTGCTGACCGTGATGACGAACATGACCGAGACGCCCATGCGCCATGCGGTGGCAAATTTGGCCGAGAGTCCCAGGAACGAACACATCCCGAGAAACACGCACAAGACAAAATTGTTAATGAGAAACGCGTCGAGAAAAATGTGGGTGAGAGATTCCTTCATGCTGCTGCCTCCTCCTGCGCGGCCGCGGCGCGTTTGGCGCTTCGTTCTTTCCAGGCGGCGAATACTAGCAGCCACATAGCGAGTGAGATGAATCCTCCCGGCGGAAGCAGAAACAACACCCAGGGTTCGAAGTGCGAGCCAAACAGGTGGACTCCAAGAAAGGTCCCGGCGCCCAGAACCTCACGCACCGCGCCCAGCATGATCAACGCAATAGTGAATCCGCATCCCATACCCAGCCCATCGAGCATGGATTTAATTACCGGCTGTTTACCCGCATAGGCCTCGGCCCGCTCGAGCGTCAGGCAGTTGGAAACGATCAGCGGAATGTATGCGCCCAGCGCCACATAGATTGGGATGCTGATGGCCTTCACCAGATAATCGACCACCGTCACCGCCGTCGCCAGAATCGCGATGTAAGTGGCGATGCGCACCTGTTTGGGAATCAGCGTGCGGATCATTGAAATCAGGCCGTAGGAGCACACCATCACGAAGGTGGTCGCGAGGCCCATCGATACGGCGTTGCGCACGCTGTTGGTGATCGCCAGGGTCGGGCACATCCCCAGCACCATCACGAAGACCGGGTTCTGCTTCCACAGTCCATTGCGGAAGGGATTGCCCTCAGCTGTGATTGCAGTTTCGCCGGAACCGTGACAACTTATCTCGCTCATCAATTACCTCGCTCGATTCGTTCGCGATTTTTCAGCACCACGGGCGTAACGTCCTCAACACTCTTCGCGAGCATCCGCCCCACCGCACGCGAAGAAATCGTAGCCCCCGAAATCGCATCGATCTCCCACGGATTCTTCTTCGACCCATGTTTAACGGTCTTGATAGGATGCGTCGCGTCCAGATCCTCGAAGTTCTTCTCGAATTCCGGATCGCTGCGGATGCGGTCGCCAAGCCCCGGCGTCTCCCTCATATCGACCACCTTGAAACCGGTGATCGCCTGCTTCTCGATCGAATACGCATACATCGCGGAAATCACGTCCGCATAGCCGCGGTCGCTGGTCTCAATCACCACGCCGAGAAATTTACCCGCGCCATCGTAGCCCGCGAATAACCTGGGTCCGCCGGCCTCGATACCCGCCACAATCTTCAGTTCGCCCGACGGCTCGATCGCATAAATAATCTGTTTCTGAATCCCCGGCAGGAGTTCCGCGACCGAGTCGCGCATGATGATCTCCTGGTTGTGGCGAATTCTACTGGATGTCGCCAGATTCGTACCGACGATCAGAATTCCGCAAAGCAGCGAAACGGTTCCGAGCAGCCGCACCATGCGCGTGCCCGTACTCATGGCGCCACCATCGCCTTCCTGCGCCGCTCTCCATACGTACGTGGCTGCGTCACGTTATCAATCAACGGCGCCAACGCATTGCCGAGAAGAATCGCGTACATCACGCCCTCCGCCAGACCCCCTTCGAAACGGATCAGCACCGTGATCAGTCCCATCAACAAGCCATAGATCCACATGCCGCGCGGCGTTACCGGCGAAGCCACTGGATCGGTCGCCATGAACATCGCGCCCAGCATCAGGCCGCCGGAAAATAACACAAACACCGGACCCGGATAGCGCGTGGGATTCGAAAGGTAATACCCGGCATCGGTGAGCAACGCGCCCAGCAGCATGGCGACGGGAATGCGCCAGTCCATCATCTTGCGCGCGATCAGATAACAGCCGCAGAGCAGAATCAGCAGGGCCGGAGTCTCTCCGCTCGACCCAGCGCGCTCGCCCAGAAACAGCGTCCATGGGTCCGTCGCCACGTGATCGAATTTCTGCAGCATCAATGGAGTCGCGCCCGTGAAGCCGTCGATCCGGACCCGCGCAATCCAATCGCCCAGCGGCGCGGCTTTCAGAAATGGCGCAGCCAATGAAGTCGGAATAAATTCGGCGAAGCGGTGCAGAGCGAGTGCCGGCGTGTAACTGGTGATGGCGACCGGAAACGCCGCCTGCAGGAAGGCCCGCCCCACCAGCGCGGGATTGAACACGTTGAAGCCGAGCCCGCCGAAAATCATCTTGCCCGGCGCCACCGCGATGAACGCGCCCACCACCGCCATCCACAATGGAAGCCCCGGCGGCAGTGTCAGCCCCAGCAGAATTCCCGTTATCGCAACGCTGCAATCTCCGATCGAAGATTCACGCCCCGCCATCCGGCACGAGATGTGCTCGACCAATACGCACGCGCCCGTAGTAGTCGCCAGCAAAGCCAGCGCGCTGATCCCGAACAACCAAACCGCATAGCAACAGATCGGCAACAGCGCGTAAACCACGTGGCGCATGATCTGGTCCACCGAACGCCCGGAGTGCACGTGCGGAGAAGTGCGGATTTCGACGACCGTATTCATGCGCGCTGTCTTTCCTTGATCGATCGCTCCCGCACCATCTGTTTCGCAATGCGGAAATACTGCACCAGCGGGATA
>Ga0302319_10011637_pt1 | contig 16678 bp, 16 predicted proteins | sample Bog_T0_2_FD_203319 | JGI IMG/M metagenome (GOLD analysis project Ga0302319, IMG submission 203319) | Peat permafrost microbial communities from Stordalen Mire near Abisko, Sweden - Bog_T0_2 | ecosystem: Environmental > Terrestrial > Soil > Wetlands > Peat | place: Sweden: Abisko, Stordalen Mire...
GCCGCACCTGACCAGGCTGCAGCACCCGAACCTGTGCAGGCCGCTACACCTGCAACCGTGCAACCTTTAAAGCCGCTATCCGATCAGCCGGCCGGCAACGAAGAAGAGTTGAAACAAATGCTCGTGGGCAAGCCGCTTTATCTGCGTGGTGGCTACCTGGACAACAGCCTCACCTTCAGCGAGCTTGGCACGCTCATAGGCCACTCATCGCAGGGCTCTTACACCCTCAGCGCCATCCAGATCGAAAGAGTGCATTTGACGAAACACAAAGTGGAACTGGAGGGGGCGCGCTACGGCCTGCATTTTCTCGGCGCCCTGCCCTACGAGGACCCAACCAAGGCTCTGGACCGGGTAAGAATCACTCCCAGGAAGAAAGTGGTCAAGATCACCATCGATCGCGAGTTGCTGGTGACGCCCAAGAAGAAGAAGGGCAAGGACGGCGATAAGTCAAAGGGCGCCAAGCCGCCGGCACCGTCGCAAACGCAGGCAGCCGCCTCGCCGGCTGATAAGCCGGCGGCGGAGGGGACCGCCCAGCCCAACGAGCTGAGCGATGCCGACCAGGCCAAGGCAGAGATGGCTGCCGCCCCACCAGAGGAGCGCCCCGCCGATCCTGGAAGCGTGACCACAACCACTTCTCCGGCACACGCTGCCAAACTCCTCAAGGAGGCGATCGACCATATCTTCGCAGAGGGATTGGACGATCGCATGATGGCCGCCATGCCCGACTTCTGGAAGCTCTACTACCAGGCCGTGGCTGCAAGAGGCGATTACCGGCCCAAGGATCCCAACGTGCTGCGTCAGGGCGGCGTGGACCAGAAAGCAGTCCTTATTTCCAAGTTCGAGCCCCAATCGAACGACTTTGCGCAGAACAGCGGAGTGGCCGGCATGGCTCTCTATCACACCGTGATTGGAGCCGACGGAAAGCCGGAGGACATTGCAGTGGCTCGGCCCATCGGTTTTGGGTTGGACGAGAATGCCGTGGAAGCGATTCGCAGAGCCACCTTCGTACCGGCGGTTAAGGACGGCAAGCCGGTCCCGGTCCTGCTGGACCTGGTGGTGCAGTTCCGCATTTACTCGAAGCGGACCTCGGTGACCGGCAACACGGAAGATGCAAAGAAGCCAGCCATTCAGATACTGCCTGGGCCGTATAGCGTGCATCACTAGCTTGCAGGTAAAGCCTGGCCTCGTCGCCAGGCTACGAGTGAGCGTAATAAACTAGGTGAACACGGCCATTCACTTTATTTTCCTATAGTTAAACCGAGTGGTCGAAGATCAGCTTCTGCTTCAAGGTTGACCCGTCCGGATTGGTAATTGTGTAATTCCAGGTGCCCACTTTACCATTGGCGCTTACTGTGAAGTCGCCCTTGGTAAGGGTGCCATCGGTGTCCTTTTGCGTCTCATGGACCACGCCCGGCTCCTCCGTGTAGGAGTAGATGCTGGAGCTGCCCGTGAGCGGATAGTCCTTGCCGTCGGGTGCTCCCTTGAAGCCGTACGTCACCGCAAAGCCGCTCTCGGTAGTCTGGTCAACGGTGTATTGGATCAGTTGAGGTGTGTCAGAAGCCACCTTGACGGTCATCGCCATCAACTTTGGGCCGCCGCCAAAGTTGCATTTGGTAACGTTCAACGTCCAGGTCCCGAACATGATGCCTTGACCAGCCGCCTGGGCCATGATCGCGCCTGGCGCCACAGCAATAAGCGCCAAAACGATCGAAAAATGCTTGAAACAGGTTCTCATCGTGATGCCTCCGTGCATGCGCCGCCAGCCAGTGGGCGGACAACACGCGCAACAGTATGAAACTAGGCGCTCTCCCCCGGGAATAACTGTGATTTGAATCACCAGGAAAGACGGTCGCCTGGACCGTCCGCATCATACACGGATCGGGTAGCCGCCGATTAGGCAGATTTTTTCATTCCGCGTGCGGGGGGTGCCGGCCCACCCGCCTCCTCCCGCCAGAATGGAAATCCGGGTGCGTACCAGGCCGACATGGCCTGCGGATCACTCGCCTTCAAAATGATGCCCCAACCCCAACAGCCCCGGCCATGGCTACTCCTCTTGTCGGATAATCTCTTCGAGCTTGGGTTTGTGCTTCGCCTCGCGGCCGCTGCGGGGCTCGGTGTCGATCACACGCGCGGGTTTTGGCTGGCCGACGCGCTCACGGGCGTTCGCCTTGACAGCCTTTGTAGCCGAAAAGCGTGCTGGCTTGCGTTTCGTCATGGCAAGGACGAGTATGGAATAAATTCAGCGGGAGCGAAAGCCCCTTGCTACAGGTTTCCTGCTGAGTCGAATTCGCCGGGCCCCGCGGACGGATCTTTGCCCGAGGGGTGGATAAACCGGAGGGCCGGAAAAACATGGAAGAACGAGAGTTTTTCAACGAGACTACGGAATTGCGGAAGCACACCCTGACCTGCCCCAAGTGCGGGCAAGCAGGCGAATACCAGGTCAGCTGGGTGGTGCGCCGCAAACGGGCACAGCTGCCTCGCGGGGCAGACGAGCGCGATCGCGCCCGCTTTGCCAAGGCTCAGTCGTACATGGTGCGCCGCGACGACAAGCTCTCCTGCGCCAACATCCGCTGTCGCAAGCCCTTTGAGATTACGCAACTGCAGTCGCTGGCGTTCCTGACGGAATAGGGCATGGAAATTAGACCCGCACGATCATCACTTCGGTGGATTTGATCAGGGCTCCCGCGGTCTGGCCTTTGCGAAGCTGCATCTCGCGCGCTGCGTCAGACGTAATAATCGAGGTAATTTTCTGATCTCCGATCTCAAGAACAACTTTGGCGAGTAGTCCGGAGATTTTTACCTCAACGATTTTGCCTACGAGTTGATTGCGGCCGCTCACAGTGCGGAAGCGCTCGCGCGAGGCCTTGGTCTCGGCTACAGGTCTTGCCTTGAGCATCGGGGTCAGGGCGCTCTGCGGGATGCGGTGGTGGCCACCCGGAGTCTTGATGGTCTTGATGCTTCCCGCGATGATCCAATGCTTGAGGGTGGGGTAACTGACGCCGAGGGCCGCGGCGGCCTCGCGGGGCTTCAGGAGCAAATCGACTTCTGCCATGGTCTCCCCCTCATCTAGTCGCCAAAAGTATAACGCCAATGCACAACGCGGGTCCGCTGGCGCCCGGGTAGCGCATGATTTTTATAAAAATCGTCCTGTAGATTCGTATAAAATCGATCGAACCGAAAGGAGATTCGACGAATGGCAAGACAATTCTTCCCCCCTGCGGTTGCCTCGCTTAGGCGGTGCGCAGCGCAAGCCCAACCCTTCTTCCTGCTTTTGTGGCTTGCGATAGGGGCGTTCCCGGCGTGGGCCCAAACGGGAGCGAAGACCGCCGACAAGGCTCCCGATCCCTGCACGAACGGCCACGATTTCGCCACCACCGATTGCGCGCTGACTTGGCACGGCATCACCCTGTACGGCGCGTATGACGCCGGCGTCGGCTGGGTCAGCCACGGCTTACCGGAAAACGGCTATAACTATGAGGGCGAATCCCTGGTGAACCGAAACGGCTATCAACATCGATTCCTCTTCGCACCGAACAACCTGCAGCAGACGGGTTTCGGCATCAGGGGCAAGGAAGAGTTTTTCCATGGCTGGTTCGTTGTGTTCAACGCTTCAACTGGCATCAATCCGCAGTCCGGCCTGCTGGCCAACGCGTCAGCCACTCAAACCATCAACAACGGCCTCCCCAGGAGCGGCTATTCTGAAGCCATCGACGGCGCGCGCGCGGGCCAACCCTTCAATGACGAGTACTATGGCGGCATATCGTCCACGCATGTCGGCACACTTAATTTCGGCCGTCAGCGCGCTCTCGGCACCGATGCGATGCTCCTTTACGACCCGGCCGGGGGCAGCTACGCCTTTTCTTATATCGGGTATAACGGCACAATGGCCGGCGGCGGCGACACCGAGGACAGCCGTTGGGACGACGCCCTCAAGTATCGCCTCACCTTTGGACCCGCCCATTTCGGCGCAATGTATAAATTCGCCGATGGATCTGCCGGCTGCTACTCGGCCTCCGCAACCTGGACTGCCGACACCTGTACGGCGGAGTCGGCGCACAACAACGCCTATGGATTCGATTTCGGCGGAAAGGCCGGCAAATTCTCCGCCGACCTCGTCTACCAACATTACAACCAGGCGATCAGCGTACTGAACCCCTTGCTGGGGCCTCAGAGTCTGTCGGCGCCCTACCAGTCGACCACCGACAGCATCGATACAAATCCGATCAACGGCGCGAACCTGATCGCCACAACCAACACCGTGTATGGCATCGTGACTGACAACAACGCAGTGATGGCCGCTGCCAGGTATTCGTCGGGGGCGTTCAAGGTTTTTGCCGGCTACGAATACATCTGGATGAATAATCCAGCGAACCCGCTGGGCGTTGGCGCCTCGGACCAGGGGGGCTACATCATGAGCGGCGTCGAAGACAACAATCTTGATTCTGAAAAGTTGGTGCAGATCTGGTGGACCGGCGCGAAGTACACCTACCGCAGCAAAACCGACTTCACTTTCGCCTGGTATCAACAGCGGCAAAACGACTTCCGACTCCCGCCAACTTGCTCGGTCGCAGCCGGTTTCCGCGCGTCGTGTGCGGGTTCCCTCAATGAGGGGTCGCTCTATTTGGATCATCACTTCACCAAGCGTTTCGACTCTTTTGCCGGAATTGCGTATTCCTATGTCAGCGGCGGTCTGGCCATCGCCATTCCTCATGGCCCCGGCGTTCCCTATAACAGCGACAATAACTTTGCTCCCACGGTCGGTAGTCGTTTCGCCTTCTGATCGTTTCCGTGTTGGGCTCACTCGAGAGCCCAACATCGGGTCTGGTTCATCCTATTTCTCGAACTCGCCAATAACGATACCGTCGTCAGGATCCGTGTTCCCTTCTCAGGACCAGACTGGGAAACTGGCGCGAGCCTGCGGTATGTGATTGAATTGAGACTGTGACCGGGAGGCCAAGGTCGACTTTGCGGGCCACCCGAATTCACTGGAGAGATCGATGGCAAATTCCCTGCTTCCCCCTGAAGAGCGAAACTTGACACCCGACCAGGTGGAGGCGCTCGACAAGCGACGCGACCTGGGCCACACGTTTCTTGTGATTGCCGGACAGTTTGCGGTGATCGCAACCATTCTGCTGCTCTGGGTGGGCCAGGATCTGACGTATTCGCCTGGTTGGGCGCATCCCATCGCGTATTATTTCGCGATTGCCATCGGGATCATCGTAGTCTTCGGGATTACGGGCATGGTGCTGCGCAAAGGAACGCCCCGGATCGACTAAGCATTCTGCGACAACTCCATCGGACCACGTCCTCGCGGCGGTTGTACCGTTAGGCGAAACAGCCGGAAACGGTATAGCCTTGGAGTTGCAAATGGCTCTTTCTTCCCCAATTCTTTCTCAAGCGGTGAGTTCCACCCCTCGCCTCACCGACAGCCATGGACGGGTCATCCACGATCTGCGTGTGTCTATAACCGACCGTTGTAACTACAAATGCGTCTATTGCCGCACCGGCGAAACCGGAGTCCCCAGCGACGGGTCTTCGTCGCTGGGGTGGGAAGTTGGTGCGCAGTACCCCGAGCTGAGCATTGAAGAGTACCTGCGCCTGATCAAGCTGTTTGTTGATCTCGGCATCACAAAGGTCAGGCTCACAGGCGGCGAACCGCTGCTCCGGCGCGGGCTGGTGGAGTTGGTGGAGGAACTGGCCCGCCTGCGCACAGCTTGGGGAGATCCGCTGGACCTGGCGCTCACCACGAACGGGCATCTCCTGGACGGGTTGGCTGCGCCGCTGAAGGCTGCGGGGCTGAATCGCGTGACGGTCAGCATGGACGCCGTGGACGCGCCTACTTTCGAGCGCATTACGCGCGTTCCCGGCAGTTTTGAAAAGGTACTGAGGGGGATTCGTGCTGCACGCGCCGCTGGGCTTACACCGCTGAAGATTAACTGTGTGCTGCTGCGGGGTTTCAACGATGATCAGATCGAAGACTTTGCCCGGTTTGCGCGGCAAGAGGACGTTGTAGTGCGGTTCATCGAATTCATGCCGCTTGAGGAAGGACGACTCTGGTCGCCAGAGATCGTGGTGCCGCTCAAGGAAATCGTAGAGCGGATTGGGCGGGCTATGCCGTTGGTGGAGTTGACGGCACGGGAGGCCAGTGAGACGGCGCGAAGATACACATTTGCGGACGGGGTGGGCGAGATCGGGATCATCGCGCCCGTGAGCCAGCCCTTCTGCGGAGCGTGCAGCCGGGTGCGGCTCACATCCGATGGCAAGATTCGCACCTGCCTGTTTTCGCAGGTTGAGCACGATCTTTACGGGAGATTGCGAACTGGGGCAGCCGATCGGGAACTGCGGGCGTACATCCATGCCACGGTTCAGAGCAAAGAGGCGCGCCATCATATAGGCGAACCCGGATTCTTGAAGCCTTCGCGGTCCATGGTACATATTGGCGGTTGATCGGCACGCTCCCACCACGCAGACTCCGCCGGGACTCCCTCCATGCCGACCTGACAATTGTTTGCCTATCGTTGTTACTGGCCATTGTGACAGAATGCTCCTGAGATCCCCAAAGGGCCCCGGGTGACGCAAGAGACGGAAAACCGCATCCCGCTCGAAGACCTGCTTGTCTTCCACCAGTTGACGCGCTCGCTTACCTCGAGCTTCGACCTGGACACGATTCTGCGGACAATTCTTGAACACATGGAGCGGATCATCGAGGCGGAGCTTTGGACTCTGCTGATGGTCGACGAGGCGAGCCAGGAGCTTTACTATGCGCTCGCTGCAGGCGGAGAGCAAGAGGCGCTCCGCGACCTGCGGGTAAAGATCGGCGAGGGTGTAGCCGGCTGGGTGGTTGAGCACGGTGAAACGCTGATCGTTCCCGAGTCGGAATTCGACCCGCGGCTCACGAAAGAACACGCTGTCGAGCCGCGCAGGGTGCGGTCGGTGATTGCCTTGCCGTTGCGGGGACGCAAGGGCACGCACGGGGTCATCGAGATATTTAACCCGCGCGCAGAGCAGATGACGGACTACACCATCGCGTTTCTCCACATCTTGGCTGACCACGCAGCCATCGCAATTGAGAACGCCCGCGATGTCACCCGCATCCAGCAGTTGACCATCACCGACGACTGCACCGGTCTCTATAACGTTCGTCATTTGTACGATGTATTGAACAGGGACTTGGACCGCTACGGACGGCTGGGATTACCGGTGAGTCTGGCGTTTCTTGACCTCGACCGCTTCAAGCAAGTCAATGACAAGCACGGCCATCTTGTCGGGAGCGAGTTGCTTGCTCGTGTCGGGCAACGGCTTCAGGAGTTGAGCCGGATAGAGGACTGGTGCTTTCGCTACGGTGGCGACGAGTTTGTGATCCTCATGCCGGACACCAATGCGGAGGTCGCGCTGGCTCAGGCCACGCGGGTCCACCGCGCACTGATGGAGACCCACTTTGACATGAAAAACGGGCTCAATCTGAGTGTGAGCGCCAGCGTGGGGCTGGCAACCGCCCCAGCGGACGGCGCCACTGTCCACGCCGTCATTGGCGCCGCGGACGCGCGCATGTACCTGGTGAAAAGCAATGGACGCGGGCAGGTGCGCGGAGCGTAGAAGCTGAATGCCCCCCCATTCTGGCGTCAACTATTTCCTTGGGTCTGAAGGTTTCTCAGATACCTCGTCGCTCAGGTTTCCCGCCAGACGCTCCAACTGGTTGCGCCAGTCAAGGGACTCAACAAAACTCTTCGACTCGCGCCAATCAGGCTCGACGATGACGTGCAACTGAAGATACACGCGTGTGCCCAGCAGCGACTCGATCTGGCGGCGAGCCCCAGTGCCGATCTCTTTCAGCTTTGCGCCGCCCTTGCCGATGAGAATGGCCTTCTGGCCGTCGCGCTCGCAGTAGATGGCGGCGGCGATGCGGGTGAGCGGCGGCCGCGCTGGCACCGCTCCCTTTTTTCTCGGAACAAACGGCTGCGGCTCCTCAAATTGTTCAATGACTACTGCGGAGGCGTACGGGACTTCTTCGCCGGTTTCCACAAGAATGCTCTCGCGGATCAGTTCGGCAACCATGAAGCGCTGTGGCTGGTCAGTGTACTGGTCTTTGGGATAGTAGCGCTCGCCGGTAGGCAGAGCCTCGACGATTTTGCGGACCAGCACATCGAGCCCGTCACGCTTCCGTGCGCTGACCGGGATGATCTGCGCGAAGTTGAACTGCCGGGTCAGGGTATCGATGAGGGGCAGAAGCTGGTCCTTGGGCACCAGGTCAATCTTGGTAAGAAGAAGAAAGACCGGGCAGTCGAGTTTGCGAATAAGCCCGAAGAGAAATTCGTCTTCGCTAGCCCAATTGGTGCGCTCGCGTCGAGGGGGTGCGGTCTTCTCGTTGGCAGGCGCTTCTTTCAAAGCAATCGCCGGATCTGCCGCGGACTCCAGTTGGACGCGACGCGTGGCATCCATAAGCACGAGCACGAGGTCGCGAGTTTCGAGGGCTTCGTAGACTTCCTGCAACATGCGGCGATCGAGGTGGGAACCGGGCTTGTGTACGCCGGGAGTATCGACGAATACGATTTGCGCCGCGGGATGCACGCCTTTGCGGGCCGCAACCTCTACCACTCCGGCAATGCGATTGCGGGTGGTCTGCGGCTTGGCGGAGACAATGGCCACCTTTTCGCCTGTCAAGGCGTTGAGCAGCGTGCTTTTGCCGGCGTTGGGACGGCCCAGGATGGCGACGAATCCAGATTTCAAAGGTTGATGCTCCTCTGGTTCTATTATCGCGGATTCGCAAACTCTTCGTTGGTATCATGGCGCATGGGTTGCGAAGGTCGAACAAAACGACTCATTCTCCACCCGCTGAAGATGGCCGATGCGCCGCAAATTCAGGAGCTGTTTCCGCATTGGGAGGTGGTTCGATACCTGGCAAACCGCGTGCCCTGGCCCTACCCGCCGGATGGCGCGCTCCAGTATTGCAGAGACATCGCGCTTCCACAGGCAGAGCGCGGCGATGCGTGGCACTGGACCATCCGTCTGATCGCCGAGCCATCGCAGATTATCGGGTCTATCAGCCTGATCAAAGGCGATGGCGACAACCGCGGATTCTGGCTGGGTGTCCCATGGCGCGGCCAGGGGCTCATGAGCGAAGCCTGCGTATGGGTCAATGACTTCTGGTTCGAGACGCTCTGTTTTCCCGTTCTGCGAGTGCCCAAGGCTTCCGTCAACGCCGCCTCGCGGCGAATCTCTGAAAAACAGGGGATGCGCATAGTGGATGTGGGAGAAAAAGAGTTCGTCTGCGGGCGATTGCCGTTTGAAGTCTGGGAGATCACTGCGGAGGAGTGGCGCGCCTGGAAGGCCCGCAGGAATCATTTTTCGGATTGAATGTGTGCCGGGTGAGGCTCTCAGAGCGAAACCAGGGTTACCGTGTCCTTTTGAGTTTTGTACAGGGTCGCGCTCCCTGTTGGTCGCGTCAACGTAGCTGTCGTGCTTTCGGGATATACCATCCCCGGTTTCGCTGTAGCCTCCGGCCATTTCCGCAATCCCAAGGCGCGACCGCGGTCAGGAATGGCCCCTTGCCAAGCTCGATGTGGTGCGGCCTTCTTCGCTCGAACTGGAATCGATGGGTGGCGCCTCCAGCATCAAGCAGGGCTTGCGAAAGACGCCCTGATCTTTTGGCGCATGGCTCTTATGGTCACGAGTGGCTGCCTGAACCTGAGCGGTGTGGTCATGCGCGGGTAATTTGCCGAGGCCTCCGTGTCGAACGCGGAATAGCGGAGGCACCAATAGTGGCAGTATTGATCGTCGCAAGGCGTGTCTTCGGCAAGCAGATCGAGCCGTCGCTCAAAAATGTTGCCGAGAAGAGTGTTATGGCCGCAGCGATGGATGTTTCCATCGAGGCCTATGGAAACAGACAATCTGCCTGCGGAACACTGAAGGCCGGTGAAGTCGGGAAACCCTTCGAGATGATTGCGGTCGATCAGCGGATTGACCGTCGGATGCTGGCTCTCAGGATTCCACGCGCTGGTTATTGCGAACTGTTCGGCTTTTTCAGAGAAGCGACGGAATTGGGCACGCTCCGATTGCGTATAGGCTTGCGGATACCAGCGGTTTTCGTAATTGCCCCGGATGGCCTTGGGAGCGAGGGCAACACCGAGTTCTTCAAATACCTGCGATGCCCGAGGGAATGAAGCGAAAACGGCAGGGGTCATCACCAGCGAGGCGAAGACCGGGAAGCCATGCTCCAACAAAGTGGAAACATTCGCAGCCAGATTTTTCCAACCGCTGCGGCGGTCGCGTTCCTCCACATGGACACTGCAGTGAATGTATTTCACACGCGCAGGGTCGATCTCCTCTGCGAAGGCCCTTACACGGGCAGAGGACAAGTTGGAGTTCACTGAAATGTAATGCTGTGATGTGATGGCACGGCAAAGATGAATGAAGTCGGGATGAAAAAACGGCTCGCCGCCCGAGAGATGCAGGAGCCAGGTTTTTCCGGTCGAATTGAAGAATTCCAGGTACTCTTCAGGGGACATCTTTCCGACCATGGGATGCTCAGTGAAATCGCGGAACAGACAGTAGCTGCATTCGAAGTTGCAGAACTTGTTGATCGACCAGTCCCCTTCGATTTCGTAGTCCTTATGAGCCTGGCTGGATTGTGTTCCAAGATCAATGGCATCCATATCGCTCGGAAACTCCCTTCGTCTATCCCGTCAGATCAGGATTACAGTATCCGTTAAAAGGGGCGGACTTGGGGAAAATAGTCATACAGATCATTTGCCGGCAAACCAGACCGGTCAAAAACAAGTCGCTGTGGTCTCGTTAGCCCGCGTGGCCTTCAATGCGAGGCGTTTTTTCACGGGCCATCTGGTCCGTTTCTGCGGCAGGCGGAAACACACGCAGACGCCCGACGCGGCGGTCGGTGGAGGCAACCACCTCCATGCGCAGCCCCGCTGGTTCCAATACAACAACTTCGCCGGCAAGCGGGATGCGGCCTTCGATCTCGCTGACCAGACCGCCCAAGGTGGTGGCTTCGTAGGTATCGGTAAGATCGCCCAGGGCCGCCGGCTCGCCGAACAGGTCCTCGAGCTGATCCACCGGAAAACTGCCTGGAACCAGCCAGACGCCACCCGGCTCCCGCTGCGGCTCCTGAATGGGCGTGTCTTCTTCGTGCTCATCGCGGATATTGCCCACGATCTGCTCGAGCAGATCTTCGATGGTTACCAGACCGGAGACGCCGCCATACTCATCGATCACGATGCGCATATGCTGCTTTTCACGCTGCATTTCGCGAAGCAGCTCGTAACCGCGCTTGGTTTCAGGAACGAAAACCGCTGGCCGCTGGATGCTGGCGACGGTGCGGGTGCGGGCTTCTTCGTCGGTAATTTGCAGCAGGTCGTGGGCAAAGGCGATGCCGGTCACGTTGTCCAGCGACCCGGCGTAGACCGGAACGCGGGAGAAGATGTGCTCGCGCAGTTGGTTGAGGAAGTTTTCAAGAGTGATGGAATCGCGAACGGCAAAGACCTCAGGGCGCGGAGTCATGACCTCCCGAACCAGCTTGTCGCCAAACTCAACGGCAGAGCGCACCAGGTCGCGGTCGCTCTCTTCGAGAATGCCCTCTTCTTCGCCGGCCTCGAGCAGCGCCTCGACATCGACGGCCGAGTCCTCCTCGGCGGTGGCAGGCTCCTCAGCCAGAGAGGCAACGGAGAAGAAGAAGCGGACAAAGACGGTGATGGGCGTTATGAGCCAGAGCAACAATCGGATGGGCCAGACAAGGCGGCCGGCCCAGCGGCCACGGGTGCGGTTGAAGAGCAGCGAGGGCAGAAGCTGGTTGCAGAAAACTACTACCAGCACGACGCCAAGAACGGCCTGGGCAATCTCCGCATAACTGGGACGGCCAAGATGAGGGCCGCGATCGAAAAGAACTGCGCCGAATTCGAGCGCGATGATGCCCAGGGCAAGCTGTTGCAGCACGGCTGCGGAGATGGCTGCGTGTTCGCGGCTCAGGCCGAGTTGCGGCTCAATCTGCTCCTCCCATGCGTCCAGATTTTCCTGCACTTCGTGGGCCAGGATCTTGCCGAACTCGGAGTAGACGCGGCTGATGTAGGAGGCCAGCGTCTCCACCGCGGCCAACAGGAGAACCATGACAATGGCAAAGGAGCTCATGGGCGCTTGGCCTTGGGTACGGCTGAGCGCTCGATGAGGCCCTGCTGCAGGCCGAGACGGGCGCGGAGCAGGCGCTCACGGCGGGCCATCTTTCCGCTGTCCGTCTCGTGGTCATAGCCAGCCAGATGGAGCAGGCCATGCAGAATGAGGACCTTAATCTCGGTCGAGAGCGAATGACCCTGCTCGCAAGCCTGGCTGAGCGCAGTGGTGACGCTGATGGCGAGGTCCCCGGCCATTCCCTCCGCACCCAATCCCTCAGCCGGGAATGAGAGCACGTCCGTCGCCTTGTTCTTGCCGCGAAATTGGCGATTGAGCTTGCGGATAGCCTCGTCAGTGGTGAGGAGGACCGTGACCTGGCCGCGCAAACGCACGGCTGCCTGTGCGGCCGTGAGAAAACTGCCCAACGTGCGCGCCGAGGGCAGGCGAAGATTGCGCGGCGTTGTGGTAGGAAGTGGCGCAGCAGTCCGCTTCGCCGAAGTTGCGTGCGGCGCGGGTCCGTGCCCCCCGCGGACAGGTCTTCGTCCGCGGGATGATTCTGGGTTCATATCTGGGTCGAGGAGGATCATCGTGCCCAGGGCCACACTCTGTGCGGCCCTGATTCATCTTTAATTCTACGCGACTTGGGAATTCACTGCGGTTTTGCCGGGTGCAGCGCCTGCGCCTGCGACCGGTCATCCTGCGTCTGAGGCCCGACTTCGATGGCCTGACCGAGCGCCAGCGGCAACTCCTGCTGCTGCGGTTTGGCCGACTCGTAGGCGCGCACAATGCGCTGCACCAGGGCATGGCGCACCACGTCAGAGTCTTCGAAATGGCAGAAGTGAATGCCCTCGACGCCATCGAGAATATTGATCGCGTCCAACAGGCCGGACTTGCGCGGGTTGGGCAGGTCGATCTGGGTGATGTCGCCGGTGATGACCGCCTTTGAATTGGCGCCCATGCGGGTCAGAAACATCTTCATCTGCTCGATGGTCGTGTTCTGCGCCTCGTCCATGATGATGAAAGCGTCATTGAGCGTGCGGCCGCGCATGAATGCCAGCGGCGCAACTTCGATGACGTTCTTCTCCAGCATCTTGTCGACCTTTTCCGGTTCGAGCAGGTCGTAGAGCGCGTCGTAAAGCGGACGAAGGTAGGGGTCAACCTTTTCCTGCAAGCTGCCAGGGAGGAAGCCCAGCTTTTCGCCGGCTTCAACGGCGGGGCGGACCAGAATGATGCGGCTCACCTTCTTGGCGTTGATTGCGGCCACGGCCATGGCCACCGCAAGGTAGGTCTTACCTGTGCCGGCTGGGCCGACGCCGAAGGTCATATCGTTCTGCTCGATGGCCTCAACATACTTGCGCTGATTGATGGAGCGCGGCTGGACGGTGCGCTTGACGCCGGCGGAGCGCTGCTTGCCGCTGTCGGCGAGCGAGCGCAGCGTGGTCGCAGGATCGGCCACCACCAGGCGCAGCATTCCATTCAGTTCCCCGTTGTGCGGGTTAATGCCTTGCCGTCGCAGCGCTTCGAAGTCCTGGAAGATGCGCTGAACCGAGCGCACGCCCTCGTCCAGTCCCTCCACGTGCACGGCATCGGAGCGGAGATCGATGCGGACGCCGAGCTTGTCTTCCATCAGCCTGAGGTTTTCATCGCGAGTCCCAAACAAGGGCTCAAGGTTGGGCGTGATCTCCAGAGCGATCTTCAAAGGTTTCGATGGCCTCCAGTGCGGCGTTGAACAGTTGACGTGGTCCGGGTCGAGCTCAACCGAGCTGGATACGGCGGGGCGACCCGGAATTTATCGGCTGAGGACGTGGATTCCAAAAGCACCATACAGTTGAGTAGAGTCCGATTTTGGCATGCGGGATGCCCGACGGTGAGAAAGCAACGGCTTGGTTTTTGAGGAAACCGCAAGGAATGAAGCAGGTCCGAGCGGAAGCTCTGGGCTGCCTGAGGAAACCGCGGGATGGCGATGGCGACCAAATCGGGTATCTGGGCTAGAGAGTAGCGCCGATGGGTCGCGGCGTCAATCCCACGAACCGATGAATTTTGGCGTGCAGCGTGCCTTTGTGGGTACCCGCTGCAGCAGAGTTCGCATCGGGGCGAACTGGTTTCGCAGACAGCCAGGCGCAAAGGCAGCCAATCGCGGATTCCGCTCACGCATCCCGCATTGACCGAGAGGCCGATTTCCCGTAGACTAAGAAATTGCGAGGGATGCGGCTGTGCTTGCATTCTGGCCCGCATCATCTTGAAACAGATTAAGGAATAACAATGGCAAACCATGTATCGTCGCTGAAGCGCGCCCGCCAGACAGTAACCCGCACCGAAGTGAACCGCGCCAACCGCAGCCGTGTGCGCACCAGCCTGCGGGCTCTGCGCGAGGCACTCGTCAAGGGCGACGTAAAGGTCGCGCAGGCGCAGTATCGCGAGACCGTCTCCACCCTCGACAAGAGCGTGCAGAAAGGGATTCTGCACGACAACACCGTCTCCCGCTACAAGAGCCGGCTGAACGCGCGGCTGAAGGCGCTGGTTCTGGCCAAGGCGTAGTTGGGCAGCAGTTTGAAATGAGTTTGAGTTGAACCTGAACGGCCGGGAGCGATCCTGGCCGTTCCTGTTTTTTGCGCCAGAAATGGCGCGAATCTCCGCTTCAATCCAGAAGCTCGAAGATCCCCGCCGCGCCCATCCCGCCGCCCACGCACATCGTGACCATGCCGTAGCGCGCCTTCCGGCGTTTCATCTCCTGGAGCAGAGTCGCGGTGAGCTTAGCACCGGTGCAGCCGAGGGGATGGCCGAGGGCGATCGCGCCACCATTCACGTTGATCAGCTCCGGGTCCAGTTCGAAGCCATTGCGGCCCAACTCGCGTATAACCGCCAGTACTTGCGCGGCAAAGGCTTCATTCAGCTCGATGAGGCCGATCTGGTTGAGCGTGAGGCCGGCACGCTTCAATGCCTTGGGAATGGCGCTGACGGGGCCGATGCCCATCTCCTCAGGCAGGCAGCCGGTGGCGGCGTAGGCCACCAGGCGGGCTAGAGGCTGAATTCCAAGTTCATGGGCGCGGTCGGCATCCATCAGCACCACGGCGGCGGCGCCATCGGAGGTCTGCGAGGAGTTGCCGGCGGTGACCGTTCCCTGCGCGGCAAAGGCCGGCTTGAGTTTGGCGAGGGCTTCAGCAGAAGTGTCGGCACGCGGGCCCTCGTCGGCGGAAAAGATTTGCTCCGATACGCTTGGCTTGCCCGCTTTCCGGCCGGGGACGGCTGTCGTCACAGTGACCGGGATCAGCTCATCGTCAAAGCGTCCGGCGCCTTGCGCGGCCAGGGCTTTCTGGTGGCTGGCGAACGCAAAAGCGTCTTGATCTTCGCGTGAGACCTCGTAGTGGCGGGCGACTCGCTCGGCGGTCAGGCCCATGGTGAGGAGGGATGCCGGATAATGCTCAGCCATATACGGATTGGGGCTGGGCTTGAGGCCGCCGAAGGGGAGCAGGCTCATGGTTTCCGCGCCGCCCGCCACCACTACCCGGTCACCGCCGGCGCGGATGCGCAGATCGGCGAGTGCAATGGCTTCAAGACCGGAGGAGCAGAGTCGATTGACGGTGACGCCAGGAACGTCGACCGGCAAGCCCGCGCGCAGAACGGCCCATCGGGCAATGTCCCAGCCCTGCTCACCCTCTGGTTGCGCACAACCCAGAATTACGTCGTCGACCTCGGCCCGGTCCAGGCCTGGAACTCGGTCCAATGCTGCGCCCACCACCAGTGCGGCCAGGTCGTCGGGGCGAGTGGTGGATAGAGCGCCTTTCGGGGCGCGGCCAACGGGAGTGCGAACGGCACTGACTAGAACGGCTTCCGGCATGAGAAATACTCCTTGAAGATCGCGTGAGTAGTCTCCCATCGTAACCGCAAAAACAAAAACGCGGCGAGGGCGGAGCACCCACATTTTGATGCACGGCTAAAAATCATTCCGGCATCTTCAGCACGGTCCAGGCGTTCTTCGCATAAAAGTGATAGACGGTGCGGTTGTCGACCATGGAGTCCGCGAGCGCGTCATGGTCAAGGAGCGGCGGATGATGTTCAAATCCGGACTGCGCCTCGTGGATTTGCGCTGGAGACGCCGGATCGATCCCCCAGTTGAAGCCAAGTACGCCGCTGGGATCGTGAGGCTGCAGGCGCTGAGTCTCCAGCGCCGAAGCAAGAATTACGGGCTGCGCAGAGTAGTCGCTGAAGAATACCAGGAGCGAGACCGTTCCGTGCGCGGAACACAGGACGGCCCAGTCCGAGGAACCAGTGTGCTCCATGCTGGCGTGAACCACGTTTTCCGGATGATGCGCTTCATAGGTCTGCGGAATCAGGCAGCCGCGCTGGTTGAGAAGGTCTACGATTGCAGCCGGAAGCCTGGGAAACGAGCTAACCGGCAGATGGCGGATCAAGTACGGGGTTGAGTGGCCGTTGACGACGACCTGGCCGGATTCGGTGAGCTGCGAGGATGGACCAGCCTGCTGAGCGAAAACCGGAAGGGTCATGAATCCCACGCCAATTATTCCCGCGAACGCAATCTTCCGCCAGCTTTCCATGCTACCTA
>Ga0302319_10011638_pt1 | contig 16676 bp, 16 predicted proteins | sample Bog_T0_2_FD_203319 | JGI IMG/M metagenome (GOLD analysis project Ga0302319, IMG submission 203319) | Peat permafrost microbial communities from Stordalen Mire near Abisko, Sweden - Bog_T0_2 | ecosystem: Environmental > Terrestrial > Soil > Wetlands > Peat | place: Sweden: Abisko, Stordalen Mire...
GGTACGGCGGGTCGCTGATCATCATGGACCAGGGGTTGGAGCTGACGGTGGCCTACATGATGAACCGGATGGACAGTGCGCTGACGGGTGACGTCCGGGGGGCGGGCATCGCGGCGGCTGCCATCCAGGGGCTGTTCGGCGGCTGAGCCACCCGTATCGGACTACGACTTGATCAGGCCGTAGGTCCCCTGAAACATCGCCCAGACGCCGATGACGATCATCAGGGCGGTGATGCATCCGTTGCGATGGTTTTCGATCCAGCCCCGTAGCTGGTTGAGGCGCTGCTGGGTGGCCTCGGGCGAGCGTATGGCCAACCCCTCCAGCACCAGCAGCGACAGCGTGCACAGCACCCCGAAGGCCACCAGATTGATGACCAGACTGGCGGTGGACGTGGCGTGCTGGCTGAGCTTGGCGGCACCGGCGGCCACCAACGGCCAGGGCTGCAGGAGCACCCCGAGGAACACCGCTCCCCAGAATCCGATGTCGTCCACCTTCTTCAGCCAGCCGGGCTGCTTGGTGGGCCCGAGCTTGGGGTGATTGTGCCTCCGGATACCGCCGAGCAGCAGGAGGAGTCCTGCCAGCAGGTAGGCGATGGAGACGGCTGCCCCTGACGATGACGACGGGTTGGTGTTGTGCTTGTCCAACAGGTTGGCGGCCGCCACGAAGATGGCGGCCAGGCAGGCCACCCAGCCGAGGATGAAGCCGGTGCCCTTCCGGACCCCGCCGGGGGTGGACTGCACGGTGATGAAGCCGATGATGGGGAGGGGCTCGATGGTGACGATCACCCCTAGCAGGAGGACTTCACCGGTCATGGTTGCCCTCCCGCCGGTGCGGCCCGGGTCTGGTCACCGGACGGGATCGGCGGTGATGGCCCCGGAGGCGATGGCGTCCACCAGCGCTTGGTGGTCGAGCGCGTTCTGGTCGGCATAGGCGGCTGCGAAGGTGGCCAGCGCCCGATCGAAGTTCTCCCCGGATCCCAGGTAGGCGGAGATGGCGATGGCATCGCCGGAACGGGCATGAGCCCGGGCCAACGACCAGGCACACATCTCGCCATAGACGCCGAGAATTCCAGGGGTCATGGTGTCGACGTCGGCCGAGGCCTTCCAGTCCCACAGCTGTCGCATGTAGAAGTCGCGGGAGACGCCGTCGGCCCCCTCGGTGCGGTGCCAGCCGAGCAGGACGTCGCTGGCCGCCTGCATCAGGCGTTGACCCTCCACCACCCGCTGACCGTGATTCGAGAATTTGCTCTTCCCCAAGAAGTCCTCGAGGACCGACGAGTCGGCCTCCTTGACCTGCAGGAAGAGGGGATCCTGCTCGTCGCGACCGACGAACAGGGCCACCCAGCACCGGGTGCCCACGCTCCCCACGCCGACCACCTTGCGGGCCAGGTGGGTGTACCGGTAATTCTCCAACAGGTGACGCCGGTCGCCCTGCAGGCTGCGACGGTAGCTCCGGATGGATCCATGGACGGTGTCGGCGATGGCCGACGCCTCGGTGTCGGAAAAGAGCTCCTCGACCGGAACCAACAGTGGGGGATCGCTGAGGAAGCGGAGCTCCCCGTCGACCAGGTGGGTGAGCTTGGCGGAGGCCTTCAGTCGGTCCTTGGTCTCCGCCTTGGCCGCCACGCGGCTGAACGACTTGAGGGCGGCGGCCCCGACCTCGGTGCCCCACCGGGCCACGATTCCGGCGGAGTCGAGCTTGGCGTACCAGATGTCCAAGTTGTGCATGCCGGCGAACTCGGCCATGGCCTGTCGGTACTGTCGGGAGGCCTGACCGAGGATGGTCGACCGTTCGCCATCGTTCATCTCCCGCGAGCGGGCGGCGACCTCGATGCTGGCCAGCAGTCGCTTCAGGTCCCACTCGAACGGCCCGGGATGGGTCTCGTCGAAGTCGTTGACGTCGAACAGCAGGTCGCGCTCCGGGGAGGCGAACCCGCCGAAGTTGACCAGGTGGGCGTCGCCGCACAGCTGCACCTCCAACCCGGTGTGCGTCTCGCCGCCCAGGTCGGCGGCCATCACCGCCGCTGCCCCCCGGTAAAAGGCGAACGGGGTGGCAGCCATCCGCCCATAGCGGATGGGGAGGAGGGACTGCTCCCGTCCCCGGCCCTGGGCTTCCAGGATGGCCAGAGGATCACGGCCTGCCGCCTCCCATCCACCGTGGGTGGATCGCCCGCACCGCTTGCGAGCCTCGCGGCCGATGGCCACCCGATCGTCGGGGGTGAGGTACTTGACGGAAGGGGCCTCTGACGGGGTCATGGGTCCATCCGATCGATTGGTGTCTCGCCAACCCGGTGGTGCGCTCTACCCATGGTCCCCGTCCCTCTGCGGTCGCCCGAGACACCCGGCCGACGTGGATTCCGACAAGGTCATGGTAGGTCCCTTGGCTCGACCTCGCGGTCGGCGTCGTGGCGTCGGCCGACAACGACCGTCGACCGGTTGTCGTATGGTCGTGGCGGAAGGTCCGGCCGGCGTTGGGAGTCGCTGATCGGTGGGAGCAGGGGACGAACGCACCGACGTCCGTCGACGAAAGGACAGCCATGCCGCTGCACGAACGCAACACCATCCGCCAGCACATCAACGACTCGCTGTTCGCCAGCAAGGGACTCCGGTCGGAGCTGCCCAAGTACCGGTTTCCGGCCCACGAGACGGTTCCGGAAATCGCCGCCGAAGCCATCGAGGACGAGCTGCTGTTGGACGGCAACTCGCGCCAGAACCTGGCCACCTTCTGCCAGACCTGGGAGGAGCCCCAGGTTCACCGGCTGATGGACCTGGCCATGAACAAGAACCTGATGGACAAGGACGAGTACCCGCAGTCGGCCGAGATCGAGCGGCGGTGTGTCCACATGCTGGCCGACCTGTGGAACGCCCCGGACGCCGCCAACACCATCGGGGCGTCGGCCATCGGTTCGTCGGAGGCCTGCATGCTGGCCGGCATGGCCGCCAAGTGGCGGTGGCGGGCCAAGCGGCAGGCGGAAGGGAAGCCGACCGACAAGCCCAACATGGTCTGCGGGCCGGTCCAGGTGGTGTGGCACAAGTTCGCCCGTTACTGGGAGGTCGAGATGCGCGAGATCCCCATGTCGTCGGGCAAGTACTGCATGGACGTCGAGCAGATGCTGGAGCGGGTCGACGAGAACACCATCTTGGTGATGCCGACCTTCGGGGTCACCTACACCGGCGAGTACGAGCCGGTGCTGGAGCTCGCCCAGGCCCTCGACCAGCTGCAGAAGGACACGGGGCTGGACATCGACATGCATGTGGACGGGGCCAGCGGCGCCTTTCTGGCTCCGTTCGTGGCCCCCGAGGTGGAGTTCGACTTCCGCATCCCCCGGGTCAAGTCGATCAGCACCTCCGGCCACAAGTTCGGGCTGGCGCCCCTGGGGGTGGGCTGGGTCATCTGGCGCGACAAGGAGGAGCTGCCCGAGGACCTGGTCTTCCACGTGACCTACCTCGGCGGCGACATGCCGGACTTCCAGATCAACTTTTCACGCCCGGCCGGCCAGATCATCGCCCAGTACTACGACTTCATCCGGTTGGGGAAAGAGGGCTACGCCCGCATCCATCAGGCCTGTTACGACACCGGTGCGTTCCTGGCCAAGGAGATCCTCAAGCTGGGTCCCTTCGAACTCCTCAACGAGAGCACCCCGACCTCCGGCATTCCGGCGGTGACCTGGCGCATCAAGGACGGAGTCGACGCCGGGTTCACGCTCTACGACCTGGCCGACCGGCTTCGGGTGCGGGGCTGGCAGGTCCCCGCCTATCCGCTCACCGGTTCGGTGTCGGGGGTGACCGTCCAGCGGATCCTGGTCCGCCAGGGGCTCGACCGCGACCTGGCCGCGCTACTCCTCGAGGACTTCGAGGCCTCGGTGCAGCACTTCACCAAGCACCCGGTGGCAGTGGCGATGACTCCCGAGGAGTCGGGCGGCTTCAACCACCTGTAGACCTTCCGGCCGAGTCAGCCGCGGATCGGGTGCCCCATGGCGACAGTGCCTTCGACCGCCGCCTATGCTTCCTCGCTGCAGGCATCCGGTCGGACCACGGCGGGATGGGATGCGACGGGCCGGCCCAAACCATTGGACCGGCCGAATATCTCCGGCGACCTCAACGGCACCGGTGATCGACCGACAACTGATTACATCTAAAAGGGGTTCACCGAATGTTCGCTTCCTCCTATCCGCTGCTCGACTTCTTCTGGATCATGTTGGAGTTCTTCCTCTTCTTCATCTGGATCTGGTTGCTGATCATGGTGTTCGGAGACATCTTCCGGAGCCACGACATGGGCGGGCTCCCCAAGGCGCTGTGGGTGATCTTCATCATCATCATCCCGTTCCTGGGGGTCTTCATCTACCTGATCGCCCGGGGCTCGAGCATGCACGAACGTCAGGCCAAGGCCGCCCAAGACCAGCAGAAGGCGTTCGACAGCTACGTCCGCCAGGCCGCCGGTACGGAAGGCAGCTCCAGTGCCGACCAGCTGGCCAAGCTGGCCGACCTGAAGAGCCAGGGCGTGCTGACCGACGCCGAGTTCGAGGCCCAGAAGGCCAAGATCCTGAGCTGACCCGCCCGACGGGTCTTGCCGAGTCGTGAGCGCAGGCCGCCACCGGGGACCTCCCCGGTGGCGGCCTGTTGCCGTTGTGGAGATTCCGAACAGGCGTGGGGGCGACCGGGATGGTTGGATAGCGAGACGATGACCACCACGGGGACCGGAGGGGACAAACGGCGTCGGTCATTCGAAGCCCAGTTCGAGGAGCAGCAGTCCACCCCCTTCCCTTGGAAGGCGGTGGTCAAGCGGGTGGTGGTGGTGACCATTGCCGGGGTGGCCCTCTATCTGGTCCTTCCCAGCCTGGTCGACGTCTTCCACTCGTGGCCCCGTCTGATCACGCTCAACCCCTGGTGGCTGGTGGTTGCCCTGGTGGCGGAGGGGTGCCACTTCGCCTGCACCTTTGCCCTGCAGCGCATTGCCCTGCGAACCAAACAGTGGTTTCCGGTGGTCACCGCTCAGCTGGCCGGCAACTCCATCAGTCTCATCGTGCCGGGAGGCGCGGCCGCCGGTGCTGCTGTCCAGTTCCGGATGTTGGCCGGTAGCGGCATGGACCCCACCGATGCAGTGGGTGGGCTCACTGCCTTCTCGCTGCTGGGCATCGCCGGTCTGCTCGCCCTCCCGGTCCTGGTGTTACCCATCGTCCTGTTCGGCTCGCCGGTCAGTTCGAGCTTGTACGTGGCCGCCATTATCGGAGCGGTGGCCTTCGTGCTCTTCGCCGGCTTCGGTGCAGTGGTCACCGTCATCGACGGCCCCCTCCGGCTGCTGGCCCGCACGGTGGAGTGGGTGCACGACCGGCTCTTTCGCAAACGCCCGCCGATGACCGGGCTGGCCCCACGGCTGCTGGAGCAGCGCGATCTGATCCGTTCAGTGCTCGGGAAGCAGTGGTGGCAGGCCACCCTGCTGTCGGCCGGCCGTCTGGGCCTCGACTATCTCTGCCTCTATGCCTGCGTGCGGGCGGTGGGCGCCCACGCCCGGCCCTCGCTGGTGTTGCTGGCCTACGCGGTGGCCGGGGTGATCGGCCTGGTGCCCATCACCCCTGGTGGCCTGGGCATCGTGGAGGCCAGCCTGTCGGGGCTGCTGGTGCTGGCCGGGCTCAGTGCCGGTGAGGCGGTGTTGGCCACCCTGGCCTACCGGCTGGCCTCCTACTGGATCCCCTTGATGGTCGGCCCGTTCGCCTACCTGCTCTTCAAGCGGCGGTACGGGCACTCAAAACCGTCGGGAACGGCCACCCATCAGCCGTCACCGGCCTGACCTCGGAGCCGTGCGTCGACGCCGGCGCTGATGGCACCTCAGTACACTCCACCTATGCGAATCGCCGTCGGCTCTGACCATGCCGGCTTCGAACTGAAGGAGGCGGTGGCCAGGCATCTGGCCGACGCCGGCCACGTGGTGGTGGACCTCGGCACCGGGTCGCCGGACGTCTCGGTCGACTACCCGGTGTTCGGGGTGGCGGTGGGCCGGGCCGTGGCCGGCGGTGAGGTCGACCGGGGTGTGTGCGTCTGCGGCACCGGTATCGGGATCGGTATCGCCGCCAACAAGGTGGACGGGATTCGTGCCGCCCTGGCCCACGACGTCACCACTGCCAGCCTGGCCCGTCGCCACAACGATGCCAATGTGGTGTGTCTGGGCGGACGTACGACCGGGGAAGCGGTGGCGTTCGACATCGTGGACACCTTCTTCACCACCGACTACGAAGGCGGCCGCCATCAGCGCCGTCTCGACGAGATCACCACCTACGAGCACACCGGTGGCCCCGTGGAGGGTGCCGGCTCCGATGAGTACGAAAGGCAGCCACCCGCACCATGACCAGCCATCCGGCCGCATCCCCCTTCGACGCCTGGCTGACCGGTGACCCCGAGGTCGCCCGGCTGTTGGTGGAAGAGGCCGAGCGGCAGTCGACCACGTTGCAGCTGATCGCCTCCGAGAACTTCACCTCCACTGCCGTACTGGCGGCATCAGGTTCGGTGCTGACCAACAAGTACGCCGAGGGCTATCCGGGCCGCCGTTACTACGGGGGCAACCAGGTGATCGACGAGGTGGAGGACCTGGCCCGGCGGCGCGCCACCGACCTGTTCGGGGCCGACCACGCCAATGTCCAGCCGCACGCCGGCGCCAACGCCAACCTGGCCGTCTACCAGGCGCTGCTGGAGCCCGGCGACACCATCCTGGCCATGCGGCTCGACCACGGCGGCCACCTCACCCACGGGTCGCCGGCCAGCATCACCTCCAAGGTGTGGCGGTTCGTCTCCTACGGCGTATCGGCCGCCACCGGCGATCCCGACAAGCCGGGGGAGACCATCGACTTCGACCAGGTGGCCGATGTGGCCCGGCGGGAACGTCCCAGGTTGATCGTGGCCGGCTCCACCGCCTACTCCCGGATCATCGATCCGCTGCCCTTCCGGGAGATCGCCGACTCGGTGGGTGCCCTCTTCATGTTCGACGCCGCCCATCCGGCCGGGCTGATCGCCGGCGGTGTGCACCCCTCGCCGGTGGGAGTGGCCGACGTGGTGACCCTCACCACCCACAAGACGCTCCGGGGACCCCGCGGGGGTGCCATCCTGACCAATGCCGAACACGCCAAGGCCATCGACAGCGCCGTCTTCCCTGGCTTGCAGGGAGGACCCCTGGAGCACGTCATCGCCGCCAAGGCGGTGGCCTTCGCCGAGGCGGCCCGCCCCGAGTTCCACGACTACGCCGTCCGGGTGGTGGCCAACGCCGCCGCCCTCGGTGACTCACTGGCCGAGCAGGGGTTCCGTCTGGTGTCCGGTGGCACCGAGAACCACCAGGTGCTGGTGGACCTCGGCACCTTCGATGCCGAGCTCACCGGCAAGGTGGCCCAGGAGACCCTCGATCGGGCCGGCATCACCTGCAACCGCAACACCATCCCCGACGACCCTCGATCGCCGTTCATCACCTCAGGGCTCCGGCTCGGGTCGGCCGCCCAGACCACCGCCGGCATGGGCGCCGACGAGATGGCCCTCATCGGACGGCTGATCGGGCGCACGCTGCGGAATCGGGAGGACGAGACGGAGGTGGTATCGGTCCGCGCCGAGGTGGGCGAGCTGTGCGCCGGCTTCCCCCCCTATCCGGCGCTGGCCGGGGCGTAATGGGGCGAGCGCCGGGCGCGGCATGACCGACGGCGTACCGCTCAACTGGTACGGCGTGATCCTGGTGGTGGCGGCAGCAGCCTCGTGGATCCTCACCTTCCCGATCCGGCGGATCGCCGACCGGGTGGGCTACGTGGCCCAGCCCGACGAGCGGAAGGTCCACCAACGGGTGACCCCTCAGGCCGGTGGGGTCGCCATGTTCCTGGCTTTCCTGCTGGCCCTGTCGGTGGCCGCCTCGGTTCCGGCCCTCAGCTCGCTGTTCCAGGGATCGTCGGAGCCGTTGGGACTGGTGCTGGGAGCGGCGGCCATCTTTGTGGTGGGGGTCATCGACGACCTCCGGGACATGTCGGCGCCGGCCAAGATGGCCGGCCAGGTGCTGGCCGCCATGATCCTGTACTTCATGGGGGTGACCTTCATCCAATTCAAGGTGCCACTGGCCGGCTTCGTGGTGCCGGGCGCCGACTACACCCCCCTGCTCACCGCCATCTGGGTGATCGGCATCACCAACGCGGTGAACCTCATCGACGGCCTCGACGGTCTGGCGGCCGGGGTGGTGGCCATCGCCTCGGCGGCGTTGGCGGTGTACGGCCTGCACCTCCAGCACCTGGGCAACCTGACCTCCGACAACATCGGCCCCCTGGTGGCGGTCATCACCTGCGGCATCTGCCTGGGCTTCCTTCCCCACAACTTCCACCCGGCCAAGATCTTCATGGGCGACGCCGGGGCGCTGTTGCTGGGCTTGTTGATGGCCGCCTCCACCATGCTGATCGGGGGTCGGGCGGCCGGCACCGTCCAGACGGGTACGGCCGCCCAGAGCGGGGAGACCTACTTCTTCTTCGCGCCGCTGTTCATCCCCTTCTTCATCCTCGGGGTCCCGCTCTTCGATATGGCCTTCGCCTTTGTCCGGCGGACCGCCAACCGCACCGGGTTCGCCACTCCGGACAAGAACCACCTCCACCACCGACTCCTGCGGCTGGGGCACGGCCATCGCCGGAGCGTGCTGATCCTGTGGGCCTGGACGCTGCTGCTGTCGGGGTTCGTGCTCTTCCCGCTGTACGTCTCCAGTGTCAACGCCATCATCCCGTTCGGCGTGCTGGCCCTCGGGGTGGTGCTGTTCACCCTCTTCCATCCGGGCCTCCGTCGGCGGTCGGCCATGGAGCATGACGAGGAGCCGCTGCCGGAAGAGGATGACAGTGCCGGCCCGACGGTCGGCGTGGCGAGCTCAATTGCGGTGTCGGCAACGGCTGACACTCCTCTTGACCTGGGCATCTATCCGAGCACCACCCCTACGCCGATCCACACGCCCGGCCCACCATCCGAAGTGTGAACGGAGGGTTTCCGACGTTTTGCCCGGGGTGGTCCCGAGGTGCGATGATGTCGGCCGTGCACAACCGGCCGATCGCCTCCCGCGGGGACTCCCCAGCCGGGTTTGGCCACTCGGGCCGGGGCAACCCGCAACCTCGGTGAATTCGGAACTTGTTCGTGATGTCTCTCCTCTCCACATCTGCTGACGCGACACGGCACGGTCATGACGGAAGACACCCCTCTCTCTGGATCGGATCCGCAATCTCCGGCGGATCCTCCGAAAACCGCCTCGGTGGCCATCGAGTTTCTGACGCTCGGCCTGGGCAGTGCGCTGTGCCTGGCGGTGGGCGCCGGCATCGGACTGGCCATCGACGCTTTGGCCGGGACCAGTCCCATCTTCACGCTGATCGGGCTGGGCTTCGGCGTGGTCATCGGCATCCTCTACACGGTGTCCAAGGTCCGGCAGAACCTCTAGCGCCATTTGCCTCGGCTCCGGCCGGAAGGTCGAAGTAGCCGCGGTGTTCGCCCACTTCACACTCCCCAACATCCACGATGTCTCCCGTCGGACCGTCTCGGCGGCACTGATCGTGGGGATCGCCCTGCTGGTGGGCTGCATCTCGTTCGGCGTCGCCCTGGTCGGCCTGGGCACCTGCATCGGTGTGGCCCTCGGGGTGTTCAACTTCCGGATGACCGGCAATTCGGTGGCCCGCGCCTCGGCTGTGGAGGTCGTCAACAAGAAGCGGCCCTTGGCCCTCAACACGCTGGGGCGGCTGGGCGTCATCACCGTCGTCACCCTCGGCCTCCTGCTGGTCTCTCACCAACTCGGGCTCGGCATCCTCATCGGGCTGGCGGTGTTTCAGGTCCTGCTCCTGGTCAACGTGGCTCGGTCCATGGCCCATGCCGGGCCGATGACTTCGGTGGACGACGTCGTCAACGCCAACGTCATCGAGGAGCACACCGCCTACCGTTCCGATCCTCTGGGTGTCGAGTCCGGTGACGACACCGCCGGGGGTGCGTGAGTCCATGGTGTCGGGGATCCATCTGCTGAGCGCACCGCTGATCGCATCCACCATCTCGGTGGGCGAGCACCCGACCATCCAACTGGGGCCCCTCACCGTCGACATCGACACCGTGTGGGCCACGCTCATCGCCGGAATGGTGGTGATCCTGATGGGCCTCCTGATGGTGCGCAAGGCCACGTCAGGAGTCCCCGGCAAGTTCCAGCTGTGCTGGGAGATGCTGGTGGGCGCCGTGCAGAAGCAGGTCGACGACTCCATCGGCCCCCGGGGCGCCAAGGTGGTACCGCTGGCGCTGACCCTCTTCATCTTCATCTTCACCTGCAACCTGTTCGAGGTCATCGGTATCGGCTCGCGCTTCGAGGTGCTGCCGGCGCCCACCAGCGACATCAACCTTCCCCTGGCCATGGCGCTCTACGTGATCGTCATGGTCCATCGGGCCGCCGTCAAGAACCGGGGAGTCGGCGGGTACTTCAAGCACTACGTGACCCGCCCGTTCGAGCCGAAGGCGCTGTATCCGGTCAATGTCTTCATGAACGTGATCGATGAACTGGTCAAGCCCCTCACCCTGACCCTCCGTCTCTTCGGCAACCTGCTGGCCGGTGGGCTGATGCTGTCGCTGCTGGCCGCGCTGGTCATCTGGAAGCTGGGTCCCGTGCCGCTCGGCGGTCTCCTGACGGTTCCGCTGACGGTGGTCTGGAAGCTCTTCGACATGGCCATCGGCGCCATTCAGGCCTTCATCTTCGCCCTCCTCACCATCCTCTACTTCGACACCGCCATGGCCCCGGAGTCCGCCCACTAGGGCGCCGGGACCTGACGGACGTACTCAACGCATCAGCAATCCCACAAAGGAGAATCAGCAATGGCAGACAGCTCAATGGCCGACGCAGTGAAGATCGCCGGTGCCATGGTCGGTGGTGGCCTGGCCCTGGGCGGCGGTGCCATCGGCGCCGCCATCGGTGACGGCCTGGCCGGAAATGCCACCATCGCCGGGGTGGCCCGTCAGCCCGAGGCGCAGGGTCGCCTGACCACCATCATGTTCTTGACCGTTGGTCTGTGCGAGGCCGCCTACTTCATCAATCTGGCCTTCACCGCACTCTTCATCTTCTCGCTCGGCAAGTAGCCCGGCCGGCTGGATGTACCGGCCGATGATGGCTCTGCACCGCAGAACCTCCTCGGTCGACGCCTCGACTCATGTCCCCACGACGATCCAAGGATGACGGCAATGCCCATCGAAGCCAGTAGCAACTTTTTGGTCCCCAACGGGACGTTCATCGTGGTGCTCATCGCCTTCATCATCGTGTTGGGCATCATCGCCAAGTACGTGCTGCCTCCGCTGAACAAGGTGCTCACCGAGCGTCAGGATCAGATCCGTGGTGAGCTCGAAGCTGCTGACCGGGCCAAGGCCGATGCCCAGGACGCCGATGCCGAACGTCGGGCCGCCCTCGACGAGGCTCGCCAGCACGCCCGCGAGATCGTGGCCACCGCCAACGCCACTGCTGATCAGATCGTGGTCAGCAAGCAGGCCGAAGCCCAGGCCGAGTACGAGCGGATCGTGCAGGCCGCCGATGCCGAGGTCCTGATCGCCCGCCAGGCCGCCGTCGAGGAAGTCACCGCCCGGGTCGGGGAGATCGTGCTGGCCGCTGCCGAGCGGGTCATCGGCCGTGAGATTCAGGCTGCCGACCACCGCGACCTGATCGACGAGGCCATCGCCGCCGTCCGGGCCGAGACCAACACCGGTGCCGCCGCCGGGGGAAGTCGGTGAACCCAGCCCTCCAGGGCTACCTGGTCGCCATGGAGGAGTCGTTGGCCGCCGCCGACGCACTGGCTCCGGCTGCCTCCGAACTGTCGGCGGTGGCCGAGCTGGTGGAGCGCAGCAACGAGCTCGAGCTGGCACTGATCGACGGTTCGGTACCGGCCACCGCCCGCCGGGCGGTGCTCGATGACCTTCTGGCCGAACGAGTCCGACCCGAGGTCCGGAGCCTGATTCACCAGGCTGTCACCGTCGAACCTCCTTCCGATCTCATCGCTTCGTTCCATAACCTCGCCTCCCGGATGACGGCGGCCGCCGACCGCGGGGCGGCGGCGGTCGACCACACCGACCACGACGACCTGCTGGGTCGCCTCGGCTCCCGCAACCGGGTGCTGGGCTATGCCGCTGCCGTCTTCGAGACGGTCACCTTGCCGGAGCTGGAGGAGATCGAGGACCAGCTGTTCCGCTTCGCCCGCACCGTCGAGTCCAACCGGGCCCTCCGACGGGCGCTGGGCGACCGCGATCTTCCCATCGCCCTCCGTCAGGAGGTGATCGGTGACCTCTTGAACGGGAAAGTGCTGCCGGCCACCGTCCGGGTGGTGTCCTATGCCGTCCGGGGCGGTCGGGCCCGAGACATCGTGGCCACCCTCGACGCCCTGGTGGACGACGCCGCCCGCACCCGAGGTTGGCGGGTCGCCAAAGTCAGCGCCGCCGTCGAGGTCGGCGACGACCAGCGCCAGGCGCTCAGCAACGCCCTCGAGCACCTGGCCGGGCACCCGGTCGACCTCCGGGTCACCCTCGAGCCCGAGCTGGTCGGTGGCGTGGTGGTGCAGATCGGCGACCTGCTGATCGACGGCAGCACCCGGCACCGCCTCGACCAGCTCCGAGAGCACGTCCTCGCCTCTGAAGAGGCCTATCGCATCACCGGTTCGTCAGAAGGAAGGAACACCGATGGCTGAGTTGACCATCAATGCCGACGAGATCACCACCGCCCTCAAGCGGTACGTCGACGACTACACCCCGGCGGTGGGGACCGAGCAGGTCGGCCGCATCGTGGAGGTCGGCGACGGCATCGCCCGGGTCACCGGTCTGCCCGGGGCGGCCGTCAACGAGATCCTCGAGTTCGCCGACGGCACCGAGGGACTGGCCCTCAACCTCGACGAGGAGACCATCGGCGCCGTCATCCTGGGCGACGACACCGGCCTCGAGGAGGAGCAGCTGGTCAAGGCCACCGGACGGATCCTCTCGGTGCGGGTGGGCGACGCCCTGCTCGGCCGGGTGGTCAACGCCCTGGGCGAGCCGGTGGACGGCAAGGGACCGGTGGCCACCGAGCAGACCCGCCGCCTGGAGGTCCAGGCCCCCGGCATCGTCCGCCGCCAGCCGGTCAGCGAGCCCCTCCAGACCGGCATCAAGGCCATCGACGCCATGACCCCCATCGGCCGTGGCCAGCGGGAGCTGATCATCGGCGACCGCAAGACGGGCAAGACGACCGTGGCCGTCGACACCATCCTCAACCAGAAGGGCCTGGGGGTGAAGTGCATCTACGTGGCCATCGGACAGAAGGAGTCGTCGGTGGCCCAGACGGTGGCCACCTTCGAACGGTACGGCGCCCTCGAGTACACGGTGGTGGTGCTGGCCGGCGCTGCCGACCCCGCCCCCTTCAAGTACCTCGCCCCCTACGCCGGCTGCGCCATGGGCCAGCACTGGATGGAGAACGGCGAGCACGCCCTCATCGTCTACGACGACCTCTCCAAGCAGGCCGAGGCCTACCGGCAGATGTCGCTGCTGCTCCGCCGCCCGCCAGGGCGCGAGGCCTACCCCGGTGACGTGTTCTACCTCCACAGCCGGCTGCTCGAGCGCTCGGCCAAGCTGTCCGACGAGGCCGGTGGCGGCTCCTTCACCGCCCTGCCCATCATCGAGACCAAGGCCGGCGACGTGTCGGCCTATATCCCGACCAACGTGATCTCCATCACCGACGGCCAGGTGTTCCTCGAGAGCGAGCTCTTCTACGCCGGCGTCCGTCCCGCCATCAATGTGGGCATCTCGGTCAGCCGGGTAGGAAGCGCCGCGCAGATCAAGGCCATGAAGTCGGTGGCCGGCACCCTGAAGCTCGACCTCGCCCAGTTCCGCGAGCTGGAGGCCTTCGCCACCTTCGGCTCGGAGCTCGACAAGGTCTCCCAGGCCCAGCTCGACCGTGGCTACCGCCTCACCGAGCTGCTGAAGCAGGGCCTCAACCAGCCGGTGCCGGTGGAGGAGCAGGTCCTGGTCATCTTCGCCGGCTCCGAGGGGTACGTGGACGAGGTGCCGGTCCCCGAGGTCCAGCGGTACGAGGCGGAGCTCCGGGCCTACTTCCGGGCCAACCACGCCGACCTGCTCGACGGCATCAAGACCTCCGGGAAGCTTCCCGACGGCGATGCCCTGGAGAAGGCCGTCCGCTCCTTCACCGACGCCTTCGACGCCTCGGGGAGCGACTGACCCATGGCCGGTGGTCAGGAGCGCATCCTCCGTCGACGGATCAAGAGCATCCAGTCGACCAAGAAGATCACCAAGGCGATGGAGCTGATCGCCGCCTCCCAGATCGTGCGCGCCCAGGGCCGGATCGCCGCTGCCAAGCCCTACCAGGAGGGCATGGCCCGCATCGTGCTGGAGACGGCGCTCGGCGACCCTGCCGCCGCCGGCCGCCTGCTGGGTACCCCTGAAGAGGTCCGAAATGTGGCCGTGCTGTCGGTGGTGGCCGACCGGGGCCTGTGCGGCGGCTACAACACCATGGTGTTCCGGGCCACCGAACGCCTGCTGGCCGGCTATGTGGCTGACGATGTGTCCACCCGCCTCTTCTCGGTCGGCAAGAAGGCCATCGGCTATTTCCGGTTCCGGGGCCAGGCGATCGAGCGTTCGTTCACCGGCATGAGCGAGCGGCCGACCTTCGCCGACGCCCAAGAGGTGGCGGCCGCCGTCCTCGGACCCTTCATCCGTGGTGAGGTCGACCAGGTGATGCTGGTCTCCACCCGATTCCTGTCGGCCGGATCGCAGAAAGTCGAGGTACGGCAGCTGCTGCCGCTCATCGATCCCCGTGATCTGACGGTGGGGGACAAGGACCTCGAGCGGGCTGAGCACGATGCCTTCCCCGAGGTGGCCGAACGGCACGGCTACACCGAGTTCGAACCCGATGCCGCCATTCTGCTGGAGACGTTGGCGCCCCGGGCCGCCGAGACCGAGATCTTCGGTGCCCTGCTGGAGGCCTCGGCCTCCGAGCTGACCTCGCGGCAGCGGGCCATGGCCGCCGCCACCGACAACGCCGGCGAGCTGATCAAGAAGTACTCGCGGATCATGAACCGGGCCCGCCAGGACACCATCACCACCGAGATCATGGAGATCGTGGGTGGGGCCGAGGCCCTGCGTTCCGGAGCCGACGACGACCCGGGCGGCATTGTCATCGAGGCCCGGGTCTGACGATGACCACTTCCAACGGCCGCCTCGTCGCGGCAACCCACTACTCAGTACCTGACGACACCAAGGGAGCCATACGCGCATGACCACCACTGCACCCCAGCCCACCTCGACCGAGTCGCTGCCGACCGGCCGCGTGGTGGCCATCGCCGGCCCGGTGATCGATGTCGAGTTCCCGCCCCACGCCCTGCCGGAGATCAACGGGGCGGTCGAGGTGCGGGCCACGTTGGAAGGCGTCGAGGAGATCATTGTGGCCGAGGTCGCCCAGCAGATCGGCGACGGGCGGGTGCGCTGCATCTGCCTGAAGGCCACCGACGGCCTGACCCGGGGTGCCGAGGTCCGAAACCTGGGCCGCGGCCTGCAGGTGCCGGTGGGTGACGCCGTGCTCGGCCACGTCTTCAATGTGCTGGGCGAGCCGCTCGACACCGACGACATCGGGGTGGTGGAGGACCGGTGGGAGATCCACCGTCCGGCCCCCGACTTCGACACCCTGGAGCCCCGGGCCGTCATGTTCGAGACCGGCATCAAGGTCATCGACCTGCTGGAGCCCTACGTCCAGGGTGGGAAGATCGGTCTGTTCGGTGGGGCCGGTGTGGGCAAGACGGTGCTCATCCAGGAGATGATCAACCGGGTGGCCACCAACCACGGTGGGGTATCGGTCTTCGCCGGCGTGGGCGAGCGGACCCGGGAGGGAACCGACCTCTGGATCGAGATGCAGGAGTCGGGTGTCATCGAGAAGGCCGCCCTGGTCTACGGCCAGATGGACGAGCCTCCCGGCGTGCGCCTCCGGGTCGCCCTGGCCGCCCTGACCATGGCCGAGTACTTCCGGGACGTGAAGAACCAGGACGTGCTGCTGTTCGTGGACAACATCTTCCGGTTCGTCCAGGCCGGCTCCGAGGTCTCCACCCTCCTCGGCCGGATGCCCTCGGCGGTGGGCTACCAGCCCACCCTGGCCGACGAGATGGGCCAGCTGCAAGAGCGGATCACCTCCACCCGGGGCCGGTCCATCACCTCCCTGCAGGCCGTCTACGTGCCCGCCGACGACTACACCGACCCGGCGCCGTTCACCACCTTCACCCACCTCGATGCCACCACCGAGCTGTCCCGGGACATCGCCTCGCTGGGCATCTACCCGGCGGTCGACCCGCTGTCGTCGACGTCCAACATCCTGGCTCCCGAGGTGGTGGGTGAGCGGCACTACAACGTGGCCCGCCGGGTGCAGGGGGTGCTCCAGCGGTACAAGGAGCTGCAGGACATCATCGCCATCCTCGGTCTCGACGAGCTCTCCGAAGAGGACCGGGTGACGGTGACCCGGGCCCGGAAGATCCAGCGGTTCCTCTCCCAGCCGTTCAACGTCGGCGAGGTGTTCACCGGTCTGAAGGGTGTCACCGTGCCGGTGGAGGAGACGGTGGAGTCGTTCGAAGCGCTGGTCAACGGTGACCTGGACGAAGTCCCCGAGCAGGCGTTCCTGAACGTCGGCGGGGCCGAGTCGGTGCTGGCCAAGGCCCGCGC
>Ga0302319_10011639_pt1 | contig 16674 bp, 13 predicted proteins | sample Bog_T0_2_FD_203319 | JGI IMG/M metagenome (GOLD analysis project Ga0302319, IMG submission 203319) | Peat permafrost microbial communities from Stordalen Mire near Abisko, Sweden - Bog_T0_2 | ecosystem: Environmental > Terrestrial > Soil > Wetlands > Peat | place: Sweden: Abisko, Stordalen Mire...
GCAATGATCTCAGGACATCCGCATCCCGCGAGGCGAGCTGAAGATTTTAACGCGGCGATGCCATGTCGGCATTTCATTCAATCGCCTGCGTTTGCTGCCCATTTCAGCCAGATAACGGAACATGCTTTATTCGAAGAGGTGATGGATTACTGTGGCCCGCAAACCGGTGGGCCACTGGGTTCAGCCGAATTGACGCTCGCAGACGATAATGGCGAGGGGCACGTCTTCGCCTTCGAGACATTCTACAATCGCCATGACGCCCTGACCCTTGGTGTTCATTTGCGGAAGGCAATGATCGCGGTGGGATTCTGAAGACGAAGTGTATGAAGTCTCTCGCCGACCTCCTAATCCGTCTCTCTCTCGATTCGCAGAAACAACTGAGATATGCCCGAACCGATGAGTGCATCAAAAGGCCACGCCATTGACACATACATTGACAGATACAGCCTGGAAACGCTGCGAAACCGTTCGCAACGCTGCGGAACGTATCATAGGTAAGACACAGAACCAGAGCGAGATAGATTGGCCTTAGAAGCCGTTGCCGTAAGGCTTGCAGGTTCGACCCCTGTCCCGAGCACCATATTTACGTCCACGGGAAGTAACGGAGTCGCGGGCCCTATTGGAGTTGCCTTTGACAGGCGTCTTGGGCGGGCCAAATCTAGCGGCCTCACGGCTATGAAACTCGGACTCGGACTCTACCGCCATCAACTGGATGACGACCATTTTCGCTTCGCGGCCCAAGCCGGCTGCACCGCCCTGGTCATCCACCTCGTGGATTATTTCCACAAGGCAGCGCCTCAGGCGGCAAGCGACCAGCCGACTGGGGGGCTGCAGGGCTGGGGCCGAGCCGGCGATCCCGACCGCCTCTGGTCGGAAAAAGAGCTGAAGGACCTAGTCGCTCGCGCCCGGACGCACGGCCTCACGATCGCCGCCATCGAGAACTTCGACCCGGCCCATTGGTCCGACGTCCTGCGCGACGGGCCGCGCAAGGCCCGGCAACTGGAGGGTTTGAAGACAATGATCCGGCGGGTAGGGGAGGCGGGCATCCCCTGTATCGGCTACAATTTCAGCTTGGCCGGCGTGGCCGGCCGGGTGCGTGGCCCCTTCGCCCGCGGCGGGGCGGAGGCGGTGGGAACCGACGGGCCGGTCGACGAACCGGTGCCCAACGGCATGGTCTGGAACATGGTGGTCGACGACCATCCCCGGCCTGGGACGATGCCGCCCTGCAGTTCGGACCAGCTCTGGAGCCGGCTGAACGACTTTCTCTCGGCCGCCCTGCCCGTGGCCGAGCAAAGCGGCGTGGCTCTGGCCGCGCATCCCGACGATCCGCCGATGCCGACCGTCCGCTCTACCCCCCGCCTCGTGTACCAACCCCGGCTCTACCAAAAGCTCATCGATCTCTCCCCCAGTCCGGCCAACCAGTTGGAGTACTGCCTGGGATCGCTCGCGGAGATGACGGAGGGTGACATCTACGCGGCAACGGAGTCGTACAGCTCCCAAAAGCGCATCGCTTACGTTCATTTCCGCAACGTCCGGGGCAAGGTGCCCCACTACAAGGAAACCTTCGTCGACGACGGGGAAATCGACATGCTCCGCATCGTGCGGATCCTGCGGCGCACGGGATACCAAGGGGTGCTCATTCCCGACCATGCCCCGCAGATGAGCTGTCCCGCCCCCTGGCACGCCGGCATGGCCTTCGCCCTCGGCTACATGCGGGCGGCGCTGCAGGCGGTCGAGCGCGAGGGGTAATATTGACCAGACCGCAAATCATGGCACATCGATCAGCCGGCGAGGAGCCGATGGCACCGTGAGGATGGATCACGATTTTTAATCGGCAAACTTTTCACCATGAAATTCATCCCCAATACCCCGGAAAATGTCATACGATCGGACGGTAAGATCGGTCGGAGAGACTTGTTGGTCAGGGCCGCCAGTTTGTCGGTGGGCGTCGCGGCCTCCCGCGCGCTGCTCAACCTATCGGCCCGCGCCGCCGATGGGATCGCCGGGCCCGCGCTGACGGCTGGGGCCGCCCGAGTGATGCGGGTGACGTTGCGCCCGCCGGATCTCTCCGATGACAGCCTCATCGCCCTAAAGCAGATCGGGGTGGATGATGTGGAAGTTTATACTTTTGACGTGCCGGGTTACGCCGAAAGCGGGCAGCTCGATGATGCGCAGTTGCGTCCGATCCAGCAGCGGATCGAGGGGCATGGCATGCGGATTGGGACCATCATCCTCGACCAGCGCGCCCTGGCCAACCTGCTCCTGGGGAAGCCGGATGGGGAAAGGGATTTGGACAAGATGAGCCGGACGATCGAATGCATGGGCCGGGCTTCCATTCCCGTTCTCATGTACAGCCTCCTGGTTTCGCGGGCGATCTTGAACACCCTGGGCAAACCGCTCCCGGGCATGCACCGGGACCCCCTGGGCCGGGGCGGGGCCGTCCTCAGCAATTTTGACGCCGCCCGGGCCCGGACCGTCACCGAGGAGCCGGCCGGCCGGATTTCCGCCGAGGAAATGTGGTCGAGAATCGAGCGCTTCGCGCGCCGTTGCGTCCCAGTCGCCGACCAAGCCAAGGTCCACCTCGCCCTCCATCCGGACGATCCGCCGGTTTCGCCGTACTGGGGCGTGACCCAGGTCCTGAACAGCCTGGACAGCTTCAAACGCTTCCTCGATTTCGCCCCCAGCCCCTACAACGGCCTGCTGTTCTGCCAGGGCACGATCCAGGAGGCGGGCATCGACCTGGTCGAATACGTCCGGACTTTCGGTCCGGCCGGAAAGATCGCCCATGCGGAATTTCGGGGCGTGCGGGGCAACGCCCGGCGCTACGAGGAAACCTTCATGGACGACGGCGACGTCAACCTGGCGCCGGTGGTGCAGGCCCTGCACGAAACGGGCTATACCGGGCTGCTCGAAGTTGCCCACGTCCCGCACTTGAAGCGCGACCCGGGCGAACGGATTGTCGATGCCTGGTCGGTGGGCTTCCTCAAGGGCTTGATCGCGGCGGCGGCGCGGTGAGCGGCCGGCCGGCCCGGCCTGGCCCCGGGACCACCTTCCTCTGGCGGACGAGCCTGCTGCTCTTCGCCTCGGTCGTCATCAACTACGTCGACCGGTCCAACCTCTCCGTGGCCGCGCCGCTGCTCCAGCGGGAGCTGGGCCTGACGCCGACGAAGCTGGGAGCCCTGCTTTCGGCCTTTTTCTGGAGCTATGCCGTCTGCCTGCTCGTCTCGGGCTGGCTGGTCGACCGCTTCAATGAGAACTGGCTCATGGCCGCGGGTTTTTTTCTGTGGTCGGTGACGACGGCCGCGACGGGACTGGCGGAGGGCTTCGCCGGGCTTTTCGGCATGCGGCTGCTGCTGGGTCTGGCGGAATCGGTGGCTTTTCCGACCTACTCGAAGATCCTCGCGGTCAATTTTTCGGAAAACCAGCGCGGGCTGGCCAACTCCCTGATCGACATCGGCACGAAATGCGGGCCGGTCCTGGCGACGCTGGCCGGCGGTCTTTTCCTGGGCCGTTTTGGCTGGCGGGTTTGCTTCGTTGGGCTGGGAGTCGGGGCTTTGATTTGGTTGCCCTGCTGGATCAAGTGGATGCCGCGCCGGCCCGCCCGGAGCGGGACCGCGGCGAGACCCGCGCCCGCTTGGCGGGAAATCCTGGCCCGACGGTCGGCCTGGGTGACATTTGGCGGCATGTTCTGCGCCAACTACTTTTACTACTTCCTGCTGACTTGGCTTCCCTCCTATCTGGTCCAGGAGCGGCATTTTTCGATGCGTTTGATGGGGATCACCGGGACGCTGCCCTTTCTGGCTGCCGCTGCCGGCACCTTGGCCGCCGGCACCCTGTCCTATCGCGCGCTTTCGGCGGGGGCCTCTCCCACGCGGGTGCGCAAAACCTGCGTCGTCGCCGGACTGGGTGGGGCGGCCGTGATTGGCGCCGTGCCGCTGATCAGCGACGCCCGCGGCGCCCTGGCTGTGCTCTCCGCAGCCGCGCTGTGCTATGGCGTCTACGCTTCCAGCCACTGGGCGATCACCCAGACTCTGGCGGGCGCTGGGGCCGTCGGGCGGTGGACCGGCCTGCAAAGCTTTGCCGGGAATCTTGCCGGGGTGGGAGCGCCTTTGTTGACCGGCCTCGTGGTGGCCCGTTCCGGCCAATACTTTTTCGCCTTTGCCGTCACCACTGGGGTGGTGCTGACGGGAGCCGGGATTTATCATTTCGGCTTGGGCAAAGTCGAGGCGATCCGCTGGGACATCAGACACCCTTGACAGCGGCGGGCTCCGGCGTTGTCCATGCCTCCATGCCCCGCCTTTTCCTGTGGCCCTTGGTCTGGGTCCTCGCTCTGGTCGTCCCGCTGAGTGCCCTCGCCGTCGACCCGCCGCCCGACCGGAGCAATGTCCGTTACGGCCCTTACTACCGCAATGTCCTGGATTTCTGGCAGGCGAAGTCCGCGCAGCCCACCCCGCTCTTTGTTTATATTCATGGCGGCGGCTGGTACCAGGGCGACAAGGCGGCTGCCACCAGCGACATCGTTCGCCTGCACATCGATCTCATCAGCTTCATGCTCCGGCATGGCGTCTCGGTGGCCTCGATCAACTACCGCTATGCCACGATCGCGCCGCTGCCGGCGCCGGTCTTGGATGCGGCGCGGGCCGTGCAATTCCTTCGCGCCCAAGCCGGCTCTTGGCATCTCGACCCGAGGCGGGTCGCGGCCATGGGCACCTCCGCCGGCGGCTGCACGGCTCTGTGGCTCGCCTACCATCCCGACTTGGCCGATCCCCGCAGCCCCGATCCGGTCGCGCGGCAGTCGACCCGGCTCAGCGGCGTGCTGGCGTGGAATCCCCAGACGTCGATTGATCCGCCGGTCATCACGGGTTGGGTCGGTCCCCAGGTCCTGAATCATCCCATGATCTGGCTCGCGGTCGGCGCCCGGGACCGCGACGACGCCTTGGCGCGCTATGCCGCCTTCCAGGGCCTCTATCGGGAGTACTCGCCGATCAACCATGTGGCGGCGGGCGCTCCCCCCGTCCTGCTCGTGTACGGCACCGGCCCCTTGCCGGCCGCCACACCGGACCTGGCCATCCATCATATGGCCTTCGGCTCCAAGCTGAAGGCCAAGGCCGAGGCCGTGGGTGCGGTCTGCATCCTCCGTTTGACCAACCGGCCGGATCCCACCCAGCCGCAGCCGTACGATTTTGTGCTGAAGGTTCTGGACTCGCCCTGACTGTCAGCCGTCAGCGCAGCGTCTTGAGATAGAGGATCAAAGACTCGATCTGCGCGTCGGTGGCGATGCCGGAGTAGCTGGGCATGGAATTCTCGAAGCCCCGCACGTGCCGGTCGGTGCGCTTCAGGATGTGTTCGCGGATATAGCGCTCATCCGCCACGCAGGTGGTGCCGTCGTCCAAGGTGACGGTGGTGCCGAAAAGCCCCTTCCAACTCGGCGCAAGGTGGGCCGTTCCGACAGTGCCGTTGGTCGTGTGGCAGGCGATGCAGCCCAGGAGTCCGGAGAGGTGCTGCCCTTCCTCGGCGCTGATGGCCCCGCTCACCGGCGAGGCGATCGACCGCGGGGTGAGGTCGACGGCCCCAGCGGCGAAACCCTCCGCCGGGGGCGTGAAGGGGGCCAGGGCATAGGGCGTGAAATAGGCGTCATCCTCGAAGTGGACTCCGTCTCCGGTGGCGAGCGACCAGCCGACATGCATCTGCCAGACTCCGGACTTCATTCCCGGAAGGCCGATGAAGACCGATTTGCCGTCGGTGGAGAGGTAGGCGCTGCTGGGCGCCATCCGATCCTGGCCGGGTGTGCCGTCAAGCTTGTAGTGGCCGGAGCCGTAGTGATGGCTGCGCACGTAGTTCCAGCGGCCCACGACGTAGCTCGCGGGATTGCGCGCCACGGCCGGATCGAGGGATACCTCGAAGCGGAGGAGAATGCCCTGGTCCATCGCCACTACCTCGCGGGGCAGCAGGGACGAGGCCCCGGTGTAGCGCACCCGGGCCAAGCCGCTGATCCTGGGCCCGGTCGAGCCGTAGATCCGGAAGCCGGCCGCATAGAGCTGGCCGTCGGCCGGGTCGACCGCGGCATTGAGCGGTGCGAAGGTGAAATCCGAGGTCAGGCTGACGGCGGCTCCCTGCGGCTGGGCGTGGCGGGTGTCGACCAAGATGCGAAAAAGCTCCGGCCGATTGTAGCCGACCAGAATCAGGGCGTCGTTGAGGGGACCCATCCGGGCTCCGGTCAGCCAGGTCAGGGAGGCGGAGGAGGGATTGACCGGATGCGGGATCCAGAGGAGGGGATCGGCGATGGGAGCGGGATATTTTTCCGGGGCTTGGAAGTCGTCGAGGTACCCGTGGTATTCGTTTTTGCCCAGAAGGTAGACGGGGGTGCTCGGAACATAAAATCCCTGCTGATCGCTGACGGCGATCTCGCCGGTGCGCGGGTTCACGCCGATGAACGGCATGCGGAAGCCCCAGCCGAGCGTCGTGACCCTCTTTCCGTCCGCAGAAATCCGCAGCACTTTGCCGTTGTCCTTGCCCAGCGTGTTGTCCTGGCTGCCGCCGGTGGCGATGACGAAGGAACCGTCGGGGGCGAGCTTGATCGAACAGGCGTGATCGCGCACCGCGGCGGTTTGGGCGAATCCGTTGCAGAACAGCTCATAACTGTCGGCTTCGCCCGTGCCCCGGGTATCGCGCAGTCGCCAAATGCCGGTGCGATCGAAGACATAGATTTCGTCGTGGCGGATCGCCAGTCCCAGCGGCTCGTGCAGCCCGGAGGCGAAGCGGCGCCACCGAACGGATTTCAAGGCGCCCTGCAACCCGTCGATCCGCCAGACGTCGCCGTCGATCGTGACGGCCGCGGCCGAGCCGTCGGAGAAGAATTGGATGTCGGCCACGCGGATATTGCGCCGCCAAGGGTTGTCCAAGGGCAGGGGAATGTCGTCGACCACATAGGCGGATTTTTTTGCCGAGAGCGTTCCCTGGGTGGTGAGTTCCTGCGGCCAGCGCCGCGGGGGCGGAGCCGACGCGACGGTGGGGAACGGACGCGGCGGTCCGGGCAGGCCGGTTCCGATCGTCAAGGTGACGACGAATTCGACCGGCCGGGCATGGCCGGCCAGCCGCACAGTCCAGGTTCGAGCGTCGCTTTGGTCCTGGGCCGCCGAATCCGTGCCGACATTGCTTACGGTCACGGCGAGGGGCCGGCCGGCCACCCCTTCCGGCGGCTTGCGGCCGAGAACGAGCACGAGGGGTTGAGCGGAAGCCTGGACGCGGAAATGACGCTCGACCCAGACGAGGTTGCCCCGCCGGTTGGCCGTCATCCACTCGCAAATGTCGGTGGAGCCGACCGTATAGTCCAAGAGCACCTGGCCGCCGGCTAGGCGCAGGCCGCGGAATCGCCCGGCCGCGGGCGGAAGGGGGCCGCGTCCGACTTCTTCAGGGCTGGGCGCGGGTGTCCGCGGGTCGACCAGCGCCGGTTGCGCGCCCGCTTGCCAGCCGGGATAGATGTCGTTGGCCAGCCAGACTTTCCCCACCGGAGCCGGGAGCATGATCTTGGGGACGAAATTGGTCTGCTCGGGCTTGTGATAGGAGATCGGCGCCAGTTCGACTGGGGTGACGGCATAGCCTTGCCAAACGGCGGAGACGCGGAGCAGATCGGGGTCGAAGCAGGCCCAGCAGTCGTGGCCCAGATTCAAGATGAGCCCGCGCGGCGTCAGATTGTCCGCCGGGAAGCCCGGCCCGGCCCGGCCTGCATCCAATACGGCCGAAAAGAACGGGAAATCCGGCTCCACCCAATCGGCCCACGGCCGCAAGTCAGGGTCGGGCGGTCCGGCCATGGCAGAAGCGACGAAGAAAAGGCTGAGGGCGGCCAGACGGCGCATAGGGCCTTATTGAAAGCGCAATCACGCTGTGTGCACCACTCAAAGTGGTGCTTTTTTCGCCAGGCCGGGGTGCCGCCTGATTCCGCTTTGGAATCAGGCCGAGGGCTGGAGCACCTTTTCGAGCTTGGCCGGGTCCAGCCCTTGGGCGCGGATACGGTCGAGGATCATTCGGTAGGTCTCGACCGAGATCGTGGGCGTGCGGGCCATGACCCAGAACAACTCTCCGTCCTTGGTCGCCGCCACGACCCATTGGTAATTGGGATCGAGCTCCAATACCCAATAGCTGGATTTGATCGGCCAGAAAAGACGCACGCTCCATTCGGCCTCGGTCGCCTTGTTCAGGATCCAGCCGGTGCCCTTCCAGGACTTTTCCGGCGCATCGAGAGCCCCTTTGCGGAACATGTAGGTCACCCCGATCGTCCCATCGTCCTTGAGCGCATAGTTGTCAGAGGTGTTGACCTTGTTCTTTTCAAGGAAATTGGGGACGTGAGAAATCACGTACCATCGCCCCATGTAGCGGGTCAGATCGACTCGGGCGACGGTGTGCAGGGCGGCAGGCGGCCTTTCCGCCTGCGCCACCGCGACCGCGCAAAGGGAAAGGGCGCTCAGGAGCAGCGTGGAGAGGAGGGGGGAGAGCATCGGGTGTCCCTCCTTGGACAAGTCTCGCCCGCCCCGGTTCGACGGCTTTCCTAATCAGTTGGATATTAGGGTGAAAGCTCGCAGGCCTTTTCGGCCGCCGCGATCCGCCGGGCGAGGTGTTCGCGCTCCACCTCCAGGGTGGCCAGCTCCCAAGCCCGGCGAAACGAGCGCACGGCTTTGGCCGGTTGCCCGTGATCAAGCCAGAGCTGGCCGGAAACGACGTGCAGCGGCGAATAGGCCTCCACCGCCTGCCGATCCGCCATGGTCGCCAGCGCCTGCAGGCCGGCGGCCGCCCCCCGCACTTTGGCGACGGCCACGGCTCGGTTCACCGCCGCGACGGGCGAGGGATCGACGCGCAGGAGTTGGTCGTAGAGGTCCAAGATTTGCTCCCAATCCGTGGCCGCCGCGTTGGGGGCCAGGGCGTGGCAGGCGGCGATGCCGGCCTCGAGATGGAAGCGGTTGACCTGCGGGCTGCCGGCGGAGGCGGTGAGATGGGCCAAGCCGCGGGAGATTTTCGTCCGGTCCCAGCTCGCGCGGTCCTGCTCGAGGAGGAGGAGGATGTTGCCGGTGGGGTCGGTCCGGGCGGGCAGGCGGGCGGCGTTGAAGTACATGAGGGCCAGGAGCGCATGGCTGGCGTGGCTCTGGTCGAAAAAGGAGGCCACGAGCTCGCCCAGGCGGATGGCCTCCGCGCAGAGATCCTCGCGCAGCAGCGAGGAGCCCTGGGAGGCCTTGTAGCCCTCGTTGAACATGAGGTAGAGGGCCTGGTGGACCGCGGCCAGCCGCGGCGCCAGCTCGTCGGGCCGGGGCAGCTCGGTCGAGATTTTCTCCTCCCGCAAGAATTGCCGGGCGCGGACCAAGCGCTTGGCGATGGCGGATTCGTGGGCCAGGAAGGCGGCGGCGATTTCCCGCTCGCCGAAGCCGCCCAGCACCTTGAGGGTCAGCGCCACCTGGGCATCGGCCGGCAGGCCGGGATGGCAGCAGACGAACATCAAGCGCAACTGACTGTCCTGGATCTCGTCCTCGAAGCGCGGGGTGAGCGCCCGCAGGGCGGAGACGAGCCCGTCTTCCACCACGCCGGCCGCCATCGGCTCCTTGCTTTGCCATTGCCGGCTCCGGCGGAGATGGTCGATGGCCCGGTTGCGCGCGGTCTGCAGGATCCAGGCGCTGGGATTGTCCGGCACCCCGGTGAAGGGCCAGGTCTGCATCGCCTTGAGGAGAGCATCCTGCACGACGTCCTCTGCCAGGGCCAGGTTCTCCGGGCCGAAGCGGCGGGCGAGGATCGCCACCAGGCGTCCCCACTCGCGGCGGAAAAGATGGTCGATCGCGCCGGCGACGGCCGGGGCGGTCGGCGCCTCAGATGTGGGGGAGCTTCTCAATCGGGCGCACTTCGACCACGGTGCCGTATCCGAGGCCGGGGCAGCCCTGGGCGATCACGGCGGCGCGATCCAGGCTGTCCGCCTCCACGACGATGTAGCCGCCGAGGATTTCCTTGGATTCGGCGTAAGGGCCGTCGGTCACGGAGACGCCGCGGGGCTCCTTCACCACCTTGCCGGCATCGTCCAGGCGGTCGCCGCCGACATAGATGCCCTGGGCTTTCATGCCCTTCATCCAATCCATCCACTTGCCGAAGATCTTCTGCATTTCCTCTGGCGAAGGCTCGGCCTCGTTCTGGGGATGGCGGAAAAGGAGCAGATACTGGGTTTTTTCAGGTTTCGTCATATTGATTTGGGTTCAAGGCTATGACGAAGGAAAGAACCGGGGGAGGACATCGTCACCGCGCAAAGGCGGGATCGAGCGCGAGGCGGAAATAGTCCCGGGCGTTGCTGAAGCAAATCGCCTTCACCATGGCCCCGCTCAACTCCAGGTCGGCCGGCAGCTCGCCGCGGACGATGTCGCCGCCGACCAAGTTGCACAAGACCCGCCGGAAATACTCATGCCGGGGATAGGAGAGGAAGCTGCGCGAGTCGGTCAGCATCCCGACAAAGCGGCTGAGGAGCCCGATGTTCGAAAGGGCATTGAGCTGCGCTTCCATGCCCTCTTTTTGGTCAAGGAACCACCAGCCGCTGCCGAACTGAATCTTGCCCGGGATCGCGCCGTCCTGGAAGTTCCCCGCCATCGTGGCAAAGGCGTAGTTGTCCGTCGGATTGACGTTGTAGATGATCATCCGCGGCAGCTCTCCCGTGGCCTCGAGGGCATCGAGGTAGCGGCCGAGGCTGCGGGTCTGCGGCAGGTCGCCGATCGAGTCGTAGCCCGTATTGGGCCCCATCGTGGCGATCAGCCGGGAGTTGGTATCGCGCAGGGCGCCGAGGTGCAGCTGCTTGGTCCAGCCCCGGGCGGCATCCCAACGGCCGAAGGCGAGCATGAGAAAGGAGCCGTAGCGGACCTGCTCCTCGGGCGTGGCGGCCCGCCCGGCGCGGGCGGCGTCGAAGACCGCCTTGGCCTGGCTGGGCGTGCAGGGCTCGCCGAGGGCGACGTCGAGGCCGTGGTCGGACAGGCGGCTGCCGGCGGCATGAAAATCTTCATGGCGGCGGTGGAGGGCGGAGAGAAAGTCGTCGAAGGAGTGGATCGACTGCCGGGCGGCCGTGGCCAGACGCTCCACCCAGGGGTTGAAGACGGCGGGCCGACCGACCCCGAGGGCCTGGTCCGGCCGAAAGGCGGGATAGACCCGCGTCTTCAGCCCGCTGGCCCTGATCCGGGCATGCTCATCCAGGCTGTCGGCCGGATCGTCCGTGGTACAGACCACCGCGACGCGGAACTGCATGAAAAAATCCTGCACCCGCCGGGCGGCCAGCAGATCGTTGGCCTCGCGCCAGATCGCGGCGGCGGTGGCGGGATTGAGCAGGGTGCTGATCCCGAAATAGCGCTGCAGTTCGAGATGGGTCCAGTGATAGAGGGGATTCCGGAGGGTGTGGGGCACCGTCGCGGCGTAGGCGGCGAACTTTTCCCAGGGTGAGGCGTCGCCGGTGCAGAAGCGCTCGGCCACGCCGTTGGCGCGCATCGCCCGCCATTTGTAATGGTCGCCCGCCAGCCAGATCTCGGTCAGATCGGCGAAGCGGTGGTTGGCGGCGATTTGGGCCACCGGGAGATGGCAGTGGTAGTCGTAGATCGGCTCGGGCGCGGCAAAGCGGTGGAAAAGTTCTCGGGCGGGCGCGCTCTGGAGCAGGAAATCGTCGGTGATAAAATTCTTGGCCATGAGCGGAGGTAGGCCGCGAGTCTAGGGCCGTGGGCCCCTGTGTCACGACCTACCTGTCGCGTGGATCGGGCTCAGCCGGCGAGAAAGCGGTCGGAACCCTCCGGCTGGGCGGTGATGGACGCTTCGGCAAATTGTTCGGAAAATTGGGCCACAAGCATCTCCAGAAAACGGGCGTGATAGAAGGCATAGACCCCTTTTTCGAGCACCACATCCTGGGGGCCGAGGAAGCTGAAATTGAGGACATTGCCTCCAGCCGAGGGCCGCAGCCAAGCCTTCCGGCGCTCCTTCGCGCGGGCTTGGGTAAAATCGCCTTCGAGGTCGCACTCCCACGGAAGGATTTTGTTTTGGCGGGCGGCCTTCTTCAGATGCTGGAGCAGGACTCCAGGCTGGGCGGCGTAGATCGAGATCATGATAGTAGGTGCAACCCCATTGTCCGCCGCCGGGAACCCTGGTTCCGGCTTGGAGCCCGGGATCGGCCTACCGAAAACTACGTAGCTTAGCCTCGGCTTCCTCACCGGCGCGCAAAAACTTGGAACAAAGGGCGAGCGGAGCGCGGGGCGGGGGCGAGTTGGGAGCGGCGCCGGGGGTTTCGATCCACTGGGTCTCCCACGCAATCAGGTCGAAATTTGCCCCCGTCCGCATCTGCTGGAAGGTCTTTTCCCAGCGCGGACGGTAGTACTCCCGCAGCAGCCCGCTCCAGGTCCGGCTGGAATATTCCGAGATCGTGCCGCCCCAGCGGGTGATAAGCCACTTGGCGTTGGCTTCGAAGTAGTCGGATTCGGCCGGGGTGTCGCCCCAGGCCCGGGCAAATCCGATCCATCGTTCCAGGCGATTGGTGGGATGGGCGGTCAGCAACAAATCCATGTCCGCTAGGAGAGCGAGAGCGGCGCTGGCGCAGCGGTCCCGTTCGGGGGAGTCGCCCCGGCCGTGGGCGGCCAGGGCGGCCGCGAACTGGCGATCGACGCGCGAGCCCAGATACTGAACGGTGAGTTCGAGGGCATCGGCGCGGTAGAGCGGATTGGCGCCGAGAGTCGGAGCGCAAGCGAGGAAGAGCTGCACCGCGCGGTGGAAGTCGGGCGAATCAACGGGCGCTCGGTATTTCGGGTTGGGTTTGCTCAGCGGCGCGTATTGGTAGATGGGCCGCACGAAGTGGACGTCCTGGCCGTAGCAGCTGCGAACCAGCAGATCCCACGCGAGGGCCATTTCGTCCGGGCACCCCCCATAACGGGCGTGGGCGTACCCCCGCAGCCAGGGCCGGAGCGGAATCGGCTGGGCCGACCACATGGCGTCGGTCAGCAGCTCATAGACGACCTCGTTGTTCTCGACGCCTTCCGGCGCCAGGCCGGAACCGACGAGATGGCCATGGTTCGGCGCCGCCAGCGTTTTCGCGCTGTCTCCGGCAAAAAAAGTCAGGTCGCCGCCCAGGGACGACTTACCGCCGAAGTTATGGATGACGCTGTAGACCCACTGCTTGCCGTAAAAGGCCTCCCGGCTCGACCAGATCGGCCGGAAATCACAGGCCAGATCGAGAATGACCATCCGGTCGTTCGGCACTCGGCTCAAGAGGGCCGCCGCCGAGGCCTGGTCCCAGAAGGCGGCGTCATTGTAGAACAGCCAGCCTTGCATGATCCAGGTGCCGCCGGGCTCCCCGGCCAGGATCGAGCGGTAGACGGCTTCGCCGTAGCGCGCGAGTTGCGCGAGCCGGCCGGCCTGGTCGGCCGGCACCGGCACCTTCAATTCGTTGAAGGAGTCGGCCAGGAAATAGCGAGCCGGTCCGAATTCGCTTTCCCAGGCGTGGATGAACCGCCGCCCGATTTCGGAGAAAAGTGGCGAGACGGGGTCGACCAGATAGGTGCCGTACGCCGGCGTGAATCCCGCCCAGCCGCTCAATTTCTGCAAGGTTACTTCCGGGTGAAGCTTCTGCAGGGCAGGGGGGGCGAAGCCGGCAAAGGCCGGGGCGATCGGCTCGATGCCCAGGGCGCGCATGCGGCCGAGAATCGCCTTTTCCAGGGCGACCTGCTTGGGAAAATAGCTTCGGGGCGGCGGTCCTTGCCAGCGGTTGATATTGCCCATGCGGTGCCACGGCATGTAGGCCGGTCCGGGGAAGTACTGGTCGAGGTCGGCTTGGGCGATGCCCTCCTCCCGCCAAACCCGCTGCCAGATGGCCTCGGTCGCGACTTCGGCCAAGGCGAAATTGATCCCGTGGAGGGCCATCCAATCCAACTCCCGTTGCCAGCGGGGCCAGTCCCAGAAGGCCGTAGTGTAGCCAAACGTGCAGACATTGTAATAGGGCCGCAGCGCGTACGGCGAGACCACCCGCTCCCGGGCGCAGTCGGGGAAAACGGCGGGCAGTTCGAGGTGCTCGCCCTCCCAGCCTTGGAAGCAGTGGCAGTCCGCTCGCAGGTAAGCATAGGCCCCATGGGCGAGAGCGACCGGAGAGTTGCCCGCGACAAAGACGACCCCGCCGTGGGCCTCGATTTCATAGACGTCGAGGCCGGCGGCGGCGGGCGCGATCACCCGGAGCTGAAAAGCCGACGACCGGCTTCCGATCAGGCGCTGCAAAACGTCGCGGGCCGCCCCGGTGGGATCGGCGGGCGCGGCCCGGGCGAGAGGGAGGAGGGCGAGGAAGGCCAGAACAACGCGCATGAGACGGGAAGACTAGATGCGAACCGGGCGGTCGAGGTCATCGGACTTGAAGCAAGCATCGAGCATCTTCTGCACGGCCGCGCCCCGGGCGAAATCCGGCTGGGGGTGGCGCCGGCTCCGGATGGCGGCGACGAAGGCCTCGTGATTGGTCGGGACAGGCGGAGCGCTGACCTCGTGCCAGCGGGCCCGGTGCAGGTTCGCCCCCTGGCAAATCCGATAGCGGGAGGTGGAGCGTTCCGAGTCGATTTCGACCGCCCCCCGAGTCCCGGAGATTTTCAAGTGCAGGCGATTGGCGTGGCCGCCGGACCACCGGGTCGTATGGATGATTCCCAAGGCGCCGTTGTCGAATTCAACCGTCATCACCGCGGAATCATTGGCATCGAGTACGTAATCGCCAATCCGGTCGCCCGTCGCCTTGGGGAACGTGCGCAGATGGCAAAAGACCCGGTCGATCGGGCCGACCGGGTAGGTGACGAAATCGAAGATGTGCACCCCGACGTCGCCCAGGACGCCGCGGCTGCCATGGCGGGACGAAAGCCGCCACAGCCACTGCTCCGAGCGCCGCCAGTCCCCCCAAACCCGGCTGGAGAGCCAGGACTGGAGATAGCTGGCTTCGACGTGGCGGATTTTACCGATCTGCCCGCTTCGGACGACGGCCGCGACGGCATGAATCGCCGGCCAGTTGCGGTAGGAGAAGTTGACCATGGCGACCCGCCGGCTGCGACGGGCGGCCGCGGCCATCTTTTTAGCTTCCGGGTAATCGAGGGCCAGCGGCTTCTCGCACAGCACGTGCTTGCCGGCCTTCAGGCATTGGATCGAAAGGGGGGCGTGCTGCGGATCCGGGGCGACGATCGCCACCGCGTCGCAGGCGACCTCGGCCAGCATCTTTTTGGCGCTGGCGAAGGCGACGGGGATCAGATGGTCCTCGCAGAACTTTTCCGCCTTGATCAGATCGACATCCACCGCCGCCACCAGGCAGCAGTCCGGATTCTGGTTGAAGGCTTTGGCATGGTTCTTCGCCATCGCGCCGCAGCCGATGATGGCGACCCGGATCAGCGGCAATTTTTTGACGGGCGCCTTTTTCATAGGCGCGGGAGCGGCGGCAGAGGCTCGAGCGGTTCGGCCCGGCCGACGTAATCGGGTATCCGCACGGTCGGCCGCGCCCAGGCGACGGCGTTGGCAATCACCCGCTGCACCTCCTTTTGGTGGTAACTCGGATAGGTCTCGTGTCCCGGCCGGAAATAAAAGATCCGGCCATGGCCGCGCTGCCATGTGCACCCGCTGCGAAAGACTTCGCCGCCGCTGAACCAGGAGAGAAACACGAGTTCGTCCGGCGGCGGGATGCCGAACGGCTCGCCATACATCTCCTCGGCCGGGATCTCGAAATAGGGCCCGATGCCTTGAGCGATGGGGTGGGAGGGCTGGACGGTCCAGAGGCGCTCTTTGTCGTTGGCCACCCGCCACTGCAGGGAGCAGGTGGTGCCCATCAGGGCCTTGAACAGCTTGGAGTAATGGCCGGAGTGCAGCACAATGAGGCCCATGCCTTCGAGGACCCGGCGGCGCGCCCGGGCCACGATTTCGTCCGAAACATCGCCGTGGGCGCGGTGGCCCCACCAGATCAAGACATCGGTCGCCGCCAGCGCGGCCTCGCCCAGCCCATGTTCCGGCTCGTCCAGCGTGGCGGTCCGGACCGACCAACCCAGCTGAGCCCGCAGCGGAGCGGCGATCGCCTCATGAATGCCCTGGGGGTAGAGCGCGGCGACCGCCGGATTCGTCTTTTCATGGCGAAATTCATTCCACACGGTCACTTGCAGCGGCGCGATCATGCCCGGGGCTAGGTTCGCCATTCCGGCTGGGATTTCAAGACAACCCGGTTCTTGCGGAAAGCTGGCGCACTTCGCCCGGTTCGCGTGTACTAGGAGAAGATGCCGTCGACCATCGGAACCGAAAGACCACCCGCCTCCTTTTGGCGCCGCCGGCTGGCCGAGCCCATCGGCCGACAGCTGACTCAGGGCGTCACTCCGGGAAAGATCGCTCTCACCCTCGGGGTCGGGAGCGCCACGGCGCTTTTCCCGATTTTGGGCACGACAACCGTTTTGTGCATTCTGATTGGGATCGTTCTCAAACTGAATCAGCCGATTGTGCAGGCCCTTAACATCGTTTGTGTCTTTATCTACATTCCATTCATGGTCGGATGCATTCGCCTCGGGGAGATCCTCTGCGGCCAAGGTTCCTCCCGGCCCGACATCGGGGCCATGGTGGTGCTGTTTCGGCAGCATCCCGGCGAGTTTTTTGCGCGTTTTGGCGCCACGATGGGCCATGCCGCCCTCGGCTGGGTGG
>Ga0302319_10011640_pt1 | contig 16674 bp, 12 predicted proteins | sample Bog_T0_2_FD_203319 | JGI IMG/M metagenome (GOLD analysis project Ga0302319, IMG submission 203319) | Peat permafrost microbial communities from Stordalen Mire near Abisko, Sweden - Bog_T0_2 | ecosystem: Environmental > Terrestrial > Soil > Wetlands > Peat | place: Sweden: Abisko, Stordalen Mire...
GTTACAGGCACCGTGCCCGTAGACGTCAATATTACGGACTGCGTCGCTATTGAATTCACTTCCACGTCGCCGAATGGTACGTTGGTTGCGTTGATGCTCAGCGCAAGTATCGCTGCATTTAGCTGCAGGGTAAAGCTCGTGAACACGTTGCCCGTGCTTGCCGTCATCGTCACCACCTGAGTGGTCACCACCGAGGACACAGTGGCCGTAAATCCGGCGCTGGTCGCATTTGCTGGGACGGTCACCGCGCTCGGTACCGTCACGGCCGAACTGCTGCTTGACAGGCTAACGTTCAGGCCGCCGCTTGGAGCGGCTGCGGACAGCGTCACAGTGCACGCGTCCGACCCCGATCCCGTCATGGCCCCGCTGGTGCAGTATAGCTTGCTCAGGACCGCCGGCGCAGCCGTACCTGTTCCGCTCAGGGCAATGATCGCCTTAGCGTTGATCGAAGAGTTGCTGGCGATGGTCAGCTGACCTGTCGCCGTTCCCGCAGCGGTGGGATCGAATTGCACACTCAGCGTCGCCGCCTGGCCCGGATTCAACGTGGTCGGGAACGTGGCCCCCGACATGGCGAAGCCCTTACCGGTCAGCGTCGCCGCGCTGATTGTTACCGGCGCAGTGCCGGTGGACGTTAAGATCACAGACTGCGTCGCTGGTGTGTTGACGACCACATTGCCGAACGCCACGCTGGTCGCGCTGATGCTCAGCGTTGGCACAGTTGCGTTCAGTTGGAGAGCAAAACTCTCGGATACATTGCCCGCACTGGCCTTCAGGGTCACGGTCTGAGCGGTACTGACGGATAAGACAGTCGCCGTGAACCCGGCGGTGGTCGCATTCGCAGGCACCGTCACTGTGGCTGGGACCGTCACCGCCGCATTGCTGCTCGACAGGCTCACACTCAGTCCGCCGCTCGGAGCTGCCGCACTGAGCCTCACCGTGCAGGCATCTGTCCCCGACCCCGTCATGGACCCACCGCTGCAGGAGAGCGCGTTTAACGCCGCCGGCGCAGCAGTACCCGTTCCGCTCAGGGCGATGATCGCCTTAGCGTTGATCGAAGAGTTGCTGGCGATGGTCAACTGACCTGTCGCCGTTCCCGCAGCGGTGGGATCGAATTGCACACTCAGCGTCGCCGTCTGGCCAGGATTCAACGTGGTCGGGAACGTGACTCCTGACATTGTGAAGCCCTTACCGGTCAGCGTCGCCGCGCTGATTGTTACCGGCGCAGTGCCGGTGGAGGTTAAGATCACAAATTGCGTCGCTGGTGTGTTGACGACCACATTGCCGAACGCCACGCTGGTCACGCTGATGCTCAGCGTTGGTACCGCTGCATTCAACTGCAGGGCAAAACTCTTGGAAACGCTGCCCGCACTCGCCGTCAGCGTGACCGCCTGCGCGGACCCGACCGATGACACAGTCGCCGTGAATCCGGTACTGGTGGCATTCGCAGGCACCGTCACCGTGGCCGGTACCTTGATCGCCGGATTGCTGCTCGACAGGCTCACACTCAGTCCGCCGCTCGGAGCTGCCGCGCTGAACGTCACCGTGCAGGCATCAGTCCCCGATCCCGTCATGGACCCACTGCTGCAGGAGAGCGCGTTTAAAGCCGCCGGCGCAGCAGTACCTGTTCCACTCAGGGCGATGATCGCCTTAGCGTTGATCGAAGAGTTGCTGGCGATGGTCATCTGACCTGTCGCCGTGCCCGCGGCGGCGGGATCGAATTGCACACTCAGCGTCGCCGTCTGGCCCGGATTCAACGTGGTCGGGAACGTGACCCCTGACATTGTGAAGCCCTTGCCGGTCAGCGTCGCCGCGCTGATTGTTATCGGCGCAGTGCCGGTGGACGTTAAGATCACAGATTGCGTCGCCGGTGTGTTGACGACCACATTGCCGAACGCCACGCTGGTTGCGCTGATGCCCAGCGTTGGTATCGCTGCATTCAACTGCAGGGCAAAACTCTTGGAAACGCCGCCCGCACTCGCCTTCAGGGTCACGGTCTGAGCGGTACTGACGGACGAGACAGTCGCCGTGAACCCGGCGGTGGTGGCATTCGCCGGCACCGTCACAGTGGCCGGCACCGTGACTGCCGCGCTGTTGCTCGCGAGGCTTACGCTCAGGCCGCCGCTTGGAGCGGCTGCGGACAGCGTCACAGTGCACGCGTCCGACCCCGATCCCGTCATGGACCCACTGCTGCAGGAGAGCACGTTTAACGCCGCCGGCGCCGCAGTACCAGTTCCGCTCAGGGCGATGATCGCCTTAGCGTTGATCGATGAGCTGCTGGCGATGGTCAGCTGACCGGTCGCCGTGCCCGCGGTTGTGGGATCGAATTGCACGCTCAGCGTCGCCGTCTGGCCAGGATTCAACGTGGTCGGGAAGGTGGCCCCCGACATGGCGAAGCCCTTGCCGGTCAGCGTCGCCGCGCTGATTGTTACCGGCGCAGTGCCTGTGGACGATAAGGTAACAGACTGCGCTGCTGCCTGGTTCACCACAACGTTGCCGAATGCCAGGTTGGTCACGTTGACGCTCAGTTTGGGCACTGCTGCGTTCAACTGCAGGGCAAAGTTCTCGGATACGTTGGCCGCACTGGCTTTCAATGTCGCAGCCTGCGTGGTCCCAAGCGACGACACAATTGCCGTGAATCCGGTACTGGTGGCATTCGCAGGCACCGTCACTGTGGCCGGGACCGTCACCGCCGCGTTGCTGCTCGACAGGCTTACGCTCAGACCGCTGCTTGGCGCTGCTGCGTTCAGAGTTACCGTGCAGGCATCGGTACCCGAGCCCGTTATGGATGCGTTCTTGCAGGAGAGCGCGCTCAACGCCGCGGCCGTCGTGCCCGTCGTGCCTGTGCCCTTCAGAGTAACTGCCGCCGCAGGGTTGGTCGAAGATTTGATGGCGATAGTCAGTTGCCCCGTTGCCGCACCCGCGGCTGCAGGGTTGAATTGCACATTCAGATTATAGGTTCCACCTGCGGCTATTGTGACAGGAAGGGTGCTAGAGCCCGCAACGGAGAAAAACTGCCCAGTGAGGCTAAGCTGGTTAATCTCGACAGGTGCCGAACTCCCATTCAAAAGAGAGATCGTGGTGCTAGCCGTTTGACCGATCGACACAGCACCGAAGGTGACCGTGGTGGGGGACGCTACGAGGGCTTCTGTGTCCCCTCGGTTCACAGGAAAGATTCCGCCGCACCCAGATAGGGCGAAGAAGAAGACTAAGGACAGCGAGAGGAGCACAGCTCTGTTCAAGCCGTTGAGCCGAGAGATTTGAGACCGATTGTGACCGGGGATCTGTTCTGAACGCCAACTGCTGTTGCGGAACGATGCAAGGTATTCGGCAGGTTCGGGATTCGATGTGGGACGAACCAGAGGTCCGTGCATGATTTCACCTTTACGAGCGCATGAAAGCTTAATCCTCTCCAGCACTCCGTTTGTTTATCGGCAGACTAGAGAAAGCGCTAGCACCGAATCTCTTACTATAGTAATCTATGATCATTACGTACGTGCAACTTTTGTGTTACTAAACGCAAGTCCGCCGCGTTGGATCAGTTGTACGGGCTTGGAACGAATCTCATATCGTCAAGAGGGTGAAACCCCGCCGGGACCAGCGTGATTCGCGGACCGCTTAGCGCTCAATGTGACGTGATGGCTTTCGCCTCGAAGGCCCTCGGGACTTGGTTTGGCGTACTTGGCTGCCGAATGCACAGGGGTTCAAGGGAACAGGGGTACCCACTAGGAGTGTGTCGGTCATAGATTTTCACCCTCTTATAATCAATAATTTGCAAAATCTACCGCATTTGGTAGATTGTTGATTCTATGATGCTTGCCAAACCGCAAACTTTTATGACCGACAGACTTTTAGGGGATTGATGACTGAAAGGTCAAGTCGGATCTTCCGTTGCGATACGAGGATGCTTCCGATCCTGGGATGTCAAAAAGGTATTGTGAACACGTGTGGGTGCTGAGGCGGCCGGATTGCGTAGTAGTGAGGGGCGAATCAAGAAACATCAATTGACGCCTGTCAACGGTGGCTCAGGAGCCACGCCCGGTCAAGTGGACTAGAAGGCTACTCCATTAGAATCCTCGGCATCCTGTTCGCAATAATGAGCAGAACCTGCCGCTCCGTGAATTGCGATTCAACTTCTATGTTGTCTTCCGGGGCCTCTGCTCGGCAGACGGAATTGGAAAGTCGAATGACCACAGAGTATTCAACCCTATCGTTTGTCCTGATGATTTCCATCCTGTACGGAACCAACCTTCAATCGCTTCGGGCACAAGTCGCACCATCGGCTTTCAAGTTCTCGCTTTCACTTAGCGCTGGCGGTATGGCTTCGGCCTTCCAGTTCCGTGATGTTGGCGATGTCCGCGACAGGACGGGAGGGGTAGGAGGCTACGTGGACCTGACCGTCCGTCACGGCGTGGGAGTCGAGGCGGAGGGAAGATGGCAGCGCTTCTACGTGTGGCAGGGCATCCACCGGGACAACTACCTGATCGGGCCCCGCATGCAATTCCGCCCGCTCTGGCGGACGGGACCGTATTTGAAAGTGTTGGGTGGGTTCACAGATATAGGTTTTGGAACCCACGGGGGAAGCGGGCGCTACGGAACGGTTGCGCTTGGCGGAGGCCTTGATTTCCGACTGGCCCGCCGGGTCAACGTTCGAATCCTCGATGCGGAATACCAGATTCAGCGGTGGCCTGCATCTCTTGGACCGCACTCGATGCCGTACGGCGTCAGCGTGGGGATTGCATATCGCATTTTCTAGGAGGAATCACTATTGATTCGGCAAGAAAATACTGCTAAGCGGCATAAGCGATGATTGGGTCTTTGAAGAAAGCTCTGATTCTTTCAGGGCCTCTTCTCGATTGCCGCCATGTGGTTGGTTGCTGCCAGGCGCAGTTTGTCTTTGGTTCGGCATGGCACGCGCGTCTCGATGGCTTGTTTCAAGTCGCCGTTGAGACGTTCATCGGGATTCAGTCCCGGCGAGTAGCTGGGCAGGTAAAAGACTTCGATGGCCTGGATAGCCTATTAGTCGAGCTGGAGAATTGCCTGCCAAGGCTCACGATTCATTCTCCTGTGTCAACCCCGGGCCGCGATTTACCAGGCCCGTTCGGCCCGGTCAGGCCGCGGCCCCTCAGAGCGCCGCCTGGACGCCTCACCGGCTGGGAATTCTCCGGCCGCCATCCCGCGGGAAGCCGCGAAGGAGTGAACACCTGCGCATGTCAGAGCCAGTTTCCATCTGTGTCATCGGATCCGGTTATGTGGGACTCGTTGCGGCCGTCTGTTTTGCGGAAATGGGACACAAGGTCGTTTGCGTCGACAACGACGAAGCCAAGGTGAAGACGCTGCGCGAGGGGGGCGTGCCGATTTACGAAGAGCATCTGCCCGAGCTTCTGGCCAGGCATGTCGGCCGCGGCGTGGTTTTCAGCACAGATCTGGGCGCTGCCGTCGAGCGGAGCGAGGCGATCTTCATCGCTGTGGGAACGCCGCAGGGCGACACAGGCGCCCCCGACCTCTCCTACGTCGAGGCGGTGGTTTCTGAAATTGCCCGCTCCGTCAACGGCTACAAGGTGATCGTGGAAAAGAGCACGGTGCCTGTCTACACCAACGAGTGGATCCGCCGCGTTCTCCACCGCCATGGCGTGGATCCCAACAGCTTCGACGTGGTCTCGAATCCCGAGTTCCTGCGCGAAGGCACTGCCATCCAGGACTTCCTGCATCCGGACCGCATCGTTGTGGGCGCCAACACGGAACGCTCCGCTGGAGTCATGCGGCGCATCTATGAGCCCCTTACCGGAGGAAGCTACTATGCCCAGCCGGGTGCGCTCAAAGGAGTCTGCAGTGCGCAGAACCCGGCCAAGATCCTGGTCACTTCGGCACAGAGTTCCGAGATCATCAAGCACGCCTCGAACGCCTTCCTGGCCTTGAAAATCTCCTTCATCAACGCCGTGGCCAACCTGGCTGAGGCCGTGGATGCCGATATCGAAGACATTTCCGCCGGCATCGGCATGGACAGCCGTATCGGCTCCAAGTTCCTGCGCGCAGGCCTGGGCTATGGCGGCTCCTGCTTCCCCAAGGACGTGGCCGCCTTCCATTGGGTCGCGCAGCAGCAGGGGGTGGATTTCCAGTTGCTTCAGGATGTCCGTAAGATCAACGAGACCCAGAAAGACGTTTTCTTCAACAAGGTGCGCGCCGCACTGTGGACCCTGCGGGGCAAGCGCCTGGCGGCCCTGGGACTGGCCTTCAAGGGCGATACCGACGATGTGCGCGAGTCTCCCGCCATCGACGTGATCCGGAAGCTCCTGGAAGCCGGCACCGTGGTCACGGTCTACGATCCGGCCGCCATGGAACGCGCCAAGTCGGTGCTGCCTCCCTCTGAGAATCTCCACTACGCGAACAGCGCCTACGAAGCGGCCCAGGACGCCGACGCGGTTCTCATCCTGACCGATTGGAAAGAGTTCGCCCATCTCGATCTGGTGCGGCTCAACCAGGCGGTTCGCTTCCCCATCGTGATTGACGGCCGCAACCTCTACAAGCCGCAGCAGATGCTCGACCACGGTTTCACCTACGTCAGTGTGGGAAGGCCGGCAAGTTACCAGGCCCAGCAGGGCAAGCCGCGCCGAACCATCCTGTAGGAATCTCTGCATAAGTTCGCTTTGTAACAGGGCACGACTTTAGTCGTGCCGCAAAGGCAGCAAAATCAACGCGGGCTTTAGCCCCTGAGGGAATGCATTTGGATGATCAGATGCTTGATCTGAGGTTCCTTAAGCACCTGCATTTCAATCCATTTTTCACCCTTTCTTGATGTACCGCCTCCGTACTTTGGTTTCGGAGATTGGGAGCTTTGAAGTTTTGACCATGCGCATCCTCGTAACCGGCGCCGCCGGCTTTCTCGGGTCCCACCTCACCGACCGCCTGTTGGCCGAGGGCCATACCGTCCTCGGCGTCGATAATCTCTCCACAGGCAACAAGGAAAACCTGGCCCATCTCGCCGGCGAGCCGCGTTTCCACTTCGACGAACGCGACATCTGTACGCCTTTCGACCCTGGCCCGGTGGACTACGTCTTCAACCTGGCTTCTCCGGCCAGCCCGCCCGAGTATCTCCGACTGGCCATCGAAACCCTGCGGGTAGGCTCGGCAGGCACCGGAAACGCCCTCGAAATCGCTGCCAAATATAATGCCGGCTTTCTGCACGCCTCCACCTCGGAGTGTTACGGCGACCCGCTCGAACATCCGCAGACAGAGGAGTACTGGGGACACGTGAACCCGGTCGGCCCCCGCTCGGTCTACGACGAAGCCAAGCGTTATGCAGAAGCTCTGGTCATGGCTTACCACCGCACCCATGGCGTCAACACTCATCTGGCCCGCATCTTCAATACCTATGGCCCGCGCCTGCGCCCCATGGACGGCCGGGTCATTTCCAACTTCATCATGCAGGCCCTGGCGGGCGAACCGTTGACCATCTATGGAGATGGCAGCCAGACGCGCAGCTTTTGCTATGTGGACGACCTCATCGAGGGAATCCTGCGCCTCGCGCGCTCCGACGAGCATATGCCCGTGAATCTGGGCAACCCTGGCGAATTCACCATCCTCGAATGCGCGCAGGCCGTGCTGGAGGCAACCGGATCGAGCAGCAAGCTGCGTTTTGAAGCCTTGCCCGAGGACGATCCCACCCGCCGCTGTCCCGACATTGCCAAAGCCCACGCCCTGCTCGGCTGGGAACCGCATATCGAACTCAAGGAAGGCCTGCGGAGATCGCTCGACTTCTTCAAGAGCAAGGCCGCAATCCGCGCCTGACGGCGGGTTCAAGCCCCTGGTCCGCGCAGGCAGGCCAGCTCCGGGACACGCAGCCCGGTTCCGCCGCATCTACCATTTTCATGATTGCCGTGACGGGTCCAAATGATTTGCTTGTCCCGTGTGCTTCGGCCTGTGTAGAGTTCTCTCATCGGCTTCCCCGCCGTTTGCTCCGTACGTGAGACAATTCTTCCCCGAACGGCCTGACGGCTTTTTCCTCCCGGTTTTCCGCCAGTCGGAGCAGAATGAGGGGGATTGAGCAGAGAGCTGCGCCCATGCGAAGGCTGATTCTGTTGGGTTTGTTCATTGCCATGGTTCTTCCCGCCTATGCGGGCAAGCATCTGACCGTGGCGCAGTTGGAGCAGACCCTGTCTTGTCAAGGCAGGAGTAAAAGTAGACCACTCGGGCGGAATAAAAGGGAACCAGTAAGGTGGACGGTAAGGCGAAGTTTTTCGGGGGAGAAGGGGCTCTGGAGCGTAGCAGGAGAGGCCCTTCTCCCCCGAAGCGCGTTCGGAGGGGGCAGGTTCAGCTTTCTGAGGATGGGTTTCGTTTGCGGCGGTTTTGCTTGAGGCGGTAGCTGTCTCCGTTCATCTCCAGGATGTGGACATGATGAGTGAGCCGGTCCAACAGTGCTCCGGTGAGCCGTTCAGAGCCGAAGACCTCGGTCCATTCATGGAAGTTGGTTGTGACCAGTGTCGAAGCGCGTTCATAGCGCTGGCTGAAGGTCTCGAAGAGTAACTCGGCGCCGGTCTTGGACAGAGGGACGAAGCCCAGCTCGTCGACGATGAGAAGCGCATAGCTGGCCAGAAGCTTTTGGAAGCGCAACAGGTGCTTCTCGTCGCGGGCTTCGATCAGTTCGCTGGCCAGTGCGGAGGCGGTGGTAAAACGCACGCGGTGGCCTTGCTGGCAGGCGGCCACGCCCAGAACCAGCGCCAGATGAGTCTTCCCGGTTCCGCTCGATCCTGGTTCATACTGCACCACCTCGTTAACTTATTGAAAACAGTGATTCCTGATCTTGCGTCGATTGAGTTCGCGGGACACGCGAGCCAGCTTTGATATTCCGAACCGCCTGTCGAATCTCTTCTGAATCCAGAATCGCGGCCGAAATCCTCCAGGGTGCACAAGGAACGACTTGTTCTGCGAGCAACTTCTCCAACTTGATCATGCGACGTACACTGTTCGCACTTACGCCGAGATATTGCGCGGCCTGTTCCAAAGTCCGGTAACCCTGCGTCTGCTGAGGATCGTAAGGAGGCAGATCGTGTGTATGCCTCGCCGCGTACACTCTCTTCTCGGTCCATGTATGACCAGCTCCAGTCTTGAAGCCGAGCCGATTGAGTGTAGTTGCGATTTGCTCATCGGTGTGACCCCCCGCCATCTGTTTCAGTACCTCGATCGCCTCCATGCTTGTGCACCGCCCGTGTTGGCCGGTCTTATTCTTCTTGACTTTCGGTTCTGAATGGCGACCGCCTGCCCAATGTATTAGTAATACGACTTCATGGTCGTTCTCATCTACGTCGGCAACAATCTCATGTACCAAGATGCGCACGATCCGTTGCTTCAAACGCATATCGCAGGAAGGAGCATTCCAAACTGCAGGCAAATCCTGAGCAAGGCTGAGCAACACTTCTTTATCAGGCAAGGGCGTTAGTCCGTCAGCGGAATCAAACTGTATAAGCTTGTTATCGAGCTCTTGGACCCTTACCAGAGCCGCGTTCCAGCGTGATTCCAATTCGGAAGCAACTAGGCGGTTCTCCGGATCTATATTTTCGTAGCGCCGCGCCGCAAGCCGTGCTTCGTATCGTGCCTGCTCGACCTCCAGTTCTAGCGTCTTCCGCTGCTCTTGCGTCCGCTGTCGCAGTTGTTCGGCCGCCTCAAGAGCAGCTTCGACAGCATTACCACTGATCGCATCCAGCACCAATTGCGTGACGGCTTCATCGATTCGAAGACCGCCAAAAGATATGCACCAGTCTTCTCCATGGTTGATCTGGGCACCCTTGCAGTGATAACGAGGCACGTTGGAACGAGTGCCACTATAGGAGACTTGCAGCATTCGTCCACAGCGTCGGCAGCGAAGCAGACCTGTCAGCAAGGCCTGGCCACCACGGCCAGCCTTGCGTGAGGCTCCCCATTTTAAGTTGGAGTTGGCTCTGATCATCGCCTGATTCCGTTCATAGTGCTCCCAAGAAATGTAGCCCGGATGATGATCGCGAATCAATACCGTCCAGGATTCCTGGGGCTTTGGATGGCCAACCGACTTGCGTGCGCGGCCGTCAACGATCTTGGTGCGGGCCTCGGTCTTGCCGAAGACATACACCCCGGCATACATGGCATTTCGCAGCATATGATAAATTGTGTTGTAAACGGGAAGCTTCCAGATGACTTGGTGACCGGATCCTTCAGCCTTCGCAGGCAGAGATACCTTTTCTCGGCGGAACCAAAGCAAAACCTGACGAACACTGCCTAGGAGTGCGTCTGAGTAAGGTCTTGGGGGATGGTGATGGTGGGGTTTCGGATTGGCGGAAGCCAGAGCTTGTAGTTGAATCGGTGTCTTGAGGGCAGGTAGGCAACGTTTTTGCGCTTGGGCGGCCCATAAAGCAGCCTCATTTCATGCCATGCATGCCCGATACAGCTTGAGCACATTGTGCGTTGTGCAGACCAGCGCCCATTCCGATCGCACCTTCTCCACTCCGCGCAGCAGGAACTGTCGAAAGCCCTGCGCCTGTTTGATCTGTCCGAAGACCGGCTCGACGATGGTCTTGCGCCTGGCGTATATAGCCCGACCTGGCTTGGTCCCCAGTTTGCGCTTCATCCGCTCGACCAGCGTGGCCGACTTCGGGATGCGTCCCCGAGGACTGCTTGGCGTCGGCTGATGGTGATTCTGCTTGCCCGTCGCCACATATAAGTCGACCTTCTTCTTTGCCGCCTGGCGTAGATTCTCCTCCGAGCAATAGCCGCTGTCAGCCAGCACTTCATGCACCTTCTGTCCTGCTTGTTCCCGCACCCGCTCGATCATTGGTATCAGTTGCTGCTTGTCGTTGCCCTGCTGGGTCAGAGCTTGCCCGACGATCAACTGCAGCACGGGCTCGACGGCGGCCTGCGCGTTGTAGGCCTGCACGAACCCGTCCGGCCCCTTCATGATGCGCGACTCCGGATCGGTGAAGTTATGCTGCGCCTTCGGCTTGGGCTCGACAGCGGTGCGGCGTCCGCGCTGGGAGCCGCCACCCGGCTTACCGTTCTTGTCCGAGCCCATGTCCTTTTGTTTCTCTCCTGCCTCGTCGCGGGCACGCGCTTCCATCGCTTTCCTGGCTTCGGCGATGCGCTGCAGCCGTTCCTCGCGCCGCCCCAGTTCGGCGGGCAACTCGTCTCCGCGACGGCTGCGCCCGTAGCGCTTGTCCTCGTCCTTGTCCGTCTGTTCAGCCTCGGCCAGCAGCAGCTTGACCTCCTCGTGCAGCCGCGCCTCTTCGCGCAACATACGCTCGTAGCTCATGGCCTTGTGCTTGCTCGCGTTTGCCTTGATCTTCGTGCCGTCGATGGCCACCCGGCCAAGCTTCATCGCCCCCAGCTTCAACGCCAGTTGCAACACCTGTACGAACAGACCTTCCAGGGCCTTCAGGTGAATCCGGCGGAACTCCGAGATGGTGCGGAAATCCGGCTCGTTGCCCGCCGCCAGCACGCGAAAAGCGATGTCTTCAGCCAACCGCTTCTCGATTCGCCGCGACGAGAAAACGCCCACGCAATAGCCGTAGACCAGAACCTTGGTCATCATCCGCGGGTGGTACGGAGGATAGCCGCGCTCCTCCCGTTCATAGTGCTGCTCGATCCGGCTCAGGTCAAGATGATCGATCAGATCGGAGACGAAATACGCCAAGTGGCTCTCCGGAAGCCACTCGCGCAAACTCGGGGGAAGAAGATAATCCTGCTCGGGAAAATACGGCCGGTAGACTTTCGCCATACCTATAGACTGCCAGCTTACAAGCCGCTGTTCAACCCCTCTTCCCCAAAATATCGGCCTTACTCAGACACGCTCCTAGGCGGGGCACGATTGGACCGCATGGTGCGAGAATATCATCGACCTCTTATCGCTGCGGCGATGCTGATAAGTCGCGTTGAACGTCAGGCCAGTGTTTTGTAGCTTTTGAACTGTATGATATCCCCATCCGTCATGATGGTAACGGCTGCTTGTTAACCCGTCAGCTCATCATCGATCGTCGTGATAGGGCGAAGCTGCGATATAGCATTGAGCCTGTCTCGCATAAATGAGGCTCCTTGAACGTCCGCCGCGGCGCCATCCTCAAGCTTCAAAATCAGACGTTCCGATCCTGAAACTCCTTTGAGCTCATCGCCTATCCCAAGGGCCTCCGCGGCTTCTGCTTGCGTCAATGCGTTCGCGAATCCCTCGACAAGCAGGCGGTAAAGATGACACGGCTGAGTTGCCATCGCTTCCGGTCGAATGAAGTGCGGCTGTGGCTGGGCCTGATCGCCTACAACCTGGGAAACCTGTGGCGGCGGCTGGTGCTGCCGAAGCGAATCGGAACGTGGTCATTAACCAGTTTGCAGCAGCGGCTGGTGAAAACCGGCGGGCGGCTGATCAAGCATGCCCGCTACTATTGGCTGCTGCTGGCGGAGAGCCACCTGACGTGGCGCCTGTTCGGGAGCATACTGCGGCGCTTGGAGGCTCTGCCGCTGCCAGCCGGGTAGACGCGCCAGGGACGCGAAACCAATCTGAACGACGGAGGAGGTTGAGGGAGAGGGGTCTGTGAAATCGCTTCGAAATGGGGCGAATGTTGTTTTTTGGGTCCTGGAGGCGGCCCGGCCGGGCACTCTCCTGGGGTTTCGGGATGGAAACGGATGCAATAAAGATCGCGAGCGGTGGCAAATGGGGGTATATTGGTTTGCATCCGAAAGGCAAAATGGAAATTCCGGTTGACAATGGTCGCGGACGCTGTAATTATTCCGTGTCCCACTACCTGTCATCATTTTGCGTTCTCTGGGACCATTTATGTCCGGCGGAATACAGCAGTTGTGAGTTGAGCGGTTATCTCAACATCACAATGCAGGGGGTACTATGCCCTGGCGCAATTATCACAAACAAATCATCGTGGACGACGTGTTTGGATCTTTGCGCTCGCCTGGATATTTTTCATTTCCCTGTCAACCAGTATTTCGGCGCAGAGTTCTTCGTCTCCTCTCTCAAAGGACATTGTGGTTCAGCTCCTGAGTGGCGGGGTTGAGTCCAAGAGAGTAGCCAGCATCGCAGAAAAGCGGAAGATTGACTTCGTTTTGGACAGTGAAGTCGAGATGCAACTCAGGCGCGCAGGGGCCGAGGATGTTCTGATTGAGACGCTCCGGCGAGTAGCACCTAAGCCGCCCCAGACGGTAACTCAGGGAAGAGATCAGGTTCCGCCTGTACCGCCGGCCGTTGCCTCAACGGCGGCTCCAGTCCGGCAATCCGGAGAGTCCGATTTTGAGGCCAAGCGAGCTTTCGATGAGGCTCAGTCAGAGCTCAAGCTGAAGAAATATGAAGAAGCCGTCACCTTATTTGGGCGGGCCGCCAGGGAGAAGCCGGGATGGAGCGAGCCGTTGGTGGAGAGGGCGAAACTGGAAACCAAGTTGGGCCGCTTTACGGACGCAATTGAAGATTGCAGCGAGGCTCTTCGACTCAGCCCAAATGATGCGATAGCGTTGTATTTCCGTGGGTTCGCAAAATATCAGTTGAACCGTAATGACGAAGCGATTACCGATTTCAATGTGGCGCTTCGTCTGAAGCCCAACTATCCAGAAGCGTATCAGAATCGAGGAAATGCAAAATGGGCTATCGGAGATAAATTGGGAGCGAATAGCGATTTTGCTTTGGCCCGATCATTTCAGGGTGGAAAGAGGTGACAAATGAAGATATACCACCTTTTTGCAGTATTTGTGATTATTTGCGGGTCGGCCCGATGTCTTTCCGCAACCGAGAAGGGGGAGAACTTCGTCTTCGACAAAGCTGATATCCAGTTTCTGAAGGAGGTGGAACTCCTTGATCAGCGATATGAAAGAGAGGGCATGGTCTATCATGATGAGGCGCTCAATGCTTACGTGACTCGAATCGGCATGTCAATGCTTCCTGCTGGCACCGCGCCCGAGCACGTAAAGTGGGCTTTTAAGGTCGTCCGCGATCCGATGGCCAATGCGTTTGCTCTTCCTAATGGCTCAATCTTCGTGACAACCGGATTGCTGTCCCTTCTCGATAGCGAAGACCAATTGGCAAGTGTCTTGGCGCACGAAATTACCCATGTCACCGACCGGCATTCGTATCTCGGAAACAGAGACTACCGCAAAAAGTCAACTATAAAGAGTATCGCGGAGTTCGCCGGGAGAATGGCGCCAGGAAATACGGACTGGGGTGCATCCATTCAACTTGCCGCTATGATGGTACCGGCCATGATGGACTTCTCCATCCTGGGGTACCGGCGCGAACTGGAGCGCGACGCGGACATGTACGCTTTCACCAAGATCATCGAGGGCAATTATGATCCGCGCGAAATGCCCAAGACCTTCCGCTTGCTAGAAGAGAGAGACGAGGCGGAGCCTCCTCCGAAAGGAGCAATCTACAGTGACCACCCTAAGCTCGAGGATAGGATAAGTTACATCAACGCTGAAATCGCCTCCAAAGCACCGCCACTAGTGGCCGCAGACGCGCTAGCAGAGCGTCGCGTGCGATACCAAAACCTGACAGAGGGCATCGTACGCGAGGATATTCGAATCTCGATCATGGCTGGCAGGCCACGGACCGCACTAGCCCGCGCGAACAAACTGCTGCAATTCCACCCCGATTCCGCGGACAACCTGTACTCCCAGGCGGAAGCATATCGCGGCTTAGGTCCATGGACTGCTCACCCGATGGAAGCAGAGCTCACGCGCTCTGGGTTGAAACGAGATGAATCGCTAGGCAGTAGATTCACGTATGACGAAGAGGAAAAAGTACTTCTCAGAAAACCTGAAGGACAGGCCACTTGGTCGGAAAACAAGGCCAAGGCACAGGAAGGCTATGAGAAGGCACTGGCGATCAATCCTAATCATGCCAAAGCTTATCTGGGGCTGGGACGAATTTATGAGTTGGACAGCAAGAACAAGGAAGCCTTGATGGCCTATCAGAAGTATCTCGAACTGAGTCCCAATGGGCAGGAGAGTTTCTCCGTCACACAGCGTATCGCGGCATTGAAGCGTTTGACCGAGCAATAGCATTGCTCGAAAGAAGAACCGATTCAAAGGAGATGGTTCCATGAATGCTCGGACTATGTTTCTTATTGCACTGTTTTCTTCGTGTGTTTTGTCCGCAACTGCGGTGGAGTATATTCATCCAAAACTGAAAGAACACGAGGTCTCTGTCAAAGTTGCGGTAGTTCTTCCCGCTCAAGTGGACATCGAGAAGCACGGAGTAAAGGGCGTTAGCGGAATGGGCCAAGAATCCGATGATGCCGGGCGGCAGGTGACGTTTGAAGTCGGTAAGGCACTGTCCAACCGCGGCATTACAATTGAAAACCCGTTTACGGAAGAGGCGCTCAAGAGCAACGAGGACCTGCGGCTGGCTATGGCCGATGTTCAGCAGCGTTTTGACCAGACTGAACGTCAACTCTTCAAGAAAGAAAAAGACGTCAAGAATGGGCGTTTCTCGCTCGGCGATTCTGTGACTGTACTCAATCCCAATGGTAAGATCGACGTCTTCATCATTGTTCGTTCCGTAGGGGCCAAGGAGACCAAAAGCAAGGCCTTCATGACCGGCGGACTTTTGGGAATGGCGATGTCCGGCGAGGCTGAGTTCCGGACCCGTGTTGCGATTGTGGACGCCAAAAACGGAGACATCCTTTTCATTGGCGATTTTGTGAGCAGTGGTCTGCCATCCGATAAGGTTTACGAGCATTCGTTCAAGAAGATTCCCTTTCAATAACTGGGTGTCTTTGTCTGGATTCTCTTGGTAGGATGCGGCAGTTCCTTAGCTGTTCCAAGACCGGGATCCTTTGAACTGGTCGTGCATTTCTAAGGTCAGATTATTTGCCAGCAAGCGGCGGCGCTGATAACACCAACCATGAAGTATTGCGACCAATGCCGCAGTAGCTACCCCAACGAGTTCAACGTATGCCCTATAGACAATTCTCCGCTCCGCCAGACATCGGAAATCTTTCCCGGGATCACCATTCGCGATAAGTATCTCATCCTTGAAAAGGTCGGAGAGGGCGGCATGGGGGCGGTATATCGCGCCCGGCATCTCGCGTTCAATGAAACCGTCGCCTTGAAAGTCGTGCATTCATCCATGGCGGAAGACCCCGGATTCATCAAGAGATTCAAGACCGAAGCCATTATCGCCCGCCGTCTCCGGCATCCCAACGCGGTCCGCGTCCACGATCTGGATTCCACTGAAGACGGGCGGCCCTTCATCGTAATGGAGATGGTGGAGGGTGACAGTCTGAAAGCGCTAATCGCCCAGTTCGGCTCATTTCCGTTCGGGCGCGCTATCGACATCGCGATCCAGACCGCTGAAGCACTGGCCGCGGCTCATAGACTCGGGATCGTGCATCGCGACATCAAACCCGACAACATCTTGATCACTGCTGCGAACGATGGCCGCGACTTGGTAAAGGTCGTCGACTTCGGAATTGCGAAAGTGCGCGAAGGCGCCATCGACGTAGGAGGCGGGTATACAGCCACTCGCACCGGGATGATCGTCGGGACTCCGCAATACCTCTCACCCGAACAGGCCACAGGGATGCACGGAGACGAGATTGATGGACGAGTGGACATCTACTCACTGGGCGTCGTGCTCTACGTGATGCTGACGGGCCAGTTACCGTTCGAGTCCAACACGCCCATGGGGTTCCTCATACAGCACGTCCAGACGCAGCCAATTGC
>Ga0302319_10011641_pt1 | contig 16673 bp, 14 predicted proteins | sample Bog_T0_2_FD_203319 | JGI IMG/M metagenome (GOLD analysis project Ga0302319, IMG submission 203319) | Peat permafrost microbial communities from Stordalen Mire near Abisko, Sweden - Bog_T0_2 | ecosystem: Environmental > Terrestrial > Soil > Wetlands > Peat | place: Sweden: Abisko, Stordalen Mire...
AAGAATGACGCTGGAACTGACGTATTTGGCCTAACTTCATTCGTATGAGCCTCTTGCAAAATAGAACAAGGTTCGCCGTTTGAGTCCGATCCGTTCACGGCCCGATTCTGATTTGAGCTGTCAAAAATGGGGTTTTGCAAGAGGCTCGTATGTACGCTTGCCGCCGAAAGTCCGCATCGCCATCGCTGGCGCCGACGGCTCGTCCGGGGCACGCCGGCGCCAAAGCCGAACGTTTGAAACGGCGGCGTCGGCGCCCGCTCGTCGGTGCTCCATGTCGATTCAAATGGGGACGTATCGGCACCATTGTTTCACAATTCGGCGACGGCGAACCCGTCCTCGCCTGGGGAAGCGTTCCCCAGCCCAACCCAAGAATCGCTCTCTCGCGGGACCCCGACGGATCGGTCGCGTCTGAAGGTCGCCCTGGCGGGGGGTCAGTTCAGCGGCACGGTGAGCCGCGCGATCAGCGGCGCCGTTTCCGGCCTGACGCCGCGCCACCATTCGAAGGCTTCGGCGGCCTGCTCGACCAGCATGCCCAAGCCGTCGGCCAGACGCCCCGCACCCGCGGACTGGCTGGCGCGCAGGAACGGCGTCAGCCCCTTGCCGTAGACAAGCTCATAGGCGAGGCAGCCGCGGACGAAAGCGGCGGCGGGGACCGGCGGCAGTTCGCCGCGCAGACTCGCCGAAGTCGCGTTGACGACGAGATCGAACGGCGCATGCTGATCGAGATCGGAATAATCGATCGCCTGGATGGGACCGTAGACCGAGAATTTGGCGGCGAGGTCCTGCGCCTTCGTGCGGGTGCGGTTGGCGATGACCAGCTGCGCCGGCTTCTGTTCGAGGAACGGCAGGAGCGCGCCGCGCGCGGCGCCGCCGGCGCCGAGCACCAGCACGCGCTTGCCCGCCAGTGGGTAACTGTGATTGCGCTGAATGTCGTTGGTGAGGCCGAGACCGTCGAAATTCTCGGCGAAGGCGCGCTCGCCCTCGAACTTCATGGCGTTGACCGCTCCGGCGAGCGCCGCACGCTCGCTCAGATCGGTCGCATATTCGCAAGCGTCGACCTTGAACGGCACGGTGATGTTGAGACCGCGCCCGCCCTCGCGGCGGAACGCGTTTACGCGCGCGGCGAAGCCGCCGAGCGGTCCTTCGATGGCCGTATAGGAAATATGCTGTCCGGTCGCCTCGGCGAACGCCGAGTGAATCCAAGGCGACTTGGTGTGACCGATGGGATTGCCGATGACGGCGTAAAGGTCGGTCATGTCAATGTCCCCACGGCAGGCTCGGCATAGAGTACGCCCTCGCGGGCCATCGCTTCAATCTCGTCGGCGGAAAATCCTCGGCCGATCGCTCCCTCGAGCCTTCTCGGCGTCCGGATCAGGCCAGCCAGGGCGCGGCGGCGTCGGGCGACAGACCGTAGCGATCGAGCGCTTGCGCAGCGATGCGCCGCTCGATCTGGCCTTCGCGGGCCAGCGCCCATAGCGCGGTCGCGGCGATCGAGCGCCGGTCGACCTCGAAGAACCGTCGTAGCGCCTGCCGCGTATCGCTGCGGCCGAAGCCGTCGGTTCCCAGAGCGACGAAGGGCGCGCGCGTATAGGCGGCGATCAGCTGCGGATAGGCGCGCACGTAGTCGGTGGCGGCGATCACAGGCGCCTGGCCCGGCAGTTGCTGCTCCAACCAACTGCCTCGCGGTTCGTCGCCGGGATGCAGCCGGTTGTGACGCTCGGCGTCGCGGGCGTCGCGCGCGAGTTCGGAGAAACTGGTCGCCGAGAACACGTCCGCGCCGATCCCCCAATCCTCCCGCAGCAACTCGGCTGCGCGCAAAACCTCGACGAGGATCGAGCCGGAACCGACGAGCCGCACTTGCGCAGGCGTCTGGGAAGCCACGGCGCGATACAAGCCGCGCACGACGCCTTCTTCGACTCCCAGAGGGGCTGAGGGGTGGGCGTAGCTCTCGTTGCCGCAGGTCACGTAATAGAACTCGTCCGCGCCCTCGCTCAGCATGCGCCGCGCGCCGTGGTCGAGAATGATCGCGATTTCATAGGCGAAGGCAGGGTCATAGGCGCGGCAAGTTGGGATCGCCGCCGCCATGATGTGGCTGGAGCCGTCCTGATGCTGCAAGCCCTCGCCAGCCAGCGTCGTCCGACCCGCGGTGGCGCCAATGAGGAAGCCGCGCGCCCGCTGATCGGCCGCCGCCCAGATGAGATCGCCCACGCGCTGGAAGCCGAACATCGAATAATAGATATAGACCGGCAGCATCGGCAGGCCGTGCACGCTGTAGGACGTCGCCGCCGCCGTCCACGACGCCAAGGCGCCGGCCTCGCAGATGCCCTCTTCGAGCAACTGCCCGTCTTTCGCCTCGCGATAGGCGAGCATCGAGCCGGAATCCTCGGGCTCGTAGAGCTGTCCCGACGGCGCGTAGATGCCGATCTGCCGGAACAGGCTGGCCATGCCGAAGGTGCGCGCTTCGTCGGCGACGATCGGCACGATACGCGGGCCGAGAATCTTGTCCTTGAGCAGGCCGGACAGCAGACGCACCAGCGCGACCGTCGTCGACATCTCCTTGCCCTCGGCGGCCAGCGCAAAGCTCGCGTAAGCGCGCAAATCGGGGATCGCCAGCTTCGCTGAGCGGGCACGGCGCTTCGGCAGCACGCCGCCGAGCGCTTCGCGGCGCGCGCGTAAATAGCGCATCTCGGCGCTGCCTTCGGCGGGCCGGTAGAATTTCAGATTTTCGATGTCTTCGTTCGACAGCGGCAGCGCGAAACGGTCGCGGAAGGCATGCAGCGCCTCGACGTCGAGCTTCTTGGCCTGATGCGCGGTCATGCGCGACTCCCCGGCGCCGCCCATGCCAAACCCCTTCTTGGTCTTGGCGAGGATGACGGTCGGGCGTCCCTCAGTCGCGCGCGCGGCGGCGAAGGCGGCGTAGAGTTTGCGGAAATCATGGCCGCCGCGATGCAGCGAGTCGATCTCCGTGGCCGACATGTGGCGCGTCAGCGCGCGCAGTTCCGGGTCTTCGTTGAAGAAATGCGCGAGATTATAGGCGCCGTCCTTCGCTCCGAGAGTCTGGTATTTGCCATCGACGGTCGCTGCGAAGCGTTTCAGCAGCGCATGATTGGCGTCCCGCGCGAACAGTGTATCCCAATCCGAGCCCCACAGCACCTTGACGACGTTCCATCCGGCGCCTCGAAACAGCCGCTCCAGCTCCGGGATGATCTGGCCGTTGCCGCGCACCGGACCGTCGAGCCGCTGCAGGTTGCAGTTGACGATGAAGGTGAGATTGTCGAGCTTTTCGCGCGCCGCGACCGACAGTCCCGCGATGCTTTCCGGCTCGTCCATCTCGCCGTCGCCGAACACGCCCCAGACGTGGCGCGCGCCCGTATCCGCCAGTCCCCGATCGCTCAGATAACGCAGGAACCGCGCCTGATAGACGGCGCTGATCGGCCCGATGCCCATCGAGCCCGTCGGGACCTGCCAGAACTCCGGCATCAACCAGGGATGCGGATAGGAGGACAAACCCCCGCCGCCGATCTCCTGCCGGTAGCGTTGCAAACGCGCCTCGCTGAGCCGCCCCTCCAGGAAGGCGCGGGCGTAGACGCCGGGCGCGGAATGCGGCTGGAAGAACACGAGGTCGTCGCCGAGCCCGTCCTCGGAAGCGCGAAAGAAGTGATTGAAGCCGATCTCGAAGATTTCTGCAGCCGACGCATAGCTCGCGACATGGCCGCCGAGCTCGCCGTAGGCCTTGTTGGCGCGCACCACCATGGCCAGCGCGTTCCAGCGCATGATCGCGGTCAGCCGCGTCTCGAGGTCGAGGTCGCCGGGATAGGGCGGCTGCTCGTCGAGCGGGATGGTGTTGCGGTAGTTGGAATAGGGCGCGGCGTCGGTGAGGACATCGAGATCCCTCGCGCGCCGGTCCAGCGCCTCGAGGATCTCGCGCGCCCGCTTGACGCCGGCGTGGGCGATCAGCGAATCCAGCGACGACAGCCAGTCCTGGGTCTCGTCGGGGTCGGAATCGACGACGAGGCGGCTTTGCGGCAGTCCGGACCGGTCCGGCATTTCTCCCTCCCGTTTGTCGCTGATCAATCTACAAGGAAGACTCCGGCATTTCCTGCCGAAGATGTTGCCATGGCAACCCCTTTCGGCATTATTGGCTGCCTAGCAGCGGACCCGAACGCACGAAATGCCGAAGATCAAACTCGACGCCATCGACCTCAAAATCCTCGCGGAGATCCAGGACGACGCCGCTTTGTCCAACGTCGATCTGGCGCAACGGGTGGGCCTGTCGCCCTCGCCCTGCCTGTCGCGCGTCAAGGCGCTGGAGGCGGCCGGGGTGATCCTGCGCCGGGTCACGCTGCTCGATTCCGCAGCCCTCGGCGCCAGCGTCAGCGTGTTCGTCCAAGTCACTCTGGAGCAGCAGATCGAAAGCCGGCTGGAAGCGTTCGAGGCTGCGATGCGACATTTTCCCGAGGTGATGGAATGCTACCTGATGACCGGGGATTCCGACTACCTGCTGCGGGTCGTCGTCTCCGACGTCGTCGCGTTCCAGAAGTTCATAGTCGACAAACTCTCCAAGACGCATGGGGTCGCCAACATCCGTTCCAGCTTCGCGTTGAAACAGGTCAAATACAAAACGGCGCTGCCGCTCGATCATCTGGGCGCCGCCAAAGTCAAGGCGTCGGGGCGCGGGAGCGCGTGACTCCGGCGTTCCTTGACATATACAGCACGTCTTCCTAGAAACACCGCGGTTTTCCCCACTGCGGTCCAGCCCGTTGAACGACTCGTCCCCAGGCGCTAACGCGCCGCCGATCGACCTGGAAATCATTGTCCAGGGGGCTCGCGAAGGTCAAAAATCGCAATTGCGGTTGTGGCTGCGCATGCTGTCGATCACCAAACTGCTCTCGCATGAGATCCGTCGCCGCTTGCGCGCCGAATTCGACGCGACTTTGCCGCAGTTCGACCTGCTCTCGCAACTCTATCGCGAGCGCGACGGCTTGCGGCTCGGCGAATTGTCGCGCCGGACCATGTCCACCAACGGCAATGTCACCGGACTGGTCGATCGGCTCGTGACGGACGGGTTGATTGCCCGCGAAAACCTCGACGGCGACCGGCGCGTGACCATCGTCAAGCTGACCCGGCGCGGGAGCGAAATGTTCGCGGGCATGGCGAAGTCGCACGAGAATTGGCTTCGCGAACTGATGGGCGATCTCGACGACGACACGATCGCGCAGGTGCTCGAACAATTGGGCGCGGTCAAGAGCGCGATCGGCCGGCGTATCGCCCAAGCGGGCGATTGAGGCGCTGCTTTCGGAGCGGCGGCGTCCTCGCCGCCGACTTTACGCGTGCTTTCGCCGTCGGCGGTGGGAACGCCGCCGCTCCAAGGGTCGGCAAGACGATCGCCCACGAGGTCGAGACCAATGGTTGACGCCATAACCCGCCAATCCTGTGAGGCGCTCGACGCCGCGGACCCACTTGCCTCACTGCGCGAGCTTTTCGAGCTGCCGGCCGAGCAAATCTATCTTGACGGCAATTCTTTGGGCCCGCTGCCCAAGGCGACTGCGGCGCGGGTGCAACGGACCATCGCGCGCGAATGGGGCGGCGATCTCATCCAGAGCTGGAACAAGGCGGGTTGGATGGATCAACCCCGCCGCGTCGGCGACAAGATCGGCAGGCTGGTCGGCGCAGGTCCGGGCGAGACGATCGCCGCCGATTCCACTTCGCTCAACCTATACAAGGCGCTCAGCGTGGCGCTCGCTTTCGTCAAGGCCGACGCGCCGGAGCGGAAGCTGATCGTCTCCGAGCGCGACAATTTTCCCACCGACCTCTATATCGCCGACAGTCTGGCGCGACAGCATGGGTTCGAGCTGCGGCTGGTCGGCGTCGGCGAACTCCCTGACGTCATCGACGAGTCGCTGGCCGTGCTGATGCTCACCCACATCAACTATCGCACCGGCCGCGTGCACGACATGGCGGCGACCAACACGGCCGCGCACGCCGCTGGAGCGCTGGTCATCTGGGATCTCGCCCATTCGGCGGGGGCCACGCCGGTCGATCTGAACGGCGACGGGGCGGATTTCGCGGTGGGCTGCGGCTACAAATATCTCAACGGCGGCCCCGGCGCGCCCGCCTTCGTCTGGCTGCATCCGCACCACGCCGCGCGCCTGGATGCGGAACAGACAGGGCAACCGTTGTCCGGCTGGATGGGACATGCGGCGCCGTTCGAGTTCGCGCCGGATTATCGGCCGGCGCCGGGAATTGCGCGTTTCCTGTGCGGCACGCCGGCGATCCTCGCCCTGGCGGCGCTCGAATGTGGCGTCGACACGCTGCTCGCCGCCGAAGCGCACGGCGGCATGGCGGCGCTCCGCACGAAGTCGCTTGAGATGACCGATCTGTTCATCCGCTTGGTGGAACAGCGCTGCGCAGGCGACGGGTTCGGGCTGCAAACGCCGCGCGAGCCTGCGTTACGCGGCAGTCAGGTCAGTCTGTTTCGCGCCGAAGGCGCCTACGCGATCGTTCAGGCGCTGATCGCGCGCGGCGTGGTCGGCGACTTCCGCGAACCGGGCATCCTGCGCTTCGGCTTCACCCCGCTGTATCTGCGCTTTGTCGATGTCTGGGACGCGGTCGAACATCTGGCGCAGGTGATGGGGAACCAGGAGTGGAAGCAGGAGCGCTTCCATCGACGGGCGGCGGTGACCTGAGGCCGGAGCGGCTCAGAGGCGATGCGCTCTGGCGTCCGAAGGCATGGCGATTCACGACCGCAACACGCTTTAGAGCGGGGACAGCGCCGACCCGGAGCGGCCCGGCTTGGCGCGCCGCCGGCCTGCATGGTATGGCCTCACGCGGAGACCGCCATGACTATCGTCGTCGACACGCTCAAAAACGACCAGCGCGCCGAGCGCCCTCGCCATCCCGAGAAGGCGCATCGCCCGGATCAACCGGTGGCGCGCAAGCCCGCGTGGATTCGGGTCCAGGCGCGGACGTCGACGACCTACGCCGAGACCCGAGCGATCGTGCGCGAATACAAGCTCTCCACCGTCTGCGAAGAGGCGCATTGCCCCAATATCGGCGAGTGCTGGGACAAGAAGCACGCGACCTTCATGATCATGGGCGAGGTCTGCACCCGCGCCTGCGCGTTCTGCAACGTCGCCACCGGAATGCCCCAGGCGTTGGAAGACGCCGAACCGGCGCGGGTCGCCGACGCCGTCGCCAAGCTGGGGCTGGCGCATGTCGTCGTCACCTCGGTCGATCGCGACGATCTCGCCGACGGCGGCGCCGAGCATTTCGCGCGCACCATCCGCGCCATCCGCGAGACGACGCCGCAAACCACGATCGAGGTGCTGACGCCGGATTTCCTGCGCAAGGAGGGCGCGCTGGAGATCGTCGTCGCCGCCAAACCCGACGTGTTCAACCACAATCTGGAGACCGTGCCGTCGAAATATCTGACGGTCCGCCCCGGCGCCCGCTACTTCCATTCGTTGCGGCTGCTCCAGCGCGCCAAGGAGCTGGATCGGACGCTGTTCACCAAGTCCGGGATCATGGTCGGCCTCGGCGAGACCCGCAACGAAGTGCTGCAATTGATGGACGACCTGCGCAGCGCCGACGTCGACTTTCTCACCATCGGCCAGTATTTGCAGCCGACGCCGAAGCACCATCCGGTCATCGACTTTCCGACGCCCGACGAATTCGCGTCCTACGCCACCGTCGGCGGGGCCAAGGGCTTCCTGCTCGTCTCGTCGTCGCCGCTGACCCGCTCCTCGCACCACGCCGGCGACGATTTCGCCAGGCTGAGGGCCGCGCGCCTCGCCAGAGGCTGAGGCGTGTCGCGCCCGTAGCCTGTCACCGAAGCGAAAATACAATTCGGCATTCTTGCCGCCATCCGCTAGAAGGCGCCGAACCCGACCCGCCCTTGCGGCGTAACGATCACACGACGTTGTTATGAAACTCACGCTCTCCTGGCTAAAAGACCACCTCGACACCAAAGCGTCGCTCACGGAAATCGTGGACACGCTGACACGCATCGGCCTGGAGGTCGAGGGCGTGGAAGATCCGGGCAAGAAGTTTGCCGGCTTCGTCGTCGCCCGCGTCATCGAGGCCCAGCCGCATCCCAACGCCGACCGGCTGCGCGTATGCACGGTCGACGCCGGCGGGGCGCCGGTCATCGTCGTCTGCGGCGCGCCCAATGCGCGCACGGGCATGAAGAGCGTGTTTTCGCCGGTCGGGACCTATATTCCCGGCAAGAACATCACCTTGCAGAAGGGCGTGATCCGCGGCGTCGAGTCGAACGGCATGCTGTGTTCGGCCGCCGAGCTGGAGCTTTCCGAGGACCATAGCGGCATCATCGACCTGCCCGAGGACGCCCCCGTCGGCGTGGCCTATTCCGCCTATGCCGGCCTCGACGATCCCGTCATCGACATCAACCTGACGCCGAACCGCCCGGACGCCACCGGCGTCGAGGGCGTCGCCCGCGATCTGGCGGCGGCGGGGTTGGGGACGTTGAAGAGCCGGGCGATCAAGCCGGTGGGCGGCGCCTACGACTGCCCGGTGAATGTCACGCTGGAGGCCGGGCCGAAACTCGCCCCCGCCTTCGCGCTGCGGATGGTGCGCGGGGTCCGAAACGGGTCTTCGCCGGAATGGTTGCAGAAGCGGCTGCGCGCTATCGGCCTCAGGCCCATCAACGCGCTCGTCGACATCACCAATTACCTGACCTTCGACCGCGGCCGTCCGCTGCATGTGTTCGACGCGGCGAAGGTCAAGGGCGACCTCGTGGTGCGCCGCGCCAAAGCGGGCGAGGAAATCCTCGCCCTCGACGGCAAGACCTACAAGCTCGACGACAGCAACGTGGTCATTTCCGACGACCACGGCGTCGAATCCATCGCCGGCGTGATGGGCGGCGAGGGCTCGGGTTGCGACGAGAACACGAAAGACGTGCTGATCGAGAGCGCGTTGTGGGACGCCGCCAACATCGCCCAGACTGGACGCAAGCTCGGCATCGTGACGGATGCGCGCTATCGCTTCGAGCGCGGCGTCGACCCCGATTTCTGCGTCCCCGGCGTCGAACTGGCCACCCATCTGGTCATGGAGTTCTGCGGCGGCCAGCCTTCCAAACTCATCGTCGCGGGCGACCCGACGGCGCCGCGCCAACAGGTCAAATTCCCCTATAGCGAGGTGAAACGGCTCACTGGCCTCGTCATTCCCCAGACCGAGGGCGAGGCGATCCTGCAACGGCTCGGCTTCGAGGTTCACGGCGACACGGTCAACGTGCCCAACTGGCGCCCGGACATCGACGGTAAGGCCGACATCGTCGACAACATCGTGCGCATCGCCGGCCTCGAACGCGTGCCGGTGCGCCCGCTGCCGCGTCTCACTGAGGGCGTGCCCTCCCCCGTGTTGACGCTGCTGCAAAAGCGCACCCGCACCGCCAAGCGCACGCTGGCGAGCCAGGGCCTCGACGAGGCGGTGACGTGGTCGTTCATTTCCAAGCCGCAGGCCGAATTATTCGGCGGCGGGCAAGCCGCGCTGGCGCTCGCCAATCCGATCGCCGCCGACTTGTCGGATATGCGCCCGAGCCTGATCCCCGGCCTCGCGGCGGCGGCCGAGCGCAACGCGCGGCGCGGTTTTGGCGACGTCGCGCTGTTTGAAGTGGGACAAGTGTTCCTCGGCGACGGCGACAAGGACCAGCGCATCGCGGCGACGGCGCTGCGGCGCGGCAAGGCCAAGCGCTTCGGCTCGGGACGCCATTGGAGCGGCGGCGGCAATGTCGACGTATACGACGCCAAGGGCGACGCGCTGGCGTTGCTGGCCTCGCTCGGCGTCAACCTTTCCGCCGTGCAGATCGTCCCCGGCGGTCCCGCCTTTCTGCATCCCGGACGTTCGGCGACGCTGCAATTCGGGCCGAAGAACATCGCCGGCTGGTTCGGCGAGTTGCACCCGAAGGCGCTGGAGACGCTCGACGTCGAGGGACCGGTGGTCGCGTTCGAAATCACGCTGGACGCGATTCCGGCGCCCAAAGCCAAGCCCACGAAGGCGAAGCCCAAGCTCGAGCGCTCCGAATTCATGCCGCTGGAGCGCGACCTCGCCTTCGTGACGCCGGAAGCGACGCGCGCCGCCGACATCCTCAAGGCGGCGCTGGGCGCCGACCGGGCGCTGGTCGTCGGCGCCGACGTGTTCGACGTCTATCGCGGCGCCGGCGTGCCGGAGGGACACAAGTCGGTCGCGGTCACCGTGACTTTGCAGCCCAAGGAGCGCACGCTCACCGACGCCGAGATCGAGGCGACGACGGCGAAGATCGTCGCCGAGGTGACGAAGAAGACCGGCGCGACATTGAGAGGATAAAGCCGATGCGCCGCGCGCTCGTCGTCCTGGTCCTGCTGGGCTCGAGCGGCGCAGCGCGTGCGCAAGACAATCCTGCGTGTGCGAAATTTGAAGAGCCGCTCGCCTACAATTCCTGCCTCGCCAAGTTAGGCCCGAAGGCGTGGCCGTCGCATGCCGCCCCCAGCGGACGCGGACGCGGACCCGCCTCCGCCGGCCAGCGGGGGCGCGACGGGCGCGCGCATATGGAATTCGACATTGGCAAGTGAGGCGACGCGCGCCGCCCCCGCTCTCTGCGCGAACGCACGAAAACAAACCCGGTCGGGACGCTCTTCGCGTCCCCGTCAAGAATGCGGAATTGGGGCTCGGCTTTTTCCTGTCCGTTGCGCTCGTCAGGCGATCCGCGGCTGAAATCGACGGCGCCGTTAACGATTGCCTAACCCGCAAGGAAATACAACCGGAACTGGAATTGGATCTAACGATCGCGCTCCGCGAGCGCATGAAAGTCGTCACCGGTCGCCTGCGACTCCGCGGCCGTTCAAACAGACGTCTCGACGAACGGAAACGTGTGCGGAGCTCGGTTTTCGCAGTCGTCTGGCTGTGTGGAGAGAATGCATGTCCTCCCAAGCGCGTCATTCCGGTCGCGCCGACTTTTTCGGCTCGATCCGCGTCCGCCTCGCCGGCGTCGTCATCCTGTTCGCCGTCGGGCTGCTCGCTCTCTGCGCCGTCTTGATCGGATTTCAGAGCGACGAAATCTACGCCGCGCGCAAGGATCAGCTGCGCACTGCGGTCGAAGTCGCGGTCAAAGCGATCGATCAGCACTATCAGGACTTCAAAGCCGGCAAGATCAGCGAGACGGAGGCGCAGACGCGCGCCAAGGCCTCCGTGCGCGCGTTGCGCTACAACGCCGACGACTATTTCTTTGTGTACGACGACAGAGTATTCGTCCTCGTGAACGGGTCTCGCCCGGACCAGGAAGGGACCGACGGCTCGAAAACCACCGACCCGACCGGCAAGCATTTCAGGGAGGAGATGACCAGGGTCGCCCGGGATCAGGGCGCCGGCTTCGTCACCTATCAATATCCGAAGCCCGGCGCGAAAGCGGACGACGCCTCGCCGAAACTCTCGTATGCAAAACTGTTCGCGCCTTGGAAATGGACGATCGGCACCGGGGTCTATATCGACGACCTCGACGCCAGGGTCCGCGAGCAATCGTTGATCTCGGGCGGCGTCGCGCTGCTGCTGCTGACGACCATTGGCGCGCTCGGCGCGCTCGTCGCGTGGCGGCTCTCGCAACGCCTGACGGCGCTCAGCGCCACGATGACCCGGCTCGCTTCGGGCGACAACGACGCGGCGCTGCCAAAGGTTAGCGGCGGCGGCGAGATCGACCGGATGATCGAGGCCGTCCAGGTGTTCCAGGAGGCGGGCCGGCAGAAGGCGCTCGAAGCGTCGGCGGAAGCGCTGCGCCAGCAGGCCGAGTCGGCGCGCGCCGCCGCCTTCGACCGGGAGCGCGCCGAGCGCGACAAGGCCCTGCAACTCACCAACGACGCCCTCGCGATCGGGCTCGACAAGCTGGCCGCCGGCAATCTCGCCTATCGCATCGAGACCGTGTTCGATCCAAATCTCGACAAGCTGCGCGTCGATTTCAACGCCTCGCTCGAGACGCTGGCGAAATCGATAGCGTCGATCGCAGCCAACTGTCAGGCGATCCGCGCCGGGACGGGCGAAATCTCCGCCGCCTCGGACGACCTTTCGCGACGCACCGAGCAGCAGGCCTCCAGTCTCGAACAGACGACGGCGGCGCTCGGCGAGATCACTACGACCGTCGAGAAGACCGCCGAGGGCGCCGGCCATGCGCGCGATGTCGTCGCCGAGGCGCGCGCCGATGCGGAGCGCGGCGGCCAGATCGTCGGCGCGGCAGTCGAAGCCATGGGCAAGATCGAGCATTCCTCGCAACAGATCGGCCAGATCATCGGTGTGATCGACGAGATCGCGTTCCAGACCAACCTGCTGGCGCTCAACGCGGGCGTCGAGGCGGCCCGCGCGGGCGACGCAGGTCGCGGCTTCGCCGTCGTCGCCTCAGAGGTTCGCGCCTTGGCGCAACGCTCGGCTCAGGCCGCCAAGGAGATCAAAACGCTGATCTCGACCTCGACGATGCAGGTCGGCGAGGGCGTCGAACTCGTGGCTGAGACCGGCAAGGCGCTGCAGCGGATCAAGGAAAAGGTCCGCGAGATCACCGAGGTCGTTGCGAAGATCGCAACCAACGCGCAGTCGCAGGCGTCCGGGCTGCAGCAGATCAACGCGGCCGTCAACGAGATGGATCAGACGACGCAGCAGAATGCGGCGATGGTCGAGGAGACCACCGCAGCGGCGCGCGCGTTGGCCGGCGAAGCGGAAGCTCTCGCGCGCATGATCGAACAATATCGGACCGGTCGATCCTCCGAGGAACCATTGCGTCGCGAGTTGAAGCGCGTGGCGCCGCACGCTTTCCGCGAGTCTGCGGCCCCGCCGGCGGCGAAGGCGGAAACGCCTACGCGCTCGCCTTCGAGCGCGCCGCGCCGTCAACCAGTCAAAGCCGCCGCCGCGGCGCCGAAGCCGGAGAGTCGGGACTGGTCGGAATTCTGACGCTTCTGGGCGCTCTATGACCCCGCCTCGGGGAAAAGACGATTGCAGCTCACGCGCGAGCCCAGGGGTTGACGGCGTCGGGTTCAGCGTCGATGCGCGCAGGGCTCGCCCGCTACTTCCCCAGCGCCTCCAGCACCTTCTGCGACGCGCGGCCGTTGACCGTCATGCCGCGCTTGCCCTGGAAATCGGCGATGGCGGCTTGAGTCTTCGACCCTATCGCGCCGTCGGGCGCGCCGACGTCGTAGCCGTGGCGGGCGAGCAGGGTCTGCAATTCGCGCCGTTCTTTACGCGACAGGCCGGGGTCGTCGGTCGGCCAAGCCGTCTGAATGTCCGGACCGCCGGCCATGCGCTGGGCGAGGATACAGATCGCCAACGCGTAGGACTCGGCGGCGTTGTAGGAATAGACGACGTCGAAATTCCTGGTCACCAGAAACGCCGGGCCTTCCGCGCCCGCGGGCAGCAACAGGCCCGCGTCGTCTGAGCCCAGCGGCTTGCCGTCGAGGCGGGCAATGCCCTTGTCGGCCCAGAACCCCATCGGATGCTTGCTCTTGCGTCCGGAGGGACCGGAATAGCCGTCGGGCAGCCGCACCTCAAACCCCCAGGGCTCGCCGGTTCGCCAGCCGGATTTGGCGAGATAATTGGCGGTGGAGCCCAGCGCCGCGGCGGGGTTGTCGACGATGTCGCGCCCCGTGCCGTCGAGATCGACGGCGAGGCGCAGGAAGGTGGAGGGCATGAACTGCGTCTGCCCGAACGCGCCAGCCCAGGAGCCGTTGAGTTTTTCCAGCGGAATGTCGCCGCGATCGGCGATCTTCAGCGTCGCCATCAACTCTCCGCGATAGAACGCCGGGCGGCGCGAGCCCTCACAGGCCAGCGTCGCCAGCGACTGCACCAGCGGCCGCCCTCCCTGGCCCTCGCCAAAGTTCGACTCCACCCCCCAGACCGCGGCGATCACATATTTGTCGACGCCGAATTTCCTCTCCGCCAGCGCCAGGGAACTCGCCTCGCGGCGCATCGCCGCCTGTCCGTCGGCGACCCGTTCGTCATCGACGAGGGCGGCCAGATAGTCCCAGATCGGCGTCTTGAATTCGGGCTGGCTGCCTTCGAAGTCGAGCACCTTGAGATCCGGCGCGAGCCCGTCGAAGGCGGCCGACAGCGTCTCGCGGGATACGCCCTGCCCCGCCGCCTCGGACTTGATCGAGGCGACGCAAGACGCAAAATCGGCGCGCGCCGCCGTCGAAGCCAGAGCGGCGAGGAAAACCAGGGGGAGAGCGCAGCGAATCACCCGAGCATCATGAACGCTCGCGGCGGCGCCGTCGAGGCCTGCCGGGCGCCGCACAGGGCAATCGGGTGAACGAAGGGGGCAGGGGATTCCCTCCCCCCGCAAGCGGGGAGAGGGAGCGCTTCCGCCCGAGCCTCCAAAGACGTTCACCCGATTGCCCTGGGCGCCGCAGCGCCGGACTCGGAAACCATTTGGTTGTCATATGTGGAGGTTCGCATTCCGTAAGGGCAGCACGCAGCATTTGTCGCGAGTTCAGGCCCGCGTATTCAGACTTTTCTAAGCGCCATTGCCGATAATCTCTCCTGCGGATCTCGCCGTCCGCGAACCATTGCTCTGCCCCAGACTTTCGCTGCGTTCGGATTACGCCATGCTTCGCATCCTCCACATCCTCTGCGTCGCCAGCTTTCTCGCCGCCGCCTCCGCAGCGGCGCCGTGCCGGGCCGAGCCCTCGGAGTCCCAAGCGGGCGCGCACGCCTTGGCCAACCCAACCGGCTTGGCCGCGCCTCGATCCGGCGCCGACGTCCGAACGGGCGAACCCGCCGCCCGAACCGGGAGCGACGAGCCGTCGGGTTCGTTCCATCCCTCTTTCACTCTGAGCCTGGCGTTGTTGCTCGGCTGCGCCTACCTCGTCGTCAGACGGATGACGAACGGGGCGACGGCGCACGCTTCCCAACTCGGGCGGGACAGCGACCACGCCCCGTCAGGTTTCAACGAAAAGTCTGTCGAACGGGCGATCGCCGAGGCGCTGGCGCGTCGCAGCGACGGGCTCTGACGACTTCCGGGCGGATCGAGCGGCGCCGCCTACCCCGCCTTCAACTCTTCCAGCCTGCCCAGAAGCTCTCCGGGATCGCCCGCCACCGCGATCTGCTTGACCCGGCTCTTGGCCCCGGCCGTCAGCCTCACCTTCGACGTCGCGACTCCCAGCCTGCCTGCGATGAGCGCGCACAGCGCCTCGTTGGCCCTGCCGTCCTCGGGGGCGCAGCGCACACGGGCGAGCAGCACGCACGCGCCGTCCGACAGCGTCGCCACGCCGTCGATAGCGTCCCGCCCGCCCTTGGGCGTCAGGCGACAGGCGACGACGACGCCTTCGAGGGTTTTGCGCCAGGGGGCGTCGGAATGCATGAGCGATACGACTTTCTCCAGGAGCGAGGCGCGATCCGGTCGGGCTCTCGATACGTGTCCGCGCAGGGTTCGATCTCAGTCGCGTTCCGACTCGTCGCCCAGCGGATGCAGGTCGCGCACCATCGCCTTGGCGCGTTCGTCGAGCACGTGGGTATAGATCTGCGTCGTCGAAATGTCGGCGTGGCCGAGCAGATCCTGGACGACGCGCAGATCGGCGCCGCCCTGCAGCAGGTGGCTGGCGAAGGCGTGGCGCAGCACATGCGGGCTAAGCCGCTTGGAAGAAATCCCCGCCGCCGCCCCAACCACTTTTAGGTCGCGAGCGAACACTTGGCGCGACAAATGGCCGCTGTCGCTGTCGGCGGGGAACAGCCAGCGGCTCGTCGCCTGCCCCGGCGCGATTTCGTCGAGCAGCTTGCGATAGTACCGCATCGCCACGCGCGAGGGATCGGAGAGCGGAACCAGCCGCTCCTTATTGCCTTTGCCGACGACGGCGATCAGCGGCTCTTTGGTGCGCGCCGCCGTCTTCGGCAAGGCGATGAGTTCCGAGACGCGCAGACCCGTCGCGTAGACGAGTTCGATGAGACAGGCCATCCGCGCCGCCGCCAGTCGCTCGGCCGGCGGACGCTCCGCCGCATCCAGCCCCTCGCGCGACACGGCGATCAGGCGGTCGACCTCGGCCAAACTCAGCACTTTGGGCAGCGGACGGGCGCGGCGCGGGCCTTCGAGCGACAGCGTCGGATCGTCGGCGCGCTGGCCCTCCAGATAGAGGAATTTGTGGAACTGGCGCACGGCGGAGAGCCGGCGCGCCAGCGTCGAGGCCTTTTTACCCTCGGCGCTCCCTGCCGCCTGAAACGCGCGAATATCGGCGTCGTTCGCCTCGAGCGCGTGGGTCCCGCGGTCGAGCAGGAAGCTTTCGTAAGCCTCGAGGTCGCGCCGGTAGGACAGGATCGTATTGGCCGCGGCGTTGCGCTCGGCGGCGATGGCTTCGAGATAATCTTCGACCAGCCGCGCCCGCGCACTCATTTGGGCGCCTTGGGAATGTCGACTATCTCGCTCATCTCGCGCGGATGCATCTGCACGGAGGTGGCGAGGCCATACATCGCGCCGTAGATCAAGCCAACGACGCCGCCGGCCAGGATGAGGAAGCGTATGAGTGTGGGCAAGGATGAAAACCTGGTTGAGACACGACGTCGGCGCCCCCTCTACCCGCTCGCACAACATTATGCAGGCATCCTGGTCGCGCTACCCACTTACCTCGTCCTCACATGGGGAGTGTTTCGTCAAGCGGGATTTTTCATCGCGTTTTTGGGACGCGTTTATCCGCTCGTTCTGTGACGAGAGACTCCGCCAA
>Ga0302319_10011642_pt1 | contig 16672 bp, 16 predicted proteins | sample Bog_T0_2_FD_203319 | JGI IMG/M metagenome (GOLD analysis project Ga0302319, IMG submission 203319) | Peat permafrost microbial communities from Stordalen Mire near Abisko, Sweden - Bog_T0_2 | ecosystem: Environmental > Terrestrial > Soil > Wetlands > Peat | place: Sweden: Abisko, Stordalen Mire...
GCGTCGTCCATGCCGGCATCATGGCGGCACAAGCGATCTACGACGGACACGAACTCGGGCACCTCGCCGGCGATGTACCCGCGCTGCTTCTGGTCGCGGCGGTGCTTGGGTTCCTGTCTCCGGCAAGCCAGCGGAGGGAAAGCACGTCATCCGAGCGGCGGCGTTCAACGGCGCAGCCGACTGTTTGAAGCGCCGTTACATCCGCCACCATACAATCGTAGTTATGAGTGCTCAGTCGAACGAAATCGCGAACCTCATCACGAGCGTTAAGGAAAGCCTCGAACGCGAGATCCACTTGCTAGGCGAAGGGTTGTTCAGTCGCTTCGATATGCAAGCGGCGCGGTTTGAGCGGCAGGGCGCGTTGATCCAGACCGGAAGCCGTTGGACGGCGCGCATGAACGACTGGGCCGAAAAGATCGACTCGGCGCTCGAAGAGAAGGATAAGCAAATCGCTGAACTGGCCGCGCGTGTGGCGAAGCTGGAGAAGGGCCATGGCCATTAAGCGGCCTTGTTCATTGGGCGAGGAAACGACCGGCGGCGGATCTTCGCTCTAAGAGGTGGATAGGGGCTCCAACTCCCTCGGGGATGTGGTTAAAGTTCTGAAGCGAGTTTGAGGTTTTCGATTTCTAGAGCCGCATCGCCCATGGCGGTCTTTGCGCCTATTCGGGGAGCGAGGGTGACGGGGCGCAATTTCTGTTACTCGACCCGATTCCGGCGACCCGGCCCACGCAGAGAAATAATGCAAAAGGCCCTCTCCCCCGTGGTTTTGGGGGAGAGGGCCTTTGTGATCGGGACGTGTTTGACTACTCGCCGCCGCCGTCGCCGTCGGCGTCCGCCTTGGGCACCGGACGGTGGAGGAAGTCGCTGGCGGGGCGAACCTTCTTCTCGCCGGGGAACGGGACCTTGAACCCAGTGGCCTCGTACCAGTCGAAGTGACTGACGGTGCTGGGGTCAAGTGAGTCGGGGGTGTGATATTTGGCGGCGAAGACTTCCGCCTTCATCTTCATCCAGCCGGCCCGCAGCGCTTTGATCTTATTGCTCTCGCGCAGGGACGCGGCCGTGGAACTGCAAGTGTTGAGGCTGGGGGTGATGTTGGCCGGAGCAGTATAGCCGGCGACGCCGTAACAAAGCGGAACCTCATTGGGCACGTGCGCCCAAGGGAGGAAGTTATTGAGCGGCGGATCCTCGACGAAGAGCGTGCTCATCGGCGAAGCCACCAAGTCGTTCTGGTTCATCGGCGGCAGACCGAGGATCTGCTCGATGGTGCGGGTCAGGTTGACCTGCGTGTAGAAGGTGCTATCCGCGGTGATCCCAGAGCCAGTACCATCGGAGTTGACATTCTGCTTGACGTAGGGACTGATGACATAGCCCGGGCTGCGGTGGCCATCGACGTGGTCGACGCCGTTCTGCGCGTCGTCTTCCTCAATGAAGATCGCCGAGTCCTTCCAAACGCTGCTGTGGCTGATGTAATCGACGACGCGCCCAATGGCGAGGTCGTTATCGGCCTCTTCGGCGGTCGCGTTCGGCGGACCGGTGGTGTGGTCTTGCATGATCCAGATGAAGCTCAACTGAGGTACCGTACCGGCGGCCACGTCATGGTTGAAGTCCTGCTGCCATACATCGACGCGATACTGATCGGGGATGCCCAAATCGAACTGCGGGAAATTCTGGACGGTGTACTTCATAACGTTGGGAAGCGGGGAGTACGATTTGATGGTGTTGTAGTACTGGAGCTGCGGCTCATTGCCATTTTCGTATTCCAAGGCGTCGTTGTAGAACTGGGTCCAGGTGGGCTCGCAACTGTTCGTCACGACAAACGGCAATGCAGTGGGTGGGACAGTGCCATTAAACGTGTCGTTTTGAGTTTTATTGTTCGGCGTGCAACCCGGCACGGTGAACGTGTTGTATTCGACGTACTCGCCGTAGTTCTTCATCTTAATTCCGGCTGCGGCGGCAAGATCGAACAGGTTGCCCTTCTTCTGGTAGGCGATCGCATCGCCACCGTTGGAGGGATAGTCGCGCAGCCAGTCGGGCGACTGGATGTCGTCAGAGTAGGGCGCGATCGCCTGCAAGATCCAGTTGTGACCGTCGGCCGATTGACGGCTGGGATCGTAGAAGTTATCCAACAGCGGGAAGCGCTCGACAATCGTATGCGCGTTGGGCGATACGACGGGGTATTCGGCATAGGTCGAGTGGTCGCCAAAGACGGCCAGGCTCGGCTCGCCATTGCCGGCGGTCACATCGCCCAGCATCTGATCGTAGGTGCGGTTTTCACGGATGATCAGGAAGACGTGCTTGATCTTGGAAGGATCGCCGATGCGTTCGGGAATGGCGCGCGGCTCAGCCCACTTGTGGCCACCGCCGGCACTCCAGATGTTCTGCACGAGATCCCAGTGGTTATTCTGGAAGACCTGCGCGGTGTACTCCTCCAGCCTCTTGCTGCTGGGAAGCGGCACGATGCTCACGGTGCCGAGGTCCTGGTGAGTGTTGAAGGCGCTCACGCCGTAATATTTTGCGTACGAATTTTCGGCGGACTTAGCCGGCGGGGGCGCAACAGAGAAGCCGGTGGTGCCGATGCCCTTGTCGTTGGCGACGAGCAGGGCATAGTCCTTATAATCGACCACAACCGAGCTGGGCGCGTAGCCGACCGGGATCATGCCCTTTACCGGGCTCCAGCCGTAGGCCTCGAGGTCGACAACCGCTATCGCGTTGGCATTGTAGAGCGCTACGTAGGCGGTGTTTGTCACCTCATCAACCGATATTGAGTTCGGACCTGCGCCCGGGTTGGCTTTGTTTTCACCTGGCAGGTGAATGGGAAGCCCCAAGTCGATTGTCCTTTCTACTTGGTTGGTGGTCCTATCAATTACCGATATGGTGTCGCTGTAGGTGTTGGTGACCAGCAACTTGTGGCCCCAGAAGGCCATGCCGGTTGGGTGGCGGCCGACGGTGATGGTGGCGGTCACCGTAAATGTGGCCAAATCGACCACGGAAATTGTGCCGGGCGCCAAGGTGCCGGTCGGATATTCAGCCACGACCGGGGTGCCGTTAGAGTACAGTTGGAAGTCGCTGGCGGTAGCAATGCGGCCGGCCTCGTTGGAGACGAAGGCGGTCTTGCCATCCGGCGAGATTACGACGCCGTGGGGCACGTTACCGACGCGGAGCTCCGGCCCTTGCACTGGGGTGGTGGCGGTGAGGTCGATCTTGGTCAACGTATCGTTGTTATCGAGGACCGCGTAGGCGGTCGTGTTGTCCGGCGTGATGGCGATGCTGGTGGGATAGGAAGTGGACGTGCCATCCGAAAAAATCGAATAGGGGTAGCCGCAGGGGATCTGAAAGCTGCCGGTGGTTCCTCCCGGGCTATTGGCATTGCAGGTAACGTTGGTCAATAAGCCCTCGGTGGTGACGTCCAAGGGAACCTTGACTTGCGCGTAATTTGAAATTAAGCCAGTGGCCGCATTCACGCTCGCAATGGCAATGTAGCTGCTTGGGCCGTAACTACCGTCTTGGCTGAACAGCAGGTACTTGCCATCGTGCGTGTAGCTGATGCCGCCCTGGCTGCCATCCGAATCCGTGGACGTGGCGCTTAAGGGCACGCTGTAGGTCTGCAAGACAGCGCCGGTTTGAGTGTTGAAAACGGTGACGGCCTGCGGGGCACCCATTTGCAGGACTGCCGCGGTGTGATTGCCGGTGGGATTCAGCGCGATCGCCTTTGCTCGGGTGGTGACGCCGAGGTAGACCTGGGTGCCGGCGGGGGTGAGAATTGTGCCGTCGCTAACGACCCAGGGCTTGGATAAGGGATGCGCCCACGTGGGACCAGTGGTGGCGGCCGTGTTCTCGCCGGGTGAGTAGGTCGGGAATGGCACGGACTGGGCGAGCGCCGGGACGCTCAGCAGCGCCGCCGCAAGTCCGGCCAGCAGACGTTGTATCCAAAAATCAGTTCTAGACATCGAGTGGTTCTCCTTTTTGTTGGGGTTCTTGTCCCACGCAACCCGGAATGGGCCGCGCAAGACGGGGTAGATTCAGAAAACGGAACTTCATGGCGATTTAGTGAACGGAGTAGGTAGGGCAAGCTATTTGCCGATGTTTTGATTGGCGAGTAAAAGCGCTCGCCATTAGATCAGTCAGCCGTGACGCCTGAACCTTTACGGAGAGTATGTGCTTGCAGGGTTACACAGGAATCTCAGAAACATTAATGTATGGTGACTGTGTCGCAGCGGCGTATTGGAGGTGATTTGACGGGCCGGGTGTGAACGCCGATGTTACCGATTTGTAACTAGCGCTGTCTAACCTGCGATGGGATGCGGCAGATTGACTTGACGAGACAAAAGCCATTCGAGGTTCGGCCGGCGAAAAGTGTCGCGTTCAATTCGGCGCGACTAGTGCCCGTAGCAAGCGAATCGGAGCAAACGCGCTGCGCCGTTTCCGAGGTCCCAATCCTCCGAATGCCGCGTGCGGACACCCATATCCTTGGCCCGCCCGCTGCATCGAGGACCTTTTTGGGGCGCGAGAAATGGCCATCGTTCTTTCCCCGGCCTATTCCTTGGGATCGCCACTCGCGGCGTGAAACGCGCGGAGAGCATTCACGTAAGACTCGTCCGGTATTTGCCAACTGGGGCCTCCGGTAGCCCGCTCCCCCAGCCGCGCCATCAAATCGCGGGCGATTCGCTTGTTCTCAATTTCGCCCCGAGCAAATATGTATAGCAACACGTTCGTGTCTAAGAAAACTCTACCTTCAACCGTTGACTTATTTGCCGGTCAAGCGTTTTTTCCCCATCCCCGCGCGGTCATCAGTTCCCGCCAGCGCCGGTCCGCTTCCGCATAATCAGCCTTACGCGCCGTTTGTCCAGCGAGGATCTTACCTGGCGCGCTTGGCGCTGCGACGCCACAATCCTGCCGCGATCAACGCCAGTCCGCAAAACGAACAGCTCGCGGGCTCCGGTGCGGTCGTCGGAGGACTTGTGGGTACACTCGAAACCAGTTGGAGAATGGAGAAATTCGGCGGCGAGGCATCCCCCGCTCCGATGGTGTTGCCGATTCCGGCGACGTTACCGCCCGCGCCACAGAGATCAAAGGCCGCTGCGGCGCCGACGCAGACATTCTGAGCGATACCGGACGTTTGCGCATAAAAATCGAGTGAACTATTCGGCCCATTGGGACCGGGCAGGATGGAAAAGAGCTTGAGGTTGGTTAGATAGAAGTAACCGATGGAAGTGCCGGCGATAGTGGGCACGGTGAGAGTGGCATTGAAGGCGGAGAGATCGCTCAACTCGATATAGCCGTTCGTCTCCACTGTTCCGGTAAACGAACCCGTGAGCGTGCCGCCGCCGGTGTAGCCGCTTTGGGTGAAGGAAAAGGTATCGATGGTAGAGGCCTTGGCGATGGGCGGAGCCAGGATTGCGGCGACGGAGAAAGCCGCGGCGCAGACGGCGCTGGAATAGATGAGTTGCATGTTCCTTGGTCCTCAATAGGGGAAACGAGATTCGCGAAGGATTTCCCTCATGGGGGCCGATTAAAAGCCGATCGCAGGAGTTTGTACGTTATTTCGGGTAGCGCGTGGACGGCGGTGCGAGAACGAAGGGTTTAACGAAGCTCATCGAATAGCTTTTCGTCGATGCCAAGTTGGTTTAGGATCAGGAAGAAGAGGGGTGGGCCGATTTCCCTTCCAGCGTGAACGGGGATTGTTGTTGCTCTCCCGGCCGGATGCCGCCAACGTTCGTGACTGCCTGTCTGGCGAGCTTTGGTGAATCCCAGCCTTGCCGCGACGCGCCGGAATTCGGCCGCTCGTGCGCTAGGCATGAAGGATTTCGGTGGTATCGGCCGGCAGGGGTTCGTTGCGATCCTGGTGTTCATCCGAAATTAGCCGAAAGACGCCGGACAGTTCGGCGAGTGCCTCCTCCGGAGTTGGCATCAGGGCGTGGCACCCGGGAATTGCGGGAATCTCCGCTACCCAACCATCTGGTTTGTTGCGATACAGAACGACTTTGTAATCGTCGAAGTCCATATCCTACGATTGTACGGCCTAATGGCGCGTTCGCCGGACAGAACAAACGAAGCCGGTCGAATGAGGGAAGGACTTCGCTTATGAGGCTTGAGGTTCCGGCGCACTTGTGATCTGCTTTTGAGGATGAGCAACTTGTTCAAGATCCGCCATGCAACGCCTGACGATGCAGAGGGCATCGTGCTAGCTCACTACAGCGCGGTTCACGCGACAGCCAAAAAGGACTACCCGGAGGAAATCTTGAATGTCTGGAGCAGGCCAGTTGACGCTCAACGCATAGCCACTCATCGCAGGAAGATGGAGGCCGGCAAAAGCATCATCTCGTTTGTGGCTGTTGACGATTCCAGTAAGGTCTTAGGTTTCGGCGAGCTGGTGCCCCCCGAAACGTTGGGGGCGATTTACGTTGCCGCTCCAGCGGGCCGACGTGGTGTGGCTAGCGCACTCCTCAAGACACTCGAGGGCAAGGCCCGCGAGGTGGGGATGAAGGTGCTCAGGATGGATAGTTCTTTAACGGCGGCTCCCTTCTACGTCCGCCATGGCTTCCGCGAGCTGAGGCGGGGGACACACCAACTGGCGGGCGGCCTGATCATGGATTGCGTCTATATGGAGAAGAGGCTCTGAGGGTGCTGCCGGACATGACTAGCGGAGCTCTATGATTTGCACGGTGCCGTTTTTTTGCGCATGTAAACGTGGACCGGCGCTGCTGTTTTTTCAATCTGCAGGGGAAGGGGAACGCTTGCGGCGGTGGCGATTTTGTATCCGGTGCCCGATTTCCCTCGCTCTACAACCACAATGGCAGCAACTTGGTTGTTACATGGCGGCTCCGGGCACCAGCGGATCCGCCCGATCATGTACCTGACTCTTTGATCCGCGCCGTACTTCGGAGTGTCATCGAATACCGCAGTAGTGCCGGGCGATTTGCGAAAGTCAGCGGCGAAATCCGCCACCTGACCAGCGAAACGCGCACCTTCGTCATAAAATGTGTCACACGCTGTCCCAACTAGGAGCAGCAGCAGGATCGCGAAAACGTGACGGCGAGGCACGAGTCTTAGTTTAAAACCGGGAAGCATTACGGTAGGTCATACTCGGCACCACAGCCGCCACAAAGGCCGACCCCGCTTACTGGCTCGTGTTTCACAAACGACCGTTTGTTGGTCGCTAGCGCAGGCTTCTGCCCGACGGCGGCCGGCACTTCAGCACTTCGTAGGATGACGCCAGATCATCTAATTGTCAGAGGCGCGGGTGGGGCTTGGTCCAGCCTTTTCTGTAGCTTCCTGTAAGTAGACCGCCAAACGCCTATCCCCACGAGCAGGCTAACAATCGCGACCGCCGGGACGATGATGAGGGCGAACACGCCCAACCCCCATAAGCCGCCTCCGGTATCGGAGGAGTGCTGAGGGATGACAATAGCGGCCAAAAGGCAAAACGGGAGTGTGGCTGCCGCCAATGTCGCCGCTAATGCCGGGCGTATCAGGGCTTCCTCTTTCCTAGTAAAGGTTCACTGGACACTGATGATAGCAACTTTAAAGTTTGTAGGCGCTTCTCTCAAAGGACCCTTCGCGGGGCAACTTGCCGGGCCGAACGTGGTATTGTGTTCGCGAAAGCCCATGAGCTGGAGATCCCATGCGAAACATTCAACTTTACTGCGTTCCCCTCTTGATCGTTATGTCTGCTTCGAGTAGCACTTCGTCTACCGCCGGCTCTGTTTCCGGTTATCTGCTGGCCGCCAACAAAGGCGAGCATTCGTTGGGCATTATTGATTGGCAGGCGGGCAAGCAAATTGCCGCGGTGCCGGAAGGCGGGATTACCGGGCATGAAGTCATCGCTTCGCCGGATGGGCGCTTCGCCTATGTGCCCATCTATGGCAATAGCGGCGTGGGCAAGCCCGGCACCGATGGGACAAACATGGTGGTGATTGATCTGGCATCGCAGAAAGTCGTGGGTAACGTGGATTTCGGCCATGGCGTGCGGCCGCATTGCCCGATTTTCAATCCAAAAACCGGCATGCTGTATGTCACGACCGAGCTTGATAAGACGATCAGCGTGATCGATCCGAAAACGCTGAAGATCGTGGATACCGTTCCGACGGGTTCGGAAGAATCGCACATGCTGGCGATTTCGAAAGACGGGCATTACGGCTATACGGCCAATGTGGGGCCGGGCACGGTGTCGGTGATTGACCTGCGCGCCAAGAAAGTGTTGAAGATCATTCCGATTTCGAAAACGACGCAGCGCATTGCTATTTCGCCGGACGACAAATGGGTTTTCACGGCGGATCAAACCAAGCCGCAGCTGGCGGTGATTGATGCGAAGAAGCAGGAAGTGAAAAGCTGGGTGGAGTTGCCGGGTCTGGGTTACGGAACAGCGCCGACGAGCGATGGGCGCTGGCTGGTGGTGGCGGTGCCGACGGTGAATAAAGTTTCGATTGTCGATTTGAAGACGCTCAAAGTGGTGCGCAGCATCGACGTGCCGAAAGCGCCGCAAGAGGTGCTGGTGCGGCCGGACAATAAAGTGGCGTATGTGTCGTGCGACTCGGCGCACCAAGTGGCGGCGATCAATTTGGAAGATTGGAGCGTCACATTGATTGACGCGGGCAAGGGGACGGACGGCTTGGCGTGGGCCTCCGCAGCGCGTTAATGCGGTGTGTGGCCTGGTTGCCGCTACTATGCGCGGCAACATTGCTAGCGCAAACGAATCCCGACCAACCGCCGCCCAAACGCAATCTGGAGCGCGGGCGCGATTTTCTGGGACTCGCGCCGCCGGCCGATCCGGAAGCGGCGACGCGCGGCCAGAAAGTTTATGCGCAAGCCTGCGCCTTCTGCCACGGCCCTAACGCGACGGGAGCGGAAGGGCCCAATCTATTGCGCTCGAGCTTGGTTCTGCATGACGATAAAGGGGAAAAAATTGGTCCGTTTCTGCAAAAGGGACGCCCGGACAAAGGGATGCCCGCGTTCGCCAGCATGACCGAAGCGCAAGGCCGCGATATCGGGGAGTTTTTGCACCAGCGGGTGGAAGCGGCGGCTAATCGATTTGGGTATAAAGTGCAAAACGTTGTGACGGGCGACGCGCAAGCGGGAGCCGCCTACTTTAATAGCCACTGCAATAAATGCCACTCGGCGACCGGCGACCTGGCGCATGTGGGTCAGACCGATCCGGCCGATTTACAAGCGCGCTTTCTTTATCCGGACAGCAATGCGCCAAAGCCCACGGTCACGGTGACGCTCGCGAATGGCGGGACGGTCGCGGGAACTTTGAAGCGCATCGACGATTTCGATGTTTCGCTGATTGACGGGGCAGGGAACTACCATTCCTTTTCGCGCGACTCGGTCAAAGTCGCTATCAAAGATCCGCTCGAAGGGCATCGCGAATTACTCGGGCAATACAGCGATGCCGATATGCATAACATTCTCGCTTACCTGGTGACGCTCAAATGAATTTGCGAACAATGCTGGTGTTTTTGGCGTTGGCGGCTGGGATGCGTGCGCAGTTGCTTGATCCGGCGAAGCTGCGGCAGCGTCCGACGGACACTTGGCCCACGTATAACGGTGATTATTCGGGCCAGCGTTTTAGCCCGCTCAAAGAGATTAATCAATCGAACGTGGGTTCGCTCGCGCTGCAGTGGATGTTTCGCATGAATATTGGACTGATGCGCGGGGGTATGGCTCCGGCGGCGGTTAAGTCAACGCCGTTGTTCGTCAACGGGATTCTTTATTTCACGCTGCCCGATCATGTTTGGGCGGTGGACGCGCGCACCGGCGAAGAATTGTGGCACTACAGTTGGGTGGATCATGGCGGGCATTTGCTGGGCAATCGCGGCGTAGGGATGTACGGCAATTGGCTGTACTTCCTCGCGCCCGATGGCTGGTTCATTTGCCTGAATGCGAAGGACGGGAAAGAGCGCTGGAAAATCCAAGTGGCGGATTCGCGCATGCAGTATTTCACAACAATGGCGCCGCTGGTGGTGGGCAATCACGTTATTGTGGGCGTGGGCGGGGATGCGATGGACATGCCGGGCTATCTGGAAGCGCGCGATCCGGAGACGGGCGCATTGCAATGGCGCTGGAATTCCGAGCCGCGCAAAGGCGAAGCGGGCGCGGAGACCTGGCCGAACGAAGGGGCGATGGAACACGGCGGCGGCATGACGTGGATGCCGGGGACCTACGATCCGGAGTTGAATCTGCTCTATTGGGGCACGGGGAATCCGAATCCGGTTTACGCGGGGCAAGGACGCAAGGGCAATGATTTGTGGACCTGTTCGATCGTGGCGCTCAACGCCGATAGCGGGAAACTGGCTTGGTATTTTCAGGCGTCTCCGCACGATACGCACGATTGGGACAATGTTGAAACGCCGGTACTGTTCGATGCCGAGTTCCGAGGGCAAAAGCGCAAACTGCTGGCGCAAGCGGCGCGCAACGGGTATTTCTTTGTGCTGGATCGCGTGACAGGCGAGAACCTGGTTTCGAAGGCGTTCGCGGGCGACAATTGGTCGAACGGCGTTGATGAAATCGGCCAGCCGATTCCTAACCAGGCGAAGGAGCCAAAACCGGACGGAGTGTTGTTAAATACGCCGGTGGGCGGCGGGACGAATTGGTTTCCGCCGAGTTTTGATCCGGAGAGCGGACTGTTTTACGTGAATGCGGTGAAGGGCTATAGTTTGGCCTATCTGACGGATACTGATGAGCAGCCGGAAGGCTATGGCGGCAATGGGCGGAATCTGTTGCAGGAATCGGTTGTGAAGGCGCTTGATTATAGGACGGGAGAAACGCGCTGGAGCCACGATTTCCCAGGGAAGGGAACGGCGGGTTCGGGTTTCTTGAGCACGGCGGGAAAGCTGCTGTTTAGCGGAGACCCTTCGGGGAATCTGATGGCGTGGGATCCGGCGAACGGGAAGATTTTGTGGCACTTTCACTTGCCGGCGGCGGTGAGCAATGGGCCGATCACGTATGAGATGGATGGACGCCAATATTTGATTGTGGGCGCCGGGGATACGTTATATGCGTTTGCGCTGGTGAGGTGACTACTTAGTGTCAGTAGCGGGTTTGAATTTCTTCAGGTTGCCTTCGTTCTCGAAAAAATAGACGTTGCCTTTGCTGTCGGCGCCAATCACGGCGTTTGCCTTATCGACTTTCGCGCCGCTGACCGGGTCGACGTCGCAACGCAGGGCGGCATCTTCGGTGAGTTTCGCTTTGCACATGCCGCAGCAGCCATAGTAGGTCTTGCCTTCGACGGCCACGGGCAGTTGTTCTTTATCGAAGCGATGCTTGGTGACAAAGCACACATACTTAGCGTCAACGCGCTCGAGTGAGGGAGCCTTGGCGGCGGCATCCTGCCGGGCGAAGGCCGCAACGGTTACAGTAGAACTAGCTGCTAAGAGGACGAAATTACGCCGGGAAATGCTCATAGCTCTATTTTAGCCTGGGCGCTCTGGGTAACATCGGCATAGCGCTTCAGAATGGTAGGAAGATTTTGAGAGAACGCCGAGCGGGCGATCACCATATCACAGCCCTTGTCCTGGGCGGTTTGCTTGAGGTCCACCTGCACGTGGGAAACGTAAGCAAGCAAGTCGAGGTTCTTAGTGTCGGGGTCGGCCTTGAGCGTGTCGATTAACTCCAGCGTGTCCAAACTAGTCCCGTTGAGGTCTATGATGAGCAGTGCCGGATGGAGTTTGGCCTTGGCTAAGGCGTCCTCGCGGGACTTCACGAAAATCACTTCCATGCCGGCCCGTTTGGCGGCTTCCTGTATTTTTACGGTAAACATCAGGTCGCTGAGAACGGCGACCACGTTCTTTTTTGAATTTGTCATGAAAAAGTCTGTAGCGGAACCAAAACATTAGGAAAGGACTTATCATCAAAGAGGCTATGAGCGTACTTGTTCAACCCCTGACCGAGCCGAATCCGTTACAGGATTCGCTGCGCTTCGCGCGGCGCGTGCCGCCCTGCGCGATCGTAATTTTCGGAGCAAGCGGCGATCTGTCAAAGCGTAAGCTGCTGCCTTCTCTCTATCGACTATTCTACGAGCGCCGCATTTCGCAAAATTTCGCGGTGATCGGCAGTTCGCGCACGCCGATGTCGGACGAGCAATTTCGAGAGCGCATGAAGGAGTCGGTTTCCAAGTTTTTGGAAGACGCTCCGTTTGATGAGGATATCTGGAAATCGTTTGCGCAATGCCTTTTTTATGTGGCAGGGGATTTGAGTGAAGAGGATTCGTATGAGCGGCTGCGCACTAAGCTGGACGCGGTGGAGAAATCCCATCAAACGGCGGGTAATGTTCTGTTCTATCTTTCGACCCAGCCGAGTTACTACGCCGAGGCGATTAAGAAACTGGGCGCGCATCAGTTACAAAAGGGTAACGGCTGGCGGCGGGTGATTATCGAGAAGCCGTTTGGCCACGATCTGGAGAGCGCGCGGCTGTTGAATGAAGAAATTCACCAGGTGCTGGATGAGAACGACGTTTACCGCATTGATCATTACCTGGGCAAGGAAACCGTTCAGAATATTTTGGCGTTTCGCTTCGGCAATGGCATTTTTGAGCCGTTGTGGAACCGCCGCTATGTCGATAACGTGCAGATTACGGCGGCGGAATCGATTGGCGTAGAGGGGCGCGGCGGATATTACCAGGAAGCGGGCGCGCTGCGCGACATGATTCAGAATCACTTGAGCCAGGTGATGGCAACGGTGGCGATGGAGCCGCCGACTATTTTCGACGCGGCGAATGTGCGCGACGAACGCGCCAAATTGCTGCGCGCGGTGCGGGTGGTGAAGCCGGACGATGTGTCGAAGTATGCCGTGGCGGGGCAGTATGGACCGGCGAATGTGGGCGGGCAGAATCTGCTGGGATTCCGGCAGGAGCCGAGCGTGACCTCGGATGCGCAGACGGATACTTACGCGGCGGTTACGTTCTTTATTGATAATTGGCGCTGGGCGGATGTGCCGTTTTACATTCGCACGGGGAAGCGCATGCCCAAGCGCGTGACGGATATTGCGATTCAGTTTAACGCTCCGCCGCTGGGTTTGTTTTCGCAGGAGACGAAGGGCGGTTTGCGCGAGGCGCGGCCCAATTTGCTGGTGCTGCGCATTCAGCCGGAAGAAGGCATTTCGCTGCGTTTTCTTTCGAAGAGCCCGGGCAGCGGGATGCGGGTGCGGCCGGTTTCGATGGATTTCAATTACGGTTCGAGCTTTGGCGAACGCACGCCGACGGCGTACGAAACGCTGCTGGTGGATGCGATGGCGGGCGACGCCACGCTTTATACGCGACAGGACATGGTGGACGCCAGCTGGCAGATTGTGCAACCGATTCTGGATGTGTGGGGCAACAGCAAGTTTGATTTTCCGAATTACGCGGCGGGCACGTGGGGACCGAAAGCGTCGGATGAAATGCTGGCCCGGCAAGGCCATGTGTGGAGGGTGCCATGAGCACAACCATTATTTTCCCGGCGCAGCCCGAACAGATTTTGAAGGGCTTGAGCAAGTTGTGGACGTCGTTAGGCGAAGAAGAGAAGCAGCAAGGAAAGCCGACGGTGCTGCGGGCTTGCGCGATGACGCTGATTGTGGCGACGGATGAGGCCGACGCGGGTTTTGCGGCATCGCAAACGATTTCGGAGCTGATGCATGAGCATCCGGCGCGCGGCATCGTGCTGGCGGTTTCCAAGGAAGCAGAGAATGACTTGCAGGCGCGGGTGCTGGCGCAATGCTGGAAGCCATTTGGTAAGGCACAGCAAATCTGCTGCGAGCAGATTGAAATAACAGCGAAGCCGGGAAGCTGGCAGAACGCCGCGCCGACGCTGGCGGGTTTGACGGCAGCCGATTTGCCGGTGATTTTCTGGTGCCGTCATCACGGGGCGCTGAAAAAAGACGCGATCGAGACCGACAAAGCCGGTTTGGACGCCATTGCCAAATTGGCGACGAAGTTGATTATTGATACCTCCGGTATGGAAACGGCCGAGGGTATGGACCTGTTAACGAAGTGGCAGAGCGAAGGCAAGCTGGTGGCGGATCTGGAATGGACGCGGCTGACGCCGTGGCGGGAACCGATCGCGCATATTTTCGATAATCCGGCGCGTGAGAACACGATCAAGGCGTTTCACACGTTGGAAATTGAGCATATCGAGGAGAAGCCGCCGATGCAGGCGCTCTATTTGGCGGGTTGGCTATCGGCGCCGTATAAGGCGAAGGTGCAATTCCGGCGGGCAGCGGGTTTTGGCAGGGGTATTCAACGGGTGAGTTTCCGTTCAGATGCGGAAGCGATCGAATTTGAGCGGACGAGCGCCGAGTGCGTGACGCTGTGGAGCACGAATGGGCGCGAGCGTAAATATAGCTTTGGGGAAGCGAGCGTGACGGCCTTGATGACGGAAGAGCTGGCGGTAGCGGGTTTCGACCAGGCGTTTACCGGCGCGCTTGAACGGGCGCGCGAGCTGGCGGCATGACAGAGGGCCCGGAGCTGCGTATTCTTCCCACGCCCCAGGAAGCGGCGCAAGCTTGTGCGCAATTTGTTTTGGAACGTTTGGCGGCGGCGCTGGCGGCGACAGCGAAGGCGACGCTGGCGATTTCCGGCGGAAGCACGCCGAAGTTGCTTTTTGGCGATTTGGCCAAAGCGGGATTCGACTGGTCTAGCGTGCATATTTTCTGGGTGGACGAGCGCTGTGTACCGCCGGACGATTCACAGAGCAACTATAAGCTGGCCAACGAGACGTTATTGCAGGCGGCTAGAATTCCGCCGGAAAATATTCACCGGATTTATGGCGAGCTGCCACCGGAGGAAGGCGCGGGGCGCTACGTTGCCGACATAAAGACATTCTTCGCTTTGCGTGACGGGGCAATGCCCGTTTTTGATGTGCTGCATCGCGGGATGGGTCCGGATGCGCATACAGCGAGCTTATTTCCGGGTGAGCCGCTGATTGGGAATCAAAGCGACGTAGCGGCGCACGTGTGGGTGGAAAAGATGAAGATGGACCGCGTGACTCTTTTGCCGGGAGTGCTGCGCGCCGCTAAGCACACGGTTTTGCAAGTTTCCGGCGCTGATAAGGCGGAGGCCGTGCAGCAGGTTCTAAAAGAGCCTGAGGACGTGTTCCGATATCCTTGTCAGATAGCGAGCAGAGGCGGGAATGCCGTCTGGTTTCTGGACCGAGCTGCCGCTGCCAATTTAGAGTGAGATCCCGGCTATTTCTAACTGCCGTTGTTGCCTGCGGCCTCACGACCTGTCTTAGGCCCAAAGTGAGAGACCTGGTTGCTTTCCCGCCCAAAGTGTATGTAGACCCGGGAGTGCATGGTTTTTACAACCGGCTGATTTTTGCGGGTGACGTGATGTTTTCGCGGGCCGTGCGGCGTGAGATTTTGGGCGAGCACGATTCTTCACTGCCGTTTCGCAAGATTGCGCCGCTGCTCGAAGGGGCCGATATTACGTTCGTGAATCTCGAATCGCCTTTTTCCGACGAGGGGCCGTATCTGGAGGGAGGCTTGGTATTTCATGCCGCGCCGCAAATGATCGAAGGGCTGAAGCTGGCGGGTGTCAATATCGCTTCCACCGCGAATAACCACGCGCGCGATTGTGGCGGACACGGGGTAGAGTTTACGCTCAAATGGCTTCGTTCGCATGGCATCCGGCCGGTAGGCAGCGCGGAGAGCGAAGGGGCGGCGCATGCGGGGGTGGTGATGGCGCGCAACGGAGTGCGCTTCGGATTTCTGGGCTATACGTACGACCAGAAGAACGGCAACTGGAAAGATATAGATCCGCGCATCGCGATGGCGGACCGGCAGGTCATGGCGCGCGACGTGGCCCAGTTGCGCAAGCGCTGCGATGTGGTGATTGTTTCCATGCACAACGGCATTGAATATCAGCCGAAACCATCGGAAGGGCAAATTGCATTTGCGCATGCGGCGATTGACGCGGGCGCGAAGTTGGTGATTGGCCATCATCCGCATGTGGTGCAGCCGAGCGAAAAGTACCGGGACGGGTTGATTTATTATTCGCTGGGGAATTTTGTGTTTGATCAGTACCAGCGGGAAGCGACGCAGCACGGGGAAATCGTGCAGGTTTCGTTTTTGGGCAGGGAGATTCTAGAGACGCATGTGATGGGCGTGAGGATCACGCCGTCGGGGCCGGAGTTGGAGTAGGGAGCACGGATAGAATACAGGCAGGTGACTTGATGGCTCGCGAAATCATTGAACGCCGGGAAACCGGGTTTAATATCGCAGGCAGCCGTGTGCCCATTGATCGCATCATTTGGGAATACAATCATGGCGAGGATCCCGAGGCAATCCGGGCGCATTATCCAACGCTAAGCGTGGAGCAGGTTAATGGAGCAATTGCGTTTTACCGTTGCCACAAAGAAGAGGTAGAACAGGCAATGGAAGAGCGCAGGCTTGCGGAGGAGGCGTATACGGCGGCTCACCCTTATCCCACCAATATCAAACAAAAGTTCGAGCGCATGCGGCGGCAAACGACGGCGCGGCGAGTCTGATGGATGATCCGCTTCCTGGCGGACGCCGACTTAAACCACGCCATCGTCAAAGGCTGCCGCCGCCACGAAACCGCAATGGATTTTCTCTCAGCTTCCGGAACCGTAGCTCAGCTAGTGGTGCGATCCATAAATATCGCTATATATAAACAATCGGCATGCTACTTTGAGCCATGGCGCGAATTCTTTCGTTTCCAAGCCTCAAAGCGGCGCAGCTCTTT
>Ga0302319_10011644_pt1 | contig 16670 bp, 11 predicted proteins | sample Bog_T0_2_FD_203319 | JGI IMG/M metagenome (GOLD analysis project Ga0302319, IMG submission 203319) | Peat permafrost microbial communities from Stordalen Mire near Abisko, Sweden - Bog_T0_2 | ecosystem: Environmental > Terrestrial > Soil > Wetlands > Peat | place: Sweden: Abisko, Stordalen Mire...
GGGCGCCGTCTGGTCACGCTGCTTCATCATCGAGGGCGACGCCATCCGGATGGCTGGCCGCGACGAGTTCATGGCACGCCTGCCGCCGCCGCAGGATTGCCGCGGCCACTGAGCGGTCTCCGTCAGCCTGCATGGACGCGTCATGCCCGGCCGTAACTGTCCCCGAAGCGACGGACGCGGGTCCTGGCGCGCCGGCGCCGGACCCGCGGGCCAGGACCCGCGTGCCGCTACGCCGCCGCCTTGTAGTTCAGCTGGTCAGCGGTGCATTCGTCCGCGCCGATGTCCGTCCTGACGCCGAGATAGACCGGCTCCTGGAGGCCACCGCCGGGATAGGCGTGGCGGTAGCGGATTTCGACGACGGCACCCTCTTCCGGGACTTTGTGGTTGGACGGGATGGTGCAGTTGCCCACCTGGATCCATTCCACGCCGTCGCCGGCAGGCTGCGAGACCATGACGGCGATGCTGCGCTGGTCGTTGGCCGCCCCGGCGACGAACGACGCCGTCTCGTAAAATTTCCGCTTGAGTTGGTTGCCGCCGCTGTTCGGCCGCCCGGCAACGTAAGCGGCGTCCTTGCGCTTGAACACCAGGCCTTCCCGGCGTGCGGCCAGCAGGCGGTCGTGCAGAGCCTGCTTCTCGCCTGTTGTGACTGCTGGCGTGGAGAACGAAATGGCGCCTTCCCCGCAGCCTTCAAGCAGGCGCCGCAGGACGGAGAGGCGCTCGTATGCGCCGAGCGCACGCTGGTCGGCACCGAATGCCTCCAGCACGTCGAATGCGTGGAGGCGCTCGCCGATCGCTTCCCCGTCGATGACAAAGTCATGCGGGATGGCCAGTGCCGCCTGTTCGACTGCCTTGGGGAAGCCGACCAGCAGGCCCCGGCGGTTGATTCCGCAAACCTCCTGACCCGCCTTGCGGATCAGCATGCGCTTGCCGTCGTGCTTCTCCTGCGAGAACCAGCCGTCATCGCCAATCAGCGCCTGCGCCTCATCCTCCCCGATCGGGTTCAGCAGCTGGCACTGGATGCCGGAATGACGCTGCCCGCCCGGGTCGGCGACATAAGCCGACCCTTCCCCGTCCTGCGGCTTGTAGCCCTTGGCCAGGCGCTCCTTCACCATGGCGTCGTAGACTTTCCTGGCCTGGGCATACGTGCCAGGGCCCTTGGACATCTTGGTTCCCGGCTTCAGCGTCGCGCCGTGTGCGCCGAAGGCATAGTTGGCAATCCAGAGATCGCCTACGCGCTCCAGGGACGTGATGTAGTCCTTGTTGGACCGGGCGTCCTGATAGCGCCAATAGATGCGCCCGGGAACCTCGATTTGTGTGGGATCCGCCATGACCGCCTCTCCGCCGTGCGTGCGGAGGCTGTGTGCCAGAGTTGGCAATGCATGTCAACATAGTTGGCCGCGTCACTGCCGCATCCCCTGCGCTGCCCTGTCCGGCAGCGCAGTGTCCATGGCTGTCAGGCCAGGCCGCCGGCGGCGGGTGGCGGCGGCGGGTGGCGGCGCCGCCGTGCGCGCCGCCACCGTGCTTCTCACGCCGGGTCTGGCGCGGCCACAGGTCCGTTTTCCGGCAATGCAAACCTGCCGCCGGGCAGGCGCACGAGGCGGCCGTGGGCGATGGCTGCCTCGATGGGTTCAGCGCCGAGGCCCTCCGCCTCGGCATCGGCAAGGCTGATCGGCGCGCCCGCCATTTCCGCAAGCGCGACGACCAGCTCCTCCTCGCTGACCGGCGGCGCCTTTCTGTCCGCACCGGCGGCAGTCAGCCCGTCGGGGGGCGCAGCGGTGTCACTGGCATCCTGGCGGGGGGCCGGGCCGTCCTCAAGGATTTCGGTTTCCGGCACACCTGCGCACGGCTCCGGGCCGTTGTCCTGGCGCCCGACGCCGTTTTCCGGAAGCGGTGTGGCCCCGGCGTCCGGGTCAGCGTAAACCCCGTCTGCGACCGTTGCGATCAGGCCCATTTCAAGCGCGCGGTCGAGCGAGCGGGCGTCGAAACCTTTGGCCGCGATCTCCTGCCGGGCGACGTGCCGGCCAAGCGATCGGACATAGTCACGCAGGCGGGAGGCCACCAGGTCGTCGTCAGGCAGCGGACGGCTGGCACGGCCATTCAACGGCGCCGTGCCCGCCCCGCGGGAAGCCCGGCCGGACGGCGGGGCATAGAGCGGCCCATCGCCGAAACGTCCATCCAGGCCACCCTTGGCGATCATGCCTTCTGCGCTTGCCGACAGTTTCCAGCGGCTGTCCGGCGCGCGGATGAGCAGCGCTTGCCGCCCGATCGCAAACAGAAGCGCGGGCGGGCCGCCCGCGGCCATGAACTCCTGGGTTGACATGCTCCCCCCGGCCCGGCGGCAGAACTCGAGGGCGCGGTCGGTATGCTCGTCAATCATCGGCGGGCGGTGCCCGCTGACCGCAGCTCCGCGCTCCACGGTGAGTGCGGAGGTGGCGGAGGTGGCGGCCAAAGATGGCCCGGCCGCACTCTCATCAGATCGGGAACGGGGACCGCCAGCGTCCCGCCCGGCCGCTGGCGCTGCGTCAGCGGATGATCGGCCCCCTTCGTCCTGGATGGAAGGTGACCCGCTCGCCGCCGCATCCGCGCCGGCGCCGGCCTCCGCCTGGACATCCGCCAGATGGACGTCCGCCGCCGCGTCATCGGGGCCGTCTTCCGTCCCCGCGCTGCCCCTGTCAGCCGTTTCATCGCCGGCACTGCGGCTGTCCCACTGCGCTGGCACAGCGGTGCCGGCTTCTTCCGCCCCGGCAGTGCCGGCCGCCGCCAAGGGCGGCATCTGGTCGGCATCGGCAACATGCATGCCAGGCGTGGCGGGGACAGCCGCGCTGGCCGCCGGGCCGGACAGTACCTCCTGGAGGCCGGCGCACACATCCACAGCACCGGGCGCATCACCCCATGCGGCCAGGGTGTCCTCCCCAAGTGCGGGACCATCTGCTTCCGGGGGAGCGGCAGCCTGGGAAGCCGTATCCGCGTGTCCGGCGGTGCCGTCCTCCATGCTGCCTTCCGCCGTGTCGCCCGGATGCGCGGGCGGACCGCTGACATGGGTGTCGCCATCATCGTTCGGGGCGGGCTCCCAATTCCCGTCGGCCGAAGGCTGGGCCTTGCCCGCTCCCTCCGGAGCCGGCGCGGCCACGCCGGCGGCCGTCAGCCCGGCCGGGACATACAGGCCGCATGTCTGCCTGGTCAGCAGGCCAGCACGCACGGCGTTGTAGACGCTGTGTCGCGGAAGGCCTGCGCGGGCGATTTCTTCCGCGCTCACGGGATGCCCAGCGGCCCGCACAAAGTCCCGGACCTTCTCGGCCTGCGCGCCCGCGCGCCGGCGCCGTCTGACGGCCGGCTCGGGGGATGGGGCGATCGCAGGCTCCGCGCCGGGGAGTTCCGGCTCGTCTGTCCCGTCCGGATCGGGTGGCGGGGAGGACCCTTCCTGCGCCCCGGCGCCGGCAAGGAAGTCCGGGTGAGCCAGGAACCCGTCCCGGCCATACACCAGCCGCCCCAGCGACAGGGCGCGCAGAATGACGGGATAGCCGAAGCCTTGGCTCAGCAGCTCCTGGATTTCCAGGGGACGCCCGGCCGTCTTCGCGAAGTCTCCCGCGAGCCACGCCGCCGCATCCTCGGGCGCCAGCACCTTTGATGCCGGCGGCTCCGCGCCGCCTTCACTGACGCGGGCAAAAGCATCCGCGGAAACGGTGTGGCCGACCGACATGCCGAACGGCAGGCCACCAAAAGTCCCTCCTGCATCGATGTAGCGCCTGATGTCCTCCTGGAGGACATACAGGCCATGGCCGGCGCGGACGAGCAGGCCCGCGTCCTGGGCGGCAATGAGCCAGCTTTGCGGAATGCCATGCGCGGCGAACAGGCTGGCGTGGACGGGGCCCGCGCTGTTGAAGGCAAGCCTGACAATCCGCTCCTCGGCGCTGCCAGGCCGCACCCACTGCGCCGGGTTGGCGGTGGCGGCGTGCGCTGTCTGCATCAACGGAATCCCCCTGAAATATCTAAAATTGCGCTCATTGCCGACGGCCTGCCGGATGCTGAGGCCGCGTCTCAAGAATGGGAATTTCCCCGCCATGCCCCGGCGATTCCGGGTGTGCACATCCGGCCGGGCCAATTTTGCGACGCCGCGAACGCCCGTTCAGCAAACCCTGCCCTCCCCACGTCACCTGATCGGCCATGCCGCCAGCAGCGGCATCATATGCACGCACCCAGACAACGCAAAATCCCCGGATCCTCCCGTTGCCGGTGAGGTGGCCAGTTTCCGGCGGCGCAAGCCAGCATCCCCGAAAGCATCACGCTGCCGGGGTTTGCCGCTGCCGTCCCGCAGGCAGGGCGGGCGCGACAAGATGACCTGACCCGTGCTGTTAACTTGTCAAGCCATTGATTTGCCGTTCGCGTTCGCCGCGACGCGCCCTCCGCCCGCGGGTGCTGGCTCGGCAGCGCAAAGGATTCGCGTTTCCCAGCCAGCCAGCCAGCCTGACGCATCGCTGGCCGGATGGGCCTCCGCGGGTGCTTCATCTGGTCGTCCGCCAGCCAGGCAGGCCCGCCGCGCCGCACCCCGGCGACCGCCACCGCCGGAGACTGCTGATCCAATTTGCCTTGAATACGCCTGCATGGCTCCGTGTGGTGCACGCAAAAATCTGTCAACCGTCCAGCGGACAGGATCGGTTGTCGGCAGAGCCGCGGCCCGGCTCCGGTAACGTCTTCGTGAGCACAGCCAAAAGCGTCAAAAGCCCGGTATTCGGGATTGACGTTAACGGCCGGTTAACGCAAGTTCCGGCCGCGCCGAACCAAAAATGGTTTTGCCAGTCCTCCTCCGGTCAGTGAGCTGTGCCACCTGAACGGTGTGTGAGAGGCCGCTGCCGGCAGCGCATTAGATGTGCTCTCCAAAGGAGCAGCAGGGCGAAAACCACTTCCATGAAGAGGTGGGGGTGGTCCTTTGTCTTCTTTTTGTAATGCAAAGGCAATAACAATGGCCATACTCCAAACACTGACCGGCTATATGTCTGCGGATGGTGTATCCACGGACAATTCGACGACGGATCAGTTCCTGGTGGCAGGGCCGTCCAACTCCATCCAGGAGCAGTCGGGGAACCTCGATGTCACGGGGTTTGGCGGTGCCCTCGGCTCCGGACCGGACACGGGCACGCAGATTGACATCGGCGGCAGCGGTGTCACGGACAGCATCACGCTTGATGGCGGCGCGAACGTTCTGGACGACAGCGCCACAAGCACGCCAGGGGACCACAGCCTTGCCCTGACCGATGCGGACGTCAGCTATGCGGTGAGCGGCAATGCTGGCGGCAACACCGTCAACCTTGACGACGCGGGCGGCACGGTCACTGTCAAGGCAGGCGGCGACGCCAACCAGGTGGTCCTGGCGGGTTCGGCGGCCAACACGGTCACCTTCACCAAAAGCTCCGCCTACAACATCGTTGTCCTGGCCGCCACAGGCACCAACACGGTCACGGCGGCCAACTCGGCGGGCGGAAACACCATCAGCGCGTACGGCACCGCGAACACCGTGACGGCAGGCGGTTCCGGCAACAACATTGCACTCAACGGCGATGCTGCGAATGATGTTTCGACCGGTGCCAGCACGGCTGCGGCACCAAATACCGTTGCAGTTGGCTCCGGTTACGACGGCCTGTACGGCTACTCCAGCACGGTTGCGCTTGGCGGCAGCGGAAATGCCGTGACTGGCGGCGACGAGAACTTCACCATTTCCGGCGGAATTGGCAAGAACACCGTCACGCTTGGCGATGGAAACAGCACCGTATTCCTGGACGGCACCGGGAACAGCGTCTCCGTCGGCGGCGGACTCAATTCGGTCATTGCCGAGGGAAGCAATGCCGCTGTCAACATCGCTGGAGCCGGCGGACTCAGCCTGGCCGCTTTCGTGCCCGATGCGAGCGATCCGGTGCTGCTGTCCAATCCGACCGACTTCGTGGTGATCGACGGAACCGGAGACTCGGTCAACGCGACCTATGAGAACGTCATCATCTCGGGCTCCGGCGTAACAAGCCTCGCGACTGTCAACCTTGGTGGCGGCGACAACGCCGTGACGCTCGGCGGCCGCAAGAATACGGTCAACGTGGGCGATGGCGCGAACTCCATTTCGCTGAGCGGCAACGGCAACGCCGTCACCGTGACGGATCCGGCCGGCGCTGGCACCGATACGGTAACTCTCGGGAGCGGAACAGGAGACAGTGTGAACCTCGACAGCGCGGCCGGTTCGGTGACCGGCACGGGTGCCGGAGTCACAAAGGTCACGCAGACGGGTGCGAATGGCGTGACCGTCAGCCTCGGCAACGGCGTCGGCCTGGTGAATCTGGGCGATGGCACAGATGCCGTAACGGCGAACGGCAACGGAAGCAGTATCACGCTCGGCGCCGGAAGCGACATGGTTTCCGCAGGTGGAGCGAATGACGTCATTGCGGTGAATGCCGACGGCGGCGCATTCAGCGTGAACAATATCACCGCAAACGGCACCGGCGATTCCATATCGGTCGGCAGCGCCAGCAGCTATGGCGGCAGCAGCACCGTCACTGCGCTTGCCACCGGCGCCAGCCTGTCGAACGGCGACACCATCACCGTCGGCGCAAATTATGCGGCCAACAAGCTGTCGGCGGGCAGCTACTCGCTGATCACATTCAACAACGGGGGCGGGTTCCCGAATCTTGTCCCGACGGGTGCCGTTGTGAACACGGTGACTGCCGGGTCGGGCAACACGATCAGCTTCCTGGACACCGCCGGATACTTTGGCGATTCCAACACGGTGACAGCCGGGTCCGGGAACAGCATAACGTTTGACGATGCGCTTGGCACTCTCAGCCCGGACACCAATACCGCGACGGTCACCTCGGGCAGTTCGGTCACATTCAACTCCCTGTCTTCGAGCAGCGACTATTTCAACGTTGGGGCGCCGGGAACCGGTTCCGCAGCCACGACCGTCTCACAGACGGATGGCTACTCGTACGGTGTGGCACATGGTCCAAATGACACGTTCCTGCTGGCAGGCGTCAATTCCGGGTCGACGCTCAGCGCGCTGTTCGGCAACGAGACGATCAAATTCTGGCTCGGCTCGTCCGACAGCGTCTCGCTGAGCACGGCCGCCAACAACGACACCATTGTCGTGCAGGCGGATACGTCCGCGGGAACCTACTCGGGTGACATTCACCTGACCGGGTTTGCGCCTGGCGACCGGCTTTGCCTCGAGTCCCTGGTTGGCGGCGTCAACGGCAAGGCGCTGACCAGCTTTGCCCAGGTCAAGGCCAACTGGACACAGTATGGCGGGGTCACCACCATCCACCTTGCGGGTGGAGGGCAGATCGTGCTCGGCACCACCGTCTTCACGACGAGCGGGGCGCACGCGAGCTTCGTCTTCAACGCCACATGAACTCGTCGTCCAGCAGACCAGCGGGTGTTGAGCCATAAATCCGCCGCTCTCCCGATGCCGCCACCTGGCGGAAAGCCCTGCGCGCCGTGCGCGACAACTCGGAGTGCCTGGACATCACAGCGCCGCCTTTTCCAACAGGCCGGGGCGCGCGCCCCTGCCCCCCCATGCTCCCGTTCCGCGGCGCCACCTGTCAAGGAATTCCGGCGGGCTGACGCCGACCGCAAGGACTCACCATAAGGATTGCACGCTCCACTCCGGCAGATGAGGATAGTGCGGGTGCCAGGCGGCCGTGGGCTGTTCCGCGCCCATGCCTCCGGGGACCATCCGATGTTGCCTACAGATCCGCATGCGGCAGCGCCGCATCCCGCGCGCCTGCTCAGCTACGGCGATCTGGAGGCCGGGCTCCACGCGGCCAGGAGCCGGCGCATGGTCCTGGAGAGCCGCAGCGCCGACGGCCTCTCGGTGTGGGTCTACACGCGCCGGTGCGTCTACGAAGGTGCCTGGGACGCCATCACCACGATTGCCCGCGGCCTGGTGCTCGACCCTGCGGGGCGGCAGGTCGTCGCCACGCCGTTCCCCAAGATATTCAACCTCGGCGAACGCGGCGCCGGGGCGCCAGACCTGCCGTTCGAAGCCTACGAGAAGCTGGACGGCAGCATGGTCACGGCCTTCTGGCATGCCGGCCGCTGGCGGGTGGCCACCAAGGGCGCGTTCGGAAGCCCGCAGGCGGCCTGGGCGCAGCAGCGCCTGGATGCCGCGGACCTTTCGCCGCTTGTGCCCGGAACGACCTATATTTTCGAGGCGGTCTACCCCGAGAACAGGGTCGTCGTGCACTACGGCTGGTCTGCGCTGGCGCTGCTGGCCGCATACCGCCCCGACGGGTATGAGCTTTCCTTTGAGAGCATCATGGAGACCGCCGCGGCGCTGGGCTGGCCGGCCGCGCGGCGGTCCGGCTTCGCGTCCGTGGAGGCGGCGGTGGAATACGCGCTCGCCCTGCCCCGCACCGCCGAGGGCCTGGTCCTGCGGTTCGCCAGCGGACTGCGGCTCAAGGTGAAGGGCGGCGAATACCGGCGCGTCCATGCGCTCGTGTCGCGGGTGACGCCGCTGGCGGTCTGGGAGGCCATGCAGGCAGGGGATAACCTTGAGTCCATCCGCCAGGACCTCCCGGAGGAGTTCTGGGGCGACTTCGATGACATCGTCCGCCTGCTCGATGCGGAGCTTGCCGGGCTTGCCGGCCGGGTGGCCGCCGCCGCCTCTTCCGTCTCGCACCTCTCCGACAGGGAACTCGGCGGTGCCGTCAGCGGCCTGCCCGATGATGTCCGCCCGTTCGTCTTCGGCTGGCGCCGCGGCGTCACTGACCTCCACGATCCGAAACACCGCCGGGCAGCCTACCAGTCGATACGGCCGGCCGCTGACCGCCTTGCCGGCTACAGGCCGTCCTGGGCGGTGAAAAGGTTTGGCGAGGAGGCAGGCTGAGCCGCCGATGGCGGCCAGATGGTCGACAGTCCGATTGCGGCCAGATCTGGAGACAGGTTACAGATGAGGCGATTGCCGCCATAAGGTGAACCGCGATGGACACCGGCTGACAGCAGCCTGATCCGGTCGCCGCGTGCCGACTCAGGCAAACCTCACCGCCGGCATGGAAACCGCGGTTCCGCATTGCGGGCGTCGCGGCCGCGTAACCCGGGAAAGCACCCGGCAGCCGTGATTGCGATTCCGGCCGCGGCCCGACCGGGCCTTCCTGGCCCTGGCTGCGGACATTGGCCTGCCGTGCGGACGCGGAAATGGCATCGGATGACATCCCGGAATCACTGGTCCGACCTGGAGGGCACGCTGCGAATCCTTGGCGTGCAGGCCGACACCGGGCGCATTCGCGTCGGCCCATCCTGGGTGTCGGATGCGCAACCTGCCATGATCGTCCACCAGGCGCTTCGGTTCGCCTGGCCGGGCGGCTGGAAAAAGCCCGTTGGCAAAGCTTCGCAGGGATGCGATGTGTTGCATGCAAAGCCCGTGTGATGGGTTGCGGGACGGACGCGGATCTGACAGCCGCGGGGAATGGCGGCCAGCAGCCGTGCGGTAGAATTGTAAGGACGCCATGACGAAGGACGAGGAAATCGACGCGGCATGGCGCACCCATGACAGCTTTTCGCCGCCTGACCAGCGGTCGCGGATGCTGCGCACGCAGCTTGCCGAGCGGCAGAACTGGCGCTGCTGCTATTGCGGGGAGCGGATGCGGGACGTGGACGAGTGCTGCGGTCGGCCGGAGCCGCGGCTGGCAACGTTCGAGCACGTAATCCCGCGTTTCCTGAGCGGCACCAACGTTGAGGCCAACCTTGTGGTGGCCTGCAGCGAATGCAATGGCGATCGCGGCCACGAATGCCGTCCCGAACACTGGGAGGCGCTGGCTTACATGGATACTTCGGCGATCGACGCATCCATGTAAGCCAGCCGGAGCCGGATCACGGCTCCTCGAGCCGGGCGATCACGATCGAGATGCCCCAGTCGCAATCGGTCGGGCCTCCCAGCCACGATGGGCGGTCGAAACGCACACGGAGCAGCGGCTCGCCAACAGCGCTCCGGCCGGAAACATCGACGACCAGCGCGCCGCCGCCGTCCGCCGTGCGAAGCCGTTTGCCGACCAGGCTTGCCGGGTCAACGCCGGCCGGGATGATCGGCATCGGCGGCCGCCTGGCTGGCCAGCCATGGTAGAATGTCATGGCCCTGGCATCAATGTTCGCCTGGTTCAGCGCGTCAAGCTCCCACCCGGCGGCATCGGCAGGCCCAGGATCCACGGCCACCCGCCTCGCCGCCTCCGCCATCCGCCGCACTTCGGCCGGCGGCGGCAGCGTTCCCAGGACCACCGCGCGGAAGCCGTCGCCGCCGCGCGGCTCGGTGCCATGGCGGCCCGCGTCATACCAGATCCGATGGGCCGATGCCTCGTACAGCGCCACGTCGGTGTAGGTCCCCAGCGGGATCCCAAGCCGTCGCGCAAAGAACCTGGCGCCAGCGAGGATGCACTCCGCGCTGGGCGCAAAGTCACCATGTTCGGCTTCGGCCGGCGGCAGGTCGTCGAGCGCGCGCGCGGCCGACCATGCGGCGGTGGCATCACCATGCAGCCCGCGCGCCGCCAGCCCCTTCGAAAGCTCGTCGCCCAGCGTCAGCAGGCTTTCGAGCGCCATGAGCCCCTCGGCGCCTGGCCGGCAGGCACCGCCATCCGCAACGATTTCGAGCTCGCGCCCCCGGACGGCGATCTCGAAACGCGGCAGGTCGGGACGGCCGATTCCGGCGCGGAAGTCGACAATCCCGTTCCGCGCGGCGGGCACCTTCAGGAAGTCGCTGGCGAGAACGGGCCAGGCACTGGCCAGAAACGCCAGCAGGGCGCCGGCTTCGGCGGTGACGCCATAGCCAGGCCAGTGCCGCCCCCAGACGGCAATCTCCTTGTGCGGCGAGTCCTTGCGGGTGGCATGGTCCCACAACCGGGTCTCGATACGGATCTCGATGCCGCCGGCGCTGTCATCCAGCCAGCGGAAACCGTAGTTCAGGACGTCCGCATGCGGGCTGAAGACGGTGCTGCGCTCAGCGGGCGGAAGGCCGCGTGCGGCGAGTGCGGCGATGGCAGCCTCCTGCTCGCGCCGGACGCCTGCCTCGATGCGGTCCATGATATCCTTCGCCATCCTCAACTCCGCCGCAAACTTTCAGGCCACGCATGTCGGGTTTTCCAACCATACCCGGGTCATGCCGGGCGCGGCAAGCGTTCCGGCTGGCTGGGTCTGCCGCTGCCGTTAACGCAATTTTTTCCATTTAATCCCTAGACGGGCGTCGGCTGGCCTTGGCGGGTTGGCAACAATCCTTTGTCTGGAGGCCATCCGTGAATCTCGCCGACCTGCCGATCTCGGGAAAGCTGGCACTCGCCATGTGCGCCGCCGCGCTGCTGACAGCCACAGTGGGCGGCACAGGGCTGTGGGCGCTGAACCGTTATCAGGAGGTCTCATCGGACATCGGGCAGCGGCAGGACTGCCTGCAGTACCTGATCGGCATCGAGCGTGACATCCAGGGTGCGGTCGCCGAGATGCGCGAGGCGTACCGCCTGATCGTGAAGTCACCGGATGTGGCGAAGGCGGAAGGCAGGCTAGCCGCCGAGGCTGGCCTGCGCGACGTGGACAGCATCGAGCACCTGCTGGCCCGCATCGCGCGGGAGACCCCCGCGGCCCGCCATGACGAGATCGCCGCGGTGATCGGCGACGGCGCGGAGTTTGTGCGGACCAGGAACGTGGCTTTCCGCCTTGCCCTCGATGATGGCCCCGCCGTGGCGTACGAGAACCGCTCGCGCCCGGACTATATCAGGGCGCGGGAGCGGTTCGTCGCGGAAATCGCCGATTTGCATGCCGGAATGGACAAGGCCATCGACGCCGGGCGTGACCGCATGGCCTTCACGCTGCGCCTTGCATCCGGGACCATCATTGGCGTCTCGGTTTTCGGCATCATCGGGGTGCTGGCCGGCACCTCCGTGCTCGGCCGCCGCACCGTTGTGCGCCCGATCCAGGCCATGACGGATGCGATGAGGCGCCTGGCGCACAGCGATCTGGAGGTTGACATCCCCGGCGCCGGCCGCGGCGACGAGATTGGCCAGATGTCGTCCGCCGTTGCGGTGTTCAAGGATGCCGCGATCGCCAACCGCAGGCTGGAAAGGGCGCGGGCGGCCGACCGCGCCGCGAAGGACCTCCGTGCGGCTGAAGTCGAACGGATGGTGCGCGAGTTCGACGGCCAGGTCGGCGTCGTGCTGGACGTGGTCGGAGCTTCGGCGGCGGACCTTGACCGGACGGCGCGCGAGATGGCGGAGATCGCGGAGCAAACCAAGGCGCAGGCGCAAAGCTCGCTGGCTTCGAGCACCACGACGGCCGAGAACGTGCAGAGCGTCGCCGCGGCATCAGAGCAGATGTCCATGACGCTGCGCGAAATCTCAAGCCAGGCTGCCAGGTCGGCAGGCATCGTCGAGGGCACCGCACTGGAGGCATCGCGCACCGTGTCTTCGGTTGACGGCCTGGCCGAATCCTCCGCCAGGATCGGGGAAATCGTCAGCCTCATCTCCGCCATCGCCGGGCAGACAAAGCTGCTGGCGCTGAACGCGGCCATCGAGGCCGCGCGGTCGGGAGCCGCCGGGAAGGGATTCACGGTGGTTGCGAACGAGGTGAAGAGCCTCGCCGAGCGGACAGGCTGCGCTGCCAGGGAAGTCGCCGACAGGGTGTCCGCAATGCAGTCCACCACCGCGGATGTGGTCGCCGCGGTGAAGGGCATCGGCACCAGCATCATCGAGGTATCCGCCGCCAGCAGCGCCATCTCGGCCGCGATTGGAGAGCAGATGGCCGCGACGGCGGAGATTGCCCGCAACGTGTGCGAGGCCAGCGTCAGCACCTCGGCGGTAACGGGGAATGTGAGCAAGGTCAGCAGCGCGGCGATGCGCTCCGGCAATTCAGCCCGCACGGTGCGGCAGTCGTCGCAGGCGCTGGCCCGCGAGGCTGTCAACCTGCAGGCTGTGGTCAGCGGATTTCTTTCCGGCATCCGGGCTGGCTGACAGCGGCAACTGAGAAGCCACCGTCGTTGCCTCAACGTCCGCAATCGAATCCTTGCGATTACTCGTCGCGTCGGCTATACGGGGGGTGGCCACCAAAGGATTTGTGCCCATGAAACGCCTTCTTGCCGCTGCCGCCATGCTCCTGCTGTCCGGGACGGCCTCGATGGCCCAGTCGTCCGTCGGCGAGATCAACACGAACTGGCGCCTGCTCGGGCCCGACGACAAAATCGTCATCGAGCGTTATGACGACCCGCTCGTGGCGAACGTGTCCTGCTACATGTCCCGTGCGCAGACTGGCGGCGTTGTGGGCTGGGTCGGACTCGCCACCGATCCGTCCAAGTTCTCGATCGCCTGCCGGGCGGTCGGCCCCGTTTCGATTCCCGCGGGCATCCCCCGGAACGAGGTTGTCGGCTTCGCGAGTGCGTCCCCGTTCTTCAAGTCGTTCAAGATCTTCCGGATCGTCGACAAGGAAAAGGGCGTGCTGACTTACACGGTTGTCAGCACCTCGCTCATCAACGGCTCGCCGTTCAACGCCATCAGCGCGGTCGCGACTTTGGTGCCGTGACCAGGCCGCCCGGCGGCCGCTCCGGAGCCGCCGCCGGGCGGCGGACCTTGTGCCGGGACGCCGACCACACCAGTTGACCGGTGGCAGCCCGCGCACTAGCGTCGGCTTCTTTCGAGAGGACCATGCCATGACTCCCGCGGACCGGAAGCGCCTTTCCAGCATGCAGGCCAACAGCAGCTTTATGGCCAAAGCGGACAGCGCAAACGACCTGTTTCTCGTCGGTCTTGAGAAAGAGGGCATCCTGACTTGCTATGACGCGATGTTCGGCAACAATTACTATTCGCTCACAGCCAGGGGGGAGTGTGAGTTGTTCGGGATCGCCGCGTAAGGCTGCCCGGCGCCGCGCACGGGCCAAGAGCCGGGCGCGCCAGCCCGGCCTGGCCACCAGTTCCCCAGTTCCCGACGCCCCGACGCCCCGAAGCCGACACCTCAGTCGCAGGAATTCACGCCTGCGTCGTGACCTGGCAGGTGTCCCTGGAATTTGCCCCGTCCAACAGATCCCGAGTCCCGTGCCGCTGCCCGCGGCAACGGCCATCCCGTCCCGGGACAGCGCGAATTCCTTCACCGGCAGGATGTCCCGGCGGCGTCCGCGTGGCACCGGGATGGCGCGGACGCCGCCGGGCGCGTCAGGCATGGCGCCTCCACCCGGCGCTCCCCCAAGGATGTCCTGTCGAGCCGAATCATGCTTGACGGTGAAGGGTGTTCAAGCGATTGTGACCGCGATTGTATGCGCATCGGGAGAGAGAAATGGCAACGCTGACAGTCGGCGCTGGCACTGGCTACGAGTTCAGCACCCTGGCCGGCGCCGTCAACGCGTCCCAGAACGGGGACGTGATAATGGTCGAGGCTGGCACTTACACAAACGACTTCGCAACCATCAACACCGCCATCACCATAGAAGGCGTCGGCGGCATGGTTCACCTCGTCGCCACGGTGGCGCCGCCTGACGGGAAGGCAATCCTCACCACCAACACCGACTGCACGCTCGACAGCATCGAGTTTTCCGGCGCGGTGGTGCCCGACGGCAACGGTGCCGGCATCCGCTACCAGGGCGGCAATCTCGTCATCAACAACTGCTATTTTCACGGAAACCAGGAGGGGCTGCTGGCGGCTTCCGACCCCACCGGAACCATCACCATCAACAACTCGGAATTCGCCGGCAACGGCAGCGGGACAGGCTACACGCACAACCTGTACGTCAACGAGATACAGACGCTGACGATCAACAACAGCTACTTCCACGACGCCGTCGTCGGCCACGAGATCAAAAGCCGGGCCGCCACCACCATCATTGAGAACAGCCGCATCGCGGAGGGTACCAACGGCACCGGAAGCTATGATATTGACCTTCCGAATGGCGGCACCGCCATCATCCGGAACAACGTGATCGAGAAGGGGCCGAACTCGCAGAACTCCAACATGATCGCGTTCGGGGAGGAAGGCGCCTACACGGGCTCGGCGCTGACCGTGACCGGCAACACGGCCATCAATGACCATGGCGGCGGCACGACGATGGTCTGGAATGACACCGGCACGCCAGCGGTCATCTCCGGCAACACCGCTTACGGGCTCACGTCCGGCCAGATCGTCAACGGGCCGGCGGCATCCGGTGACAACACCCTGCTGGCACTGTCGCTGGAGCCGGCTTTCGACACATCCCATCCGTTCCTCTCGCCGGTGCCGGTTTGCTTCGTTTCGGGCACCAGGATCCTTGCCAGGGAAGGCCAGGTGGCGGTCGAGAATCTGCGCGTCGGCCAGGAGGTCGCCGTGGCCTGCCGGGGCGGGCGGGAGTTCCGGCCGGTCAAGTGGCTCGGCTGGCGCACAATCGACACGGCCGCGCATCCGGCGCCGGAGATGGCATGCCCGGTGCGCATCCGGCGCGGCGCCTTCGCCGACGGCGTGCCGCACTCGGATCTTTACCTGTCGCCGGACCACGCAGTCTTTGTGGACGGTGCGCTGATCCCGGTCCGCCTGCTCGCGAATGGCGGCACGATTGCCCAGGATATGGACAGGAAACGCGTCCGGTACCACCACGTCGAGCTTGAGGCGCACAGTGTGCTCATAGCGGAGGGCCTGGACTGCGAGAGTTATCTGGACACCGGGAACCGGACGATTTTCGCGAACGCCGGCGCTGCCATGGTCCTGCACCCCGCGCTCGTCCCGGATTCCGCCCACCGCCGGTGGCAGACTGACGCATGCGCACCGCTGCTGACAGACGAAGCCGCGGTGGCGCCCACATGGCGGCGGCTGGCCGAGCGGTCGGCAGAGATCGGCCTGCCAATCCAAAGCATGGCCGCCACGACAGGCCATGACCTCCGCCTGGTCATTGACGGACAGCCTGTCCGCCCGGCCAGCACTTCCTCCGGCAGGCACGTCTTCATCCTGCCGCGCCCGGCCGCCACGGTCCGGATTGTCTCGCGCTGGACGGTGCCGGCCGCGATGATGCCGCCAACCGATGACCGCAGGCGGCTGGGGGTGAACGTCCAGCGGATCGTCCTGCAGCGCGGCGGTGACCGCGCCGAGATGGCTCTGGATGATCCGGCGCTGGCCGACGGCTGGTGGGCTCCGGAGCGCACCGGATCGGCGATGGCAAGGTGGACCAGCGGCGACGCGGCACTGCCGCTGCCGGAGGGCACGCAGCGCGTGGAACTGCAGATCGCCACGGGGACGCTCTATCCGGTGGCGGAGACCCGGCCGAACGCAGCCTGACCGGGAGGCGGGCCAGCGTCATCCTGTGCTGGCCTGCCTGATGGCCGCCGTTTCAGCCGAATACCAGCCAGTGTCCGAGCCAGGCGGCAATAAAGGCCACCGCCAGCGATCCGGCGATCCACTGGAATATGACCATGCCGCGCACGACAATCCAGAAGCCGGCCACGGCGCCCGCGAGCTGGGCCAGGCGGCCCAAGACCCCAAGCGGCCGGTTGTCCGCGTAGGCCCATCCGCTGGCCGGGACCATCCATCCGTGAATGTAGCCCGGCAGCATGGCGCCGAGGGCTACGGCAAGGACAACGAGCGTCAGCGATCGGGATAGGGGGCAGCTTTCGCCGCGCCCCTCCCACACCACCCGGCATGCGGGTCCGCACCGGGCGGTTCGAGAAGTTGAGGTTACGTGAGCGTGGGGAATCCGAGTCTATCGAAGTAGGCGA
>Ga0302319_10011647_pt1 | contig 16669 bp, 15 predicted proteins | sample Bog_T0_2_FD_203319 | JGI IMG/M metagenome (GOLD analysis project Ga0302319, IMG submission 203319) | Peat permafrost microbial communities from Stordalen Mire near Abisko, Sweden - Bog_T0_2 | ecosystem: Environmental > Terrestrial > Soil > Wetlands > Peat | place: Sweden: Abisko, Stordalen Mire...
GAGCAATACGAGCGCCCGGGGGGATTGATGCGCACGAATATCCCCGAATTTCGCCTTCCCGAGCAAGTGCTGACCGATGAGACCCAAGTAATCATTGACATGGGCGTGGACATCCGTTACAACTCATCGATTGCTAGCATGTCGAACCTCTTGAACGAAGGTTTTGACGCAATCTTCGTCGGCGTCGGTGCTCCTCGAGGCAAAGAACTCCACATCCCAGGGCGCCACGAAGAGACGGGCGACAGCCACATCTTCATTGGTATTGATTGGCTTGAATCGGTGGCGTTTGGACACGTTGATCAGATTGGAGAACGGGTACTTATCATTGGCGTGGGCAACACCGCCATGGATTGTTGTCGCTCGTCTCGCCGCCTTGGAGGTGTTGACATAAAGGTGATGGCGCGTCGACCCCGAGAGTACTTCAAGGCGTCTCCGTGGGAGCTTGATGACGCCGAAGAAGAAAACGTCGAGATCATCGTGAATCACGCCCCAAAACGGTTCGTGCTGGAGAACGGAATCTTGGTGGGGATGGAGTTTGACGTGCTCTCGTGGAATGAGAATGCGTCAAAGTCCGAAATACTCGAGACGGTGTTTCTACCTTGTGATGACGTCATCCTGGCAATTGGTCAAGAGAACGCCTTCCCGTGGATTGAGCGAGACCTCGGCATTGAATTCGGTGAGTGGGATGTGCCAATTGTCGACGACGTTACGTTCGAGTCCACGCTGGCGGGTGTTTATTTCGGTGGTGACGCGGCGTTTGGCCCCAAGAACATTATCTGGGCCGTCGCACACGGACACGAGGCGGCGAAATCGATCCACGCGCACTGTTCGCAGTTGGACGTGCGCGATCGCGAGCCACTCACCATGACCCTTGAGAGCACGAAGATGGGTATGAATGAGTGGCGTTATCACAACGATTACAACCCCTCGTCGCGTCAGAAGATGAACCACGTCGAGCTCTCGAAGCGTTTCGCCTCGCTCGAACTGGAGGTGGAACTGGGCTTTAATCCAGAACAAACCGCGCGAGAAGTGCAGCGTTGCCTCAACTGCGACATCCAGACGGCCTTTCAAGCGCCGCTGTGCATCGAGTGCGACGCGTGTATCGACATATGTCCTGTCCAGTGCCTGACAATCACTGAGAACGGCGATGAGGATGCTCTTCGAGCGCGACTTTCGGCGCCAGCGCTCAATCCGGCGCAAGCTCTGTACGTCTCCGCGGCGCTTCCGCAAACGGGCCGCGTCATGGTGAAGGACGAGAACGTGTGCGTGCATTGTGGACTCTGTGCCGAGCGGTGTCCCACGTCCGCCTGGGACATGGAGGAATTCGAATTACGGATTCCCTACGCCGGAGATTCGGGTCTCTTGACGATTCCCGTGCGCCGTAGCGCCAAGTCGGTCAGTGAGGTGAGGTAGTCATGGCTATCGATACCGCGCGAGAAACACCGGTGCGCATCAATGACTTCGCGATCAAATTGGCGAACGTTAATGGCACCGGTTCGGCGAGCGCAAACAGCCTGCTCATGCAGGCGATCTTTCGCATGGGGATACCGGTCTCGGGCAAGAACCTCTTTCCCTCCAACATTCAAGGGTTGCCGACTTGGTACGAGATTCGCGTCAACCAGTCCGGCTACACGGCGCGGGCCCTCGACTACGACCTGATGGTCGCCATGAACTCTGCCACGTACAAAGAGGACATTCACGAAGTTCGCCAGGGCGGGTACGTTCTCTACGATTCGTCGTGGCCCTTGGAGGATGATCTCGTCCGCGACGACGTGACGTTTCTTGGCGTACCACTCGCCACCATATGCATCGAGAACTTCGCGGCGCCACGTGAGCGAATTTTAATGAAAAACATTGCGTACGCTGGCGCTATCGTGGCACTCGTCGGGCTCGACGTGCAGCTCGTGTCGGATCTGTTGGCTGAGACGTTCGCTCGCAACGAGGCGTTGCGCGAATCCAACCAACGAGCGTTGCGACTCGGTTACGACTACGCCATCGAGCATTTCGAGTGCCCTCTGGCGTTTCGGGTTGAGGCGCTAGGCGCATTGAATGAGTCGATTCTGATTGACGGCAACACGGCGACCGCCCTCGGGTGTCTGTACGCCGGTGCGACGGTGGCGGGTTGGTATCCCATCACGCCCGCGACCGCGGTGATGGACAATTTCACTCGACTGTGCGCTCAGTATCGCCGAGAGCGAGTGGAGAACCCGGCGCCAGGGGAGTTGGAGTATCGCAACAACTATTTGATCCTCCAGGCGGAGGACGAAATCGCCGCCATTGGCATGGTGCTTGGCGCGGCCTGGAGTGGCGCGCGTGCGTTCACCTCCACGTCGGGTCCTGGGATTTCGTTGATGAACGAGCTCCTCGGTCTCGCCTACTACACGGAGATTCCCGCCGTCATCGTCGACGTGCAACGAACTGGTCCGTCGACCGGCATGCCCACTCGAACCCAACAGGCCGACATCTTGTTGTGCGCGTACGCATCGCATGGTGACACTAAGCACATTCTGCTCTTTCCCGCGAATCCGCACGAGTGCTTCGAATTCGCCGTTCAGAGTTTCGATCTCGCTGAGCGATTCCAAACACCCGTGTTCATGCTAAGTGACCTCGACATTGGGATGAACGACTGGGTCGTTCCTGAGCTCACGTGGGACGATGCGTTCGTGCCGGACCGGGGACGAGTTCTCAACGACGCCGATCTCGCCACGATGGGAGAGTTCTTCCGTTACACCGACGAGGACGCCGATTTCGTGACGCCTCGCACCATCCCCGGATCTGACGAGAAGGGGGCCTACTTTATCCGCGGTTCTGGTCACGACAAGTTTGGAAAGTACACGGAGAACCCTGTCTACTATCAAGAAGTGGTCGATCGCTTGAAGAAGAAGCACGCATCGGCGGCGACCCACCTTCCCGCACCCATCATCGAGCGAATGGAGGGCGCGACCATCGGGATCATTACCGTGGGAGGCTGTGACCTCGCGGTGCGCGAGGCGATCGAACTCCTTGGCCAGCAAGGTATTCGCGCGGACTACCTGCGTGTGCGAGGTTTCCCCTTCGTGAGCGAGATTCGTGAATTCGCCGAAAGACACGGCGGATGCTTTGTGGTCGAGCAGAACCGCGACGGACAGTTGCGAAGTTTGATCAGCATTGAAACGGGGGTACCCATTGAGTTGTTGCACTCGGTGCTCGCGTACGGGGGTTTCCCCCTTAGCGCACAACAAGTAGTGGACGGCGTTCACGCAGAATTGGAGAAGAAATCATGACGTCTATCGCCAAACCGGTGATCCCCTTGGTGGCGCTGCCCAAGAACGAGCTTGGACTGAGCATTCGTGATTACGAAGGTGCGATTTCCACGCTCTGTGCCGGGTGCGGACACGATTCGGTCACCGCCGCCATCAGCCACGCGTTTTGGGAGTTGTCGACGCCCCCGCACATGATTGCCAAGTTGAGCGGTATTGGATGCTCATCAAAGACCCCGACGTACTTCGTGCGAGGCGCCCACGGCTTCAATTCGGCACACGGACGGATGGCGACGATCGCCACCGGCGCCAACGCGGCGAATCGCGAACTCACGTACATTGGCATCTCGGGAGATGGAGACTCGCTCTCGATTGGGCTCGGTCACCTCGCGCACGCCATTCGTCGAAACGTCAACATGGTCTACGTCATTGAGAACAACGGCGTCTACGGTCTGACCAAGGGACAGTTCTCCGCATCCGCAGACATTGGATCGCGTTTGAAGAAGGGTGAAGCCAATGCAATGGCACCGATCGATCCAGTGCTGCTGAGTTTGTCGATGGGTGCGACGTTTCTCGCGCGTAGTTTCTCCGGGGACAAGGCGCAGCTGGTGCCGCTGTTGGAGGCTGCGGTAGCACACAACGGATTTGCGTTGATTGACGTGATATCGCCATGCGTGACATTCAACGACCACGAGGGATCGACCAAGAGCTACCGCTTCATGCGCGAACACGAGGTCAAGGAGATCGAGACTGATTTCGTGCCAATTCGCAAGGAGATTCGACGTTCCATTGCTGATAACGACGCGACCGAGGTGACGATGCACGACGGAAGCGTGGTTCGATTTCGTTCGGTACCCGAGGGTTACGACCCGTACGACCGACAGAAGGTCGAGGACTACATTCGCACTCGCCAGGACCGAGGAGAGATCGTCACCGGTCTGTTATACGTGAATGAATATGCGGCGGACGTGCACGCGCTCAATAACACGCCGCTACAAGGCCTCAACAGTGTTCCCTACGAGAAACTCTGTCCGGGTTCGGATGCGCTCACGAAAATGCAGCAAAGTTTTCGCTAATCCTGCCCGCGGTTCTCGGTTGCAGCGCACCGGATATTTTGCTTTTGATCAGGAAGGTTTCTGGGGCTCAGCGATTTCTAGGGCGAGCAGCGGCGCCGATACCTTGTTGATGCATTCCTCGTATTCGAAGGATGGTTGACTATCCGCGACGACACCGCCGCCCGCCTGCACGGTGGCGAAACCATCGCGAATCGAAACGGTGCGAATCGTGATAGCGAAATCGGCATCGCCGCTCAAGGAGAAGTACCCGACGGCGCCGCCGTAAGGTCCACGATGCACGGGCTCGAACTCATCGATCAGTTCCATGGCGCGCACTTTTGGTGCGCCGGTGAGGGTACCGGCGGGGAAGAGGGCGTCAAAGGCGTCAAAGGCGTCTAAGTCGGCGGCGAGCTCGCCAGTCACCTGCGAGACGAGATGCATGAGGTGAGAGAACCGTTCAACCTGCGCGAGCCGTTCGACGCGGACACTGCCAGGAATCGCCACGCGGCCAACGTCGTTTCGGCCCAAATCGACGAGCATCACGTGCTCGGCGATCTCCTTATCGTCGCGACGCATCTCCTCACCGAGGGCGAGGTCCTCGCGGTCCGTGGCGCCACGTTGGCGCGTGCCCGCGATGGGGCGAGTACTCACGGTGCGGTGGTGCACGCGTACGAGCATCTCCGGTGACGCGCCCACGATTTGGTTGTCGCCGCTATCGAGGAGATACATGTACGGCGACGGGTTCAGCGATCGCAGCACTCGATAAAGGGTCAAGGGATTGACCCTCGTCGGCCGGCGAAATTGTTGGCTGGGCACGACTTGAAAGACATCGCCAGCTCGGATGTAGGCCTTCGCGCGTTCCACGACTGCGCAGTAGGCGTCTTTCGTGAAGTTGGAGAGACCACTCGCGATGGAGCGAATTTCGATGCTCTGTCGCAGTGAAGGCGCGGTTGCGACCAGACGCTCCGTGTCGGGATCGACGTCAGGGGCGTTTTCGATGAGCACGTCAATGATGTCGTCGAGCTTCTTGATGGCGTCGTGAAAGACTTCGACGGGGCTGGAGCCATCGAGCAACGCGTTCACGACGACGGTCGTCGAATGGCGAAGGTGGTCACAGATCAAGGTCGCGCCGGGAAACGAAAAGTCGACGTCGGGCCACATATGTTCGGCGGGCGCCTTGGGTAATTTCTCGAGTCGTCGAACGTAGTCGTAACTCACGAATCCAACGGCGCCGCCAAAGAAGTCGGGGAGCTCTTGTGGCAGGAACGTTCGATAGGCGCCGAGCAGTGCTCGTAGCGTCTCGAGTGGCCCAGCGCTCGTTTCGACGGCGTCGCCGTCAACGACCGTCGCACCCTCGTTGCTGTAGACGCGCCATCGCCGGTCTAGACCAATGAATGAATAGCGACCCGTGGCATCTCCCAGCGCCGCACTCTCGAGCAAGAAGATTGCGCGCCCATTGCTAAAACGTTGGTAGAGCGAGACTGGTGTTTCTCGGTCGAGTTGCAGCGTCTCATGAAGAGGGATGACGTTGAATCCCGCCTCGACAAGGTCGAGGAATTCTTCGAGGCTTCGGCTCTGCATTGTAAAAGGTTACTGACTCCTCGAGCGTCTCTCCTAGTATTCATGTATGCCAGCGCCTTCAATACTCGTCGTTGATAACTACGACTCGTTTGTGTACAACCTGGTGCAATATCTCGCCGAACTTGGCGCCGCAACGACGGTGCGTCGCAACGATGAGGTGGAGATCGATGACCTCGACGTGACGAGGTTCGATGGTGTAGTGATATCGCCCGGTCCCGGTCATCCTCGTGACGCCGGTGATTGCGTCGCGATCATCAAGGACTGTGCGCTCAGGGGCGTTCCGATGTTCGGCGTGTGCCTAGGACATCAAGCGCTCGCTGAAGCGTTCGGTGCCGACGTCGTCGCGGCACCCGAACTTGTCCACGGTCGCTCCACCCTGGTTGTCCATCAAGGACTCGGCGTGTTCGCTGGTGCCCCGTCACCTCTGATCGCGGGGCGGTACCACTCGTTAGTCGTTGATGAATCGACCTTGCCCGACGACTTGGAAGTCACCGCGCGCTCGGGGGACTTGATCATGGGTATGCGCCATCGCACCATGGCGCTCGAGGGTGTGCAGTTCCATCCCGAATCGGTATTGACCCAAGACGGCTACCTGCTGCTCGCGAATTGGCTCGCGGTGTGCGGATTCAACGATGCCATGGGGCGTGTCGAAACGCTCGCCAAGCGTATCGACGACGTCCGTCTGGCGCTGCCAACGCCGCGCTAACTCGAGAATTTTGCCCCCACGCCGACGCGCGTCTCGATGACGTCGTCGCCGACGAGTTCGACTTTGTACGCGGCGGGACCGGTATTTGGAGGAGTTGGCGTGTCCGCCACGACGCTCGTTGCCTCGATGCCTTCATACCAGATGCCAACGTGGTCGTCGGTAGCGTAGGCGAGTGGGGCGAGCGTGTGCTCCTTGATCAGCTGGTGCAGCAAGGGGCGACGTTGCGCTTCTGAGTCGTAATGCACGCCGTTCGCGTAGGGAAGAATGCCGAGTGCGTTGGTGACGGGCTGGAGAATTTGACTGAAAGAGTCAGTCGTTCCACCAGTGTGCCAACACAAACTTCCCGCGGACACCCCGCCGAGGATGACGCCGTCACTCCACGCTTGGTGCATGGCGTCGTCGACCCTGTGAAGTCTCCAGAGCGCCAGCAGGTTCGCCACAGACCCGCCACCGACCCATACGAGGTCACTGGTGCACAAGCGCTCCATGGGATCCGCCGAGGGCTGTGGGAACAGCTTCAGCTCGGTCACGTCACAGCCCGCTGCGTTGAAGGCTTCGTAACTCATGGCGTAGTACATCGACGCGTCGCCCATCGCCGTGAGTACCAGGCAGACGCGTGGACGATCCTTGCCGGTTCGCGCGAGCGCGTCGATGAGCATGGCGCCGAGTCGCACCGATTGTTGGACGGGACCGGGGACGTAACCGCCCGAGGTGGCGAGAATTCGGGGTGTTTTCATCGTCCCTTTCTACTCCAGCCGCAACGATCGACCTACCCGTCGCCACTGCCTACAATGCGAGGAGCAGCGCAACATAGAGGAGACATCGTGACGAGCGAAGCAGAGATTGATTCGTTGATTGACGAACTGGTCAGCACCTTTCCACCAGCCTCGACCGATCCGGTGAAATTCATGGGCGCCCAGTTCGACGCCGGTCTCGCGTGGGTGCATTTTCCCGTGGGTCTCGGTGGTTTAGGCGCGACGCCCGCCGAACAGCTCTACGTGCATCGTCGGATGTCGAAGTTGGGTGCGCCCACCGCCTTCGCGCGAAACGTGATTGGTTATGGCATGTGTGCGCCCACAATCGTCGCGCACGGCACGGACGAGCAAAAACAACGCTTCTTGCGGCCTCTCTTCACCGGTGAGGAGATCTGGTGCCAACTCTTCTCAGAACCGGGCGCGGGATCAGACGTCGCCTCGCTCGCCACTCGCGCCGACCGCGACGGCGATGAATGGATTCTCAACGGTCAAAAGGTCTGGACCACGCTCGCGCACGAGGCCTCCTACGGCCTGCTCATTGCGCGCACGAATCCCGACGTCGTCAAGCACAAGGGCATCACCGCGTTTCTGGTGGACATGCACGCGCCGGGCGTGGACGTTCGACCCCTCTACCAAGCGACGGGCGAGGCGGAGTTCAACGAGTGCTTCTTCAGCGACGTGCACGTTCCAGACACCCGTCGTCTCGGTGGCGTGGGCGAGGGTTGGAACGTCTCGATCACGACCCTGATGAACGAACGCGTCTCCATCGGGGGGACCGTGCCACCTCGAGGTTCGGGTCTCATTGGCGAAGCGCTCAAGATCTGGAAGCAGCACTGGACCACGCGCCGTGACGCGCACGCGCTCGCGGTTCGTTCGGACTTGATGCAAGCCTGGGTGCGCAACGAAGTGGGCCGGCTGACGAATTGGCGCGCCAGTGATCTGCGCAAGGCGGGTACACCTGGACCCGAAGGTTCGGTCGCCAAACTCGCCTTCGCCGAAGAGAATCAACGCACCTCCGAGTTGTGCGTGAATCTCATGGGAGCCGAAGGGATGCTCTACGGCTCCTCCTATCCCCAGGTGCGACCCACAGAGTCGGCGATGACCGGAGGGGACATGCGTAAGGCCTTCATTCGAATGCGCGCCAACTCCATTGAGGGCGGCACCAGCGAGGTAATGCGCAACATCATTGGTGAACGCGTGCTCGGACTTCCCGGTGAACCGCGAAATGACAAGGACGTCCCCTGGAAGGACGTGCCCAAGAGCTGACTACTTGTTGGCGAGATTCTCGTCGAAGAATCGCAAGGTCTCCGCGAGCGCGACCTTCGTCGCCGCTTCGTTGTAGACCGCCACTCGGGCGTCGCAACTAAAGCCGTGCTCGGCGTCGGCGTAGCGATGCACCTCGGTGGGGAAGGCGACCAACGACGTTGCCGTGCGAAGGGCCTCGACCTGTTCGACGGGAATGCCCTTGTCGAGGTCGCCGTAATGCCCAATCCACGCGCTCTTCAACTCACTCGCGAGATCGATCAACGAGTCGAGTCCGAAACGACCGGTCTCAACGCCGCCGCCGTAGTAGGAAGCGGCAGCGCCGACGATACCGAGCGTTGACGCGTAGAAGGCGACGGTCCCGCCCATGCAGTACCCAACGATCGCGGTGGCGCTCGCAGGAAAGCCCGCGTCAACGAGGAATTTGGAGGAGCCGAGTAGGTCCTCGGTGATGCCATCCTTATTCAATTCTCCCATCGGCGCCATCGCCGCGGCGAAGTCGTCGTAGGGAACTTCGGGCGATCCACTTCGGTGAAAGAACTCGGGGGCGACCGCGTAGTAACCGAGCGCTGCGTAGCGCTGGGCGACGTCGCGAATGTGATCATTGACGCCGAACGCCTCTTGGACGACGATTATCGCTTTCGAGGCGCTCGGATCACCGGCAATCTGAATCGGCGTTCCATTGGGCAGTACTTCACGGGTCGTCATTATCCATTCCTTTCAGATGACGTTGATTGAGATGAGAGTGCGAGGTCCCACTACGCGTCGAAAATTGGTCCGAGCGTCCTTGAGCGCTTTAGTTCGTAAAACCCTGGCGTACTCATCACCGCCTTCACGCCGTCCCACAGGACGCCGGCGGCTTCACCTTTGGGTGCGGGTGTGACGACGGGACCGAAGATCGCCGTTTCGCCAATGTGCAGCACGGGTGTACCTACCTCGTAGCCCACGGGGTCCATACCCGTGTGATGACTCTTGCGGAGTGCTTCGTCGAACTCCTCAGTCCACGCCGCGCTCGCGAGGTCGGCGTCCAGGTCGATTTCGGCAAGCGATTCGTTGATGACGACGTCAGGATCTTTTTGTTCTTGCACGTGGATGCGCGTCCCCATCGCCGAATACAGCGGTTCGATGATTTCGCTGCCGTAGCGTTGTTCGGCAGCGATCAGTACCCGCACCGGTGCCCACGCCTTTTTCAACAACTCCACGTAATGCTCGGGCATGTCGCGTCCTTCGTTGAGGACCGCCAGGCTCATCACGTGAAAGTCAACGTCGAGGTCGCGAACCTTCTTCGCCTCGAGGATCCAGCGCGACGTGAGCCACGCCCACGGACAGGCGGGGTCCACCCAGATATCAACGTGTTCGGACATAGTCAGACCTCTTTCCTGGCGTGTGCCGCTACCACGGTAGCGACCGCGTTGGTCACGCCGACCGCCATGGGTAGGTCCAGCATCTCGTCGATGCCGTGCGCATTGGACTGAGGTCCGAGTACGCCCGTCGCGACGAATTGAACGTGGGGATAGCGCTTGGCGAGCGAGGCGAGAAACGGAATCGAACCTCCTTCGCCAGTGAAACCCGGTGAACGCCCAAAGGCCTCGTGGGACGCCACCTCGAGCGCCTCGGCGAGCCAGGGGGCGAGCGGCGGGCTCAGCCAACCATCCGCCGCACTCACCGATACCTCAACCTTCGCGTGCGAGGGCACGCTGGTGCTCAGTGCGTGCACGACGGCGTTGGCGGCGATCGTCGCGTCGACGTTCGGCGGGAGGCGAAGTGAGAGCACGACCCTCGTGAAGGGACGAAGGACGTTGCCCGCGACCTCGGGTGAAGGGATCCCGCCCATGCCCGTCACCGACAGCGTGGGCGCCCAGTTGCGACGAAGAATCCTATCGCTCGCAGATTCGCCCATGAGCTTCACGCCCTCGAGCGTCGGGAGTTCGCGTGCGATGACGTCACCGAACTCGACGGCGATCGCCCGGGCGGCCTCTTGATGTTCGAGCGGTATGGAGCTTTGTAGTTCTTCGAGGACGATGTCGCCGGTGGTCGCGTCTTCGATGCGATCGACGAGTTGCCGCAGGATGCGAAACGAACTTGGCACGACCCCGCTCGCCGAACCACTGTGTTGACCTTGCGTGAGTACGCTCACGCTCACGTCGGCGACGACGATACCTCGCAGCGACGTCGTGACCCAGAGACGGTCGTAGGTGAGCGCGCCCGAGTCGAGGCAGATCATCAGTTCGACTTCACCGAGGTGTTCTCGAAGCGCGTCGAGATGAAATTCGAGGTCCGGACTCCCACTCTCCTCGCTCGCTTCAATCAGGACGACGCATCGAGCGTGTCCTATTGCGCGCCGTTCGAGCTCCTCGAGGGCGAGTAGCGCGGAGAACGTGGAATAGCCATCATCGGCGACGCCACGTGCGTAGACACGGTTCCCGCGACGAACGGGCACGTAGGGATCGAGACCGTCGGACCAGTCCCCGAGGGGAGGTTGTTTATCGAGATGTCCGTAGAGAACGACGGTGCCCGTCGACGACGTCGTCGCGTCCACCGTGACGACGAGTACCGGCGTACGTCCTTTTAATCGTTGTATCGCGACGTCGAATCGCGCCAACGTGCGAGTTCGGGCCCACGCCGCGAGCAATTGGATCGCTGACTCGATATGTCCGTTCTCATTCCACTGTGCGTCGAACATTGGCGAAAGACACGGGATGGCGGCGTAGGTAGTGAGGGTGTCGAGAGCGCGAGATTCGAAGTCATCGAGTGATAGAACGGTCACGCGAACGAGATTACTTTGCTGATCGATGAAAGTGCACTGCTTGCCAACAGTACCAAGCGACCTCACTACGGACGCCTTCGAATTTCGCACCCGCCTGCTCGAGTTCGACGGGACTGACAATATCGTCGAGACCGTGCACGAGACTCCACCCGTTGCGCACCCCGTAGTCGCCAACGGGCCACACGTCGCTTCGCCCAAGCGTGTGCATCAGATACATCTGAGCTGTCCAGGGACCAATCCCTCGCACGGAGGTCAATTCGTTGATCACGTCGTCATCACTCATGCGTCCATGGTGGTGCAGGCGTATGGCACCACGGTGCACGTGCGTCGCCAGATCAACCATGGCATCAGCTTTCGTGCGCGAGAGACCCGCCGACTTTAGACGAACGGGACCCGTCGAAAGGATCGATTGGACGCTCACGTCACCACCGCAAACGTCCTGGACGCGTTCGTGAATCGTGCTCGCCGCCGACGTGGCGAGGAGCTGGAACACGATGGAACGAACGAGGTAGGCAAAGCGGTCATCGACGCGGGCGCTGCGTCTAGTCGGCGGCGGTCCAGCGCTCTTGACGACGTCGCGAAACGCACGGTCACGACGGACAATCAACTTCGCCACCTCATCGCGGGTCGAGAACGTCATTCCTTGAGCATTGCAGGTGACGTGCTCGTGTCGATGAACACGCCAGCTGGGGCGGTGTCGGCGGACTTGACGACGTCGATGAGCAGTGCGTGGATGGCTCGCACCGGGGCGGCGGGGAAGCCGAAACGGCGACTCACGAGGCTCACTCTGCGCTTGGCGATGTGTTCGATCGGCACCGCCGTGAATCGTTCTCGTAAGTGCGGCGAGAGCATCGTCGCGGGAAGTATCGACGGGCCGTGGCCGTCAAAGGTCATCGACGCGATGGTGCGAAGCCCATCGAGCTCGATGACTGGTTTGAGCTCGATACCTTGGGCGTGTGCAGAATCGTCGATCTCCCGTCGAATTGGCGTACCCGGAAAGGGTAAGAGAAGCTCGTAGTTGGCGAGAGTGGCGAAACTCACCGACGACAGTGCCGCGAGCGGATGCTGCTTGTCGACGATCAACACCAAATCTTCGCTGAACAAGTCGATCTCGGTGAGTTCGGGCGCGAGAACCGGCCACGCGAGAACCGCGATGTCGATTTGTCCGTTGACCAGTTGTGGTTCGATCACCGAATTGGTCCCTTCGGTGATGCGCAGGGCAATATGTGGATACGTGGCCCGCTGGGCTTCGAGCAGCATGGGAACAATCCAGCGTCCCGCGGTACCAATCATGCCCAGCGACACCTTGCCGTGGATGTCGGCGTTGAGCTCAGAGACGTCCGAGGCGATCGCGCTCACCTCGGCGAGTACTCGACGTGCCCGTTCGGCGACGATGACACCGGATTCGGTGAGGGCCCCTGAAGCGCGGTCGATAAGTTCGCTGCCCAGTTCGTGCTCGAGACGCGCGATTCGATTCGAGATATTGGACTGCACGGTGCCCAGCGCCTCGGCGGCACTCGAGAAGGTGCCGTGATCAGCGATGCCGACGAGTGCTTCAAGTTGGCGAATCTCCACGTATCAAGTATACAGATGAGAAGTATCAGTCATATCGACTTGATTGATACCGGTGCGGAGGTCATACTGGTTTCAGCCTGCTTTGCTCGAAGCCCCCCCTCTGGGCAAAGCACGGGTTTTGCAAAAGGGCCAACCACCCCCCCGGTTGGCCCTTTTGTGTTTTTCACGGGCGTTAGCCTGACACCATGAGTTCGGGCTTCTCACTACGGGAACGTGCCGCAATGATGGCCGTACGGGGCGCGAATTGGGCCTCTAGGGCGGCACACAGGGGTGCTGGCACGGTGGCCGGAGGTCAGATTGGACTCAAAATCGCCCCTGATCTCCTGGCCTCCTTGGCGGTTGGACGAACGGTCGTGCTCGTCTCGGGTACCAACGGGAAAACGACCACGACGGCCCTGATCGCGGCTGGTTGGGGCGGGGACGTCGCCTCTAATACCACGGGTGCCAACATGCCCGCGGGCCACGTCGCTGCGCTCGTGCGCGACCGAACCGGGCGCGTCGTCCTCGAGACTGACGAGGCGTGGTTGGGTGACGTGATGACGGCGACGCAGCCAAAGGTCGTAGTGCTCTTGAACCTGTCGCGCGACCAACTCGACCGGGCGAACGAAGTGCGTCGCATCGCTGAGCGATGGCGGGCAGCCATCGCAGCGCTTGGTAGCGCGACGATCGTGGTCGCCAATGCCAATGATCCCTTGGTGGTCTACGCCGCCTGCGACGCCCCCAACGTTCGTTGGTGCGACGTGCCGACCCCATGGCGAGCCGACGCGCAGTCGTGTCCACGCTGCACGCTCGCCATTGACTACGACGTTGCCGGTTGGCGCTGCGCGTGCGGTTTCGCGAAACCAACGGATCTGACGACGAGTTTGGACGGGCCGCTTCGCGTCGCGGGTCAGACATTGGAATTGGCGCTCGGGGTGCCTGGTGTCTTTAACGAAGCGAACGCGGCGATGGCCCTCAGCGCCCTTCGCGAAGTTGGTAGTGATCTCCAGGACGCGTTGCAGCGCGTCAACGCGGTGAGCACGGTCGCGGGTCGCTTCAGCGTTCGCACCTGGCGTGGGCGACGCGTTCGTCTGTTGCTCGCGAAGAATCCCGCCGGTTTCGAGGCGCTGTTGTGGACGCTCGGGCCCGGCGACGACGACGTGTGGATTGCGATCAACGCGCACCTCGCCGACGGACACGATCCGTCGTGGCTCTATGACGTGGCGTTCGAGACGTTACGCGGACGTACCGTCTGGTGTCTCGGGGAGCGACGGCTCGATCTCGCGACGCGTCTCGCCTACGCGGACGTAAGCGTCAAGGTGGTTGACGACCTCGAGCAGCTTCCGGTGAGCGAGGAACCAGTGACCCTTTTTGCCAACTACACCGCGTTTAGCGAATGGCTCGAGAGGTCGACACCGTGTTGACGATCGCGAGTCTTTTGCCCGACCTCCTCGGCACGTACGGTGACGCAGGAAACGCGCTCGTCCTCGCGTCACGGGCGAGGGCTCGTGGTATCTCGATCGAGTTGCTCGAGATGCGGCGTGACGACGAGCTGCCCGAAGCGTCGTTGTATTTTATGGGCGGGGGAGAGGACGGTCCGCAACGCCTCGCCTGCGAGGTGCTGCGCGCGTCGAGCCTTGGCGCGCGTGTGCGTGACGGTGCGAACGTCTTTGCCGTGTGCGCGGGTCTACAGATCCTCGGACAGCACTTCAGCGTCGAAGGTGATGACGAGTTCACGGGGCTCGGTCTCGTCGATATCGCGACGCGACGAGGCACGACGCGTTCGGTGGGTGACATCTGCGTGCAGGTTGGCGATCACCTGCTGGTGGGCTTTGAGAACCACGGGGGCGTGACGACCCTAGGCGAGGGCGTTCGTGCGTTGGGCGACGTACGCAACGGGCGAGGAAACGATGGGGTGGTCGATGGTTTTCGCGCCGGCACGATGTGGGCGACCTACGCCCATGGCCCGGTGTTGGCTCAAAATCCCTGGTTAGCAGATGAATTACTGGCCACGGTCCTCGGCGAAGATGTAGAACCGCTCTCCTCGGTCGCCGACTTGCTCTACGAGGAACGCTGTCGCGTGCTCAGTCCTCACTCGAGCTTCGAAGTCCGTAGGAAAGATCCCCACTGACCTCGCGTCCGAGTTCGATGACTGCGGCTTCGATGCGCGCACCAAAGCGTCGAATGTTCTCGCCTTCGTCGCCTTGCAATCCCTTGCCGAACGCGACGATCACGTGATGACGTCGCTGCGGCGGTGCGTTCAGGTAAATCGGCGCCTTCGCGTATTTCTTCGCTCGTAGGTATCCAGCGTCATGGATGTAGGTGGGAATCACGACCGCCTTGGAGCGGTCCGCGAGGTACGCGGCGCCACCTTTGAATTCTTGGAGCGTGCCATCGCTCGAGCGTCCACCCTCGGGGAAGATCAACAGGTTCCAGTGGTCCTCGACGAGTTCGAGTGCCTGTTGGGCGCTACGCCGATTTACCTTGTGCCGGTCAATGGGGATGCCGTTAAAGAGAAGCACGGTGCGAAATGCGGAGCGTGCGTCCATAAAGAAGTTGTCCATGGCGGCGGCCACGACAGTTCGATTGCGTACCTTTCTCGGCAGCGCGCTCAAGACAATCGGCGTGTCGAGGTTCGACGTGTGATTCGATGCGAAGATGAATGGTCCCGGTCCCGCGATATTTTCGCCGCCTCGCACTTCTAAGGTGCTCATCCACGACGTGATCGGAGCGACGTAGTAGCTCTGATAGAGGAAACGAACGAATCGAGCGCTGTAGCTTCGCCCCCATTTGGTTGGATAGTCCAATCCCAGCTGCGCCATTCGCTACCTCTTGCGTGTCTGCTTCTTAGGCGTGTAGCGCTTTGACGCCTCACGTGGTGCTGCGTTCTTGGGGGGCACGATAGTCACGTCACCCTGCTTGGTTTTACTGCGCGTGGCGCCAGGATTCGATTTTCGCTCGCGAGCGCGTTGGCTCGCCATTTTCCCCGCACCCGAAAAGCTCGCATCACCGTACTTGTGCAAGCGCCACGCACGTACGCCGAGCCACGCCGCGAAGAAAATAAAGATGAGCCCTGCGGTACCCGCGGCGAGTCCGAGGAAAAGACCGGCGAAGATGACACCGACGCGCTGGCGCCGCCACGCGAACAGGAAGATCGCCAACGCCATGACCAAGATCAAGAGGAACTGCGGCAGCCAGTAACTGGGGTGGGTGAGTTCTTGTCGATTGCAACTGTTGCTCACGAGGTGATACCCCTTCGCGCAAACCTTGCCCTTCACGTGCTTGGCGGTCTCGGTGATGTAGGTGTTCTTCAGCAGGTGAGGAAAGAAAATGCCCGCGGCGAGGAGGGCAATGGCTCCCGCGACGAAGCTGATTTTGCGCTCGAGCGCGTCAAGGCCAAAAATCACCGCACGAGAGGCGACCGATTCGCTTCGACCTCGTCGCCCGGCGGAAGTCGAAGGTTCGATCGTCGGCTCTAGGTTCTCTGGCACAGGAGAAGGCTACAACTATCGACAAAAGTGAGTCTCGAGTTCGAGTTAGGTAGTATTGCGTCCTCGGGGCGCTTAGCTCAGTTGGTTAGAGCGCAGCCTTCACACGGCTGAGGTCGAGGGTTCGAGTCCCCCAGCGCCCACCAAGTTTTACTTGGTTCCCCGAAGGTTCTCCTCAGCACCGCTACGAAAACAATTGCAACTTTGAACATCAATTGGTGTGTGAGACAATTCAAAGATGAAAGCAGCACAATTCGAGCG